>Ga0209925_1000027_pt1 | contig 63771 bp, 55 predicted proteins | sample SalPonR2_A_D1_MG_FD_185702 | JGI IMG/M metagenome (GOLD analysis project Ga0209925, IMG submission 185702) | Salt pond soil microbial communities from South San Francisco under conditions of wetland restoration - Salt Pond MetaG R2_A_D1_MG... ... | reverse complement strand
AACGGAATAGTAATTTTTCGTTGACAACTGCACATATCTATGGTCTACTTACTTATAGAAAGAAAATAAACATTTCAAAGGAGGAAAGTGAGGAACATGAAAAGAAATTTAATACGTTCTTTTGTTCTTCTTGTAGTAGTTCTTCTAACTTTTACAGTTGTTTTTACTAGCTGTCAAAAAGAAGAGGAACAAGCTAAAGAGGAAGCGGAAAAGAAAGAAGTCACTCTAAACTGGCCCTGTATTTGGGTTGGTGAGGATGCAAAAGCGGATGCAGTAGCCGACATTGTTGCCGAATTTAATGAAAAGCATGCTGGAGAGATTAAGGTACAAATCGAAGAGATGCCCTCTTACGATATCTATGACAAGAAAATTCTTGCGCAGATTTCCGGGGGACAGGTCCCCGACATTTTTACCCTAAAATGGAACCCGGACACCAAAGATTTTTACTCCGGCGACATCCTGGTCGATTTTTCCGATGACTTAGCCGGCGGCTGGGGCAACCGTTTCGATTCCAGCATTGTCAACGAAGTAACTATAGACGGTCAGACCAAGGTAGTGCCCTACGAAATGGCAATTACTCCCATCTGGTACAATGCCGAACTTTTTGCTGAAGCCGGTTTTGACGGTTTTCCGGAAACCTACGATGAGTTCTGGGATGCCTGTGAAGCGCTGAAAGCTAACGATGTAACCCCGACTTCCCAGATGACCGGTGGAGCGAACGCATGGACCAGCATGCTGTGGTACTCCCACATCATGGCCAGTGTCGGCGGACCCGATATATGGGATAAGCCTCTGTCGGATCCAGCATACGTCGAAGGTGCTGAAATCCTGAAACGGCTCTATTCCAACGGTAATACCACCAAAGATGCCATCGGCGGCGGTCCTGCAATTCCTTCCGGCCACTACCTGGCTGAAAGAACCGCAGTTTTCTGCAACGGTCCGTGGTTCATCGGTAACATTCGTGACAATGCCCCCGAGGTATACGAATCAACTGAACTGACCTCTGCACCGGCAGCTGCCGGCGGCGACGAGGATGCCCAGGTTGGATTTATCCAGACTGTATTGGCATCCGGCGCAACCGACGACCCGGCCAAGCGCGAAGCAGCAGTTACCTTCTTGCAGTACATGAGCGAGCCGGAAAATGTAAAACGCATTTCCATGGACTCCGGAGCTTTGATGGTACCGAAGTTTTCCTTCAGCGCCAGCGACGAGGTCGATCCTCTGCAGAAGAAATTTGTTGAAGCCCAAGAAAATGCTTCCTTCGTAGTAAGTCATATGGCTGGTAAGTTCCCCGCTTCTGTTGTACAGGAGTTTGGAGCTGCTCTGGACCAGATGGCCCTTGGAAAAGCGAGCCCTGAAGAGTTCGTACAAATGTTGGAAGCTGCCAACGAGTAATAGTTATATTACATTACTTTTAGCGAACAAATAAACGGACGAGGGTCAGTCGGCCCTCGTCCCCTTTATAAGGAGCCCCCCTTATGTTGGTAAAAAACAAAAACTGGAAGTGGATTATCATATTCATGCTTCCACTGGCCGCAATGTATATTACCTTTTTTATTTATCCCTTTGGTTTTGTATTTGTCTCGAGTCTTATGAAGTGGAACGGTATTAGCCCGATGGAATTCATAGGATTTCAGAATTATGCAAAACTTTTTCGAGCGACAACTCTGCAGATATCGGTACGAAACAATGTGATCTGGGCCCTTTCGCTTGGGTTTCTGCAAATCGGGTTGGCGACAATCATTGCATTTATCCTGGCGCGGAGGCCGCGTTTCTGGAAGAGTCTGCGGACCGTATATTTTATTCCGAAAGTAATTTCCGGGGTCGCCATCGCGATGCTCTGGAAGGCAGTGTACAATGCCGAATACGGCGCGCTCAATGCTGTTTTGAGTTTGATTACCGGACAGGAGTGGTCCCACAACTGGCTGGGCGAGTTTGCAACAGCTCTGCCCGCGATTATTGCCCAGGAAGTCATGTACATCGGATACTTCATGATTATTATTCTGGCGGGAGTTATGTCGATTCCTACATCCTACTACGAGGCGGCGGAGATTGACGGTGCTTCCGTATGGCAACAGGAGACGTTGATCACTTTACCGGTGGTATGGGGAATTATAGTAACCGCAATGACCCTGGCGATGGCCTACGGATTGCGTCACTTTGAAGCTACTTTTCTGATGACCGGCGGTGGTCCCGGCCACAGTACTTCTACCCTGGCGCTTATGATGTACGATAAAATCGGTGCCAGAAAACTGGGACAGGCAAGTACCATCGGAACGATACTTGTTATCGTCGGGTTTATTGTAATTGTTACATTGAACCAAACCCTGGGACGAAAAAGCCTTACCGGCGAAGATCAGTAGGGTGGGGGACTGGAGAATACTATGAAAAGACTAAGAACTATTGTAATAGAAGTGTTTAAGTGGACGTACCTCTTGTTCTTTTTTGCAATTGCGGTGCTGCCTCTACTGTGGTTGATACTCACCTCGTTCAAAACTGAAGCCGAATTTAATACCGCCCCCCTGGCCATGCCGGAGTTTTGGCAGTTTGAAAATTATATAAATGCCGTCAGTGTTGCGAATATGCATGTACTGTTTATGAACTCTATAATCATTGCAACTACCGCAACACTGCTAAATTTGCTTGTAACAAGCCTGGCATCCTTTGTAGTCTCCCGGGAGGAATTCGCCTTCAAGCAGACTATATCAAATGTAATTGTTGCCGGTGTACTGATGCCTATTGTTGCCTTTATGGTGCCGTATTTGGCAATTATCCGTAATCTGGGTCTCTATGATACCCGGATGGCATTAATTGTTACCTATGCGGCTATCAATATTCCCATCTCCTTCTTTCTGATCAAATCGTTTATGGTGAATATACCTAAAGATTTGGAGGACGCGGCTATTATCGACGGTTGTACCTTTGCCCAGCGTTATACTAAGGTGGTCCTGCCGCTTTCAAGGTCGGGGCTGGTTACGGCGGGCACATTGACCTTCATTTGGTCCTGGAACGAGTTCATCTACGCCCTTCTGTTGACTTCATCAAGCAGTGTGCGGACAATTCAGCTGGGTATCAGCTTCTTTACCACCCAATTCCGAAGCGACTACCCCTCGATGTACGCTGCGGTTGTACTCACCATGATTCCGAGCATCATTGTCTATGTCTTTTTTCACGATAAGATTATAAGCGGCTTAACGGCGGGAGCTGTAAAGGGATAATACCATGAACACACATACACCTCATACTGATGAAGGACTGCTGCAGCTGCAGCAGTCTGATGGACAAATTTCTATTTTTTACAAGGGCAAGAAAATTATTGCGCATAGCGAGTCTAATCCCTGTGTGACCTTGGGCAGGGGCCGCGGCTCTTTTCGCAGCAGCCATGCAAATTATAAAATCAAGGACAAAATTCTCACTACCCACACGCTTCGTAGGTTATCGGTAAGCGCCGAAGAAAAACAGCATATCACTTTAATTGATACCGAAAGCGGCGCTCGGATAGAGTGTAGGACAGAAGGGGGTGAGCTGTGTATCGAGGTGAAGACCGAGGGCTCCCGGTTGTCTACTACAGAGGACCCCGCTTACAACCGCATGTGGCTGAACCTTGCAGCTGAAGCGGGGGAACATATCTACGGGTGCGGTGAACAGTATTCACGCCTGGATCTGAGGGGCAGTAAGGTGCCCCTCTGGGTAGAAGAGCAGGGGGTGGGCCGTGGTAAAGGGCTCATTACTACTTTTGCCAATATCCATTCCCAAGCAGGGGGACACTGGTATTCTACCTATTACCCCGCTACCAGTTTTGTCGGCACCGAGGGGTGGTACTGCTATGCCGAAGCCAGTGCATATGCCGAATTCGATTTCACCTCAGAGCGGCACTACCAGCTGCATTTCTGGGAGCTCCCGATCATCAGGATAGGAGTTGAAGAGAGTTTTGCGGCGGCCACCGCCGGGCTCAACCGTATTCATGGTATCCAGCCCCCGCTGCCCGAGTGGACCTATGACGGAATGTGGCTTGGAGTGCAGGGCGGAGGTGAAGAGATTGAAAAAAAACTCGAAGATGCCCGTCAGGCGGGGGTACAGGTCGGCGGGCTCTGGGCCCAGGACTGGGAGGGCAAGCGGGTTACTTCCTTCGGAAAACAGTTGATGTGGAACTGGAAGTACGCCCGGGACCAGTATCCCAATCTCCCCGAACAGATTAAGAACCTCAACCAACGGGGAGTACGCTTTCTGGGCTACATAAATCCCTTTCTTGCTATCGAAGAGGACCTGTATCAGGAGGCCTCCGAGAAGGGCTACTTGATCAAGAACTCCCGCGGCGAGGATTACCTGATCGAGGTCACTACCTTCCCTGCTGCGCTGCTCGATTTGACGAACCCCGAAGCCTTTGAGTGGATTAAAGGCATTATTAAAGAACATATGCTGGGAATCGGCCTGGACGGCTGGATGTGCGACTACGGGGAGTATCTGCCCACCGATGCAGTGCTCTATTCCAAAGAAAGCGCCGAAACATTTCATAATCGGTATCCCGTTGAATGGGCACGGGCTAACCGTGAGGCGGTGGAAGAGGCCGGCATGCTGGGAAAAGTCGTGTTCTTTAACCGCTCAGGCTATAATCAAGCTTCCCGGTATGCCCTTTCCTATTGGGGCGGTGACCAACTGGTAAACTGGTCGTTGGGAGACGGATTGGCAACCGCCATCACCGCAGGTATGTCGGCCGGTTTTAGCGGTGTCGGTTTTTACCACAGCGATTTGGGAGGTTTTACCTCTTTGGGCTGGGTTAAGCGCAGCAAAGAGCTTTTTATGCGATGGGCTGAGTTTGCTCCCTTTAACCAGATTATGCGGTCCCACGAAAGTAACCGCCCCGATGACTGCACGCAATTCAATTCTGACCAAGAGATTCTGGAGCATCTTGCCCGGATGACTAAACTTTTTACTATGCTCAAACCCTACCACATGTATGTGGCTGAGGAATATGCCGATACCGCGATGCCGGCAAACCGTCACCCGGCCCTGATGTATTCCGGCGACGAGACCCTGCATTCCTTGAAATACGAGTACCTCTATGGAGCAGATCTCCTGGTAGCTCCTGTGTACAAAAAGGGTAAAAAGAGCCGTACCGCCTATTTACCAAAGGATGTCTGGATTCATCTCTGGAGCGGTGAAGAGTACAGCGGAGGCTATGTAAGGGTTGATGCACCCCTAGGCCATCCCCCAGTCTTTTACAGAAAAGATTCTTCCTTTGCCGAGTTGTTTGCACGAATCCGGGCCGAGCTTTGAAGAAATGGAGACGATGGTCTAAGCTCCTGGTGTACTACTATATTCTCATTAAACTCTAATGGTTTATGCCGATTATTAAAGTATGAGTACCCGCTATACACTAGTATTGAGAATTGCCCTTTTGTGCTGTTTTTTTACTGCTTCGATTTCCATATTCCCCCAGGATACTCCCGATACAAGGGAACAGGCACTGAATCTTGCCCCCCAGGACCTTGTTCTTGAACAGAGCCTGGAAGGCGGATATCACCTGTGGGTCAGGGCAAAGGAGGGAATAGGCTCAATATTACTGACCGACTCTACTGCGGACCCTGAAAAAAAGGTAAGTACCTACGCCTTAAGAAACCCCGAGTATCATCCGGTGAACGGGGATGAGAGGAGAATGCTCGACGGAGAGTTCTTACCCTCCAAAGAGAGGGGCCTGTATTCATTGATTGATTCAACCCCTGAAGAACATCCGGAGTTGGGTAAAGCATTTCATATTTTTATTCCCTATGTAGTGGAATACGGTTATCCATGGACCCGGGAAGGGGAGCTTCAGATACTCAACGGGACATGGCTCAATATCAGGACCTTTGCCCGCCCCTATGCAAATTATGAAGGACCTTTTTTTGATAATCCCTTTGTTATAGAAGTAGTGCAAAAGTCTAGGGAACCGAAACCGCCGGAGGGCGACTATATGGAGGACACCGTAGAGGCCTATGAAGAGATTTCCAGAGAATCCGACGGTGGAGTAATATTCGGCAAAGGAAAAGATGATATCATCAATAATGTCCGGGATGTACTGCAAAGGGTCGAAGGAAAAACGATTGATTTAGTTCTCTGTCTTGATACAACTAAAAGTATGGAAGACGATATTCCCCATTTGCGGAAATCCCTTATTCCGATGCTGAAAGAAGAAGTGAAAGGTTTTGATGATTTTCAGCTTGGTGTGGTGCTCTACCGTGACTACTTTGAGCTTTATTTAACCCAGCCATATCCCTTCCAGCGTGATTTCAGTAAAATTCAGGGCGTCTTAAACCGGATAAGGGTATACGGGGGCAGAGATATTCCCGAAGCTGTCTACGAAGCCCTCTATACGGGGATCCACTCTTATGAATGGACTGCGGAAAAAAAGCTCATTATACTAGTCGGGGATGCTCCGCCCCATCCGCGGGCTCGGGGTAAAATTACAAAACAGATGGTCTATGATGTTGCGAGAGAGAAGGGGATAGAGATTCACACTATCATTCTTCCGCACTAGCGCCTGGAGTGTCGGAACTCATCTTTTCCAGGACCTTTTGTGTCAGTACTTTGGGCCAGCGCGGGAGCACCTGTGATCCCTCATCTTCATAGTAGGAGAGGAGCTCTTCAAACTGCTGCCGGGCTTGTTCATAGTTACCCTGTTTGTAGCTTAAAAAGGCAATTTCATATTTTGCTTCTACTATTCTTTGAATATCCTCGGGATAACGCTCAATAAAAGCCTGGTAATATGCAACCGCACGTGTATAGTTTTCATTTTCACTGACGATATTTTGAGCCCGTTGAAAATATTCTATAGGCTCAAGATCTTCAGGAATTTCCTCAGGCTGGGATGCACATGCTCCAAGAATGGCCAGTAGGACCACGAGTAACGGTAGAAGTCGGGTAAATGTAGTGTTTCGCATAGGTATTTTGCTCACAGTAATAATTTTAGGATTCAGCCTCGGAGTACACTTCGTCTTTAATGGGCAATGTTTTTTTTAGTTCACGGATAAAGTCTTTTTCATCCCCCATCGGTTCGTACATATCGCACTCTTCAATGCTTCGCCGAGCTACAGTGAAGTATTTATAGTACTTTTCTCCACCTAGTTTCTTTGTCCATTTTCCGGCATCACACCGAACCCTTAATGTGTAATGATTTCCGTCACCCTGGGGCGAACGGACCAGTTTGCAATGGCTACAGTTTGCACAGTAGATTTTTTTAGTTCTTTGTTTCTTGCTCTCTATCTCACTTGAAGTTGAGCTGGACATAAAGTCCCCCTTTTCAAAGGCGCGCTTATAGTACCATGATCGTCTTTTTACCGTCAAGTATTGAGATTTTTCAGCAGGTATTCTCATTTTGAAAGCCATAAGACTTCCAAAATGAGAATACCCACACCATCTTTAAGATAAACTACCTATCTTTAACAAAAGGTGAGTATTCGCGATGTGCAAATTTTACAAAAATTTGCACATCGCGAATTACTGATTTTTCAGCACTTTATATTTGAATATGGCGATACTGTTCATCCCGGCATCAATAGTTTCGATGTGTTCAAGGGGAAGACCTTCAATCAGCTTCGGAACTCCGCCGAAGGCGATAAATTCTCTGAAGTTTTTATAGTGTTCCCCTCCGGCATTCCATTCGATCATCCGTATAATCCCCCTTGAAACCTTGCTGCTCCTAGTGGTGAAGTTGAAATCGGTTAAAAGGAGGTGGCCCTCGGGTTTCACCACCCGAATCATCTCTTTTACAATGGCACCGGCAATGGGTGCAGGCTTTTCATGGAGTGCAAAGGTTGTCATAGCCGCCTCGAAGCTGTCGGCGCCGAAACTCATATCGGTAGCATCTTCATTCACACAGTGTGGTGCATGGGGGCCCTTCTTGGAGACTTTCAGCATCTCCCTTGAAAGGTCTACGCCCTGCACATGAAAGCCGTGTTTTCTAAGCATTTTAAGCTGTCGTCCCGTGCCGCAGCAGACATCCAAAATTGAAGAATAGTTCTGTTGAATGCATATATCCAATAATTTTAGGCGCAGGGAATGGACAAAGGGATACAGAACTATGTCGTAGACCGGTGCAATTGCGTATTCACCCATGTATTCAGCATAATTAACTGCAGGACTCCTTTCAAGTCTGGGGCTCTTACGTGTATAATAGGCTGTGTTTCGCAAAGTTATCGTGAAGAGCGTAGTTGCGCTGCTTACTGTTGTGTTCCTCTTTAGTGCTTTTCAGTCGGTAAGGCTGATTCTGCAGGATGCACAGCAGGGTCAGCAGTATTTATCCCGTTCAGAGCCTGCTCGCTACCATTTTATGGTGATCCTTCCCACTATTGAGGACGAGTTCTTCCAAAAGATGTGGGAGGGAATACAAACTGCGGCGGAGGAGATGAATGTTGGAGTAGAACTCCAGGTACCGCGGAGCACTCTGGAATTACGCAGCGGTACTGCGGAGCTGCTTGAAATCGCCCGTTTATCCCAAGTCGACGGGGTTGCCCTCTATGTAACCAACGAAGAAGAACTAACACCGATTATAAATCGCACCGTAATTTCTGGTATTCCAATTATCACCCTTGAATCGGATGCCCCAATGAGCCGAAGGTCCGGTTTTGTGGGATCAAACAGTTTTAAGCTTGGACAGGAAATAGGCCGAATGATGCAGGAGGCCCAGCCTGACGGGGCGAAAGCCGCTCTGTTGAAAAATGAATATTTCTCCGAGCGCGCCTCACAGTGGAGCATTATTCAATATGGAATCCTCACAAGCCTCTCCAGCGGGGACAATCATGAAATAATTACCGAAAGAATCACCCAAATCGGTGTGCTCAGTTCCGAGGAAAAGGCACGTCAGATTCTCTACCTGAACCCTGAGGTCAATGTAATATTCTGTACCAGCTTGATAGATACTATTGCAGCCTCCAATGTGGTTTCTGAGTTTAGCAAGGCAGGGGAAGTGAAAATAATCGGATACGGGCATAACCGGGAGATTGAACGCGGTTTAGAGGAAGGGTTTATTTACGGCACTCTGGTGAGAGATCCGGAGGCGATCGGCACACGGGGTATGGAAGCGCTGGTGGGGCTCAACAGCAATCGGTATGTCCCCTCCTTCATGTACACTCCAAGCCGTGTGCTGACGGGGGATTCACAGTGAGACCCGCCCGTACAATAAAAAACCGGCTATTGACCTTTTTTATTTTAATAATGCTTATTACTGCCCTTACCAGCGTATACAGCCTGTTTGCCTCCCTCCGCCTGGGGGGAAGGGTAGAGCAGCTTACCCAGACCGAAGTGCTGATGCGCAATATCAGGGGACAACTGAAGGATACAAAACAGTCCCTCGATGAGTATTTGATGGTGCAGCGAGAGGATGCGCGAAGGGCGGTGTATACGAATTTAGAGGATCTACAGGCCCTTGTTGCCGGCCGCCGTACCCCCTATCAGAGCCAGGAACAGTTGATGGTCAAAGATATCAGTTATCTGATCAACAAATACTCCCTTCAGACGAGGGGAGTAATAGAGGCAAAGGCCGTACGGGATATTGTAGGGTATACGGAGGCGTATAAAGCCGCAGAGCTGACCGCCTCTTATATAAATACATTCATCGATAAAGTTTTAATAGAAAATCTGAACCGCCGGACCGATGCGTACCGCTATCTATCGGAGAGTTACCAACAGGTCCAAACATTCAATTTTTTTCTTGTTGTCACCGCGATTATCCTCACAATACTGCTGATAATGCTTTTTACCGACAGTCTCACACGGCCGGTGGTCCGGTTGGCCCATCTTGCCGAGGAAATTAGCCGGGGCAATTTTGATGTAGATGATATTCACGTGCACACTAAGGACGAAATCGGGGTGACCGCCAGAGCCTTTAATGAAATGAAAAACAGTATACGCCGCTATGTGGCTGAAATGAAAGAGAAGGCTCAGATAGAGAAGAATTTGGCTGACCAGAAGGTGAAGAACCTTGAAATGCAGCACCTTTTGAAAAATGCCGAGATAGCCTCGCTGCGTTCTCAGATGAACCCCCATTTTTTATTTAATTCTCTTAATACCGGAGTCCAGCTCGCAATTTTAGAAGAGGCCGATCGGACCGCAGAATTTATGGGAAATTTGGCATCCCTCTTTCGTCATAATGTTCGTCGCCTTTGGCGGGGTAATACAATTGATGACGAGCTTAAAGGGCTGAGGTATTACGCCGATTTGTTGAAAGTACGTTTCGGTGATACCTACAGAATTGTTATCCGCATTCCAAAGGAACTGCGCCGGATTAAATTTCCGCCTCTTATTTTTCAACCCTTGGTGGAGAATTCGGTTATTCATGGGTTTGAACACAAAGAGGGGGGAGGCAGTGTCCGTGTAGAGGGTTTTCGGCAGCAGGGAAAGGTCGTATTCCAGGTCAATGATGATGGTACCGGTATGGGCCGGGATGCGATAGTACCGGCCCTCAAACCGGTTTCCTTTTCGGATGAAGATTTTTCTTCCCGCACAGGTGTTGGTATGCGGAACGTTGTGCTGCGATTGCGACTCTTCTTTAATCGTGACGACGTGGTAAAAATTGAAAGTGTAGAAGGGAAGGGCACTGAAATACGAATAGAGCTGCCGGAGGAAGAAGTCGAATATGTATAGTGTGCTGATTGTTGATGATGAGCAGCCGGTAATAGAGAGTATCAGTTTCATGCTGCAAAAATACCGACCTGAAATTGGGATTGCCGGTACCGCAATGTCCGGGCGCGAGGCTATTAAAGCGGCGGAAGAGTATAAGCCTGATATTATCCTCATTGATGTAAAAATGCCCGGAATCGACGGGCTTGAAGCGTTACGGGAGATAAAACGTCGTAATCCGAATGTGCTTCCGATCCTCACCACCGCCTATGAGCGTTTTGATATTGCCCAGACCGCCTTTGAATTAGGAGTGCAGGACTATATTCTCAAACCATTTTCCAGGGAAAAGCTGATTAATGCTGTTGATGCGGCGGTGGAATCCCTCGATCAGCGACTAAACGGGCGGGGGGATAATCTCAAACACATCGAACTTTCCCATGCCCTCAGCAACACTATTGAACAGCTGCTGTTTCGGGCAATAAAACTGAACAGTGAAATAGATGATTTTATTCCCTATCTCAAGACAACCCTCAACTTCAAGACTGCCAGGGGCTGCATCGGTATACTTGAATGGGGAAGGGAACAACCGGACTCAGCAGTCGATATGGGGCGTAATGTAATAAGCCGGTTAAAATACAAATTTCCCTGCTTGGCCTCAGCGTTTAAGCCGGAGATATTGTTCTTTTTTCCGGAGACCTCCGAGGGGAAGTCTATACCTGATATTCAGCATATGGCGGCACTGTTGGAGCAAGAAAATTCAAGCCCAGCCCATTGGCGGTTCGGCGTTGGGAAATGCGTCGAATTTGAGAAGATAAACGAATCATATTTGGAGGCCCGCCAAAAAATACGAGGGGAGGCCGAAACCTTTGATGCCGGCCAGTTGTTATCATACGCCGAGCAGTGGCGGCGCAGGTTGGAACCTTCTATTCAGAACAATCATATTGAACAGATAAGAGAGATTTTTTCCGAAGTAGTGCAGCGAACAGAAACCAGTATAGTTGCCGAAGCCGTGCTATGTGAGATTTTTTTGTATGTAGAACATATGAATTCGGTGTATACCGGTTTTCACCTCCATCGATATGTTACTGAAGACACATTTCGATCTCGGGCAGTAACAGTAGAAGAGCTTTCGGATTTTTTCAGCGGGTGGGCGTATGCCCTGGCGGATAAAATGAAAACTGTTCAAAAAGAGAACTTGCCGAATATACTGCGAAGGGCCCTTGATTTTATCAACCTCAACTATTCATATCCGCTGCAGTTGACCGATGTAGCCAAGCAGGTTGAGGTAAGTTCGGCCTATTTGAGCCATCTATTCTCCAGCCACTTGCGCAAGAGTTTTGTTGATCAGCTTACACAAATTAGATTAGATAAGGCGAAGCAATTGCTCAAAGAGCACGCATATTCAATAAAAGAGGTGAGTTCGATGGTGGGATACCAGGATCCGAATTATTTTTCCCGTCTGTTTAAGCGGTTTACCGGGTGTTCGCCATCGGAGTTCGGATAAGTCTGCATTGCAGGCATTGCCGGATTTACCTGTAGTGTCGGTATTGCAGCTGCAGACATATCTGGACAAATTTTATCTAAAAAAAATACTTATCACAGTACCCCTTATCTGCTGAGAAAAAGATTAGTAAGAATTGTGAAAAACAATCCTGCTGACGGAAACCGAGTCCGGTGGTAAAATTCTGTAGAAACTTAAACCTATTAAGGAGGTTTTATAATGAAAAAGGGTCTTACCCTGATGCTAACACTACTTCTGCTTCTACCGATGGTAACCGTATGGGCCGGAGGACAGCAGGAAGGCGGAGAAGCTGCAACGGAAGAATCAGCTTCTGCAGATGTACCTCAAGTAAAACTGGACTATGGAAATGCCAGTGGCGAGCTTGAGATTTTTTCCTGGTGGGCTGGTGACGAAGCGCCGGCACTCAATGCACTGATCGACCTGTATAATGATAAGAATCCGCAGGTTGAAGTAATAAATGCAACCGTTACCGGCGGTTCCGGCGTGAATGCAAAGGCAGTACTGAAAACCAGAATGCTCGGCGGAGATCCGCCCGATTCTTTTCAGGTGCATGCCGGACAAGAGCTGATCGGTACCTGGGTAGCTGCAGAGAGAATGCTCGATCTTACACCGCTTTTCGAATCCGAAGGCTGGATGGACGTATTCCCGCAGGACCTGATTAACCTGATCGGTACGGAAAACGGAATTTGGTCGGTACCGGTAAACGTGCACCGTTCCAATGTAATGTGGTATGTTCCCGATAATCTTGACAAGTGGGGAGTAGATGTTCCGGAATCCTGGGATGAGTTTTTTGAAGTTGCCGAAGAGCTTGAATCACAGGGTGTAACTCCGCTTTCACTGGCAACCAACTGGACTGTAAACCACCTGTGGGAATCGGTTGCCCTTGGAGTACTGGGTGCGGACAAATATGATGCACTCTGGAACGGTGAACTCTCCTGGACCAGCGCAGAAGCAGTGGAAGTGTGGGCCACTTTAGACAAAATCCTAGATTACACCAACGACGATTTCTCCTCTCTGAGCTGGCAGCAGGCCACCGACCTTGTAGTCGGGGGCGACGCAGCTTTCAATATCATGGGCGACTGGGCAGCAGGCTATATGAGCACCACCCTTAATCTTGAACCGGGTTCAGGGTATGGATGGGCAGCTTCTCCCGGAACCGAAGGCTCCTTTATGTTCCTGGCGGACAGCTTTGGTTTTCCGAAGGGTGTAAAAAACCCCGCTGCTACTCTGGCATGGCTTAAGAACTGTGGATCTAAAGAGGGACAGGATACTTTTAACCCTCTGAAGGGTTCCATTTCCTCCCGCACCGACTCGGACTTAAGCAAATACAACGATTACTCTAAGTCGGCGGCTAAAGACTTTGCCGACAATCGGATAGTCGGAAGTCTCGCCCACGGTGTTACCGCGAATGAAGGCTTCATGAATGATTTCGCCACAGTAATGGAAATGTTTTTGAAGAACCGCAATCCTGAACAAGCTGCCAACGCAGCCCAGGCAATTGCTATTCAAAACGGCATTGTAAGCAAGTAAGTATTTTCTAAAGTGAAAAAAGGGAGCAGGGTTTCAATTTATGGCCCTGCTCCTGTCATAAAGGGAACTATATGGTAGAGTCAAAAAAAAATGCGGTGTATTCTATATTAGTATTACTTCCTTCCGTGATCCTTCTTCTCATTTTTGTATACGGGTTTATAGGTAACTCTTTTTATGTCTCCCTGACGGACTGGGGCACCGGTGCGGCGCTGAGGGAGAATCCGGTGAAAAACTTTGTTGGATTGAAAAATTACCGTGAGCTCTTCACCGGAGCAATTAATGCCCGTTTTCGACAGGATTTAATAAATGCGGTATTTTACTCCCTCTTTTTAGTGGTAGGAACACTTACGGTTGGGCTGTTTTTAGCTATTCTATTGGATAAGGGACCAAAGGGCGAACACGTCCTGCGAACAATTTTTCTTTTTCCCATGGCCCTTTCGTTTATTGTAACTGGTACTATCTGGCGCTGGGTGTTTTCACCTAAGGGAGGGGTAAATCTCATTCCCACCTGGTTCGGTATGGAGAGGGGCAAGTTTCTCTGGCTGTCAAGCCGTGAGCAGGTGTTGCTTTTCAACTGGCAAAATATCCTGCAGATCATTGCCTTGATTCTATTTGTAATTTTTGCCCTTGTGTTATACAGCGGTTGGAAGAATAAAAAACGGACCCAAATAACATGGGGAGCGGTTTTGTCCGGTGTGATGTTGTTCTATGCGCTGGTACTGCATAACATTTTGCCCCCTATTTTACCGTATGAGGAGTCCCACGGCTTCAGCCTGGCAACTATCGGCATAATTATTGCGGCGGTTTGGCAGTACTCGGGGTATACTATGGCCCTGTATCTGGCGGGTCTTCGGGGGCTGCCTGTGGCAATGTATGAATCGGCTAAAATGGACGGGGCCGGTGATCTTACCTATTACTTTAAAATTGCAATCCCGAATATGTGGCCGATAACCCTCAGTGCGATTATTATCATTTCGCATATTTCCTTAAAGTTGTTTGCTTTGATTTTTTCAATGGCCGGTGCGGATAACGCCAGTACGGGGCACCCTTCGGTATTGATGTATCTGGTTACTTTCCGGGCGAATAACTTTGCTATCGGTGCCGCTATTTCGGTGATTCTGTTTTTGATGGCCGCCCTGTTTATCATTCCCTATCTGATTCAGTCCTACCGGGCGCGGAGGTAATCGAAGATGTCACAAAATACTTTAAGAAGAGTCAGCCCTCTCATTTACGTCATGGTACTGACGATAATGGTTATCTTTCTGGTGCCGATCTATATGGCGATCATTACTGCCCTAAAAAATCCGGCGGAAATCAATCTTGCTACTGCCTGGCATCTGCCCTCTACTCCTTATTGGCGCAGTTTCTCAGAGGCCCTGAAACTGCTGCTGCCGAGCCTGCAGAATAGTCTTGTATTGACCATTACCGGCACGGCCCTTTCTGCTCTGGTAGGGTCTATTAACGGTTTCATCTTTTCAAAAAACCGATTTCCCGGGAGCGAAGTTGTCTTTACTTTGTTTCTCTTTGGAATGTTTATTCCCTATCAGATCATCCTTATACCGTTGTTTCAATTGCTGCGGACAATCGGAATATACGGTAGTTTGAGCGGGCTTATACTTGCCCATGTGGTGTATGGAATTCCCATTACTACTTTGATATTTCGCAATTTTTATGATCAAATACCCGATTCAATAGTGGAATCCGCCCGACTTGACGGCGCCGGCTTTTTCGGCCTGTACGGAAGGCTGTTTCTCCCTCTATCGGTTCCCGGTTTTGTCGTAGTGGGTATATGGCAGTTCACCCAAATTTGGAACGAGTTTCTCTGGGGTGTTACCCTCACCAAACAATCTTCCCAGCCGGTAACCGTAGGACTGGCCCAGCTGGCCGGCGGCCAGGCGGTAAACTGGAACCTGCCCATGGCCGGCTCATTTCTGGCCGGGTTTCCTGTACTGCTGATTTACATCTTTCTGGGTCGGTATTTTATTCGCGGCCTGTTAGCCGGTTCTGTGAAGGAGTAGCTGTAAGCCGAAACATATTTTAAGACTGCACCGCCGAGAAGTTTTCAGTGGTGCAGTTTTTATGACCAGATCTTATGAGTAGTTCTTACCGAAGGAATTGCGATATACCTTATTCCACTGAAGCTCCTCCAGAGAGTGGGGGCCTTTGTTCTCGGCGGGATATCCCGCCGAAATTATTGCTTCTACCTCGTAATGAGAGGGAATATTGAGGGTTTTCTTTACATATTCAGATGCCGGTGTTTCATCCGGTGCTTTTCGCCCGCGAATTTGTATCCAGCAGCTGCCAAGCCCCTCTTCTTCAATAGCTATTTGCAGGTCGATTGCAGCGATGCTGCAGTCTTCTATCCATGCCGTTGCCTGCTGCAGATCCGCGCAGACTACTACTGCAAAGGCGGCTTTCGACAAAAACGCCGAACTATGGGTTTTGCATTTCGAGAGAGAATCTAAAAGGGATGGATCATCAACCAGTATAAAGCTCCATGGTCGTTTCCCCTTTGAACTGGGTGAGAGAAGGGCTGCCTGGAGAATTCGGTCGAGTTTTTCTGATTCAACAGGGCGGGGCTCGTAGGCTCGAATACTGCGCCGCCTTTGAAGTAATTTAAATAGCATACATATATCTCCTCTCAACTGTAATAGAAAAATAGTGAGATAAGTATTCCGATCACAATACCGGCAACCGCTTGAGGGTAGGTGTGGCCGAGTAAGGTTTTCAGGTGCTGCCGTTCAAAACCTTCATGGAGCAGATAATTAAACTCTTCAAGCAGGTCATTGAGGATTTCAGCGTGTTCACCAGCGGCCCGCCGGATTCCCGTTGCGTCATATATTACAATGACCGCCAGAACTGTGGATATGGTAAATTCAGAGCTGCTCCAACCGTGGACCAGTCCCATACTGGTAGCTAAAGAGGCAACCGCTGCCGAATGGCTCGAGGGCATTCCACCGGTTTCAAAAGCACGATGGAAATTTAATTTTCGCTGGAAAATAGCTTCCTGGAGACTTTTAAGCGCCTGGGCAATAAAAGCTGCAAGCAGGGTAGTCCAGAGTATACTGTTCTGTAAGACTTCAGCCATAATATCTATTTCTTACCGCGTGATAATAATTTCTTCTTCTTTTTTTCGTTACCTGCAGTAGTCTGCTGTGCTGCTTGATCGGCGGGAGATTCAGCCGAAGGGGGGGGCAACTGGTTAGATGAAGAGTCCTTAAGTTCATCTTCTTTCTCTTTTAACTCTTTCTCCTTATCCTTTGCCTTTTTTGATCTCTCCCGGCTTTTCTTCTTTCCCGACTTGTAGAAAAAATTAAGTACATAATAGAAGAAAGAGTAAATAATTCCTACAATAAACGCGACCAAGGTAACCGCTACAGTAGATATATCGGCAAACATGTACCCGAATAGGTTTATGCTTGTAGTGTACCCTACATTAAGGGCTACAAAAGCCACAACAATGGCAAGAAGAATAATATGGATGACCAATCGTATCATTTTTTCTTCGTCTCCTTTGTATTTTCATCGCTCTTTTGTGATAAATTTCGCTTTTTACGGTACTCATCAATTGTGAGCATAGCTGGTCTTTCCTCTTCAAGGATCTTAAGATCAATCGATTCAAACTCTTCATCATGGGCCTGAAACTGTCGAAGTATGTGACTTAGTTCAAGGTTATCCTTTATTATATTTAACGCCTGAAGTCGGGAGAAGAAAGTCTGCAGAATTCCAAAAGCCATTTTTCCTAGGCTGCGGGTGTCTTGATTTCGGTGGACCCGCTGGTCCAGGTCTGTCTGGGCAAAAGCTTCAAGCCCCCATTGCTGGTAAACATCAATCAAATGAGAGGTTTCTACTCCATACCCTATAGGAAAGGGGATCTGTTCCAATACTTCTCTGCGTACCGCATATTCACCGGAGAGCGGCTGTATAAGACCGGTTAATTCCGGAAAGAACAGGCTGAAGAGGGGGCGAATAAGAATTTCAGTTACCCGACCCCCTCCGGAAGGGCGAACCCCTTGAGAGAAAGCAAGGGGACGGTCATAAAAAGCTTTTACGTATTTGATTTCTTTTCGATATACCAAGGGGGCAATTAAACCGTAGGCGAAGCGCGGGTGTATATTCTTAATGTCGGCGTCTATATACACAATTATGTCGCCGTCCAGTTGATATATCGCCTTCCAGAGGTTTTCCCCTTTTCCCTTTTTGGTTTCAAGGTTTGGAAGGATTTCGTCCGCCATATATACATCCGCGCCGAAGGATTTAGCGACGGCAATAGTGTTATCAGTAGACCCTGAATCGATGACGGCAATTTCATCAAGAAGAGAAAACCTGTTCATTAACTCCGAACGGAAAAGTATTATTTCTTTGCCGATGGTTGATTCCTCGTTTAATGTGGGAATGCAGAGCGATATTTTTAAATTTTGTTTCTGCTTTTGGGCGACCAAATCTTCAAGATCGTTGAAGGCTGAATGGTGGTAGGTGTTTCGTTTGAGCCACGTATTAAGTTTCATCACAATACCCCTTATCTATGGCTATCAGCAATCCAAGTAGTTGGGAGAGTCCACTGTAAATAGGTTCAATGTCGATGTTTTCTTCCAGCTTGTTGAGGTTTTCTCCATCGGTGAGCCCGAGGGTGAGAGCGGGAATACCATGGTCTATAAATGCCGAGAGCTCCGAGGTGCTCGGAGTAATTCTCGGATTGATATCAAGAGATTTCATAATTGCCCGGGCGTTTGATGCGAGGGGATGGGAAAAAGAGATACCCCCGGGATTTCGTTGGGCGAGGATCTGTATTTCAACCTCCGAGCCGTTATGAGACGACACTTCCGCCGCAATATCTTCAATCCGTTGTCGCAGAGTGTGCACCATTTCATTTGATTCGCTGCGGATTTCAAACCTCAGTACCGCATCTGTGGCGATGGTATTAAAACTTCGTCCCCCAGAAATTGAACCAAGTACAATACTTGTTTTCGGGCGCCGGGGTATCGGGATTTCCAAAATGCGGTTTATCAGCTCATTTATGGTAACGATCGAGCCTACAGCCCCAAAGCGGGTCCAATCATATTCTTCCGGTAGACGGTAGGTAATTTCACAGCGGGCCATTCCTATGGATGTATGGCTGAGCCGTCCAAGTTTAACCCCCTCTATACAAACCCCTTCATGAATAGGCATATCGGTATTATCGAGAAAAAAACGCAACCCCTCAATATTTCCGTGGCCCAGGCTTCGCGAAGACCCCATTAGTACAAGATTGGAGTTCAATTTAATATTTAGTTCTTCCAACACTGCGGGGATAGTGGCCAGGGTTGCTACCCCGAGGGCATTATCTCCGACGGCAGGGCCTTTTACCCGGCTCGGTTCAATTGCAATAGTGTGGTCAACCGTTTCATCAAAAACGGTATCCAAATGGGCAACTATCAGGATATTACGTTCGCCGGTTTCCCCGGGTATAATACCTAAACCGTTTCCAACTTCATCGGTTGAGCAGTTAAGCATCTGATATTGGGTAAAGCGGTTTACTAAAAAGCTCATCCTGTTATGTTCACGGAAGGTTGGGGCGGGAATCTCACCCAGCATCACCAAATTGGTCAGCAGGGTATCTCGCATTCCTTTGAGTTTTTTTTTCAACTGAGGAAGAGATTCAATAAGCTCGGTCATCCTCTGGTCCATCAACATCCTCCTTTGATGCTGTAATTGTAATGGAGGAGCCCCAAAGATGCAATTACTAAATGGTAGTTACAGGAATTCGAAATTTGAAAGAGTTTACTCTTTCAAATTTCGAATTACCTCAATACCTTAAGCCATTTTTCCTTCCTATAAAGGTTTGTGAGCATTCGAAATGTGAAGTTGTGCTTAGCACACTCCACATTTCGAATTGCTGTGGTAGTTCGAAAGTGACCACCGTGCGGATCAGTTTAAAGTCCAGCGTGAGGACCAGCTCGATGCCCCTCGTAAAGACAAAATTTGAAAAAAATATTCTAAAATTTGGATATCACCCTCTTTTTTCTTATACTTGAAAAAAGAGGAGAGTATATGACTGATCTAAAAACAAATTATATGGGAATCGAGCTTAAAAATCCGATTATTGCCGGAGCATCCAGTCTTACTTCTCATATGGACAGCATCCGAAAGGTTGAGGATGCCGGGGTCGGAGCATTAGTGATTAAGTCCTTATTTGAAGAGCAAATTCAACTTGAAAGTTATAAGATGAAAGAGGACTTGCACAAAGATGACGATTTGTACGCGGAGATGCTGAGCATCTTTCCCGATTTAGAGCATGCCGGGCCGGATGATCATCTTCACTGGGTCCGTAAAGCGAAAGAGGAAACTTCAATACCTGTTATTGCGAGTTTAAACGCGGTGAACCGACAGACCTGGATAGAGTATGCACAGAAACTGGAAGAGACGGGGGTTGATGGCTTAGAGCTTAATTTTTACCGCCTTCCTATTGAATTTGATGTTGACGCTCGTACAGTTGAAAAGGAGCAAGTTGATGCGGTGACGGAGGTAGTCCAAAATGTGGACATTCCTGTTTCTGTAAAGTTAAGTCCCTATTACACAAGTCCGCTGTATTTCATTAAGCAACTCGACAAAGTAGGTGTTAAGGGCTTTGTGCTGTTTAATCGTCTCTTTCAGCCCAGTATCAATATCAACCGTGAGGAGAACGATTATTCTCTTAATCTGAGTAACAGCAATGACTATAGGCTGGCGCTGCGGTTTTCCGGACTGCTCCACGAACAGATCAACGGCAGTATATGTGCTTCCAACGGGGTAAATTCAACTGAAAATCTAATCAAAGTGCTGTTGGCCGGTGCTGATGCGGTTCAAATGGTAAGTGCTTTATACAGCCACTCTATTGTGATTGTTCCGAAGATCCTTGGTGAATTGAAAGAGTGGATGGGCGATAAAAATTACTCAACACTGAAAGATTTCAGGGGTAAATTAAGCTATGCAAAGAACAGTAAACCTGAGGTCTACACCCGTGCACAGTACGCTAAGGCCCTTTTGCATCCGGAAAAATATATACAGACGGATAAGTAAGGTACTTTCAAATATGCTGCTTTTATACACGGGTGTACGCCATGTTATGTTGAGAGGATAAAGGAGCGGGCTTTTGCCTCGTCGAGGGGCCTGGAAAAGAAAAATCCCTGGCCAAGTTCACAATTGAAATTACGAAGGGCCTTTGCCTCAATAGAAGTTTCAATTCCCTCGGCGATGACCTCCTTTTTCATGGAATGACCCAAGTTAATAATAGTGCGTACAACCTCGCTATTGTCCCGGTTTTCGTGAAGGCCGCTCACGTAGGAGCGGTCTATTTTCATGGTATCAAAGGGAAAACGGTACAGAAGACTGACTGATGAATAACCTTCGCCAAAATCATCCAGGTGGAGCTTTACTCCCATACTTTTCAATTTGTTGAGGGTTTCTAAAGCACCCTTGGTATCAGTGATAATTGCGTTTTCCGTGACCTCAATCACAAGGTTCTCAGGGGGAAGCATGCTCTCGGAAAGGGCGTTTTGTATATCCTGTAGTATATCGGAAGACTGGAGTTGTCGGGGGGAAACATTTACACTAATAGTAGCATGCTGCATATTTTCCGGCAGGTTACTCAGCCAGCTGCTCATATCATTGCAGGCACGGTATAGGACCCAGCGACCTATCTCAAAAATGAGGTCACTCTCTTCGGCAATAGGAATAAACGTTTCCGGACTCACTCGGCCCAGAACCTTCGAATTCCAGCGGATAAGGGCTTCAAATCCTTTGAGCTTTCCCTCAGAAAGCTCTACAATCGGCTGGTACTGAATATCAAAAGCGCCGTGTAACACTGCTTCCCGGAGTTCCTGCTCAATGTTCATGTGTTCAATGGCGCGTTCCTGAAGCTCTCCCTGAAAAATTGAGTAACGATGTTTTCCTTGTTGCTTTGCGTGGTACAGGGCGATATCTGCGTCCCGGATAATCTCTTTCGGCTGCTGGTGCCGTTGTTCTGCAAAGGCAATGCCGATGCTGGTGCCAAGCTTAATATCAATATTGTTAAAGACGATATTTTCAAACATTTTATCTAAAATTCGCTCGGCAACCTTAATCGTTTGTGAAGGTTCGGTAATTTCATCCATCAACACAATAAACTCATCGCCACCAAGGCGGCCGACGGTATCAACGTCGCGCAGGCACATATGCAGCCGACGGGCAGCCTCTTTTAGAACAAAATCTCCGACTATATGACCATAGGTGTCGTTTACAAATTTAAAATGGTCAAGGTCGATAAAAAGAATTGCAAAGGTCATACCGCCACGATGTTTATACTTGTTAAAGGCATGCTGAAGATGTTCGGTAAAGAGTTCACGGTTCGGCAGACCGGTCAACGCATCATGAAAGGCGGTATGTCTGAGTTGTTCTTCTATATGCTGTCGGCGGTTAATCTCCTCTTTAAGAGAAGAGTTTGCCCTTTGGAGTTCCCTGGTTCTCTCTTCTACCTCTTCTTCGGTCTTATGATAAAGTTCCTCGATTTCATTCATAATTCGGCGGTACTCGCGTACATCCTGAATGACAAAAATAGTTCCGCTGATGGAGTTGTCCCGGGACAATAAGTGTGAGGCTGAGATATACGCGGGGAACAGGTCGTTATCCTTATCGTATAAACTGGTTTCAACCGAGGCGGAGTTCTCTTTATCAAGTTTTTCTACAAGAACTTGCATTCGGCTGTAGTTGGGACAGTCCGCGAGTTTTCTGCCGATTAGTTCTTCACTTTTTTTCCCGAATATTGAGGTAAAGGCATTGTTGATAACTTTAATAATGCCGCTTTGGTCACACACTATAAGAGGGTCCGGCATTGTGTGGATAATTCGGTCTGCAGCAAAGGAAACGTTCATTTCTAAAAAGAAGAATTGTGAACTACCGAAGAGAAGCAGAGTGTAGAGAATAAAATAACCTATAAAACCAAAGGGGTAGAGCGCGATTCCAACCATGGGGACTGTATCAACCATCGGCAGCAGCAGTGCGACGGCGGTAGTAATAAACCACAGTCTTTTCCTTTTTGAAACAGCCGTAGGTCCTTCCATAAGGGTTCGGCCGGTATGACTGAGTCTTATAAGCAGCCGGATGGAAAAATAAATTCCATAGGCAAGCAACCAGAGCGCAGCGGTCGGAACATATGACCACCTATGGGTCACATATACCTGTTCGAGTAAAGAGCCTTGGAAAAAGAGAACTATTCCAAAACCACACACTATAATGTCGAAGGGATGCAGGTAGGGAGGGGTAAATTCCCGGTCGGAGAGTGAATTGGTGTACACCAGCAGGGCCGGGGGGACACAAAGATACGACAGGAGCCATCCCAGAACCCATATCCTGCCGGTACCGTAATAGGGGGTCATAGCAGCAAGGGTGTGAAAAAAGAGAGTAGCCGCTATAGGTACAGTCAGTACAATTATTGTACGACCGAGCCTAGTAGTAGCCCTTTTGCTGTAAATTAAGGCTGCCATCAACATAACCGCAATAAGGGTGATAAAGGGCCCAATTGCAGCAGGGGTAAGCATGTATATTGTACTAAACAGGTTCATTGACTCTAACATCATCTTTTACATCCAAAAAATATAATATCTATAATTTATAGAACGGTCAATACTACTGCCTCTAGGGAGTCCCTTGATCTAATCGTGTATAGAGGCTTGAAAGTTCAGGAAAGAGGCTCTTGATTTCTTCGCTGGTTACAAACCGCTCAAATTCTGCTTGGGCGGCGGCCATATTCTGTGAGTTTGGCGAGGTAAGTAAAGTGGAGCTCCGTTGTTTGAATTGTTCATACCGTTGCACCGCCTCCCGTAAACGGCTGTTGGATTCTCCGCGACTTACCAATTCCGCCATTTGATCTACTGCATCATCAAGTTCCTCTTGGGCCTTGCGGTAGCGCTGGGTAAGCTGTTGTTGTTCCTTTTCCAAACGAGTTACCCGCCGGTTGAGGGTGTCTATTTGTGTTTCCTTCTGCTTTAGTGTTTCTTGCAGCTCGCTTATCCGGGTGTCTTTTCTGTCAATTTCGTCATTCAGCTGGTCCGAGGTTTTGTCGCTTTGCAGTAGTGTTTCTTGCAGCGCCTTTCGTTCTTCCTTTAGTAGGTCCAACTGGGATTGCAGCTGCCGTTGTTCCGTTAAAAGTTCAGCTTCAGCGGTGTCATAATCGGCTTTAGCCCTTTCAAGACGGGTTTCAAAAATCTGTAGTAAGCCTTCTACCGCACTGCGGGCAGCGGCTGTGTGCACAGGGGCTGCTTCCGTTATTGCTGCAGTGAATTGTTCAGCCGCTTGTTCAAGCTCACCCTCTTCCACCGAAGTGTCGGCGGCAGACAGCAGTTCCCTTATTCTTTCACCACTCTCCTGTCGGTTTATTTTTTCAAGTTGAGTAACGGCGGTTGAAACCGAAGGAATAAGCTCCGTCGCCCTGTTGAAGTACCTCTTAGCCTCGTACAACTTTCCCTCTTGTTGAAGTTTTTGGGCTTCTTCTACTGTGCTTCGGAGGGATGAAATTGTCTTTGCGGCCTCGAGGAGGGATTCATCGGGGGAAGATGTGCCTGTTTTAGTGCTTTGGTCCTCTAAAAGCCCCAAAAAAAACTGGTCTATGTCACGGCGTTTTGCAATTGAAGGGGCTTCGTTAATTGCCACATTTTGCAGAAACTCACGCATGTCGGCAATTTTGGTGAGGGCTGTGTGGCGGTCTCCCCCCTCCAAGGCAGTTTGGATCTCCCGATACATACCGTTTATTTGATCACGGTAAAGCTGTTCATTCTGTCTGATCTCAGAAAGCTGCTCGAGTTCCTCCTTTGCCTCGCTTGTTTCAGCGGTAAGTCGTTCCCGTTCGGTTTCGAACTGTTGGCGCAGCTCTTCTTCCCGCTCTTGGGTCTCTTTTAGGATTTCCTCTTTTTCCCGATTAGCCTCCGCAAGAATTTGTTCCGCCGTTGCTTTTGCTTCCTGCAGCTCTTGCTCCTTCTCTTCAAGCTGCTGCATAGTTTTGCTTCGGTATTCCTGCAGTGCGGCGCTGTAACGCTCTTCCTGTTGCGCTCGGAACTGTTCAAGCCGGTTTTGCATTTCCTCACTGCTCACACCTTCAGATTCAAGGCGCCGGCGTTCCGAACTAAGAGCTGCTCTCAGTTCTTCCTGCAATTCCTGCTCTTTCGCTTCGATTTCAGCCTGCATATTCTCCTGAAGCGTCTGTCGTTCCTGTTCGATTTGCTGTAGGTCTTCCCGTATTTTGGATATTTCCGACTCTTTTGCTTTAAGTTTTTGTTCGGACTCTTTTTTTACTTCCTCTAAAATTTTTCCCTCGGCACTTTCAATTTGAGTTGATTTTACGCTGAGCTCCTCAATTCTTTGACTGAAATAATAATTAGTACCGAAAACTCCCGCAGCAATAAGAAGGACCGCGAGAATATTTACAACCAGGGGAAAAAGTGACCCTTTTTTTTCAGGTTCAAACTTTGTGAACGCTTCGGAGGTCCCCAGACGGTTACCGGTGGCAACTTGATCTATTTGGGCGACAATCTCCCGGCGTTCCTCTTCAGAAAAACCCTCCACCTCAACCGGAATATCATCACGGAGCGTATCCTGTGCAGGTTGTTGTTGTGAGGGAGAGTTTGTGGCCACTTTTTCGCAACTCCTTTACTACAGGGTATAATGTTTTGATCACTAGTTGATCACTATAAGTTGTCGACACAATACTTGTAAAAGTTTAAGCGGTCGGCTAAAGCGACCGATTATTATGATGAAGCCTTTATCAGGAGTGTTGCAGCAGAGTGAGAATCCGAGCGAAAATTATTTTTGTCGTTGTTCCAATCCTCATGACATCACTTATCATTACCGGGGTGGTTTCTTCTTTTGCCGCCAGAAGCGGAATGACACGGATTGCCATTGAATTTTTGGGGTTCAAGGCTGAGGAACTCGAAAACTATGCGTACAGTCAATGGAATTTGCTGGAACAGAATAATTTACAGAATGATGAAAGGTATCTAAATGTAGCTAAAAATGCGGTTGCCTCCTACGCCGAGTCGATTATACGGAGTGAAACCGAGTTAATTATTGCCCTGGACTCCGATGCCCGGCCGGCAATGTCCTCCTCGGAGGTAGAACTAACGGTAGTTGAAAAGGCCCGACTCTATAGAAAAATCCATGAAGGCGATGAGGGTTGGGTGAACTTGACCCTTGGTGGAGTAAATCGAGTGGGCCAGTCCTTTGAGTTTGCCCCCTTCAATTGGTATGTCCTTGTAACCGAGAGTTCCCAGGCCTTTTACCGTGAAGCTGATGAGATTATCATAAATACCGCCTATGTGCTTGGCGGATCGATCATTTTGTCCCTTATTTTACTGTTTTTCTTTTCAGGGTATCTTACAAAACCGCTGCGGTCGGTAGTAAGAGGTATGCACCATATTATTGAAACCAACGATTTATCCTACCGGGTACCGGTAGAATACAACGATGAAATTGGAAGGCTGGCATATACCTTCAATATGATGAGCGGTGAGCTTGAACGGGCGTACAATCAAATAAAAGAATTTGCCTTTAAAGCGGTTTTAGCTCAGAAAAATGAGCACAAAGTTCGGAGTATATTTCAAAAGTATGTGCCGAAGGATGTCATCGACACTATTTTCTTGAATCCCGAACAGATGCTGGTGGGGGACAATCGGGTTGTGGCCATACTTTTTTCGGATATCCGCAGTTTTACCACTATCTCCGAAGGTTTTATGCCTGATGAGCTTGTGAATGCACTGAACCGGTATTTTGAACTTATGGTTGATATAATCATCAGTCATGGAGGCGTAATAGACAAATATATCGGTGATGCGATTATGGCTTTTTTCGGGGCCCCGGTAAAGCACGAGGACGATGCAGTACAGGCTGTGCGTGCGGCTGTAGAGATGCAGGAAAGCCTTCGCCTTTTTAATGCCGAACAAAGAAATGCCGGCAAACCGGAATTTATTACCGGAATCGGTATCAACTACGGCGTAGTAACAGTGGGGAATATCGGGTCGGAGAAAAAAATGGACTATACCATCATCGGAGATATGGTAAATCTCGGATCAAGATTAGAGGGTCTTACAAAACCGTACCATCAGAATATAATTTTTTCCGAAAGTGTGTATCGTAAGATAAAAGGAGAGCTCCCCTGCCGAATGGTAGATAAGGTAGTGGTAAAGGGAAAAACAAAGGGTGAAAATATCTATACTGCGGAAAAAACAATTACCGATCGACAGAAAAAAGCCTGGGCTTATCATCATGCAGGATTGAAACATTACTATCAACGCCGTTTTAACCAGGCTTTAAAATACTTTGCCGGGGTAAAGAAACTGCTTCCGGAAGACTATCTTGCGGATATGTATATTACCCGCTGTAGAAGCTATATACAATCTCCTCCACCGGAGGACTGGGTCGGTGTTGAGGTCCTTACCTCCAAATAGTCATCCAAATACTGAACCAATTAGTTGGAATATCTTGCATTAATTGAAACAGATTTATACACTTTGAGCAATTGCACCGAGGTAAAATATAAGGGGTTTGTATGGCTGAAAAGAAAGAAAAAGATTATAGCGTACCTGCTTTAGGCGAACGAAAAATACCTTCACCGATAAAAATGTCGACTGAAGATGGTGATATGTTTGCCAACTATGTAAGTGACGATGAAAAGATCCTCTATCATATAGAAGGTGTGGTAGGAGAACATCAACAGGTATGTTTTGATCCTCATGAGCTGCTTCAAAAAGCAGGACCCCGGGAGAAAATCTATTTCAATCCGAAGCATGTCCATGCTGCAATAGTCACCTGCGGAGGGCTCTGTCCCGGTTTAAACAATGTGATTAGGGCGGTAGTACGATGCTTGTGGTATCGATATGGAATAAAAAGAATTACCGGTATACAAAATGGATACCGCGGTTTCTTGCCGGAAACAGGTTTTGAACCGATTGAGTTGGACCCCGAGATTGTTGATGATATTCAAACCAAGGGCGGTACCATCCTTAAATCCGCCCGCGGCGGCGGCGACCGGGTAGTAGAGATTGCCGATGCAATCGAACGGATGAACATCAGTATGCTCTTCACCATCGGTGGAGATGGGACCCAGCGGGGGGCCCTGGAGGTGGCGGAAGAGCTTGAACGGCGAAAACTGAACATCTCGATAATCGGTATTCCCAAAACCATTGATAATGATCTTAGCTTTATTCAAAGGTCCTTCGGTTTTGATACCGCAGTAACAGAAGCGGTAAAAGCCGTTTCTGCGGCCCACACTGAGGCCCACGACACCATTAACGGTATCGGGCTGGTAAAGGTAATGGGCCGTGAATCTGGCTTTATTGCCGCCCATACTGCTTTGGCAATGAGCGATGTGAATTTCTGTCTTATACCTGAGAGCCCCTTTGATCTGGATGGCGAGAACGGGCTTTTTGTACATTTGAAGAGACGCTTAATCGACAGAAACCATGCCGTTATTCTGGTGGCTGAAGGGGCAGGGGGCGAACTTACACATGAAACCGGTGAAAAAGACCTTTCTGGTAATAAGCGACTCCAGGATATAGGTTTTGTGTTGAAAGAGAAAATAAAGGAGTATTTCTCAAAGGACGGGATGGAAGTTAACATTAAATACATCGATCCTAGCTATATGATCCGCAGCGCCGCTGCAAATCCTAACGATTCTATTTATTGCTCACGCTTGGGAGCAAACGCGGTTCATGCAGCTGTCTCCGGTAAAACAAAGACCCTTATAAGCATGGTGCACGACAATTTTGTACACGTACCTATGCGGGTGGCGGTGTCAAAGCGGCGTCATGTTGACATTGAAGGGAGTTTATGGCGTGATGTGCTGGAAAACACTCGGCAACCTATGACTATGAAGAATCAGGTGTATATTAAGTAAGGATTTTATGTGAAATAAATAACATTAAAACAATTGATATTTTATTTAATGTTATCATTTGATATTTTTGTGAAAAATATTGCACTTATATATTGACTTTTTTTTTCGTTTTTATTAAGTTACTGGAGAAAATTAATTTATGGGTTCGCCCATAAAATTTATGTTTCTATGTAACCATTGCCAGCCAGGGTGGTTTTTTTATTGAAGAGCATGGAAACTTTTTTTCATCGACCTCCTTTTTTTGTTATCCCTCAGGGTTTTGTACCTCCTTTTCCCTGAGGGTTTTTTTTCAATGCTTTTCATTTTCCAAGAGTTGCCGGAGTTAATCCGGCAACTCTTTCCTTTTTTATAAAGTACTCATAACACTCCAAGTAAGCGAGCATACGCATTAAGGCTGTGGTCCCGGGGTTCTCCACCAAGGACTTCTTTTGTGAGTAGTTTGCCGAGCTGGACTCCCTCTTGATCAAAGGAATTTATATTCCATGTAAACCCCTGAAACATTATCTTATTTTCAAAATGGGCAAGTAAGGCCCCTACTGTTTTTGGTGTCGGTTCTTCCCCATAGAGCAAGCTGGAGGGATTATTTCCTGGAAAGTTCTTGTTTGGGTTATTATCCTCTTTCCCCTTCGCAAAGGCGATTATCTGGGCTGCCAAATTTGCATTTAACTTCTGTCGGCTGCTGTACCCATTCTGAATAGTATCAAAGCCCCTCTGGTTTTTAAGGAAGCCGATAAACTGAAGGGATATCTTTTCAGTTCCCTGATGAAGCAGCTGATAAAAAGAGTGCTGCCCATTGGTACCCGGTTCGCCGAAAATAACCGGTCCGGTGTGGTAATTTACTTTCTCTCCCCCACGGTTAACCTGTTTACCGTTACTCTCCATATCCAGTTGCTGCAGGTGGGCGGGAAAACGGACGAGTGCTTGAGAGTATGGCAGGACAGCGCTTACTCGATACTCAAGAATATTACCAAGATACACTCCCATAAGGGCATCCGCCAGGGCTGCATTATCGTAGAGAGAGGGTTCCAAGGCCCGCCTGTCCGCTTCATGGGCCCCCTTCAGCAGCTGATCAAACTCTTCTGCACCAAAAGCCAGTGAGAGTACCGTTGCTCCAACCGCGCTGGTTGAGCTATAGCGGCCCCCAATATAGTCGTCAATATAGAAGCTGTCCAGGAACTCGTCTGATTCCGCAAGTGGGCTTGTAGAACTTGTGACGGCGAGCATATGTGCCCTGGGATCAACCTTTGGAGCATGGGCGGAAATGTAGTTGTATACAAGCTGCTGATTGGTAAGAGTTTCCTGGGTTGTTCCGCTTTTTGAAACCAAGATAAAAAGGGTCTTCTCTAAATCGAGCCCTTCAAGTACCTCTGCTGCATCATCAGGATCAACATTCGAAATAAATCGGGCCTCCATTTTAGGCTGTGAATAATACCCCTTTAATGCCAGATAAAGAGCTCGCGGGCCAAGGTCTGATCCCCCGATACCTATTTGTACCACCGAGGTGAAGGGCTTTCCGGTTGATCCTTTTATTGAGCCCTTGTGTACTTCTTTGCTGAAAGTGGAAATACGGTCCAGCTGGTCCTCATAAAAACTTCTGAGGTTCTGTCCGTTTTCTTCAACAGCATTCCCAAGCTGGCCCCGGGTGAGATGATGCAGGACCATTCTGTTTTCACCGGTGTTCATCCTTTCTCCGTCCAAGAGGGCCCGGTATTTTTCGATGAGCTGCTGCTCTTCGGCAAGATCGGCGAGGGCAGTGGAAATTTTGTCGTCCACAGGGAGGGCGGCGTAATTAAATGAGAGTCCCCCGCCTGCGGGTATTGTACAGGCGGAGACTCGTTCGGTTGTAAGTATCTCATTAAGCGAGGGTACCGGCAGTTTTTGTAATACGGCGTAGCTGTCGGTAGAGTCAAAATTACGGAATTGCACACTCATCTTTTTCTCCTCCGTGACGCCGCCACAGTAGGATAAAGTATTGCAATACTACTATTTATCGTGGTAGGTGGCGGCCGTCTTTTTCATTTCATTTACCTGTCCGGTAGATTCTTCAAGCTTTTTGTGGGCCATTGCTGCTACACCGGTGGACAGGCCGTACAGGTTAATAAAGCCTGTAGCATCTTTATGATTGTAAGATGTTGCGCCGAAGGATGCAAGGTCTTCCAGATAGAGGCTGTAGGGTGATGTTCTGCCGGCTGTAATTACATTGCCCTTGTACAGCACAATCTTCACCGTACCGGTCACGTATTCGGTTGCTTTGGCCATAAACTCATCAATTGCCTCCCGAACGGTAGTAAACCATTTACCAACGTACACCAGCTCCGAGTATTTCAGGGAAAGGCTGTTCTTCATGCTTATAGTGTCCCCATCGAGGGTGATAGTTTCCAGCTCTTTAATTGCCGAATAGAGTATTGTTCCCCCCGGAGTCTCGTATACCCCTCGACTTTTCATCCCGACGGTCCGTGTTTCTACCATGTCCGATCTGCCGACACCGTTTTCAGCTCCTATTTTGTTGAGTTTTTCAAGTATGGCCTGGAAACTCATTTTTTTCCCGTCTAGGGCTACCGGAAAGGAGTGTTCAAAATCGATCGTCAGTGCTGTTTCTCGGTCCGGGGCGTCGGCGGGAGAAGTACTTAGCTGGTACATCTGTTCCTGGGGACGATTCCACGGGTCTTCGAGGTCCCCCCCTTCATGGCTCATATGCCAGATATTCCAGTCACGGGAGTATATGTTCTTTTTTGAGATATTACCGAGGGGAATATTGTGGGACTTTGCATAGTCTATTGCTTCTTCTCGGCTGTGAATATCCCATAGACGCCACGGTGCAATAACCTTTAGATGTGGAGCAAGGGCCTTAAAGGAGAGCTCAAACCGCACCTGGTCGTTTCCCTTTCCGGTACAGCCGTGGGCAACCGCCTGGGCTTCCTCTTTTAATGCAATTTCAGCAATGTGTTTTGCCTGGAGGGGACGTGCAATGGAGGTCCCCAACAGATACTTTCCCTCATACACTGCTCCGGCCCTGAGCATCGGATACAGATAGTCGTTACAGAACTCCTCTTTTGCATCAATAATATAGAGTTTACTTGCTCCGGAGGCTTTTGCCTTATCTTCCATGTTGTCCCAGTCTTCATCCTGGCCGACATTTACGCATACCCCTACAATTTCTGCGTTACTGTAGTGTTCTTTTAACCACGGAATTATAATTGAGGTGTCCAACCCGCCGGAATAGGCGAGCACAATCTTTTTTATTTCTTCTTCCGCCATATCAATCTCCTTTTTTAAGTATCTACCTCGGGAATTTTGGCTTGAAAGGATGTTGTTAAATCCTCTTTTGTCATTCCTTCCCTAAGAATTACAAATATAGTGTCATCGCCGGCCACTGTTCCGAGTATCTCCGGTAAATTTAGTTTATCCAGTGCCAGAGCTACGCTGTCTGCGTGGCCGGGCAGGGTCTTAATAACTCCGATGTTATAGGAGAACTCAAGAGAAACGATTCCCCTTCGAACATCCTGAATGTAACCCTGCTCTGCCTTTGGCGGGCTTTCATCCGTAGGCAGGGAGTAGTAATACCCCGACCACCCGTCGGATATTTTACTTACCCGCAGATACTTGAGATCTCTTGACAGCGTCGCCTGGGTCACGTTGAAATGTTCTTTTTCCAAAAGTGAGAGTAGTGATTCCTGACTCTCTATTCGATGTGTACGAATAAGTTCTTTTATCTTTTTCAAACGGTCCGTTCTATCTTTCATTTGTATGCCCTATGTAGATATGTATATTTATACTCTCATTTTGAATAAATTTACACTTTCGTAGAGAGAAATTCAAGATCCGAATACTCTTTTTTTTAATAATACCCTCTTAAAGTTGTGTTTTACGCGTAAACCTGATTTAATACTTACTTATGGAAGAACTCTTTTTGCAGAACCCCTTCGAAGCACCGATCTACTATATTCCTTCAGTCGATTCAACTATGAACGCTTCCAGAAGTAAGCTCGGAAACTCACCAGCCCATGGAACCGTGCTTATAGCCGGCAGTCAAACTTCGGGGCGCGGCAGAGTAGATGGCCGGGAGTGGCTGACAGCCCAGGATGAGGGGCTGCTTAGCACTATTGTAATTTCGCGTTCATACTTGAAGGTGCCGGTTACTTCAGTTCCGATACGAATAGCTCTTGCCGTCTGTAGAATGCTGAAACAGCAGTTTCAGCTGAAGCCGAAAATAAAATGGCCGAATGACGTGCTTGTGAAGGGGAAAAAAATATGTGGAGTTCTCTGTGAAAGCACTGCCGAATATGTATATGCCGGGGTCGGTCTGAATGTGGTTCAAAATTCCTTTCCCGAACAGCTGAAAAGGCCGGCAACTTCAATTTTTTTAGAAAGCTCAGAAAAGGTCCGGCCGGTGGAGCTTTTACCGCTGTTATTGTCGGAGCTGCAATTGATTTTACCGGTTGTGCAGCTTCCGATACTTGTGCGTCCCTGGTTGTACCGCTTGGATGACGAGGTGTCGGTAATTGAAGGTTCTCCCAAAGAGGGGGTGTCTGTACATGGAATAGTTACCGGTATAGGCGAATCAGGGGAGTTGCGGCTTTTACAAAAAAGTGGGAAAATACGGGCGCTGTATAGTGGTGAATAACATTTAGAATAACCTCAAACTCTTTAAGCTACTTTACTTTTCTTAAACAAAATGTGACCATTCTTAATTTGAAAATTTTTGGTAAAATTTTCAAATTAAGAATTGCTGATTTAGGAGGAAACTGATGGAGACGCCAACCCGGGAAGATGCATGGAATTTGCTTACCGAGTATATTAAGTCGGATAATCTGCTGAAACACTCACTGGCGGTTGAAGGAGTGATGCGGCATTTAGCGCGTAAACATGGCGAAGATGAGGAGAAGTGGGGTGTGGTAGGTCTGATTCATGATGTTGATTATGAGCAGTATCCTGATCAGCACTGTACAAAGGTAAGGGATATTCTTGAAGAACGAAACTGGCCGGAAGAGTATATAAGGGCGGTCCAGAGTCATGGGTACAGTCGGGTAAATGATATCGAACCACAAAGCCTGATGGAGAAGTCGCTGTTTGCAATTGATGAGCTGACCGGACTTGTGACCGCTACGGCATTAGTTCGACCTTCCAAAAGTGTGCTGGATACTAAGACGAAGTCTGTGAAAAAGAAGTGGAAGGATAAAGGTTTTTCTGCAGCAGTGGACCGTGATTTGATACAGACAGGAGCTGATAAACTTGGAGTTGAACTTTCGGAGCTGATACACGACACAATCTTAGGTATGCAGGATGTTGCCGAGGAGATAGGTTTGAAAGGGGAGCCGCAGTCCTAAGAACCTTACGCATGGCAACTAACAGGGAGAAGTTGGGGCAATGAGCGTTGAAAAGGCGGGTAATTGCCCCAAAAGAAAAAAAAATTCATTTAACAGTTGATGATTTGAAAAAAGATTAGTATTTTTTCTTCAGATATACAGTGTAATCCACTCAAAAAACTTAAAACACAATTAAAAGAAGCGAGGTAGAATCATGGCGAAACAGCTAACGTTCAATGAAGAGGCCCGTAGAGCTCTTACGGACGGCGTTCGAAAGTTGTCCAATGCAGTAAAAGTTACTTTAGGCCCTAAAGGACGCAATGTTCTGCTTGATAAAAAGTTCGGAGCACCGACCGTAACAAAAGACGGTGTCTCGGTAGCAAAAGAAATCGAGTTAGAAGATCCTTATGAAAACATGGGAGCCCAGCTGCTGAAAGAGGTAGCTACCAAGACCAACGATATTGCAGGTGATGGTACGACCACTGCAACCGTATTGGGATACTCCATCATTCAGGAAGGTATGAAGAGTGTCGCCGCCGGCATTAACCCCATGGGGATTAAACGCGGAATCGACAAGGCAGTCGCAATGGCGGTTGAAGAGGTTGGCAAGCAGGCCAAAGAGATCAAGGATAAAGAAGAGATCGCCCAGGTCGCTTCGATTTCTGCAAACAATGATCGTGAGATTGGTGATGAGATTGCTAACGCGATGGAAAAAGTTGGAAAAGACGGAGTTATTACCGTAGAGGAATCCAAGAACATCGAGTCCAGTACCGATTTTGTTGAAGGTATGCAGTTTGATCGCGGTTATCTTTCACCCTATTTTGCAAGCAACCGTGACACTATGACCGCTGTTCTCGAGGACCCCTATATCCTCATTTTTGACAAGAAAATTTCCAGTATGAAGGACCTTCTGCCTATTCTGGAGAAGGTTGCCCAGGCCAACAAGCCAATCCTCATTATCGCGGAAGACGTCGAGGGTGAAGCCCTGGCAACTTTGGTTGTAAACAGCATTCGGGGTACCTTGAGTGCAGTTGCAGTAAAGGCACCAGGTTTTGGTGACCGACGCAAGGCTATGCTCGAAGATATTGCCATCCTCACCGGAGGACAAGTAATCAGCGAAGAGCTTGGGCTGAAGCTTGAGAATACCGAACTGGAACAACTTGGTCGTGCTAAATCGGTAAAGGTCGAAAAAGAGAACACCACCGTTATTAGTGGTGAGGGTAAAGAGGCCGACATCAAGGACCGCATCGGTCAGATTAAGGCCCAGATCGAAGAGACCAGCAGCGATTACGACCGGGAAAAACTCCAAGAACGGCTCGCCAAACTGGCCGGCGGTGTTGCGGTAATCAACGTAGGTGCCGCTACTGAAACCGAACTGAAAGAGAAGAAACACCGTGTAGAGGATGCCCTGTCTGCTACTCGCGCAGCGGTTTCAGAGGGAATTATTCCCGGCGGAGGTATTACTCTCATTCAAGCTGTACACGTCCTTGAGAAGGTAGACCTTGAAAAGTTTGACGAAGAGGAAAAGGTAGGATTTAAGATCGTCCGGCGTGCTCTTGAAGAACCTATTCGACAGATTGCCGAAAATGCCGGACTTGACGGTGCGGTAATTGCTGAGAAGGTAAAGCACGAGAAGAAGGGTATTGGTTTCGATGCAGCCGCAATGGTATGGACCGATATGATCAAAGCCGGTATTATCGATCCGGCCATGGTTACCCGCAGTGCTCTGCAGAACGCCGCATCAATTGCGAGCTTGCTGTTGACTACTGAATGTGCAATCACCGATCTGCCTGAAAATGATGATGCAGGTGGTGGTGCAGGCGCCGGAGCTGCCGGAATGGGCGGCATGGGCGGTATGGGAGGCATGGGCGGCATGATGTAAGCCGCTTCTCCCACGAGAGCTAAACCATAAAAAATAGTGGGGCTTGCGTGCAGCAGTACTGCATCAAGCCCCTTTTTTATGTTAGTATCAAGTGAAGGAAGAGGAAGCAGATGAAACGAGAAGATTTTGTTTTTACAATTGGTTATCAGGGTGATACCGCTTTGATTGACGGCCGTGCCCGTAAAGACTTCAGCAAGCTCTCGACGGAAGAACTGGCTGAAAAAGGTTTGTGGCGTGCTGCGTTCTGCTCAGCTTTATTTGATAATAACGAAGAACAGATGAAAAAAGTAGTGGAAAAGTACAATCAAAAAAGCGGGGCTAAACTGGAGAATGTCAACGATATGAAGCGGATGCTCGGTGTATTTGAAGTTCCTGAGGATATTGGAAAGATTAAAGTCCTGTAAACAAGGTACGTATTCGGACTCCTTGACTATGCCTAGTATCCGTGGTACGTTTTTCCAACTTCCCTAAAACTATTATGGAGAGGATTGTTAAAAAATGGTAAACCTATTGGCACATGTACCTATATTGATGGGGGCACCGCAGGGCGGTGCGGGCGGAGGAAGTGCTTCCGGACAAATGATGACAACTTTTGTTACGTTCGGTCTAGTAATTCTTATTTTCTACTTTCTGATTATTCGACCTCAAAACAAGAAGCAGAAAGAAACACAAAAGATGATAGCTGCGCTCAAAAAGGGCGATAAAGTGGCTACCATTGGTGGAATTCGCGGAACTATTATTTCCGTGAAAGAACAAACTGTAGTTGTGAAGGTCGATGATAATTCAAAAATAGAATTTTCTAAGAGTGCAGTTGCTTCCGTATTGGACAAGAAGCAGGTAAAAGAAGAAGAAGTTCAGGATTCAGAAGAGTCTGAAGATACTGACGAAAAAGAGTAACTAAATTACAAGTACAATTACTGAACAAACCCACAGTCGGAGTTAACCTATGAGCAAACGTGGACGGTTACTGGTTATTATTCTGGTGCTTGTTGTGAGTGGAATTTTTCTCTATCCCACATTTGAGTGGTATTTTATGGTACCCCAGGAGAAAAAGGAACTTGCCGCCGGATCTAAAATCCAGATACGGGAGTATGCCCGCGGGCAGGCTGCCAAAGAACTTGAGCAGTTAAAGGAGATGGTTGAGGATAATCCCGATCAGACCCTCCCAAATGAAAGTCAACACTTAATTGAGACCGCGGAAGAGCGGTACAAAATGGACGGACGTGACCTGCCGAACCAATGGACGGTAAAGGCCATATTAGCTTCTTTCGACAGCGAGGCGGAAGCTTTTGACGCCCTGGAAGCGTATCATCGAAAAACCCTGATTGAGCTGAAGGAACAGAGTAACAGTGTGATGCAGCTTGGTCTGGATCTTTCCGGTGGTATGCGTATTCTGTTGGAAGCTGACCTCGACAGCCTTGAAGAAAGGCTGGACCGAGAGCCAACCGCCGAGGACCAGCAGCAGGCGGTAAGCCGTGCAATGGAAATCCTTACCAACCGTATTGATAAGTTTGGTGTTACGGAACCTGAGATACGTGCTCAGGGGCAGAACCAGATAGCAGTAAACATACCCGGCGCCGCCGACCCTGAGCGTGTCAACTCATTCTTAATGGGAAAGGGTTCGCTTAATTTTCATATCGTTGATCAGGAGATAAGCCAGCAGGTAGCAAGCTACTTTGCTGAAAATCCTACCCAGGTCTATACGGAAAAAGGCAAGATACGTCGGCCGGACTTTGTACCCGCCGGCCTGGTTATTCGCGGCTATTATACAAAAGATCAGTACGGAATTGATAAACTGCAGCGATATGTAGTTGTTCGGGATGAGGCGGGGCTCGACGGCTCGCATATTGAGAACGCAACTGTCGGACAACACCCCATTACAAGTAAGCCGGTTATTAACTTCTCCCTGGACAGAGAGGGCGGGGAAATATTTTACAAACTGACTTCAGCCAATCAGGGAGAGACCTTGGCCATACTGTTGGATGATAAAGTAAAATCGATGGCCCGTATCTCCGAACCGATTCGCGACCGTGTGCAGATGACCGGCTTTGACCGGGAAGAGGCAAACGACTTAGCCTTGGTTCTGCGGACGGCTGCTATGCCGGTTGACCTTAAGGTGAACAACCAGCAGGCTGTTGGTGCTTCCCTGGGAGAAGATTCAGTGCGCCAGGGGCTCCAGGCAATTACCCTCGGTTTTATTCTCGTGATAATTTTTATGGTTGTGTATTACAAGCTGGCGGGTGCAATTGCCGACCTTGCATTGATACTGAACCTTGTGTTTATTGTAGCTATTTTATCGGCATTTAACTTGACCCTGACCCTTACCAGTATAGCCGGTATAATCTTGACCGTCGGTATGGCGGTGGACGCAAACGTAATTATATTTGAACGTATTAAAGAGGAGTACCGCCTAGGGAAAACTCCCGATGCGTCTGTGAAAGCGGGTTTCCGTAAGGCCTTCTGGACTATTATGGATGCCAATATCACTACGTTTATTGCGGCCCTGGTGCTTTCACAGTTGGGGTCCGGCCCAGTACAGGGTTTTGCCAACACCCTGGCAGTAGGTATCGTAAGTTCGATGTTTACCGCACTGTTCGTGTCACGGCTGGTGTTTGATTTTGGTGTCGAGCAGTTGAACGCGAAAAAACTGAGTATAGGCTGGAGGATTCGATGACCAAAGTAATAAGATTTACCAAACTTCGGTTTTATATGATGGTGGTCTCGGTAGTAGTTATTATTGCGGGAATTGCCGCTACAGCCGGCCAAGGCGGGTTTAACCTCGGCATTGACTTTCAGGCCGGTTTGAACCAGCGGGTACAGGTTGCCCCGGTTGCATTTTCTGTGACGTATACAGGAGAAGATGACGCTACCTTGAATGTGGTGAGCAACACAATGGTGCTTGAACTGCGCGGCGAGGAAGGGGTAGAAAACTATGAGTTTCCCTTCAGTCAGCATGAAACACTACGGAATTTGACCGGTGCACTGGATGGCGTTGAGGGAGTAAGTGTTACTCTTAATGCAGACCCCACAATCGAAAGCTCTCTTATTGTCACCGGACTACGTTTTCCCCAGGAACTCAGTGAGGATACGGTAAGTGTCAATGTACGCAATGACGACCCTGCGAACTATATTGAAATACAGCAGGTAAGAGTTGCGCTTTCAGAGGTTGAAAACCCACAAGTACAGGTTGTGGGAAGTGACTTTCACCAGGAGTATTTGATTCGAGTTGAGGATCCGAGCGGTGATAAAAAGGACCAGTTGGAACGCAATATTCGGGTATTTCTAGAGGAAGCCTTCGGTGAAGGAACGGTCATAGTCAAGAGCTCCGAATACGTGGGGCCCAGGTTTTCCCGGACTTTGGCTGAACAATCCTTTAGTCTTACACTTTTGGCATTAGTTCTGATATTAATATATATATGGTTCCGTTTTCAATTCGGGTATGCGATTTCCGCTATTGTGGCCTTGGCCCATGATGTGTTGGTGATGCTCGGTTTTATTGGGGCTACACAACTCGAGGTCTCAACCACAACTATTGCGGCGGTGCTTACCATAATAGGTTATTCCTTGAATGATACCATCGTAATTTTTGACCGAATTCGTGAAAATGAAGGCCTGCTGCAGGGACGGGATATTGAAGATATCATTAATACCAGTATCAGCCAGTCTCTAAGCCGTACTTTAATTACTTCACTGACCACACTTTTAGCAGTTGCTGCACTCTATACGTTTGGTACCGGCGCAATTAAGGATTTTGCCCTTAACCTGATAGTTGGTATTATTGTAGGTACCTATTCCTCTGTATTTGTTGCATCTCCGATGCTTCTTGGATGGCGGCGTAGTCGAGAGAGAAAACAACGGATGAAACGCGGCTTGACGCCAAAAGCAACTAAGGCTGAGATTGAAGAAAAGGTGGCCCCGGAAAAAAGCGAGACCAAGGAACCGGAGCAGAAAAAGACAAGCCCTGAAGATATTGAGATTCCTTCGGTAGAACGAAAGCAGAAGGGAAAACGCAAAGAGCGTAAAAAGAAAAAATAGCAGTTTTTTGAAAGTACTATACTAGCGGTCTTTTCACCTTCGGGGTGGAAAGGCCGTTTTTTTATTAGTATATTAAACCCAATGACACAGCGAATAGTAAAAAGGGCGGAGGTTCTCGGTTTTTGTATGGGAGTACGGGCCGCCATGACGAAGGTAGAGCAGGCAGCGGATAATGCCGAGGAAAAGGAATTAGTTGCCACCTATGGTCCCCTCATTCATAACCGTCAGGCTATTGATAAGTTGGCGGAAAGAGGGGTGGGGCAGATAAACTCTCCGGAGGAGACAGAAGGTGGAACTATCGTTATCCGTGCCCATGGGGTACCGAAGGATATATACGCGAGACTTGAAGTACGGGGTGTTTCCATAATAGATGGAACGTGTCCGAGAGTTCTAAGATCGATGCGTGTTGTTGATGAATACTCATGTAAGGGAACCCATATTATTTTAGTGGGTGACCCTGAACACGGCGAAGTAGCGGCAATTGCAAGTCACAGCAACGACATAACGATAGTGGAGAACAGTGAAAAGGCCTCGGAGGTGGAAGTTCCTGAGGATACTCTGGTCATTGCACAAACTACCGTTTCCCAACAGGAATACGATGCGGTGTGTGAGGTCTTACTACAGAAAAACCCAAAGATTACCATTGTGCAAAGTATCTGCCCGGCTACCAGAGAACGGCAGAACGCCTTGGAGAAGTTGGCGAAAGAAGTAGAGGCAATTGTTGTAATTGGAGGAAAAAACAGCTCGAATACGAAGAGACTGTACAGCCTCGCACGGGGTTCGGGTAAACCTGCCTGGCACATAGAAAACTCACAGGAACTTCCTGAGGAGATAGCCTCCTTTCACAGCGTGGGAATAACAGCAGGAGCATCTACTCCCGATTGGATTATTGAAGAGGTAGAGCAAAAAGTAAAAAATATGTAGGAGGATTGAATGAAAGGATTACTAAAGGAAATTGAAGTAAGAAGGGCATATCGCGGTGTTACTGATAAGGCGATTAGCCAGGAAGTTCAGGATAGAATTATGACGGCCGCTACCTATGCCCCCTCCTGTTCCAACAAGCAACCCTGGAGATTTATTGTTGCGAATAACGAGGAAGCCCGAAGTATGGTGCGGGAAGGCCTGATGGGCGGGAACTATTGGGCAAAAAAAGCGCCTATGTATGTCCTTGCCGCCACTAAACCCGATTTAGACTGTAACATGAAGGACAAGAGGGAGTATGCCCTCTTTGATGTAGGACAGGCCGTTATGAGTCTCCAATATCAGGCTGTGCATGAAGGGTTGATAGCCCATCCGATGGCCGGATTTAACGATACTCTTTTAAAAGAGAAGTTCAGTATCCCGGATGAGTATATTCTGATTGCTGTTATAGCTGTTGCCCATGGTGGAGATGATTCGGAGTTGAGCGACAAACATAAAGAGCTTGAACACTCCTCGAGAAGCCGTCTTGCCCAGGACAAGGTGGTCGGCATTAACGAGTGGAGTATGTAACTGATATCCTGTATTTCATAGAGCGTAGTAGTTATTCTTGACAACCGGCGAAGCCTTAGGTAGAATTATTTCATTAAATGAAATAAAACAGCAAGACACGGTACATATAATGCATATACACAGGGGGTGGGAGAATGGAAACTGGAAACGTATTAATAGGGCAATCGGGGGGACCGACGTCGGTTATCAATTCGAGCTTAAGCGGGGTGATTGAACACGCTGGAACACTACATGGAGTGAAGGCGATTTATGGGATGCAATTTGCGATTGAGGGTCTTCTAAACCGTGATCTTATCGATGTGAGTTCGTTGAGCGCTGAGGAGCTGCGAGGACTGCGGGAGACCCCCGGATCCGCATTGGGCTCGAGCCGCTATAAATTGCAGGATGAAGACCTGCCGAAGGTGAAAAAAATTCTTGAAGAATACGAAATTCGTTACTTTTTTTTAATCGGGGGAAACGACACAATGGATACGGTCCATCGTGTGGAGAAGTACTGTCGGGACAATGGTTACCCCTTAATTGGAATCGGAATTCCAAAAACAGTGGATAACGATTTGTACGGAACCGATCACACCCCCGGGTATGCCTCGGCGGCACGGTATATTGCTCTTTCTGTGCAGCAGGCCGGCAGGCTGGCCGATGATATGCAGCGGGTAGACCGTTTTGCTGTTTTTCAAACCGTCGGGCGGGATGCCGGCTGGCTTGCTGCTGCTGCAGCCCTTGCCAAGCGAAATAAAGAAGATGCACCCCATTTAATTTATTTTCCTGAACGGCCCTTGGATCGCGAAAAAACAGTAAAGGACGTTGAATCGACTATTGGTAAATACGGATGGTGTTACATTGTTATTGGTGAAGGTGCGGTATGGGATGATGGGACCCCTGTTTCTTCGGCTGTAGAGAAGGACAAGTTTTCTAATCTTGAATTTGGTGCGATGGGAGGGGCCAGTGCGGCCCTTAGTTTACATACCCTTATACGGGAGAAAACCGGGTACCGTGGAGAGTTTCAAATTACCGAGTCTCTGCCTATGTGCGCTATAGACAGGGTCAGTGAGCTTGATCTTGACGAGGCCTATGCCTGCGGACGCCGGGCGGTTGAATTGGCGGCAGAAGGAAAGACAGGGGTTATGGTAAGTATGCAAAGAGCTCCCGGGGGGGAGTACAAAATTGAGTTTTCAACTGCACAACTTGAGGATGTGGCGGTAAGGGCAAAACCGATGCCCGACGAGTATATCAATAAAGAGGGAAATTATCCCACAAAAGAGTTTCTTGAGTATCTCAAACCCTTGGTCGGTGCACTTCCGGACTATGTGAGCTTACGGGGCCGGCGGAAAGCCGCTGTTAGTGAAAATAAGGGGGAATAATATGAAATTAAGTAGACTTGAGCAGGGAGAGTTGATTCGGTCCGAGAGGCTCGACCCTATTGTTCCCCATACCGCGAAAGGGCCGGAACGGTGGCTGTGTATTGCCCCCCATGATGATGATGTGGTCATTGGAGGGGGCTTGCTGCTGCAGCAGGCGGTGAGCGAGGGCAAGGAAATTAAAGTACTCATTACTACCGATGGGTCGATGGGCTATTGTGACCTCTCTGAACGGGACACTATTGCCGAGGTCCGCCGTCGCGAAGCCCTCGATTCATTCAAAATAATCGGAATTCAGGATGTGGAGTGGTTGAATTATCCGGATGCAAACCTTATGCATCACACCGGTCGACATCGGGCGTCCACAGACGAAGCGGGTTACGAAATTGCCGGGTATTCAGGTCTTCAGAACAGTTATACCGCACAACTGCGGGCCTTTCGTCCTAGCCACGTATTTTTGATGAGTGAAAATGATTATAACCCCGATCATAAGGCGGTGCATCAGGAGGTCCTGATCTCACTTTTTCATGCCGAGGGGGCTATCTGGCCGGAATTGGGGCACCCCTTGAAAGAAAGACCCTATGTCTACGAGATGGCGGCGTATTGCAATTTTAAAGAAACACCGAATGTGGAAATTGCCGCTTCAGAGTCGGAGCTTCAGAAAAAACTGGATGCAGTAGAATCCTATCAATCGCAAAAGCAGATTGGTATGTTGATAGAAAATCTAAGATCAAACGGAGCCTTTGAATATATTCGAGATATCGGCTTTGACTATTATACACCGTCAAAGTATCATGCTCTTTTTCACGGCGATGTTGGTACGAAGGAATGAGCTACCGAATACATACCTCAAGCATGGAAGGGTCCGCTTATTATACGCTTGAGTCAATCGAAAGCGGTGAATATGTAATTATTTTGCCCGACCACGGCGGTACGGTATATCAAATTGCCCTTTGTCCACAAGGAAAAGAGGGGGCGAGGGTAAAAAAAGGGGCTGCCCAAAGGGCCGGGCTCCGGGAACTGTTGGAATCCGACTCCCCCGAAGAAATACAAAAAAATCCGTGGTTTAGGGGCAGGATATTGTTTCCCTTTGATGACCGGGTGCATAAGGGCGTGTACTCTTTTCAGGGACGGCGGTATCAGCTGCCCATTAACGACCCCGACGGGCAGGATGCGCTCCACGGATTTTTATATGCCCAGCCCCTTAATGTAACCTTCAGTGAAGGGACAAGCGAAGAGGCAAAACTAGTGCTGGAGGGCGATGTTACTGATAAACCGGGGTATCCCTTTTATTTGCATATAAGGCTTGAATACCGTCTATATCCACGGGGCTTTCAAATGAAACTAAAGGTGGAGAACCGGGGCGATGGGGCTGCCCCTTTTTCGGTGGGGTGGCACCCATATTTTAAGGCGGCGGAACCCAAAAGCCCGCCGTCGGCACTATCAGAAACGGGGACAGGCCGAAAGCAAAGCGACCAAGAGCAAGTTGACCGAAAGCAAAGCGACCGCGGAGAAGGGGACTCACCCACAGGAGCGGCAGATAAAATGGAGCTGGTACTACCGGCGGAGCATTATATTGAGACCGATGAAAAACAGGTTCCCTCAGGAATGATGCTTCCGGTGCGGGACACCGAGTTGGATTTTCGTGGCGGCAGGCCTATTGGGAAATTGAAGATTGATCACGGTTTTACTAACCCCGCCGGATTTATGGAATGTCGTAATGGAGGGCAGACCTTGAGGATTGAGCAGTCGGAGTTGTTTCGCTATTCACAGGTGTTTGTTCCCCCAGACCGCAATTCGGTGGCTTTGGAGCCGATCAGCGGCGCCACCGATGCCTTTAATCATCCCCAGCTTGGCTTGAGGATACTGGAACCGGGGAAGAGTGTAGACGGAATGGTGCGAGTATGTTTACTGGACGGCGTTGGCCAGCATATGTGACCACTTCTTGGCGCTTAAATCGGGTGTGCCGGCCTGGGGTACCCGATACAGCTCGTTGAGAATGTTGGCAGCAGCCCCTTCAGCAGCATCGAAGCTCACATCTTGAAATATCTTTATTGTACAGCTGGAATGGTCAAGATACTCTTTTGTAGATTTAAGCTCCTCTGTGAGGGTCTCTGTAATCAGTCTTTCCTCTCCCGCCAGGTCACCGCCTAGGATAATAAAGCTCGGGTTTAAGAGAGAAACGGCGAATCCGAGGTTCTGCAGTATTTCGGTGATCAGCCTGCGTTTCAGGGTGGGGGAATTTTTTAGCCGGTGTGTTTCTTCAATAGAAAGTGAAACCTCAGAATAGTCGAAGCGGCGAAGAAACGAGCTTCTGAACTCTCCCGCCCTGTGATGTACCCCGCGGTACAGTTTTCCCTCGATTACAATGCCGATACCTATTCCAAAAGCCGGAAGCTCAGGGGGCTGCTCCTTTACGGTATGAAACCGGGGAAGCACATATAAAAAAGAATCCGCCGAGGAATCCGTGGAGCTTCCTTTCTGCTTCCATAAAGTATGAAGCGCACAGCAGTTAGCGTCGTTTTCCAGGACCACCGGAAAGGAAAAATTACTGTTTAAATAGCCGGATATGCACAGGGATTTGATATTATGGGATATGCTTTTTTCGATTGTCGCGGTTTGGGGATGCACAATACCCGGGATAGCCACCCCAACCCCAAGGAGGGCCGGCCCTGTTGAGTGCTTTTGCAGTTCATCTATAGTCTTGTGAAGCAGGTGTTCAAAGGACTCAGAGGGGCCACTATACTCTTTATGGAGCTGTTTTGTTACCGTACCAACGGTATCACAAATAACCGCATTATAGTAGTCCGCCTGCATTTCAATGCCTATTACCCGACCGTAGTTCCGGTTTAGCTGCAATTGTACCGCCGGCCTGCCGCTTCCTCTCTTTTTTTCTGAAGCCGACCCTTCATGGATAAGATCTATCTGAATGAACCGGTTAACAATATAGGTAATAGTAGAGGGCTGCAAACCAAGCTGTTCGGCCAGTTCTATCCGTGTAGCCCCTCCTTTCTGCAGGAGATAGTTGAGTATCAATGCTCCGTTAAGTGATTTCTGGTATCTACTGTTTCCAATAACCTTCATCGGAGAAATAGTATAACTTTTTTTAGTGTTCTTCCATAGCATGCATGCTGAATCGATGTTTCTAAAAGAGGTATTAGACAAGGTAAAAAAAACCAAAGTAAAAAATCTAAAAATTAATTTGACAAATAGTTGAATTGAGTATAATCTGTTAACGTTAACTGATAAGGTTAACAGATAACGTTAACAGACTATGGAGGTTTAACATGAAAAGACTAAGTGTAATCCTGATTGTTGCTCTTGTTTTTGCAACTCTGGTTCCGTGTGTGGTGTGTGCAAATGGTGAGCAAGAGGCAGAGGTGGAAGAGATCGTGTCTCCCAGGGGTGGACAGATTAGCAAATTTAATCCGGAATTCGGAAAAATTCCCGTGCCCAGTAAGAAATGGCGTATTGGAGTTATGGAGAAATCCTTGATTAATGATTTCTGGCTTGATGTCAAAAATGGATATGAAGATGCTGCAAAAGATTACGGCGTTGAAGTTGAGATTTTTGCAGCCCCTACCGAAGGCGACCTGAGAGCTCAGGCAAATACCCTCGAAGATATGCTCGGTAAGCAATACGATATTCTTTGTGTGTCTCCTATCACAGATACTAATCTTCTTGCTCCTTTGGCGAAGGCCACTAAAATGGGGATCCCAATAATCAATTCTATTGATGCTCATATTACAGAGGAAGATCAGAAAAAACATAATATTGAAATCGAAGCATTCATTACTGTTGATTTCAAAGAGAACACAAGAATGTCGGTACGCTATTTTGCAGAACAGCTTGGTGATGAGGGCGGCAAAGTAATCCACATTATGGGTATTCCCGGTGGAAGATGTGCAGAAGAAAGGCGCGATGGGTATTTGGAAGAGATTGAAAAGCATGGGCAACTTGAAAATATTGGTGTGTACAATGGCGATTGGGACCGAAAAAAAGCTATGGATGTTGCAGCGGATGTATTGCAGGCAAATCCGGACCTAAAAGCAATAAGCGCAGCCAATGATAATATGGCGCTTGGTGCATATCAGGCTGTAAAAAACGCTGGTAAAGAGGGTGAAGTGCTTATCGCGGGAGTTGATTCAGTTCCTGATGCAATTACCTCTATTACTAACGGTGGTATAGATGCAACTACTGCGTTTTTTCAGTACGGTTTGGCTTATCTTTCAGTTGAAGCGGCAATTCTCTACTTAGAAGATCAATTTGACGATAAACCGAAAACTGTATTTGGTCCCCAGGAAATTTGGCACTCGGGTAATGTAGAAAGCAAAGTTGAGGAATATCGGGAAATGTATGTAGGCTTGCAAAAAATGGAGTAAGTCGTCTTAGAAAACCTGTTAAAATTCAGCGGGGGCTATGGCTCCTGCTGAATCTAATAAAATAGAGAGAGAGTTGTATAGATGATACGATTGAGGCAAAAATCAATTTTTAGACGTACCTTGGATAGGTATTGGGGAGTAATTACCAGTTTGCTGGTGATAAATCTGTTTTTTACACTTACTTCCGAATACTATTTTACTGCTTACAATATAATTAATATTCTTGATCACTCTGCAATATCATTAATTCTGTCAATTGGTATGGTGTTTGTACTGGCTTCCGGGGGAATTGATCTTTCAGTAGGCTCTACGTTGGCATTTACTGGGATTATAGCTGCGTTACTATTTGCAGCTGATTTACCAATCTTAATTGCAATTCTTATTGCAATTTTAGCGGGAATGCTTATTGGCCTGATTAATGGTGTTGTTATAACACACTATAAATTACAGCCGTTTATAGTGACATTGGCTATGTTAAGTATAGTTCGCGGCTTGGCTCTGGTATTTTCCGGAGGAAATCCTATTATTGGAATGCCGCAAGGCTTTCTTGCATTTTTTGCTGGTGACACACTTTTTGGGAACGGAATTTTTATTGCTTTGGGGTTAACAGCACTTGCAGCCTTAGTATTAGAAAAAACTAAATTTGGAACTTATGTAAAATCTCTAGGCGGAGGTGAAGAAGCTGCTTTTCTGGTTGGAGTAAATACATCAAAGATAAAAATATGTGTGTATATCATATCAGGGTTTTGTGCAGTTATTGCGTCTTTTCTTTTTATGGCGAGTATGGATGCTGCAGAACCTATTGCCGGATTAACTACTGAATGGATGGAAGCTATTGCAGCACCGATTATTGGTGGAAACTCCTTGGATGGCGGCAAAGCGTACGTAGTAGGAGCAATTCTTGGCGTACTGGTATTGTCGTGTATTAAAAGCGGCTTAAATATGATGGGTGTCGGACAACACTATCAGCAGATTGCCATTGGAAGTGTAATTGTGGCTGCAGTGATTTTAGATTCAATCCGACGGAAATTGTAGAAAGAGGTCGAGGCATGAATACACTAATAGAGATGAAATCATTAAAAAAAACCTTCGGCGGTATAAAAGCAATTCAGAACGTGGATCTTGAATTGTATGCAGGAGAGGTTCACGGTTTACTTGGAGAAAATGGTGCGGGCAAATCGACACTTATGCGTATTCTTTGCGGCCTAGAAATTCCGGACAAGGGTATAATAAAAATTGAGGAAAAACCGGTTGAGATTTTTAAGCCTACGGATGCTCAAAATTTAGGCATAGGAATGATTCCCCAGGAATTAATTTTGATAGACGGTATGACGGTGACCGAAAATATTTTTCTGGGTCATGAAATTGAGAGTAATAAGTTAGGTTTCTTAAACCAAAGAGAGATGCGGGAAAAGGCAATGGATTTGCTCGAAGGTTTAGGCTCCGGTGATATAGATCCGGATACCTATGTAGGGTTATTGCCGAAAGCAGAACAACAGATTGTAGCGATTGCACGCAGGATTATACAGGGTGGTAAAGTTTTTATTATGGATGAGCCAACCTCCGCCTTAACAGAAAATGAAACTGAGAAACTTTTTACTGTTATTAGAAAACTCTGCAGTGAAGGAAAAGCAGTTGTGTTTATTTCTCATCGCCTTGAGGAAGTTCTTGATATTTGTGATCGCTTTACTGTTTTACGGGATGGAAAAAGAATAGTTTCTGTTGAAAACACGGATCAAATAAAAAAGGGTCATTTAATTTCTTTTATGATCGGGAATGAGATTGAAGAAGAATTCCCACATACCGCAACAACTCCTGGTGAGAAAAAACTGGAGGCACAGAACCTTTCTTTTACTACATCACAAGGTGTAGAAGTGAAGAATGTGAATTTCGACGTGTGTGCAGGAGAAGTAGTTGGGATTACTGGTTTAGTCGGAGTTGGTAAAACAGAACTTGCACAGTCAGTAATGGGACTTCGTAAGTTAAAAGATGGACAAATTCTTATAAATGGGAAAAAGAAAAACATTAACTCTCCTGTAAGTGCTGTAAAGAGCGGAATTGGATATGTAACTGAAGATAGGCGAGGGGAAGGTTTAGTTCTTGGATTAAAAAGCCTTTACAACATGACCTTGAGTTCTTTAAAAAAAATTACCCGCTTTTATGTAATACGAGGCTATCACGAAAAAAAATTAGGATTAGATTATTCATCAAAGTTAAATATGAAGAATGAATATATCGATCTTGAAGTTAAAAAATTGAGCGGCGGGAATCAGCAGAAGGCAGTTGTAATACGACAGATGATGGGAGATTCGGAAATTATTATTTTTGATGAACCCACTAAGGGCATAGATGTAGGAGCAAAAGCGGAAATTGCACGTCTCATCAGTTCACTCAGCAAAGAAGGAAAAAGTATTTTAATTTTTTCCTCAGAACCAAGAGAAATATTAGGTGTGAGTGATCGAATTTATGTTTTGAATAACAAGGGATTCAAAGGTCCTTTTAAAAGGGGAGATTTGGATTATAAAAAGTTAATGGCAATTGAGTTTGGCGAAAAAAATGCAGGTGGAGCGCAGTATGAATAAGAATACATTACAACAGGCGGGTAAACGATTTCTACTAAGTGAATACAGCGGCCCTACTATTGCAATATTGGTAATTGGCATCTTCCTTTCAATTTTCTCACCGCAGTTTCTAAAGCTTACTAACTTTATCAATATAAGTAATCAGATTGCAATAAATATTATTATCGCCGTTGGGATGACTATTTTAATAACAAGTGGGGGAATAGATCTTTCAGTTGGGGCAAACGTGGCTCTAAGTGGAGTTATAATTGCCCTCTATTTTCGAGCTGCCCCGGATGGCGGGTCTCCGTTTATTGGAATTTTGATTGGCCTGGGTATGGGGATGCTGCTTGGAGCGATAAATGGAGTAATTGTTGCGTATCTTAAAGCACCTGCCTTTATTACAACACTCGGCACGATGGGAGTTTTCAGAGGGTTTGCCCTTGTATTTTCCGGTGGACGACCTCTCATGGGTATTAACACAGACTTCATAAATACATTTAGTGGATTTGTCGGAGCTATACCTAAGCAATTTATTATTGCATTACTAATAGCTTTGATAGGGGGATTCGTATTAAACCATACAAGTATGGGGCGCATTGCCAAGTGTATGGGAGGAAATGAAAGAACCCTACGGGTAAGCGGAATTCCTGTAGAAGTGTACAAGGTATTGATGTATATGATCACCGGGGTACTGGCCTCGATAGCGGGGATGGTGCTTACAAGTATGATGGCCGTAGCGGAGCCTATTGCAGGACAGTTTTACGAATTGGATGCAGTTGCTGTTGTAGTAATGGGCGGCACACTTTTGCAAGGTGGAAAGGGTACTGTATTCGGTACTTTACTGGGAGCAATACTTCTCGGAGTGGTCCGAAACGGATTAAATATGATTGGAGTTCCGGCAAACTACCAGCAGTTGTTTGTCGGGTTAATTATAATGATTGCAGTAATATCCGGTAGTCGACGCAAACAAGCGGTGCAATTTTAAGGGAGTAGGAAGGATAAAATAGTGAACGTTCCAGAAGTTTCTTCAATAGGTACATTAGCAGTTGATTATATAGGTATAGTACCGGTTATTCCGGGTATGGATGGAAAGACAATGGCAGATAGATTGGAAATTCGTCCTGGAGGTGTTGCCGGCAATGTAATAACTCAAATTGCACGGTTGGGTATACATACAGGCTGGATGGGAAAAATTGGGAACGATGAAACAGGAACTATTCTGTTAAAAGAGTTCATGAATGAAGATATATCTACTGATCATGTAGAAGTAGAAAATGGGAAAAGCTCAATGTTCACTTGGATTCTTGTGGATCCGAATGGAAATAGATCAATTACTATGTTTCCAAATGTGCTTAATGAGTTTACTGCCGATGATGTTGAAAATAAACATGCTGATTTTATTGCAAGTTCCAAGGTTTTAATGGCTGAGGCGTGTGTCCTCCCGTTATCTCCGGTTATACGGGCCATGGAGATAGCAAAAGAGGCGGGTGTTCAAGTGGTATTTGATCTAGATGTAACGCCGTCGGATATTGAAAGAACAAAAATGGGTACGGAAAAGGACCTTGAACGTGTTTTAAAACTCTCCGATGTATTTATTCCCGGAAAAGCTGCTGCTGCAGAATTACTAGGAACAAACGACATTAAAAGTAATGCACGGAAGTTGTTGAAATATGGAGCAAAAACCGCGGCTGTAACGATGGGAGACCAAGGTTGCATAGTATTAAACAAAGATGAATTTTACGAGGTACCGGGTTTCAAAGTGGACGTAGTTGACACTACAGGAGCAGGAGATGCGTTTCATGGTGGGTTCGTTTATGGTCTTCTTAAGAATCTTTCTCTGGAAGAGACAGGTAGATTTGCGAACGCTTGTGGAGCCTATTGCTGTACAGGAATAGGAGCTCGCTCTGTAGGCGGGAAAAACGAGATTAATACCTTATTGAACAGCAAACGTTGAAACCTTTATATTTGTAACAATGATGGAGGATATAAGGAGAATGCTGTGGCTGTTACCATGAAAGATGTTGCGAAAGAAGCCGGTGTGTCAGTTATGACCGTATCTAGGGTGATAAATAACAAAGAATATATTGCTCTTGAGACAAAAAATAAGGTAGAAAGCGCGCTAAAGAGGTTGAATTATAAGCCTAATATAAATGCAAGAACCTTAGTGACTAAAAAAACAGATTTTCTTGGACTAATTGTACCGGATATAGCCAACCCTTTTTTTGGTGATTTGGTCAAAGCCGCTGAAAATTTAGCACGAAAAAGAGGGTATTCGGTAATTCTTGGTGACGGTGGTGGAGATCCTCAGGCTGAGGAGGAATATATAGAGGCATTTAGAGGAAGAATGTGCGATGCAATTATTTTAATTGCACCACGTGTGAAAGATGAGGTAATTCGTGAGTTAAATAGCACCATACCCCTGGTTCTTGTAGATAGGCAGATTCCCGATAACGATATAATTCAGGTTACAGTCGACAATAAATTTGGCGCTTTCAGTGCGGTTGAGTATTTAATTCAACTGGGCCACAGGCGTATTGGGTTTATTATGGGGCCTCAAAATGTACCGAATGCATATTTGCGAAGGGATGGCTACATTGAGGCTTTAAAGAAACATGACATTGAAATTGATAACCGGTTGATAGTACAGGGGGATTTTACCAGGGAAACAGGAGCAGAGGCATTTAAGGCTTTCAATACCCTTCAAGCCCGTCCTACTGCAGTATTCGGGTCTAATGACTTAATGGCTATGGGGTTTATTCAAAGGGCAAAAGATGCGGGGTTTGCGATTCCGGATGATTTTTCAGTAGTAGGGTTTGATGATATCTTTTTAAGTGAACTGATGGAACCCCCATTAACAACTGTGAAATATCCAATTGTGGAAATGGGTCTTGCCGCAATTCAGGATTTATTGAACTCTTTAGAATCAAAGGAGACAGCCTACTTAAAGTCTAAGCTGAAACATACTCTCATAATTAGAAAGTCAACAAAACAAATCAAATAACAGAGGAGTTATAGCAATGTATAATAATATTTTTACTACTCAAAAACCAATAATTGGAATGGTGCACCTAAAACCTCTCCCCGGCAGCCCTGAATATGATGCTCAAGGTGGAATGGATTCGATTATATCCCATGCTGTTGCAGAGGCTCGTCGTCTTGAAGAGGGCGGAGTGGATGCACTACAAATAGAAAACCAGTTTGATCGTCCTTTTCTGAAACCTGAAAAAATAGGGTTTGAAACTGTTTCAGCAATAACCGCAGCTTCTTTAGCTGTGAAAAGCAGTGTAAAACTTCCCATTGGAATAAATGTACATCTAAATGGTGTAAACCAGGCCATTGCAATAGCACAATCATCAGGAGCACAGTGGGTACGGGCTTTTGAATTGGCCAACGCCTATATTTCAAATTCAGGGGTGGTGCAGGCTGCAGGACCTGAAGCACTTAGATACAGATCTTTTCTTAAAGCCGAGAATATTATGTTATTTGGTGATTTTCATGTAAAACATGGAAGTCACAGTATAATTGCAGATAGAACATTATCGGAACAGGCTGAAGATGTAGCAGAAAGCGGAGCTGAGGCTGTAATAGTGACTGGAACAAAAACAGGAAGTGCGCCTTCTTACGAGGATGTTAGAGTGATTAAAGAGAGTGTATCGGTACCCGTATTAATAGGAAGTGGATTAGCATTTGAAAATCTCGATGAATTAATGCCGGTAATAGATGGTGCAATTGTAGGAAGCTATTTTAAGGAAGATGGAAAAATTGAAAATAATATAGATGTACAAAGAGTATCAGATTTTATGAAAAAAGCTTCCTCACTTAGATCTTAACCGGACTACAATAATATGAATATAATTATTATAACTTTTTAATTTGTATTGACTGGATATTAATACACCTTTTATACTAAGTGCAGAGGTTGGAATGAAACGTAAGGGTATACTAAATCGTCAAATACTTGATTTGATTTCTAAGGTGGGCCACGGGGACCTGATTGTCATTACCGACAGGGGGTTCCCCTTTCCTAAGAATAATAGTACTGAGATTATAGATCTTGGTTTTGTTCCGGGGGTCCCATCCTTTGAACAGGTCATTTTTCCATTAATTGATGAGATAGATGTAGAAGGCTATGTTTTTGCAGAAGAAATGAAAAAGTTCAATTTGAGTATGGTTGAGCAGTTTGAAAACTATCCACTCATAAGGGACAACACTGAAATTAGCAGAAAAGTAATCCCCCACAAAGAATTTAAGGACCTGGTATTAAATGAAAGCGGTAATTATCCGGCGGTTACAGGCTTTATTCGAACAGGGGAATTTACTCGTTATACAAATATTATTTTACAGTGCGGCGTTGTATTTTGACAAAAAGTACCATTGCTTCTTAGTTTCGCATGCAGCAGGGTGGATATATTCTTACTAGCAAGGTTACAAATAGTAAAAAACTGATTGTCGTGGATCAAAGTCCATTGTTAGAACATGCAGGACATCTTGAAATAGATTGTAAAGTCTTACATACTCGTCAATATGGCAACAGGGAAGAACAGCGGTACCGGCAAACTAAAAATTAGCAACAACTGGAACGCGATCAGTATTATTGCGCTTTCACAAAACAATCCTCTAAAGGCTATTGCTGAGTTTGTTGAGAACAGCATTGACGCGCATGCTACCGAAATCACACTAATACGGGGGAAGGATAAGGGAAAGTACTACCTCAAAATAATTGATAATGGCGACGGGATCGATGATTTTAAGTATGTTGCCACCCATATTGCGGATTCTATTAAACGCAAACTAAAAAAAGACGGTGCTGAGGGCATTCAGGGGGAATTCGGCATCGGCTTGTTGAGTTTCTGGACAGTCGGCGAAGAGCTTACTATTACCTCGGCGGGCTCGGAAGGGCACACCCGAAAAATGAAGCTTGTTCGCAATAACCCTGGATACTCTATCAGTGAAGATAAAAAACTTCTCACCTCCGGGGGAACCGAGCTGTTTATTTGCCCGATTCTGCCGGGGGTCCGTCAGCTCAACGGGGAGAAGATACAGAATTATCTAGCCTCTGAATTACGGGAGAGGATCAACAAGAAAAATGTACTAATTAAGATTGTTGATCGGAGCGCCCGGAAAGAGCTTATTGTTGAACCCCATAAGTTTAGCGGTCGGCTTTTACACCACCTTCCTGATGTGAATTGCCCGATGGGAGAGGTGTATCACGAGTTGTACCTGAATGAAGCCTCCTATGAGAACCGAGTAGGACTCTACAGAAATGGTACTAGGGTTTTTCCTTCTATCAGTAGTATTGATCAGTTTGCATGTGAACCCTGGACTTCTGGGTATCTTACCGGGATTATTGATGTTCCTTTTCTGCAGCTTACCCCCGGCACGCGGGACGGAATAATTTATGATGACGCATTTGAGAGCTTTTTGGTTTCCATGGAACCATTGACCGGTGCCTTGATTGATATTATTGAAGAACAGAAGAGGGCGGAGGAGGAAAAGGCAAGCCATAAAATTCTTAGCCGGATTTCAAAAGCAATTAAGGAAGCCCTTTCTTATCTTCCGGATGAAGAATACGGATGGTTATCTATAGGCGCCGGCCAAAAAAATGGAAAAGGCACCGCTTCGGATATCGGCGTTGGTAAGAGGGGTTCTGGACAAAATATAAAAACGGTTTATCTTGAGGGTGAAGAACAGGATGAAGTTGCCTCTCCGGTGTATGTTGCCGAAGCAGCCTCAGAATCAGAGAGTTCTTCCCAGAAAGAGTTCTTTGAAATACCGGGACCTCTGTTTAAAGCAAAAATATCACCCTCCAAGGCGATTGTGCCCGTGGGTGAAAAAAAGAAGCTCTCTGTAATAGCCAAAGACAAAAAAGGGGCTCGCCTTGACGCCGGGTTTTCCGTCTCCTGGGAGATAACCGATGGCGAGGGGAGTTTAGATAATTCCGAGGGATTGTTTGCTGAGTTTACCGCTCCGGATGAACCCTGTGTTACCAGTATCGGATGTATTATCACCCAGGGAGATACAGAGGTTTTATGCGAGGCATTAATAACGGTTACCGCCGAGCTGAGTGATCAGGCTCTCGGGGGATCCGCGGAGGACCGTCGTAAAAAGGGCTTGCCCGGGTATACCTATCGTAAGGCCCCCGGAGAACTGTGGCGGAGCCGATACGATGACGAGCGGTATATTATTATTATTAACAACGGCCACGCCGACTTTATCTATGCCTCACGGAATAAAAGCCGTAAATTAAAGTACATCACAAAACTTTTTGCGAAAGAGCTTGTTCTGGCGAATTTTCCTGAGGTCAGCCGTGAACAGGTGCTTGAGCGGATGATTGAGCTGCAGTTATACACTGAAGAAAACCTGTAGACTCCCTGTGTAGACTCCAGATATAAATTAGGGTACACTGCCCTATCGAGTACTTTATATGAAAGAAAAAACAAAGGTCGTCCTTTATGTGATCGGCAAGACAGCCCGATCCAAAAACTCCATCCACGAATTACAAAGCATAATGGAAAAGAACTTTCAGAATGATTATGAGTTGATAGTTGTTGACCTCTTGGTAGAACCGGAATTAGCGGAGGAAGATAACATTATGGTCACCCCCACGGTAGTGCGAAAGGCACCTCCTCCGGTTCGTAAAATTATTGGAAGTCTTTCGGACGAACGGAGTGTACTTGCAGGTTTAGAGTTGGTGCCATAAGATAGTTTAGAGGAAGAGGGTAATGGAAAAGCAAAGGAAAGTCACTAAGATGGCCACTGGTATTAAGGGTTTTGATGCGATGCTTGAAGGGGGTATCCCCCGGGGAAGGATGCTGACAATTACCGGTTCGGCTGGTTCTGGAAAGACTGTTTTTCTTAACGAATTTCTCTACAGGGGCATTACCGAGTACGGGGAAAACGGTGTTTTTGTTTCCTTTGAAGAAAAGCCTTCTTCAATCATCGAGAATGTTGGAAATTTTGGCTGGGACTACATGGAGCTGCAGGAAAACGAAAGCCTTGTGTTTGTTGATCTCAGCCAATCCGAGGGGGATACGGAAGAGGTCTCTGATGATTACGATCTGTATCCTATCCTGCTTCGAATACAACAGGCGGTGAAAAAGGCCCACGCCGAGCGTATTGTACTGGACAGCCTTTCTTCTCTTTTTACCCAGTTGAGCAATGAAAGTAGGGTTCGCAAATTTATTTATTATCTTACGATGAAACTTAAGGAGATGGGATTAACGGGCATCATTAGTTCTGAACAACAGGATACCGGAAATAATTGTGCAAGTACTAAGGTAGAAGAGTATGTAACCGATGGGGTTATTAAGCTCCAAATTCTTCCCGGGGAACAACAGTTGATTCGAAAGATGCTGGTAACGAAGATGCGGGGAGTGGGGTACAGAAGCGGGTATGTACAGTTTGATATAAATGAGTATGGACTTCGCGTGTTTCCTAAGATTGCCGCAGACCGCGGTACCGCACTAACAGATTTCTCGGAGAGAAAGTGTTTCGGGATACCGGGACTGGATGCGGCCCTTGACGGGGGCATCCCAAAGGGTCACATTGTTCTTATCTCCGGAACGACGGGCAGCGGGAAAACCCTCTCTTCTCTCAAGTTTCTTGAAGAGGGAATTCGGACAGGAGAGAGGGGTGTCTTTGTAGCTCTGGAAGAGCCGATTGAGCAAATTCGCAAAACCGCCGAGGCCCATGGCTGGGACCTTTCCCGGCATGAAGCTGATGGAGTATTTCATTTTGTCAGCAGTAACTTAATCGATCTTTTTCCCGACAAACTGCTCAACGAGATTGCAGAGATTGTGGAAAAGACCGGTGCACAGCGAGTGGTTGTAGATTCTATCTCCAGTATTATGTCCGCTTCTATGGAAAGTGAGAGTGTTCGGCAGTTTCTTTTACAGCTGGCCGCCTATCTTAAAAGCAGAGGAATTACAAGCATACTCTCTTATTTGATGTCCGCTAACTTTGGTGCGGAGAAGGGGCAGTTGTTAAGCGCCCTGGAGACCAATACTATGCGGCTCAGTTCGGTAGTCGACGGGGTTATACTGATGCAGTATGTGGAGCGAGAACAGCAGGTGGAGAAATTGCTGAACGTTCTTAAAATGAGGGGCTGTAGGCACAGCCGAGATATTTTTCACTACGAAATTGTAAAAGGCGGAATTAAGCTTGGCGAGAGATTTCACCCATAGGGTGATAGTTAAGTAATTACCCCTTACTCCACAAACAGCTGCCGGCCGGCATGCTGGGGATCGGAGGTAAGGTTGACTCCGAGCTTCCGCAGACCTGCTTCATCGCCCGGAGTGGGAAGGTGGGTCAGGTGCATCTGGCAACCTCGCAGTTCGTGGAGGCGGTCGATGCATGCCTGGACGGTGGGGTTGAGGGCAGCGCTAATGGAAAGGGCGATGAGGGATTCCTCTACGTCCAAACTCGGGCGGTTTCGCTGCAGTACCTCCTGCTTAAAGCGGGAGATTGATTCGATTACGATGGGGGAGAGCAGGTGAATGGAATCGGGGAGCCCCGCCAGGGTCTTTGCCCCGTTCAGGACCGCGGCGGTGGCGGCATGCAAAAGTGTTGAGTTTTTACCGGTGACTATGCGTCCGTCGTCGAGCTCCAGGGCGGCCCCGCACCACACCGAGTCCACCCCTTTTGCATGGGGTGATTCAGGTTCTGCCGCAGTGGTTTGTCTGGCCTCTTCAGCGGCCTGGCGGGCGGCGGGTACAACCTTGCGGTATTCGGGGGGTATTTTGAGTTCTTCTAAAAGCTGCTTCGCTTTAGTCACTGCCTCGTCGTCTACCGCTCCCATCATGTGTTCACAGATACAGCGAAAATAGCGCCGCACCACCTCCTGTTTAGCTGCTTCACGGGCCGCTTCGTCATTTATTATAGCAAAACCGACGCGGTTGACCCCCATTTCTGTGGGGGATTTGTAGATATCCCTTTCGTCGGTTATTCGCTCCAGGATGGCCCGCAGAATAGGAAAAGAGTCAATGTCGCGGTTGTAATTGACCGCCCGCTCCCCGGTAGTTTCAAGGTGGTAGGGGTCGGTCAGGTTGTAGTCCTGCAGGTCGAGGGTGGCCGCCTCGTAGGCTTTGTTCACCGGGTGGTTCAGGGGAAGGTTCCATATGGGGAAAGTTTCAAACTTAGCGTACATGGCACGGATGTTCTGTTGGTAATCGTGATAGATCTGAGACAGGCAGGTAGCCATCTTTCCGGACCCGGGGCCCGGGCCGGTTATTACTACCAGGGGGCGGGTGGTTTCAATGCGAGGATTGGAGCCGTACCCCTCCGGTGAAACGATAAGGTCTGGATCATTTGGGTAGCCCTTAATGGGCGTATGAGCGTAGACTCGGATACCCCGGTTCTCAATTTTTGTCCGAAAGGCCTGGGCTTGGGGCTGGTCCTTCCAGCGGGTTATGACCACCCCCGAAACGGTAAGGCCCCAGGCACGCAGATCGTCTATTAGCTTCATGGCATCGGCATCGTAGGTAATTCCGTAGTCCGCCCGCATTTTTCGGTGTTCAATGGCCCCTGCGTGTATGCAGAGGATTATTTCCGCATCCCTTTGAAGCTCCTTCAGCAATCGTACTTTTACATTGGGGTCGTAGCCGGGAAGTACCCGGGCGGCGTGAAAGTCGTTTACCAGTTTGCCGCCGAATTCGAGGTAGAGCCGGCCGTCGAAGCGGCGCATGCGGTCGCGGATGAAGGAGGCCTGTTGTCTAAGATAGGTCTGATTGTCGAATGCTTTATTCATGAATTTACCTTAATGTATGCGGATAGTTCGAGGTATTATATCTAATAATTCAAAAGGGTAAAAGATTTATGGGAAGAACTTTTCGAAGAACTTTTTAGCAAAAAAAGGCCGCCCGGTAAAGGGGCAGCCTTTGGTTGGTGCTACAATCTTACAGTTTACAGTCTTACATATTGAATTTCATTCGCTGAATGACATCATTCTGCAGTTCTTTGTTTAATGGGGTGAAAAAGGCGCTGTAGCCGGAAATACGAACCATGAGATCACGGTATTGTTCCGGATTGTCCTGCGCCTCTTCCAATGTTGCGTCGTCAAGGACGTTAAACTGGATGTGATACTGCATATTTTTGAAATGAGTTTTTACCAGTGCAAGTGCCCGCTTTCTGCCTTCGGGGTCCTTAAGGGTTTGGGGAGTCAGGCGCATATTGAAGATTGATCCCTTTTGAAACCAGATGCTCGGCAGTTTTGCTTCGGAGTTGATTGTTGCAGTAGGCCCGTGTTGTTCTGCGCCGTTTGCTGGGGATACCCCGTTGTTGACGGGGAGCCCCGCTTTTCTTCCGTTTGGTAAAGCGCCGACGGATTTACCGAAGGCGACGTTGCCGGTAACTGAACTTTGGCTGAGAGCAAAACTCGCGGGTACGGGGCCTTTGCCGTAGCGGGAACTCTTGAAATCTTTTTGATAGGTGGAGCCGAGATATTCACCCAGGTCGACAACATAGCGGTCTGCATAATCGTCGTCGTTGCCGAATTTGGGGGCCTTATTTACAAGAAGCTGTCGAATTTCTTCTCCCGTCGGTGAGGTACTGTCGTCTTCAAAGTTGGTCTTGAGGGCATGCATCAGCTGATCGGGGGTAAGAATTTTTTTGTCGAAGAGGGCGTATTCAATAGCCGCGAGTGAATCCCCCGCGGAGTTTACACCGGCTGTGGGGCCGCCGTCGGCGGTGTAGACTGCTCCTCCTTCAATAAGGGATTTGCCCCGTTCGATACAGTCGTGGACCAGGGAAGAGCGAAATGCGTTTTGATCGTGGAGAATATGCATTTCATCGCTGATATGTTCTACTATGACCTGCAGTTCCATGTAGTAGTGGAGCTGCCTTTTTAGTGCTTTTACGATCTCCTTGGTGCTTTTGAAGGTGGTCAGGTCACCGTCCCCCGGTAAAAGAGTAATGCCTGTGTTGGGGTCCGTCCCGTTATTTAGGGTAATTTCAAGGATTTTTCCTACGTTAAGCCAACTTCCTTTGGCAGCGAAGTCCCATTTTCCTGGTACTGAGGCTTCTATGCATCCTACAGGTGCCCAGCCGTACTGGTCTTCTTTTTTAACGCCCATATTGTCGAGAATACGCATTACGCCAAGGTCGTTGTAGAGGGCCGGTTGCCCCCCCTTGTGTTGTTCGACTACTTGCAGGGCCCGGTCCATGAACTCGTCACTGGTGCCTTCGAACCATTTGAGCGAAACCGATGGTTTTGTGAGTTTGAGTTCGGCTGTTGCATCCAGCACTACATAGGTAAGATCGTTTACTGCGTCTTTTCCCTCTGCGGTTTGACCACCGATGGCGAGGTTTTCCGCAAGATGGTAGCCGGGGAAGTATTCGCTGTCGGGCCAGGACCGGAGCTTGTTTATTTCGTTCGCCTTTATAAAAAAGGATTCTACAATTTCCAGAGCTTTTTCACGGCTCATAACTCCCTTATCAAGGTCCTTTTTATAGTAAGGCCATAAATACTGATCGAATCTGCCCAATGATATTGCATGACCGTTGGTTTCAAGCTGCAATATCAATTGGATAAACCACACTGTTTGGACCGCCTGCCAGAATGTTTCGGCGGGTTGTGCGGGTACGCGGCGACAGTTGGAGGCCATTGTAAGAAGTTCTTCTTTTCTTACAGAGTCTGCAGCTTTTTCGGCTTCCTTTTCAAGCAGATCGGCGTAGCGATTGGCAAAGTTGATGACCGCTTTATTGGCGGTAATGACGGCCTGGAGGAACCAGTATTTACTTACTGTGTCCGGTTCGGTAAGGTCAAGTTTTTCTAACTGTTGTTCTGCTTTGGCAATTACGTAATTGAGGCCGTGGGTCAGTACCATTTCGTGGTCGGGCAATACGTTACCAAGCCCGGCGGCGGCACACCATGTGTCGTCGATAGCGTTTATTTCCCAGGCGGTACGGGCCTCTTCGGGTAACTCGCTCCAGACATTTTCTATTAGAGTTTTCCCCTTCCAATAGTCTATTGTTTCAAGTACCTTTTGTTTTGTGTCTTCAGTGTAGGTAAACTTGTCGCAGGGGCGTTCTGAAAAGTGATAGGGCCTGCCTTCAAACTCATCTAAGATCCAGTCTACCGAATATTCGGGGAATACCGGGGCACCGCGAACAGTACTTGCCTGATTTCCCACCAGGAGTTCTCCCTCCCGGACGAAAATCGTCATCTTATTAAGTACGTCGTAAAGGGACTGTGCCCGCCTCTTTACAATGGGTTTTCCTTCGCTTTTTTTCATTGATTCTGTAAAAATTACAGCCCTTTCTGAACAGATTTCGGGTATAGTTTCTACTAATCCTTCCCTAAGGGCTTCTATTCTGGAGTTCATTCCATCCTCCTTATGAAAACGGTTTCATTGTTCACTAAGAATAACACACTATTTTTAGTTTCGCAAACAAAAATTCGAATATAATTACAATAAAAGTACACTTTTTACTTCATGAAAACGTCTTTTTAGACATAATGAACTGTGAAGGTTTGATCATCTAAGAGGTTTTTATAATCCCAGGGAACATCTTTGTTGGTTATTATGTGGTTGAAGGCATCGGGCTTAGCGAAAAAACAGGAGTGTACACTGCCGAATTTACTCGAATCAATGAGCAAAAAGGATTCAACGCTGGAGGAAATAGCGGTTTTTTTTACATGGCATTCGCTTTGGTGTGCACAGGTAAGGCCGAGTTTAGAATGAAAACCGCCGGCGGAGATAAATGCTTTTTTTGTACGATTATTGTGTAATACCTCGGAGATCTTCGGTTGTTCCAGGATAGTTGTTGTGCGGTTGTACGTACCACCTGCAAGGATGATATTGACATTTTTGTGTCCTGCTACAGCCAAAAAAATGTTAATGGAATAGCATACTACGGTAAAGGGAAAATCCGTCGGAAGATAGTTGGCAAATGATTCAGTGGTAGAGCCCGCATCTATAAATAGTATATCGTTTTCTTCAACAAATGTAGCGGCCCTTCGCCCGATTTCCTTTTTCTTGTCGACGTTTAGATTTTCTGCTACGTTTAGCATGTAATCGGACAGGCCGCCGGTATAGTTATTTGAATTATATACCACGGCCCCATGTAACACCTTTACTATACCCTGGTGGGCAAGTATATCGATGTCTCGACGGGTTGTCATTGGTGAGACCCCGAGTCTTTCAGATATCTCGGATATTTTTAATGAATTTTCAATTTGGAGCATTTTCTTTAAGTAGGACAATCGTTTCTCTTTACTCTTCATAGTAAGAGTATAATATGTGTATAAAAAAAAGTAAATCGTAATAATTTGTCAATATATTGACATAGAAAAATATAAGTGTTACGTTAAGAACATAAATATGTTATAAAACAAACATAAGAAACCATAAGGAGTAATTTTGAAGAATTTAGTGAAAGGCAGTTACAAGCAGCTTATTGTAGATACGGGCGTTGAAATGATAGAGAAGGCAATTACCGTCGGTACGTGGGGAAATATCAGTGCCCGCGATCCGGAAACCGGCCTCATATATATTAGCCCGAGCGGCATGGACTATGTAAGTATCAAACCGCAGCATGTGGTAGTGATGGATCAGAATTTGGAGATTATTGATGGGGAGGCTGAACCCTCCATCGAAAAAAATATGCACGCTGCAGTGTACAGAGAGCGGAAAGATGCGAATGCTGTGATCCATACCCATCCTACTTATTCTACTGTTTTTGGTGTTACCGATACTCCTATGAAGGCGGTAAGTGAGGATTTTGTTCAGATTGTCGGCGATGAAGTGTTGACTGCAAAACCGTACCAGTTACCGGGGTCCCCCGAACTGGCGGAAACCGCGGTAAAGTGGCTTGGGAACAAAAATGCCGTGCTTCTTCCCGGACATGGCGCCCTTACCTGCGGTAAGGATATGAAGATGACCTTGAAGGTGAGCCTTGTTCTGGAGAAGAATGCCCAAATCTTTCTATTTGCAAAACTTATGGGCAGCGATATCAGGACTTTTACTCGGGCTGAGATCGATGCTATGCAAAATTTCGCCAAAAATCATTACGGCAAGAAGAACGAAGGGCTCTAGAACGTGAAGAGTCAAAGCCTGCAGCAACAAGTGAAGTAACAAGTGCAGCAACAAGTGCAGCAACAAGTGAAGCAACTGGCATAATTTTTCTTGACATTTTTCGGGATGCCCCATACCATTTATATGGCTGAAAACGTTTTCAATTAGGGGATATGAAGTGTATAAATATACCATCACCGAGATAGCAAACCTTT
>Ga0209925_1000024_pt1 | contig 67771 bp, 66 predicted proteins | sample SalPonR2_A_D1_MG_FD_185702 | JGI IMG/M metagenome (GOLD analysis project Ga0209925, IMG submission 185702) | Salt pond soil microbial communities from South San Francisco under conditions of wetland restoration - Salt Pond MetaG R2_A_D1_MG... ... | reverse complement strand
CTCCATTTAATAGATGAAAAGTTATTTCCATAGCTAAAAACTTTGCTCGCTATTGAAAATTTGATAATTCTTAACTTGAAACTTATTAAGAACTGTCAGGGTCTGCTGTTCACTTTTCAAGGTTCTAAAACTTTATTAAAATATAAAAATCGCCTGTCAAAATCACGTTCTTCAACAGCGCGACCTTTAATATAGTAACATTGTGAGGGGTGTTTGTCAAGAGTAAAACAAAAGAAATAATAAATAAATATATAAAAAGCTTAAAAATGTCCTTATTACATTAATATGAAAGCATTTCCCGGGAAATGTTTTCATATTATAATCCCCTTTGATCTGTTAAAAAATCAAAGGGGATTTCTAATTTCAATATTATCTAACTAATTATTTTTTTATTTATCTTCTACTTGGTTTTTGTTATTTTCAACTTCATCTATTTTTTTATTATCTTCTTCAACTTCTTTATGATCTTTATCTTTTACTATATCTTCTTTTTCATCTTCATCTTCTTCTTCCTCTACAAGGTCTTCAGGCTTAATTTTTCCAACAGAAACTACATAATCATCTTCTTCAACATCAATTACTTTAACTCCCATTGTATTACGGCCTGTTTTAGAAATTTCTTCAATTTTAGTTCTAATTATAATACCTTCTGCTGTAATTATAATTATTTCATCTTCCTCATTAACAACTTTTGTAGAAGCAATTGGACCATTTTTTTCAGTTATATTTAAGGTGATAATTCCTTTGCCATATCTCTGCTGGATTCTATAATTTTCAATATCTGTTCTCTTACCATAGCCTTTTTCACTTATAACTAATAGATCGGTTCCTTCAGAATCCATTCCCATACTTACAAGGTAATCATCAGCGCTTAAATCAATACCTTTTACACCTTGTGCGGCTCTACCAACAGCTCTAATATCTTTTTCATTAAAGCGTATTGCTTTACCATTATGGGTAACCAAGATAACATTTTCATCTTTATTTGTATTTTTTACTTCCATTAGTTCATCGTTTTCTTGTAATTTTATACCAATAATTCCGGTATAATTACTATCATATTCAACTAAAGGTGTCTTTTTAATCATACCTTTTTGGGTAACCATAGTTAAGTACTTACTTTCTTCAAAATCACTTAAAGGAATTATGGAACTAACCTTTTCATCTCCTTCTAATTGAAGTAGGTTAACAATCGCAGTACCGCGCGATTGTCTACTAGCTTGTGGAATCTGATATCCTTTAAGCCTATATACTAAACCTTTATTGGTAAAGAACAAGAAATAATTATGAGTAGAAGTAATAAATACATTTTCTACAAAATCTTCTTCTCTTGTAGTTGTACCAATCATACCCTTTCCGCCTCTTCTCTGGCTTCTATAAGTATCAACAGGCATTCTCTTTATATATCCTTGATTAGTCATAGTAACAACTACCTGTTCTTCTTCAATTAAGTCTTCTAAATCTAAATCAGTAGTTTGATTAAGAATCTTAGTCCTTCTATCATCTCCATATTTATCTCTTATTTCTTTAATCTCATCTTTAATAATTCCTAATAATTTTTCTTCACTACCCAATACTTCTTTATAATATTCGATATCTTCTTTTAAATCAGCATATTCAGCATCTATTTTATCTCTTTCTAAAGCAGTAAGTCTTTGTAATCTCATTCTTAAAATAGCATTAGCCTGGTCTTCCGAAAGATCATATCTATTAATTAACTGCTGACGAGCTGTATCAACATCATCAGCTTCTCTAATTAACTGAATTACATTATCAATATCATCTAAAGCGACCATATACCCTTCTAAAATATGAGCTCTTCTTTCTGCTTTATCTAAATCATATTTAGTCCTTCTTGTTATTATTTCTTTTTGAAATTCTAAATAATAATCAATCATCTCTCTTAAATTTAAAACTTTTGGTTCTCCATCTACAATTGAAAGCATTATTACACTAAAAGTAATCTGCATTTGAGAATGTTTAAATAATTGATTTAAGACAATCTTGGGGTTAGAACCTCTTTTTATCTTAATAACAATTCTCATTCCTCTTCTATCAGATTCATCTCTGATATCACTAATGCCTTCAATTTTTTCATCTCTAACCATATCGGCTATTTTCCCGATTAGTCTAGCTTTGTTAACTCGATAAGGCAGCTCATCAATAATTATTCGATCAGCCGAAGCATCATTTTCTTCAATTCTTACTTTTGCCCTAACTGTTACTTTTCCGCGGCCAGTCTTATATGCTTTATAGATAGCCCCTTTGCCCATAATCAAACCACCGGTTGGGAAATCAGGACCCTTAATTACTTCCATTAGTTCAGCTAGTTCAACATCAGGATTTTCTATTACCCTAATAATACCATCAATAACTTCTCTTAAATTATGGGGTGGTATACTTGTAGACATACCTACAGCGATACCGGAACTTCCATTTACTAAAAGATTAGGAAAACGAGAAGGTAAAACATCTGGTTCTTTTAAGGTTTCATCAAAGTTAGGTATAAAATCAACTGTATCTTTATTTAAGTCTCTAAGTAGTTCGGTTGTAATTTTAGACATCCTAGCCTCTGTATAACGCATCGCTGCTGCAGAATCCCCATCAACTGAACCAAAATTACCATGTCCATCTATAAGAGGATATCGATAAGAAAAATCCTGAGCCATACGAACCATAGTATCATATACGGCAGTATCACCATGGGGATGGTATTTACCTAATACTTCCCCAACGATACGGGCAGATTTTTTATGAGATTTATTAGGTGTCATACCTAAATCATGTAGAGCGTATAAAATGCGCCTGTGAACTGGTTTAAGTCCATCTCTTACATCAGGAAGGGCTCTACTAACTATTACACTCATCGCATAATCTAAAAAAGCATCTTTCATCTGATCATCTATATCAACCTGTATAACGTTTTTTCCACCAAATTCATCAACCAATTTTTACACCATCCTTTATCTAAATATCAAGATTTTTTACTTCCTGGGCATGGGCCTGAATAAACTCTCGGCGTGGTTTTACTTTATCTCCCATTAAGGTTGTAAATGTTTCATCAGCCATAATGGCATCTTCAATCTGTACCTGCATTATAATTCTATTATCAGGATCCATTGTAGTATCCCAGAGTTGATCAGGATTCATTTCACCAAGTCCCTTATACCTTTGAATTGAAAAGTTTGCATTTTTATGTTCTTTTGCATATTTCTGGAGAGCTCTTTCATTGTATAGATACTCTTCTGATCTACCTCTTTTTACTTTGTATAAGGGTGGTCTAGCTATATATATCATGCCCTGTTCTAATAAAGGACTCATATACCTATAAAAGAAGGTTAACAGTAAGGTCCTAATATGGGCTCCATCAACATCAGCATCAGTCATAATTATAATTTTACCATATCTACTATTTTCAATATCAAAACTTTCTCCTACCCCAGTACCAATGGCAGTAATTAAAGTTCTAATTTCATTATTATTTAATATCTTATTTAATCTTGCTTTTTCTACATTTAATATTTTACCTCTTAAAGGTAGTATTGCTTGAAAGTTACGATCTCTTCCCTGTTTTGCAGAACCACCGGCTGAATCACCCTCAACAATATATATTTCAGTACTTTCTGTATCACGTGAGGAACAGTCGGCTAATTTACCAGGTAAAGCAGTAGATATTAAAGCATTTTTTCTTCTAGTTAAATCTCTCGCCTTTTTGGCTGCCTTCCTTGCTTTAGCAGCTTTAATTCCTTTTTCAACAATTATTTTTGCAACAGAAGGATTTTCTTCCATAAATGCTTTTAAATGTTTAGAAAGAGCCGAATCAACAAAACCCCTTACTTCACTGTTGCCTAATTTAGTTTTAGTTTGACCCTCAAATTGAGGTTCTTCAATTTTGATATTAATTATAGCAGTAATACCTTCTCTAATATCTTCACCAGTTAAGTTATCATCTTTTTCTTTTAATAGACCCTTACTACGTGCATAACCATTAACAGTTCTTGTCAAAGCACTTTTGAATCCACTTAAATGGGTACCGCCCTCTCTTGTGTTTATATTATTAGCAAAAGTAAAGATTCTTTCTTTAAAACCACTGTGGTATTGAAAAGATATTTCTAAATCTTTATTTTCTTCACTTTCTTCTAAATATACCGGATCTGGAAAAAGCGGTTTCTTATTTTTATTTAAATACTTAACAAACTGAACAATACCACCTTCATAATGGTATTCTTTTTCTTTAATTTCTTCTTCTTCTCTTTCATCTCTAACTTTTATATAGATACCTTTATTTAAAAAGGCCATTTCTTTAAATCTCTGTAAAAGTTTATCATATCTAAAATTAATTTCTTCAAAAATTTCATCATCTGGTTTAAAAGTGATCTTAGTACCAGTTTCAATATCATTATCTTCACTTGTACCAATCTGTTTTAAATCATAAACCGGGGCCCCTCTTCTATACTTTTGTCTATAAATATTACCATCTTTCCATTTAACTTCAACTGTCATCCATTCTGATAAAGCATTAACAACCGAAACACCTACACCATGTAAACCACCTGATACTTTATATCCTTCCCCATCAAATTTACCACCTGCATGTAGAGTTGTCATTACTACTTCAACAGCCGGTTTGTTTACTTTCGGATGGGTTTCGATTGGAATACCTCTTCCATTATCAACAACAGTTACAATATTTCCCTTTTTTAGAGTAACTTCGATTCTATCACAGTAGCCAGCCATTGCTTCATCGATACTATTATCTACTACCTCATATACTAAATGAAGCAGACCGTCAATACTGGTAGAACCAATATACATACCGGGCCTTTTTCGAACTGCTTCTAAACCTTCTAAAACTTGTATATTTTCAGCTTCATAGCGACCTTTTTTAAGTTCAGCCATCATCATCCCCCAATTCTACTAAATAATCTCTTCCATTCTACTTCTAAGTGTGTTTGAAGATATTATTGATAAATATATCTTTTCACCTGTTAAAATAAAAGATCTCGGATCATCATCAAAATGATTAATAATAAAACCTTCTTCTCTTATTATATCAAAAAATTCTTCAGTAATCTTGGAATCTTTAGTTGATTCAAGATCACCAATAAATACTACATCTTCTTTTTTTATCATATTTCCTTTACCAATATGTAAAAACAAAACATTCACCTACCTTTTTTGAATTACTCCATCCTTTACATTATAGATATTACTACCTTTATCTTTTATTAATGTTTCAATATCTTCTGAGTCAGTAGTAGTGATTAAAGTTTGAATCTTATCGTTTATTATTGAAAGTAGTGTATTTCTTCTGTTTTTATCTAGCTCCGAAAATACATCATCTAAAAGCAAAACAGGATATTCTCCACTTTCAGATTTCATAAATTCTAATTCCGCTAACTTTAAACCTAAAGCCACCGTTCGTTGTTGACCCTGAGAGCCATATTTTCTAACATTCATTTCATTTATTGTTAAAATCAAATCATCTCTATGGGGCCCTGAAAGAGTATATCCACGTTCAAACTCATCTTTCCTATCTCTTTTTAACTTATTTAAAAATATTTTATTTATTTCATCCTTATCATTATTTTTATTAATATTTAAAGTGCAGTCATATTTAATATTTAAATTTTCTTGACCAGCTGTTAGCTTTCTTTGTGCTAACCTGGCTAATATCTTTAGTTTATTTAAGACCTGCAGCCTTTTATATAAAATTTTTGCCCCTTTTTCAGCTAACTTATCATCCCAAACTTCTAAAAGATCAATATTTCGGTTGCTTTTATTATACATTTTTTTTAACAGTTTATTCCTCTGTCTTAAAATATGGTCATATTCTTTTAGTAAGTGGTAATAATATGGATTTACCTGGGAAATTTCTAAGTCCAAAAACTTTCGCCTATTATTTGGACCACCTTTAACAATCTTTAAATCCTCTGGAGAAAAAAGAATTACATTGAGATTACCAACTAAATCAGATATTTTCTCCAAAGGATTCTTATTTATTTTTATCTGTTTGTTTCTTCCTTCTATTTTATATGAAATTGTTAGGTCATAGTCATCTTTAATTAATTTAAGCTGGACTAAAGCACTCTCTTTATCCCACTGGATAAGTTCACTGTCTCTATTTGTTCTATGAGATTCAGTAGTGGCCATAAGATATACTGCTTCTAAAAGATTTGTTTTACCCTGTCCATTATTTCCAATAAATATATTTAGATTAGGATCTAAATTAAGATAACTATTATCTATATTTCTGTAATTTTTTAAAAGTATCTTTTCTATATACATATTATTATCCGCTCACTTTTAAAGTTTCATCCAACCCTTCTACATTAACTAAATCTCCATCTTTTAATTTTAAACCACGTCTTTTTTCAATTCTATTATTTACTCTTACTCCCCCGGATTGAATTAAAGCTTTAGCTTCGCCACCGGTTGAAACTACATTAGCCCATTTTAAAAATTGATCTAATTTTATAGTCTCTGTTTTAATATTAATTTTTTTCATTTATTTAAACTACTCTCCTTCATTTTCATTACCAGGTCTAATCGGCATAATCAAATAGATATAATCATCACTTGCTTCTTTCTTGATAACTAATGGATTTAAAGAACCGATTAGATCTAAGTTTACTTTTTCAACATCAATTACTTTTAAGACATCTAACAGATAAGAAGCATCTATACTTATGTTATGGTTTTCTCCTTTTAACTGAATCGGTACTTCTTCATGAGCACTACCTGAATCAGAGTCTTCCGATTCAATTATTAATCTATTATCTTCACTTTTAAGACTTACAACATTTGAATCTAATCTGGCAATTAAAGATGCTCTTTTAACTGCAGACTGTAGATATTCTTTATTAATAGTAATTGTAGTGTTTTTTTCATCAGGAATAACCTGTTCAAAATTAGGAAATTTACCTTCAATTAATCTAGATACTACAATGATATCATTAAAATCAAAACTAGCATAATTTTCATTAACTTTCATATCAACTGTTCCTTCTTCTTCAAGAAGGTTACTTATTTCTTTAATGGTAGAACCAGGTATTATTATTTCTAACTTTTCTTCAATATTATTCTTATTTTCCACCTTACTATATGCTAATCTATATTTGTTAGTAGAAACCATTTCAATTTTTTCATCTTTTAAAACCATTAAAGCACCAGTTAAAACTGGTTGAGTTTGATCAGTAGATGTGGAAAATTCTACTTCTTCAATAATATTTTTTAATTTAGCTGCTGGTATTTCAAGTTCAGTTGGAATACTAACATCTGGTAGCTGTGGATATTCTTCTGGATTATAGCCATTAATAGTAAATTGAGAATTTAAACAATTAATATTTGCTCTGAATTTTTCAAGGTCTACTGTAAAATTAATATCTTCATTAGGTAGTTCTCTTATAATATTTCTTAACTGATTAGCGGGAAGTACTATTTTCCCTTCCTCTTCAATTTCGGCTGGAACCCAGTTTTCAATTCCAATTTCTAAATCAGTTCCCATTAAATGTAGTCCTTTATCTTTTTTTGCTTCAATAAGTATACCTTTTAAAATTGGCATTGTATTGCTAGAAGCACAAGCTCGATGTGTTATATTTAGTCCTTGATAAAAGTCTTTCTTTGCAATCTTAAAATTCATCTTCTAACCTCCTATGTAATAGATAGTTATTCACAAAAAAAATATAATAATCATAATATATTTTTTAATCTAAACCAGTAGTAGTAGTAGTAGGGAGTGTGGATTTGTGTAAAAGGTGCTTCGTTGTTGTTTAGATCATAGTTTTAGTATGTAGATAAACTGTATATAATAGTTGAGCGGTTATACACATACTAACATATTAAATTAATTAACAATTAATCCACAAGATATTAAGAGTATTATTAACAGTTCAAATTAAGAGTTTTTAATTTTAGAAATTAATTTATTAATAACCTTTTCAAATTCGTTATCTTCCTCTATTTTTTGTTCTATTTTATTATAAGCATGGATGACGGTAGTATGATCTCTGCCTCCAAAATCTTCTCCTATATGTGGAAGTGATAAATCTGTTAATTCTCTTGATAAATACATGGCAATCTGTCTGGGAAAAGCAATCTTTTGCGTTCTTTTTTTAGAAGTCATGTCTGCCTCTTTTAAATTATAGTAATCTACCACTACATCTTTAATTAATTCTATATTAACTTCACGTGGTTCATCGTTTTCAACTATGAGATCTTTTAAAGCATTTTCAGCTAAATCTATATCTATATCTTTATCAACTAAGGAAGAATAGGCAATAACCTTTATTAAAGCCCCTTCTAATTCTCTGATATTGGACTGAATATTGTTTGCTATATAGATAATTACTTCATTGGGTACCTTTAAGTTTTCCATATCAGCTTTTTTTCTCAAAATAGCAATTCTTGTTTCTAAGTCCGGTTTTTGAATATCAGTAATAAGGCCCCATTCAAAGCGAGATCTTAACCTTTCTTCTAAAGTAGGTATTTCTTTAGGGGGACGGTCACTAGAAATTATTAACTGACGGTTTGCTTCATGTAATGAATTGAACGTATGAAAAAATTCTTCTTGGGTTCTTTCTTTATTAGCTAAAAATTGGATGTCATCGACAAGAAGAATATCTATATTTCTATATTTATCTCTAAAGGAAGCAGTTTTATCATCTTTAATCGCATTTATAAGTTCATTAGTAAAAGTTTCCGAAGATACATATACTACTTTATTATCCGGATTATGTTTTAAAATATAATGAGCAATAGCCTGCATAAGGTGAGTTTTTCCTAAACCTACATCACCATATAAGAAAAGCGGATTATATGCTTTAGCAGGTGCTTCTGCAACTGCTAAAGAAGCTGCATGTGCAAATCTATTACCATTACCTACCACAAAGGAGTCAAAAGAATATTTAGGATTAAGATTATTGTTGATATTATATTCATTTCTTTTTGTATTTTTTTTATTTTCATTTTTTTCTTCACTATCTTCTTCTACTTCTTCTTTATTATCTTCTTCTACTTCATTAAGTTCATTTAATTCCTCTTCAGTATAAAAACGGCATTTTAAGTTAGTGTCAGTCAAATTTTGAATAATATCAGTGATAAGTTCATTATAACGTGTTTCAATCCAGTCTTTGATAAAATCATTAGGCACTTCTATCATTAATATGTTGTCGTCTTTTAAATCTACTGGTTTTGTATTAGAAAACCAGGTCTTGAAACTAGGGTTTGATAGTTTCTCTTTTACTTCGTTTAGTGTTTGATTCCAGATATGTTCTAATTCTTCTTGGGAAAATGCCATTTAAATACCTCCTGAGCAAAATTTAATTAATATAGCGCATTTATTAAAGTTATCCCCAAAATATATAAATTTTAGAGAGTTATCAACATATTTGTGGATAAATAAGCGACTTATCCACAGTATTCAGTTGTTTATAATTACCTTAATCTAGGTAAAAATTGAAAACAACCCAAAAATCCCTGTTAAAAAATAGAATAAAATTTCCACAAAGCGTTAATAAGTTTATTTTTTATTAACAGATTGTGAATAAATGTGGATAATAATGTGGATAAACAGGGAAATTGTGGATGGGACAGTACTTATATGTGAATAAATTGATTAACAGGGTGTGTAAATCTTGTAAAAACCTATTATTGAAGTTATAATAGTTATTAAGGAAAATCCCTATATATTTAATTATCGTTAATCATTAATATTTTAACAGATTATCAACAATTATTCAACAAGAATTGGCTGCTTTAGAGTTGTGGATAAAAATAAAATTTCTTGACTCTAGATAGTAAATAACATATAATTTAAACCGTATGAGAGTTGATATTATAATATTTTTTTATTAAACTAATTTGTAGGAGGAAATTATTTGGAAACCCTTAAAAAGAAAAAAGACTTTGATAAGGTTTTTAACAATGGTAAATCGATAGCTTCGAAGTATCTTGTTTTTTATTGGAATCCAAATAAAAAGGATAAAAATCGCTACGGCTTTTCTATCAGTAAAAGAATTGGAAAGGCTGTAGTTAGGAATAAATTAAAAAGGCGTTTAAAGGAGATTATTCGTACAGAAGTCGAAAGTATTTGTAACAAAGGCTATGATATTATTATCATAGCACGAAATCCCGTAAATAACTTGGACTTTAGCGGGATAAAAAAAGATCTCTTAAGTTTATTTAAAAGAGCTGGTGTGATCTAAAAATTTAGGGAAGTGAGTGAAAGTGAAGAAACTAATTTTATGGTTTATTAAAGTTTATCAGAAAATTATTTCTCCCTGGACGCCAAAAACATGTAGATTTTATCCTACTTGTTCTGAATACTCATATCAAGCAGTAAAAAAATACGGTGCACTTAAAGGTGGATTAAAGAGTGTTAAGAGAATTTCTAAATGCCATCCTTTTAATCCAGGAGGCTATGATCCACTTAAATAATTATTTAGGAGGAAGTAAATTATGTTTGGTTGGTTGATTAATGGAATCGTAGAAGCTTTAAAATTTCTAAATGGATTTGTACATAATTATGGTGTAACAATTATCTTGTTTACACTTATAATTAAATTATTGTTATATCCTTTAACTGCAAAACAAACTAAGTCCATGAAAGCAATGCAGGATTTACAGCCTGAAATGGACAAAATAAAAAAGAAACATAAAGATGATAAGGAAAAACAGCAACAGGCTATGATGGATTTATATAAGGAACATAATGTAAATCCGGCGGCTGGTTGTCTACCGATGATTTTCCAACTTGCTATTTTAATACCGCTATATAGAGCTATTTTAAGCTTAAGTGATGTTTTAAATGATGCTTCATTTTTATGGATAGGTACTTTAACAAATGGTTCTTTAGCAGAACCTGATGTTGCTATAGTTTTAGTTAACGCACTTGCAATGATTGGTCAGACTTATGTTACTCAGAAAATGCAGTCCGGCGGTGGCGGAAAAAGTAATATGATAATGTGGATTATGCCTGCATTCATCATATTTATAGGTTTTCAGTTACCTTCCGGAATATTATTATACTGGTTTACCTCAACAGTATTTACCGCAATCCAGCAATATGTAATTTCCAATGAAACTGTTGAAGAGGAGGTTGCTGAACAGTAATGGAGAAAAAGAGATATAAAGCTGAATCAGTTAATGAAGCAATTAAGAAAGGTCTTGATGATTTAGACATTGACCGTAGTCAAGCAGAAATAAATATTATTGAACAAGGTAACAAAGGGTTTTTAGGCCTGATCGGTAAAAAACAGGCTGAAATTGAGATAATTTTGGAAGATGATCCTATAAAAAAAGGTAAAAACTTTTTAGAAGAAGTATTTGGCAACACAAATATTGATGTGGATATTAATGTTATTGAAGATCAAACTAATGAAGAACAGGTTGTTTATGACCTGCATTCTCCTGATCTTGGTATTGTTATTGGTAGAAGGGGAGAAACATTGGATGCACTGCAGTATTTAACTTCATTAGTTGTAAATAAAGACACTGAAGAGTACTACCGAATTATTCTTGATGCTGAAGGTTATAGAGATAGGCGTAAGAAAACTTTAGAAAGATTAGCACGTAAGTTAGCTCAAAAGGCTGTTAATAAAAAAAGAAAAGTTGTTTTAGAGCCAATGCCGCCTCATGAAAGAAGAATTATCCATATAACCTTAAAAAAAGATTCGCGGGTAAGATCATATAGTGAAGGTGAAGAACCATTTAGAAAGGTTATGATCGAAACAGTAGATTAAGAATAATATATCAAACATCTGATTTTACATTTAATGCCCAGTAGGTGGTCCTGCTGGGTTTAATATTTTTAAAGGGGGTTATTAAAATGTCTACAATGAAGGAAGATACAATTGCTGCAATAGCAACTCCCTTCGGTACTTCTGGAACAGGTAAAGTAAGAGTTAGTGGTCCAAAAGCAATTAGCATTGGATCGAAAATATTTAAGGCAACTTCAGGTATAGATTTAACTGAAGCAAAATCACATACAGCTCATCATGGTTATGTTGTTGACCCTAAAACTGAAGATACAATTGATGAAGTATTGGCTATAGTTATGGTTCACCCTAATTCTTTTACCGGGGAAAATACAGTTGAATTTGATTGTCATGGAGGTATGGTTCCTCTCGAGTCAGTATTAGAATTAGTTTTAGATAATGGGGCTAGGATGGCAGAACCAGGAGAATTTTCACGCCGGGCTTTTATGAATGGAAAACTTGATATGGCTCAAGCTGAGGCAATTATAGATGTTATTAATTCAAAAACGGAAAAAAGCTTATCAATAGCTATGGAACAGCTTAAAGGAGGTCTTTCTGAAAAGGTTAATGATATAAAGGATGAGGTTATTACTTTATTAGCCCATCTTGAAGCTTCCATTGATTTTCCGGAAGATGAAATAGAAGGTTTTGATTCTTCTCAAATAGAAGAAAAAGTAAAAAACATTGAAAAACCTATTGAAGAATTAATTAAAACAGCCAAACAAGGAAAACTATATCAAGAAGGAATTAAAACTGTTATTGTGGGAAAACCAAATGTAGGTAAATCAAGTTTACTAAACTATTTATTACAAGAAAATAGAGCAATAGTGACTGATGTGCCGGGCACTACCCGGGATGTCATAGAGGAATATATTAACTTAGATGGTATTCCCTTAAAGATTATTGATACTGCTGGTGTAAGAGAATCTGAAGATGTAGTTGAACAAATTGGTGTGGAAAAAACAAGAGATTCACTGCAAAAGTCTGATTTAGTAATAATGATGTTAGATGTTAGCCAGGGAATTACTGAGGAAGACTTTAAAGTATATGAACTTATAAAAGAACAGCCTACAATCTTAGTTATTAATAAGACGGACTTAAAAGAAGAAATTGATTTAGATAAAATAAAAAATAAATTCAAAGAACATCCTCTCCTCTGGATTTCAGTTAAAGAGGAAGAAGGTATTGAAGAATTAAAAGATACTATTTTAGAAGAAATTTTACATGAACAGATTAATGTTGATTCTGATGTGATGGTTACAAAAGTACGTCATAGGGATGCTTTAAATAAAGCTTTAGAATCTATTAGAAAGGTAAAGAAATCCTTAGATGACGGGATGCCTTATGATTTTTTAACTATTGATTTAAAAGATGTGCTTTTCTATCTGGGTTCAATAACTGGAGAAACTGTTACAGATGATATTATAGACCAGATATTCAGCGATTTCTGTTTAGGAAAATAGCAAGGGGTGTTTTGTTAAAATGGAAAAAAATTACAATTATTATAAAGAATTCGAAAAAGAGTACGACATAATTGTTATCGGTGCTGGGCATGCCGGCTGTGAAGCTTCTTTAGCTCCAGCTAGAATGGGTTTTGATGTTCTTACAATGACGGTAAATCTTGATCATATAGCATTTATGCCTTGTAATCCTTCCTTAGGTGGCCCTGGTAAAGGCCATATTGTAAGAGAAATTGATGCTCTAGGCGGCGAAATGGCAATTAATATGGATGAAACAATGTTACAAATTAGAATGTTAAATACTGCTAAAGGCCCAGCAGTACATGGTTTAAGGGGTCAAGCGGATAAAAAGAAATACCATACAAGGATGAAACAAGTATTAGAAGAACAAGAAAATCTTGATCTAAAACAGGAAATTGCTGAGACATTGGTTGTAGAAGATGGTGAAATAAAGGGAGTAATTAGCAAAACTGGTATATTATTCAAGGCAAAAAAAGTTGTAATAACTACAGGTACTTTTCTAAAAGGTAAAGTTATTATTGGAGAAGCGACTTTTAATTCAGGTCCTAACCAACAGTATCCTGCTAATAAATTATCAGAATCACTTAAAGAATTAGGCTTCAATTTAAGGAGGTTTAAAACCGGGACTCCCCCTAGGGTAAATAAAAGGAGTATTGACTTTACTAAGATGCATGAACAAACCGGGGATGAGGGCCTTGCCTTTTCTTTTGATTCTCCTCCTTTAACAAGGGATCAAGTTTCCTGTTATCTGACTTATACAAATGAAGAAACTCATGAGATTATTCGTGATAATAAGATGAGAACACCACTTTTTAGTGGTGTAATTGAAGGAGTTGGGCCTAGATACTGTCCTTCTATTGAGGATAAGGTAGTTAGATTTCCCGATAAAGATAGACATCAACTATTTTTAGAACCAGAAGGTGAATTAACCGGGGAATACTATATTTCTGGCCTACCAACCAGTTTACCGGAAGATGTTCAATATGAAATATTAAAAACAATTTCGGGTCTTGAAGAAGCAGAAATTATGAGGCCTGCTTATGCTATTGAATATGACTGTCTTGATCCAAATGAGCTTAAATTAAGCTTGGAAACCAAAAATATTAAAGGCGTCTATTCAGCTGGCCAGATTAATGGTACTTCCGGTTATGAGGAAGCTGGTGGGCAGGGAATCATTGCTGGTATTAATGCCGCTTTATCTTTAAAAGGTGAAGAACCTTTAATCTTAGACCGTTCACAGGCCTATATAGGTGTTTTAATTGATGATCTTGTAACTAAAGGAACGGAAGAACCTTACCGGATAATGACTTCAAGGGCTGAATATCGTCTAATTTTAAGACAGGATAACGCTGATCTTCGGTTAAAAGAAATTGGCTATAATTTAGGTTTAATTTCAGAAGAACGTTATCAGAAGTTTTTAGATAAAAAGCAAGATATTGAAAGAACATTAGAGTTCTTAAGAGATGTACAGGTTACTCCTACTCCTGAAAACAGAGAAAAATTAAAAAGCCTTGATAGCGGAGCCCTTAAAAAGCCTGTCAAACTAGCAAAATTATTAAAAAGACCGGAAGTTGAATATGATGATCTTAAGTTCTTTGCTCCTGATCTTCCCGAGGTAAGCCAGGAAGTTAAAGAACAGGTCAACATTCAGACTAAGTATAAAGGATATATAGACCGACAGGAATCTCAAATAGAACAGTTTAAAAAGATGGAAGATAAATTAATCCCTAAAGATATTGACTATGATCAATTAGAAAACTTAAGATTAGAAGCCAGAGAGAAATTAGATAAAATCAGACCAAGGTCTTTAGGGCAAGCCTCACGTATTTCTGGGGTCTCTCCTGCTGATATTTCAGTACTTATGATCTATATTGAACAACAAGAACGAGAAAAAAAAGAAAGTGATAATAAAGATGAATAATAAAAATATTCAAAAGTATATAAAAGATAGTTTTAGTAAGTTGGGATTATCCCTTTCGGGAAACCAGATTAAAATGTTTAATAAATATATTAATTTTTTAATAAAAGAGAACAAAAAATATAATCTTACTTCGATAACTAAGCCTGAAGAGATTGTAAAATTACATTTTTTAGATTCAGCTGCTATATTTTCAAAAAAAGATATTAAGGGTAAGGTTATTGATATCGGTACCGGGGCTGGCTTCCCCGGTTTTGTTATTAAAATATTAAGACCTGAAATAGAACTGACTTTATTAGAATCTAGTTTAAAAAAAGTAAATTTTTTAAAGTTACTACAGATTGAACTTGATATGTATCAGGATATTGAAGTTTTACATGAAAGGGCTGAAGATCTTGCCCAGAATAATAATTATCGATTCACTTACGATATAGTTACTTCTCGTGCTGTGGCTCCTTTAAATATATTATTAGAATATACGGCCCCTTTTTGTAATATGAATGGTGTAATTCTTTTATATAAAGGCCCTTCTTTTAAGGAAGAATTAGATACAGCCCAAAATTCTCTGAATAAACTTAATCTAAAATTCAAAAAAGCGTGGGAATTAGAAATACCATTATTAAAAGGTTCTCGTTATATATTAGAATTTACTAGAAAAGGAGAAATTCTTGATAAGTACCCCAGAAGACCTGGAATTCCCAAAAAACGTCCTCTTTAGGCAGGAAAAGTGTAAATTACAAAGAATAATTATAAAAGTAATGGAGGGAAATAAATGGACTTTCCTTTTTTAGGCAAAAAAAACCAAAAAAATAGAATTGAAAAAATAGATACAGATAAGATAGAACCCAATCCCCATCAGCCGAGATCCGAATTTAGCAAAGAAAATTTACAAAAATTAGCCGAATCTATTGAAAACTTCGGGATTATACAACCCTTAATTGTTAGCAAAAAGGATGATAAATATCAACTGATCGCAGGAGAAAGAAGATTAAGGGCTGCTAAACTGATTGACTTAGAACAGGTACCGGCTATTATTAATAATTATAAGGAAGAAGAAGTTGCTGAAATTTCATTAGTAGAGAATATACAGAGACAAGATTTGAATTTCTTAGATGAAGCTTTAGCTTACTATAGTATAATGAACAAATTTGATTTAAATCAAACCGAAATGGCTGAAAAAGTAGGGAAAAGCCAAGGAACTATTGCTAATAAATTAAGGATATTAAAACTGCCTGAGGAAATATTAGCTCTAATTAGAAAGTATGGTCTGGCAGAACGCCATGCAAGAGCCCTCCTAAAGGTCGAGGATAATGAAAAACAAAAGGAATTTATAAAAGAAGTTAAAGAAAAAGATCTATCAGTTAGAGGTCTTAATAGAAAAATAGATAAATATTTAAAAGATAAGGAAAATACTAATAGTAATAATGTAAAGACATATTATACAGATATACGGTTATTAAAAAACACGTTAAATTCTGCAATAGATCAGATTAAAAAAGCTGGTATTGAAGTAGAGGTAAATAAAGAAGATGAAGAGGATTATATAAGGTATAATATTAAAATACAAAAGAAGCAGGGTGAAAATTAACGAGGGGGTTTTTTATTTGGCAAGAAAAATAGCTATAGTTAATCAAAAAGGTGGAGTAGGCAAAAGCACTACAGCTATTAACTTAGGGGCTAGCATTGCTGAATCTGATAGGGAAGTATTAATAGTAGATGTTGATCCTCAAGGTAATGCAACTAGTGGCTTAGGGTTAGAAAAAGGAGATCTTAAAAACAGTATTTATGATGCTTTAATTAACGATACAGATTTAAATGAAATAATCCAACCTACTGGTCACGATAACTTTTATATACTTCCTGCTAACATTGATCTTGCGGGAGCAGAAATTGAATTAGTGTCTGTTATGTCAAGAGAAAGCAGATTAAAAAAGAAAATAGAGGAATCAGATATTGAATTTGACTATATAATTTTTGACTGTCCCCCTTCCTTAGGTTTATTAACATTAAACGCCTTAACTGCTTCAGATTTTTTAATTGTGCCTATTCAATGTGAATATTATGCTTTAGAAGGTTTAGGCCAACTAATGCAGACTATAGAATTAGTTCAGAGCAATCTAAACCCTGATTTAAGCCTGTTAGGTGTTGTATTAACAATGAATGATGCCAGAACTAATCTTTCAAGCCAGGTTATTGAAGAAGTTAAAAAATACTTTGGCAAAGATGTTTTTGACACGATTATTCCGAGGAATGTAAGGTTGAGCGAGGCTCCTAGTTTTGGCAAACCAATAGTTACATATGCGCCGAGTTCTAGGGGTGCTAAAGCCTATAAAGAATTAGCAAAGGAAGTGATTGAACGTGAATAAGAAAAGATTAGGCAAAGGGCTAGATGCTTTACTTTCAAAAAGTCAGGGTGAAAAAAGAGAACATGAAATTAAGGATATTAATATAGAAAAGATAAAACCAAACCCTTACCAACCCAGAAATAGGTTCACAGAAGAATCTCTTGAGGAATTAGCTAATTCAATCGAAAAGAAAGGTGTTTTACAACCTGTAACTGTTAGAGAGATTCAGTATGAAAATTTTGAGTTAGTTACTGGGGAAAGAAGATGGCGGGCGGCCCAACGGGCTGGGTTAGACACCATTCCAGCTATTATTCGAGATTTTAAAGATGATGAAATGATGGAAGTTGCCTTAATAGAAAATCTACAGCGGGAAGACCTTAATCCAATTGAAGAGGCGTATGCCTATCAAAAGATGATTGAAGAGTTTGACCTAACCCAAAAAGAAGTGGCTGAACGAGTTTCTAAAAGCAGATCGGCAATAGCTAATACTTTACGGTTGTTAAATTTACCGCCCTCTGTTCAGGAAATTGTTTCACGTGAAACAATTTCCATGGGTCATGCAAGGGCTTTGCTGCCATTAGAAAGTAAAAAACAGGTTGATTTAGCTAATAAAATAGTTGAAAAGGACTTGTCAGTTAGGGAAACAGAAAAAATGGTAAAGAAGAATTTAAACCAAAAAAAACAAGGGAAAAGTAAAAATCAAACAAAAGAATTAGAACCCAAGTGGGTAAAAGCAAGAGAATTGCTTGCTGAGAGACTTGGTTTAGATGTTGATATAAAAGACAAGGTTAGTAAAAAAGTTGTTACTATAAACTGTAAAGACTATGAAGAAATGGAAAAAATAATAGACAAATTAAGTTAAAAAGCAAGTAATGTTTCACGTGAAACAATTTCTAATTGAGGTGAAAAAATGTTTATAATAGTTGTTGGTGGAGGCAAAGTCGGGTCATACTTAATAAAAGAATTACTAGAAAAAGACCATAAAGTACATGTTGTGGAAAATAACAAGGGCAATTGTAAATTATTAAAGGAAAGATATGGAGTAAAGGTCTTTTGTGGCGATGGAACAAACGAAAACCTTTTAGAACAAGCGGGAATAAATGAAGCCGAGGTTGTTTTGGCTGTAACAGGAGATGACCAGGACAATTTAGTGATTTGTCAGATGGCAGAACGAAAATTTGATGTACCTAGAACCTTTACAAGAGTAAATACTCCGGGTAATGAAAGGTTGTTTGATTGGCTGGGTGTTAATGTTGCAGTCAGTAGTTCATCTATTTTAGCTGCATTAGTGGAACAGGAGATGACCTTACAGGATCTTCGCTATATTTTAAATAAAAACCATGATAAAATTGAGTTAGTTAGGATTCCAGTCGGAGACAACTGCAAATACCTGGATAAAAAGTTGAGAGAAATAGACTTTCCTTTGGAATCGGTATTAGTTACGATTTTGAGAGGTGATGAAAGCCTAGTCCCTAGGGGTGATTCTATAATTAAAAAAGAGGATCTAATAGTTGCCTTAACAAGGAGGGAGTATAAAGAAGAATTAATTAAAATGTTTAATGGAGGTTAGTTTTATGATTGGCACAATAGTAAATGTTATAGCAATAATAATCGGCAGCATTCTGGGGTTTTTAGTAAAAGGGAAACTACCAGAGCGATTTCAAAATATAGTTATCCAGGGGATTAGTTTGGCTGTATTGATTATAGGTCTGCAGATGGCTTTATCTGCGGAAAGCACAAAGGGCACTTTGGTAGTAATATTTAGCTTAGTAATTGGAGGCATAATAGGAGAAGTTTTAAAAGTGGAGAGTAGATTAGAAGGTTTTGGTGAAAAGATTCAAAAAAGATTTGGTAGTGATGACGGTTTATTTGTACAGGGTTTTGTCCAAAGCAGTTTAATATATTGTGTAGGGGCAATGGCCATAATGGGGGCTATCCAAGATGGATTAAATAATGACCCATCAATACTTTTTACAAAATCATTATTAGATGGTACAGCTTCAGTGGCTTTTTCAGCTACATTTGGAATTGGGGTTCTTTTCTCAAGTATACCAGTTCTTTTATACCAGGGGTCAATATCTTTACTGGCATCCTGGGCTCAACATCTTCTTAATCAAGATGTGGTTGCTATGATGACTGCCACGGGTGGACTTTTAATTATGGCAATTGGTTTAAATATGCTTCTTTCAGCTGAAATAAAGATAGGTAATTTGTTACCATCTATATTTGTAGCAATTATAATTGCTCAATTTGTCTTTTAATCTTTAATTATTAGTTGTACTTTTCTTAATCCAAATTTTATGATATAATCAAAATTAAGCAAATAACTACAAAATTAGTAAGGGGAGGTATTTTATGAATGATTCGCTTTGGAAAAATATAAAAATGTTTCTAAGCGAAAAGCTTTACATAACAGTAACCCCTTCTTCTACAAGAAATAAAATCAAAAACTTCTCTTTTCGCCGTTATATACCCATTATTATTATATTATTATTAATTATTGGCATTGGTATACTTTCCTGTAATTACTTATATTATAAAGGGAAATATAGACAGACCAAAACGGACTTTAAAGAATATAAAAGCAGTGTAAACATAGATGAACTTCAAGCAGAAAACAAGAATTTAAAGAAGAATTTATTGGTTTTAAGTCAAAATACAGAAGAACTGATGGCTTCTTTAAGAAAAATTAAGGAATCAAACCAGGAAATTAGACAAATATTAGGAGAAAATACTAATTCCAATGATAATAATAATGATAACGAAGTCAGAATCACAAGTATTTTAGATTATAATAGTAATATTTTAAACCAAGGTATTCCTATGGGAGGCAGTGAACTAAACCTTTATTACCATGAAACAGGAAAACTAATTGAACAGATGAGATCAGAGATTAATCTAGCTAAAGGTAATATTGAGAGCCAAAAGGCGGTACAGGATCAATTAAAAGATGAAGCAGTTGAATATAAAGATATACGGTCTTCTATTCCTGACTTGTGGCCGCTTGCAGATGACGGCAATTGTTATATTTCATCTAATTTTGGTTGGAGGATAGATCCAATCTCAAACCAGCAAGAATATCATGAGGGTTTAGATATTGCTGTTTGGTATAATACGCCTGTTTTAGCGACAGCTCCGGGCAAAGTCACCTTTGTTGGTTGGAATGGTGGTTATGGGTTAAGTGTAGAAGTAAACCATGGACATGGACATACTACATATTATGCTCATCTTAACAAAAGTAAAGTAAGCAAGGGAGATAAAGTTGAAAAAGGTGATATTATAGCTTTGACTGGTAATTCAGGCAGAAGTACTGGACCACATTTACATTATGAAGTAAGAATAAATGGGGTACCAAAAAACCCCAGAAAATTTGTTGGGAGGTAATCCTATTGTTTAACAAAGAACAAGATGTTAAAAAAGACGAAATCAGCACAATATTTGGTCAACAAACAGAATTTGACGGCAAATTAAAGACAAAAGGTTCTATTCGTGTGGAAGGAACACTTACTGGTACTGTTGATGCAGAGGGAGATGTCTTTGTGGGTGAGTCTGGTGTAGTCAATTCTAACATAGAGGCCAGAAAGGTTGTTGTAGCCGGCAAAGTTGAAGGCAATATAATTGCTAGGGATAAGCTTGAAATACTTGAAACAGGCACCTTAGAAGGCGATTTAAAGGCAAATAAGTTGGTAGTTGAAGAAGGTGCTAGATTTATAGGCAAAAGCGCTCCCCTGGAAAATTCAAGTAAAAACAAGAATTTTACTAAGAAAAAAGAAAAAAAAGAAGAAAAAAATGTTGAAAAAGAACCAAAAAAAGATTAAACTAATAAATAGAAAAGTAAATTAATATGATTTGGGTTGAAATTCAGATGAGAGACCTTACCACGAGGCGCCGAAGGAGCAAAGCTTTTTAACGAGCCGAAACTCTCAGGCAGAAGAAATCTGAATGGACCAAACTCTGGACATACCAGAACAGGGGGGTTTAAGGAAACTTAAACTCCTCTTTTTTTATTATAAAAATCAGGAGGTGAAAACATGAAAAAAACTGCTCTTTATGATGAACACCTTGATTTAGATGCTAAAATGATTGATTTTGGTGGTTGGCAGATGCCGGTACAATATTCCAGTATAATTGAAGAACATAAGGCCGTAAGAAATAAAGCAGGTCTATTTGATGTTTCCCACATGGGTGAAATTTTAATTTCAGGCAAACAAGCACTTGAATTAGTACAAAAATTGATTACGAATGACGCTTCTAACTTAACAAAAGGAGAGGTTCTTTATACACCAATGTGTTATAAAGAAGGTGGAATTGTAGATGATCTACTTGTTTACAGAACAGATGTAGATAAGTATTTATTAGTTGTTAATGCTTCTAATACCACTAAAGATCTGAGATGGATTAAAAAGAATGCTGAATTATTTGATGAGGCAGAAGTGGAAGACAAGTCAGATTATTATGCATTAATTGCTCTCCAGGGGCCTATTTCCCGGGAAATAATTCAACCCTTATTACATGATGATATTAGCAATGTGAAATACTATAACTTTATTGATACTGAAATTAAAGGAGTAGATGCAATTGTATCCCGGACCGGTTATACAGGGGAACTAGGATTTGAAATTTATCTGAAAAAGGATGAAGCCAGTAAAGTCTGGAAGGCATTAATTGATGAGGGCAAAGACAAAGGTTTAAAACCAGCTGGTTTAGGTTCCAGAGATACTTTGAGGCTAGAAAAGGCACTTTGTCTTTACGGTAATGATATCGATGAATCCACAAATCCACTAGAAGCAAACTTGAGTTGGACTGTAAAATTTGTCAAAGATGAATTTAATGGAAAAAAAGAGTTAGAAAAAGTGAAAGAAGATGGTGTTGAAAGAAAGTTGGTCGGCTTTATTATGCAGGAACGCGGTATACCAAGGCATGGTTATGATATTAAGATTGATGATGAAGTTGTTGGCGAGGTGACTAGTGGTAGTTACTCACCTACTTTAGATGAAAATATTGGGCTTGCTTATGTGAATATCAATAAGGCTTCTGTTGATACCGAATTAGATATCTGTATAAGAAAACGTGAAGTTAAGGCTAGAATTGTAGATACACCATTTATTTAAAAAAAGGGGGAACTTTTTATGAACATTCCAAACGATTTATTTTACACAGAGAATCATGAATGGATTTCTGTAGACGGTAAAGAGGCAGTAGTAGGTATTACCGAACATGCCCAAGAAGAATTAGGTGACATTGTGTTTGTAGAATTACCATCAGTTGAAGAAGAGTTAGATCAATTCGAAGAGTTTGGTGTTATTGAATCTGTAAAAGCAGTTTCTGATGTGTTTATGCCAGTTAGTGGTATTATAGTGGAAGTAAATGAAGATCTAATGGATAAACCAGAATTGATTAATGAAGATTCATATGGTAGTGGCTGGCTAATAAAAGTTGAAGTCGAGGATAAAGAAGAGTTAGAGGAATTAATGGATAGTACTGATTATGAAGCCTTTATAGAGGAGGAATAGTAAATGGACTATGTCTCCAATACTGCAAAAGAAAGAGAATACATGTTAGAAGAGATCGGGGTGGAGGCAATTGAAGAGATATTTGACTCGATTCCGAAAGATATAAGGTTAAAAAGAGAACTAGATGTAGATGAAGGTCTGTCAGAACTAGAATTAAAAAGGCATATGAAAGAAATATCTGAAGTAAATAATTCACTGGAGGAATACACTTCATTTTTGGGAGCAGGTGCATATGATCACTATATTCCTGGGATCATAGATCATTTGATCTCACGTCAGGAATTTTATACCGCATATACTCCCTATCAGGCCGAATTAAGCCAGGGGACATTGCAAGTAATATATGAATATCAAAGTATGATAAGTGAACTTACAGGTATGGATATTGCAAATGCTTCTTTATTAGATGGTGGCTCTGCTATGGCTGAAGCTGTTTTAATGGCAGCTAGAATTAGTAGAAATGATAAGATTTTGATGTCAAGTGCGATTCATCCATCTTATCGTGAAGTAGCTAAGACTTATGGAGATCCACAAGGTTTAGAATTTGTAGAAATAGGTCTTGATGGAGGTACTACTGATCTTGATGAACTAGAAAATAATTTAGATGAAGATACAGCTGTTATTGTTGTTCAATATCCTAATTTTTATGGTTCAATTGAAGATATGAAAAAAATCAAAAAATTAAAAGAACAATATAAGAAAGTACTGTTATTAGTAGTAGCCAATCCTATTGCCCTCGGCACCTTAACACCTCCAGGTGATTTTGATGCAGATATTGTTGTAGGTGAAGGGCAAAGTTTAGGAAATACTCTTTATTATGGCGGACCGTATTTGGGTTATCTTGCCTGTAAAAATGATCGTAAATTTATTAGACAAATGCCAGGAAGGATTGCTGGTGCTACTGAAGATGCAGAAGGAAACAGAGGTTATGTACTAACTTTACAGACCAGAGAGCAACATATTAGAAGAGAAAAAGCGACCTCAAATATGTGTACAAATGAAGCATTAAATGCAACTATATCTACTATATATATGGCTACAATGGGTAAAAAAGGTTTAAAGGAAGTGGCAGAACAATCCTTTAAAAAAGCTCATTATCTAGCTGATAATATTGATGAACTAGAAAAATTCGAAGTTGTCAATATTGACAATTATTTCCATGAGTTTTGGATAAAAACTAAATTACCGGTTTCTAAGGTTCTTGCTGAACTTAAAGAAAAGAAGATCCTGGGTGGTTTGGATTTAGCTAAATTCAAAGAAGAAAAGGGAATTTTATTAAGTGTAACTGAAAAAAGAACTAAAGAAGAATTAGATGAATTTGTTCAATTACTGGAGGCGATGTAAATGGCTGAAAGACTTATAATAGATTATTCGAGCCCAGGCAGAGAAGGTTATTCATTACCTCCTTTAGAAGTGCCGGATTTAGATATGGAAGAACAACTCGGCAAAGATTATCTACGACAAGATTTAAAATTTCCAGAAGTAAGTGAAGTTGATGTTGTTAGACATTATACAGCTTTGTCTGAATTAAATTATGGTGTTGATTCGGGAATTTACCCTTTAGGCTCCTGTACGATGAAGTATAATCCAAAAAGAAATGAAGACATAGCTAGAATTGAAGGCTTAGCCAATCTTCATCCTTATCAGGATGAAAAAGATGTACAGGGTTCACTAAAATTCTTATTTGAACTCAAACAAGATCTAGCTGAAATAAGCGGTATGGATGAAATGACTTTACAACCAGCTTCTGGAGCACATGGTGAATTTACTGGTTTGTTAATAATCCGTAAATATTTTGAAGATAAGGGTATCGAAAAGTCTAAAGTTATAGTACCTGATTCAGCACATGGTACAAACCCTGCTAGTGCAACAATGGCTGGCTTTGAAATCGTTGAAATTGATTCAAATGAAGAGGGCATGGTTGATATTGAGAAATTAAAAGAAGCAGTTGATGATGATGTAGCTGCTTTAATGTTAACTAATCCCAATACACTTGGAATATTTGAAAAAGATATACAACAAATAGCTGATATAATTCATGAAGCAGGGGGCTTGCTTTACTATGATGGAGCCAATCTAAATGCAGTCATGGGTTATGCACGTCCTGGCGATATGGATTTTGATGTACTTCACTTAAACTTACACAAAACATTTTCTACTCCACATGGTGGGGGAGGACCTGGTTCAGGTACAGTGGGAGTAAAAGAATTCTTAAAACCCTATCTGCCTCGTCCTGTTCTTGATAAAGAAGATGACAAATATTTTTGGGATTATAATAGACCAAAATCAATAGGTAAAGTACATGGCTTTTACGGCAATTACGGTGTTTTAATTAGAGCCTATTCATATATTAAAACATTAGGTGGAAGAGGACTTAAAAAGACAACAGAAAACGCAGTATTAAATGCAAATTATATGAAAAACCAGTTAAAAGAAGAATTTGTTTTACCTTATGAAGCAAATAGTTTACATGAATTCGTGCTTTCGGGTATTAAACAGAAAGAAAAAGGTGGAGATACTCTCCATATTGCAAAAAGATTATTAGATTATGGTCAGTATGCTCCTACAATCTACTTCCCATTAGTTGTTAAAGAAGCAATGATGATAGAACCAACTGAAACCGAAAATTTAGAAACATTAAATAAATTTATAAATACATTAAAAACTATCTCAAAAGAAGTTGAAGAAAACCCAGAATTAGTCAAAAATGCTCCTCATAATACCTCGGTAAGAAAGTTAGACGAGGTAAAAGCAGCTCGTGAACCAGATTTAGGATGGCAAAATTAAAATAATAAAAGGCGGCCGATTGGCCGCTTTTTTCTTTTATAAGATTGCTTTAAACTCTCTTATATTATATAATATTTAAAGAATTAAAAGACGAGGGGATAAAATATGTTAGAGGAAAAATATATTAATAAACTTGATGATGAATTACAAAAAAAGTATAAAGAAGCATCCGACTTGTTGGATATTGGTGAGTTTGCTGAAGCAAAAGAGAAATTCAATGATATTTTGGAAGTTGAAGAAAAGTTTATACCTATCTTAAATAAGCTAGCTGTTATTGAAATTTACCATAATAATTTAGAAAAAGCTGAAGAAATTATTAAAGATATTCTTAAAGAAGATCCGGAATATGTTCCTGCAATAACTAATCTAGGCAGTATTGCCAAAAAGAAAGGCAATTTAGAAAAAGCTGAACGATTTTATGAAAAAGCTATCGAAATAGATCCAGATTATGGAAATGCTTATAATAATCTTGGTGTTATTTACAGAGAACAAGGTAAATATACTAAATCAGTAAGATACTTAAAAAAGGCACGTAAGAGAGGTTCTTACTCCTTTAAATTTGATGATGAACCACTTTATAAAAATAAAGGCTGCTTGTTTTTTGTGGCTGTAATAGTTATTGCAATTCTATATTTTGTTTTAACTTAATTGAGGTGATAAAAAATGGCTGACTTACAAGTAGGAGATAGAGTTAAGATGAAGAAACCTCATCCCTGTGGCTCTAATAGTTGGAAAGTGATCAGAGTTGGAATGGATATTAAAATAGAATGTGAGAACTGTAAACATGTAGTTATGATGCCAAGGCGTAAGTTTGAAAAAAATTTAAAAGAGATTATAAAATAGGGTGATATTATGGAAATAGGAATAGTTGGGCTACCAAATGTAGGGAAATCTACTCTATTTAATGCATTAACTAAAGCAGGAGTTTCCGCTGAAAATTACCCATTTTGTACAATAGATCCTAATGTAGGGGTAGTAGAAGTACCTGATAAAAGGCTTGATGATTTATATGAATTATTTTCACCTCCTAAAAAGATACCCGCTACAATTAAATTTGTAGATATAGCTGGTCTGGTAAAAGGGGCTAATAAGGGAGAGGGCTTAGGCAATAAATTTTTGTCCCATATTAGAGAAGTAGATGCAATAGCTCAAGTTGTAAGATGTTTTGAAGATAAAAATGTAAGTCATGTTGATTCAAAATTAAATCCGATAAATGATATTGAAGTCATAAATACCGAATTAATGATGGCCGATTTAGAAACTATACAAAAAAGAAAAGAAAAAACAAAACGAATGTTAAAGTCGGGAGAAGAGAAATATAAAATAGAGTACGAAATATTAAAAAAAATTGAAAAAAATTTAAATATGGGTACTCCGGCTCGTAATATGGAATTAGATTCCAAAGAAAGAGAATTAGTAGATGAACTATTTTTATTATCTGATAAAAAGGTCATTTACATAGCGAATATTTCGGAAGATGATATAAATAACGAAGATAATAAATATTTAAAAAGTATTAGAGAATATGCTAAAGAGGATAATACAGAAGTGGTACCGGTGAGTGCTAAAATTGAAGCTGATATTGCTGAATTGGATGATGAAGAGGAAGCTAAGCTATTTTTAGAAGATTTAGGTTTGGAAGAATCCGGATTAAATAAAGTTATAAAATCTTGCTATAGTTTGCTTAATCTCATAACATTTTTTACAGCAGTACAAAAAGAAATTAGAGCCTGGACGGTAAAAAAAGGTACTAAGGCTCCACAAGCCGCTGGGAAAATTCATACAGATATGGAGCAAGGTTTTATCAAAGCGGAAGTAATAAGTTATGAATATTTAATGAATGCTGGTTCAATTAGTAAGGCAAGAGAAGAGGGACTTTTAAGGATTGAAGGACATGATTATATAATTAAAGATGGAGACTTTTGCTATTTCAAATTTAATGTATAATTAAATAGAGGTTAGAAGTTGCAATTTCAGTACTTCAATGCTATAATGATAAAGAATTGTGTTATATAGATTCATATAATTGAATCCATGCTTCATAAAGACAAATATGGAGCCGCTTAGACCGTGTGGAGGGGGTGAAAAGAAAGATGGATAAAGTTAGAAATTACGAAACTGCGATTGTATTAAGACCAGATTTAGACGATGATAAAAGAGAAGAAATCATTGAAAGAATTAAGTCTGTTATTACTGATAATAATGGTGAAATTAATAATATCGATGAATGGGGTAACAGGCAATTAGCATATGAAATCGAAGATTATCGTACTGGTTATTATACTTTTATTAACTTTAATTCCTCACCAGATATTCTAGATAAACTAGAACATAATTATAGAATTTTAGGTGAGATTATTCGTTCGTTAATAGTTAGAAAAGATGACTAATTAAGGGGTGGCTTAATTGTTAAATCATATTGTATTGATTGGAAGGCTGGTTCGCGATCCAGAATTGAGATATACTAGCAATGGAACTCCAGTAGCCAATTTTACATTAGCTGTAGAAAGAAATTATAGAAATAAGCAAGGTGAAACTGAAGTTGATTATATCAAAATTGTAACCTGGCGTAAGTTGGCTGAAAATGTTGCCCATCATCTGGGTAAAGGTAGATTAGTTGCTGTTGAAGGATCACTTCAAATCAGAAAAAGCCAAGGTAAAAATGATAATAGGACATACATCAATCCGGAAGTAATAGCAAATAATGTTAAATTTTTAGACTGGCCAAATGATAATAAAGGTAACAACAGCCGCTCAAATAATCAGCAACAACAGGAACAACAGGAAAATAATATGGATAATCAAGAATTATCAGATGATGATTTTGAAGTACCATTCTAAGAAGGAGGTTTAATAATGGGCAGAGGAAGAAATAGATCATGTTTCTTTTGTGCTAAAGATAAAGAAATAGATTATAAGGATTTAAAAACTTTAAATAGATATGTTACTGATAGAGGTAAGATTGTACCAAGAAGAATTACAGGTAATTGTTCAAAACACCAAAGAGATATTACAAAAGCTATAAAAAGAGCAAGAAAATTAGCTTTATTACCATATGTAAAAGAATAAATTGAAGATTAATTGGGAGGTGTTTAAATATAACCTCCCTTTAAATATTAAACAGTACCTTGTCTATGAGATATAGAGGTGTAATATATTATGTTAAATCAAAAAATTAAAGACAGTATAAAAGCTACATTATATCTATTAGTCCTTACCTTAATTAACATATATATACCTTTTCTCAGTGTGTTTGTATTAGTAGTTTGGCCTATCCCCATTGCAGTTATTACTTTAAAGTATGATTTAAATACTACGGCTGCAGTGATTGCCATTATGGCCATAATTAGCGGCCTTTTATTTGGGCCCATGTTAGGATTGATGGCAGTGATTGGTTACGGCCTAGTTGGTTTTGTAATTGGTAGTTGTATAAAAGAGAATATCAAGCCTTTAAGAACATTATTATTTACAATTTCTGCGGTTTTAGTATCACATTTATTACTTTTATACGTATCTAGGTATATGATGGGAATTGATTTCCAGTCTATAATAAATGAAGTTACCAGGCTAATTGGCCAAACCGGTAATATGAGTGGTATGGAGGATATAATCTCCAGCCAAATCCAATTACTTCAAAGGATATTCCCGGCTCTTATCGGTATTTCTGCTATTATAACTGGTAGTTTAAACTATTATGTTACAAACTGGTATATAAGAAAAACCGGTTATACAAGGGCTAGTTATAAAAATATCAAATACTGGTTTTTACCTCGCTGGTTTATATCATTAGGTATTGTTATTTCCCTAATATTACAGCGTAATATATTCTTTGTGAATTTAAATATGCTGTTATTATTTTTAGCCTTAATTCAAGGCTATGCTGTAGTGATTTATTTTATTGATGAGAAGACCGATAGTTCATTGTTTAAGGTTATATTTACAGCAGTTGTTTTATTTGTACCGATATTTCCACCGGCCATTATTTTAATCGGGCTGGTAGATTTTTGGTTCGATTTTAGAAAAATTACAAAAAGTAAAAAACAGTCTTAATGAAGATAAAGGAGGTTTTAGATAATGGAGATTATTTTAAGAGAAGATGTAGATAAATTAGGTGCTTCTGGTGATATTATAGAAGTAGCCGATGGATATGCAAGGAATTATCTGATTCCAAGGGGTTATGCTGTAAGAGCAACCGAATCAGAAAAGAAAAGATTAAAGCATGAAATCGAAAGAGCTAAGAAAAGAAAAGCTGAAAGAACTGAAGAGGCTCAAGCGCTTAAAGCCAGACTTGAAGATGAAAGATTCATCTTCCCAGTTAAAGCAGGCGAAAACGGAAAATTATTTGGTTCAGTAACTACTAAAGACATTGCTGAAGCAGCTGAAGAAGAAGATTATGAAATAGAAAAGAGAAATATATCATTAGATGAAAACATAAAAGAGTTAGGTGTTCATAAAGTACCTGTAAAATTATTTGATGATATATATGCAAACTTAATAGTAGAAGTTGTAGAAGCTCAAGAAGATGAAGAAGAATAATTTAATGAAAAGAAAAATATGATTGAATTATAGCCCCCAGTGATGGGGGTTTTTCTTATATATGTGTGAATTATTTGATTATATTTCAATTATAATACAATTATATAAAAAAGTTAACGAACACTGTTATGATAGGAAAACTTATATTGAATTATTGGCAAATTGGGTGAATTATTTAATAAATAATTCGTGATTAATATAATAATTTTTTTATTTTGAAGATATAATTGACATGATAACTTAATAGGTTTATAATATGAATAGAAAGTCACATGAATGAAAAGTCATAAAACTTCAAAAGGGAGGTAAAATAATTGCCTACCAATACTTTTTTCAATTTAACAGAAAAAAAGAAAAACCGCGTAATTAATGCTGCTATAGATGAATTTTCTGAAAAAGGTTATACCAAAGCAAGTATTACTAATATTGTAAATAAAGCTGAAATTGCAAAAGGAAGTTATTATCAGTATTTTGAAGATAAAACAGATCTTTATAGATATGTATTAAAAAAAGCTATACAAAAAAAATTGAAGTATGTAAAAAAAGAACTAAAAGATTATAATGGGAATGATTTTTTTAAATATTGGCGGAAATTAAATATTGCTGGACTTAAATATGCTGAAGATAATATTAAATTAGCAAAAATTGCAAGTCAAATAGTCAAAAATAAAAATGAAGAATTTTACCAGTCAATTATTGATGAATATAAAAATATGGGAGTTGGTTTCTTTGAACGACTATTAAAAATAGCAATTGAAGAAGGAGAAGTTAGAGAAGATATCAATATAGAATACACTGCTAATCTAATGTATAAGGCAAGTTTTTTTATTACGGATTACTTTTTTGAGAAAAAAGGTCTAAAACAATTAGATGAATTTATTCCACTTATAGATAATGTTATAGAGATAATTGAATATGGAATTAAAAGAGAAGGAGGTTAAAAAATGCCATTGCTGAAACTTGATAATGTTAAAAAAACATACCATCAGGGTAAAATAGATGTTCCTGCTATAAGGGGCATATCTTTAGAAATTGAAGAAGGGGAATTTACAACAATATTTGGTCCTTCTGGATCAGGCAAAACCACATTACTGAATATTATAGGTTGTCTGGATAAACCTACCGCAGGAGAAATTTATTACAATGAAACTAAAAAATTATCTGAACTTTCCAAAAATGAGTTGTCTGATTTTAGACGTTATAATCTTGGCTTCATTTTTCAAGGTCATAATCTAATACCCGTACTTACTGCATTTGAAAATGTCGAATTTGCAATCAGGATTATTGATGAAATGACAAAGGAAGAACGGCGGAAGAAAGTCTTAGATATTTTAGATTCTGTCGGTTTAGGAGGATTAGAAGATAGAAGGCCAAATGAGTTGTCTGGTGGACAGAAACAGAGAGTAGCTATAGCCCGTGCATTGGTTAAAAATCCGAAGCTTGTTTTAGCAGATGAACCGACTGCTAACCTTGATTCTGAAACCAGTGAAGAAGTTTTAGATATCATGCTTAAAATGAATCAAAAGTTAGGAACCACCTTTATATTTTCAACCCATGATCCCCAGGTAATGAAATATGCGAGAAGACTAATTGAAATAAGAGATGGAAAAGTTACCACTGACCAAAGGGGAGAGGATTTGGATGTTCCTCACTAAATTAGCAATTAAGAATTTAACTCGTCATAAAAAGAGAACTATAATTACTGCTTTAGTTATATCATTTGGAATATTTATTTTCCTCTTATCAGATTCTTTAATGATCGGGTTAAGAGATATATCACTGGATAATAATATTAATCTGGAGACTGCCCATCTCCAGATTATGGAAGAAGACTATTGGAACGAAAAAGAAGAATCACCTCTTGATTATTTATTAAAAGAAAATAATGAGGTGATTAATAAAATTGGTAATGATTACTCAAATATTACACAATACACGTCACGTCTCAAATTTACCGCCACAATCAATAATGGTCAGGAAGAATATCCCATAACAGTGATTGGTATCCAGCCGCAAAAAGAGATAGATATATTTGAGTTGGAAGAATATGTTTTAGAAGGGGAAATGTTAAGAACTGGCAAGTATGCCATGATAGGTATCAGCCTGGCAAATATGATGGGTTTTGAAATTGGAGATTATGTAACTTTATTATTTAAAAATAAAGAAGGTACCTTTAATACAATAGATGCAGAACTACAGGGGATACTTGATACTCCCAATCCCATGATCAATGAGATGCATGTATATGTACCGCTTTCTTTAGCCCAGAATTCTTTGAATTTAGAAAATAAGGTGAGTAAATTTCTATTTAGATTAGAAAACAGAGATCAGTCTGTAGAGATGGCAGCAAATTTAAATAAAGAGTTTAAACAGGACAATTTAAAGATTAAAGCTTACCACTGGGAGCAGCTGTCCAAAGAAGTCCTGGCCATGGTGAGACAGGGTAATGTAGAAAACCTTGTGATGCTGGCCATAATAATCTTACTTGCCACAGTGGGTGTTATTAACACAGTAATATTAGCTGCTCTGGAAAGATTAGAAGAGATAGGAATGATGAAAGCCTTAGGGTTAAAATCCCGTGAAATAGTATATATTTTTGTTATTGAATCAGCCGGCATTGGAATAATCGGCTCAACAATTGGAGTAATATTTGGTGCAATCGGAGTTTACCTCTTAAAAAATATTGGAATTAGTGTATCTGCGATGACTGGGGGAACTACTTCCTTTGGAATGCCTATAGCAGGACGTATTTATGGAGGCTGGCATCCGGAAGCCTTCCTGTTTATATTTATCTTTGGAATTATTATTTCCACCCTGGTTAGTATTTTACCGGCAAGATGGGGAGCTAAAAAAGATCCAGTCAAGGCAATATACCATAGATAAGGGAGGTCACTATATATGAAATTTTTAATGAACCTAGCCGGCCGAAATCTTTTTAGAAACAAAATGAGAACTATTATATCAATTATAGCTATTGCAATTGCTGTAATGGTTGTAATATTTGCGCGCGGATTAGTATTAGGAGTTTTAAATTCTTCCTTCTCCTTGTATGTTCAATATGATTCAGGACATATTAGAATTATAGATGAACAGTATGATCAAAAAGAAAAACTCTTATCTTTAATACATCCTGTAGATGGCTTTGAGGGTAATGGTATTATGCCGATGATTGAAAAACTTGAAGCAGAAAATGGTGTAGAACTTGCGATACCCAGGCTTAGGTTTGGAGCTATGGCAAGTCCTGATGATGAAATTGTAAGGATGATGGGCTGGGGAGTATTACCCGAGAAAGAAATGGAGTTTACTGAAATAGAAAGCAAATTAGTTGAAGGTAGAATGGTTGAAATGGGTCAGAGAGAAGTAGTAATGGGCAAAGGTTTAATGGATTCACTTGATAGAGTGGTAGGAGATAAAATAACAATTCTATATAAAAATTCCTTTGATGCTTTTAAGGGTTCCACATTTAAAATTGTCGGTAAGGTAGACCATTATCTACCCTTAATTAATGATAGATTGTTTTATCTCCCGATTGACCAGGCCCAGAGGATACTTTTGATGCAGGATATGGCGACTGAGATACTTCTGGAAACAAAATCAATGTCAGCTGCTCAGGAAATAGAGCCGCAAATTGAAAATCTAATTAAATCTCAGGATGGGAGAAACAAATATGTAGTACAAAACTGGGGAGAAGCTAATCCTCTCTTGAAGTTATTTGATGTCGCTAAATATATTTATAATGTAATTTATATTTTATTACTCATCCTGGCAGCTATAGTTGTTATAAATACAATGGTGATGATTGTAAAGGAAAGGACCCAGGAAATTGGCATGATGCAAGCCTTGGGATTAAAAAGTAAAGAAATTTTAACTATGTTTATTATTGAAGGTACATTTATGGGCCTCGTTGGAAGTTTTATTGGGGCTGTTGCAGGGGGAGCCTTAACTAAATACCTGGCTGTAGTGGGTATTGATTATACACAGGTTTTAGAGGGTACAATTGATGAAGTTTTCATGAATCCCATGATCTATCCTGTTTATAATCTGGAAAATGTTATATTCGGTTTCATCCTTGGTACAATAATAACAGCTTTAACCTGTATAATACCAGCTAGGCGAGCAGCAAATCTTGAACCTAATGATGCTTTGAGAGATATTTAATGGAGGTGTTAATATTATGAATTTCAAAAAAACAATTGCTTTAATCATCCTGTCCATATTTATTTTTAGTTCTTCAGTTTTTGCTATTACTGCAGAAGAGATTATTAACAGAAGAGATGATAATGAGTATTTAAAACAGGCTCGGGTAGAATCTACAATGATTATTAACAATGCAGGACGCGAATTGGAAAAAAAGATGGTATCTTTAATTGAAGGTGATAAAGCATTAGTTAGATTCACTAACCCAATGGATAGAGGTACTAAGTTTCTAAAAAGAGATGATAACCTATGGATGTTTTTCCCTGATGCTGAAGATGTTGTAAAACTTTCCGGGCATATGCTGGAAAGAGGTATGATGGGAAGTGACTTTTCTTATAAAGATATGATGGAGTCAGAAAAACTTACTGAGCTATATAATTTCGAAGTAGTAGGTGAAGTAGAGTATAATGGGAGACCCTGTTATAAAATTGAAGCAATTAAAGAAGAAGGTGCAGAAGTATCATATTATAAAAGAATTGCCTGGATAGATAAAGAAAGGTTTATTGGTCTAAAGGAAGAACTTTATGCAGAAAGCGGCAAACTACTCAAAGTCGCTGAAGTAACTGAAGTAAAAGAGATTGAAGGAAGATGGTATCCTATAAGAACAGTTATGGAAAATAAGTTGAGAGAAAATACAAGTACAACTTTTGTTATAAATTCAATTGAATTTAATCCTGAGATTTCCGAAGGGACATTTTCATTAGAATCCTTACAATAATAAAGGGGAGGTTTAGAAATTGTTAACTAAAAAACCACTTATATTATTATTAACAATTACATTAATTTTCACAACCTCAACAGCTCTAGCCTCTTCTTATCAATTTGGAGGTGAAATATCAGCTGGGCTTAATTCGCTCTTTTTTGAGGAAACTAATAATAATAGTATTTATGAAACTGTAAATTTGAATTTTGATTTTGATAATGCAAACTTTGCACTTACGGGTTCAAATAATAATCTTAATAGAGAATTTGATATTTCTTTAAAAAAAGCATATATACGCCATAAATTTGAAAAAATCAGAATAACCTTAGGCAGGCAACCGATTTCCTGGTCCTTTGGTTCTTTAATTAATCCAGTTGATTACAGTCTAGGTGCGGAAGCTTTAGATGAAGAAACATCTGCTAAATATGTTGATGCAGTTGAATTTTATTATCCCATCAATTGGTATAGTAATCTTTCATTAGTCACAGAGTATAATAATAATTATGATAAATACGGTTTTAGAGCAAGAACCTTAATTAAAGATTATGATGTTAGTTTTAATTATGTAAAACAAAGTGCAGATGAGAGTGATGTTAACCGTTGGGGATTATCTTTAAAAGGAGATATTAAAAGTGCAGGAGTTTATGGATCATATACAAATATAAACTATAAGACCAATAGTCTACCTGAAGTTAACACACAGGCTTTTATGCTTGGTACTGATTACAGTTACTTTTTAAATCAGGGTTATGGTAATCGGCTTTACATGCAGGGGGAGTATCATTTGATAGAGAAAAATGAGGGGATTATAGTCTTAATAGAATCTCTAGCTGGAGCCGGAATTGGATTAGACGCCACCAGATTTTTAGGTGGAGACGATTATTTAGATATATTTTTAACCAATGTTAATTATAGTATTAATGATTTTAGTTCAATTGGTTTCTTCACATTAACGTCCTTAGAAGACGGTAGTACTGCTATAATACCTAATTATAGTAATCAATTAAGTACAAATACTACTTTAAATATTAATGTATCCTATTTAAGTGGAGCAGAAACCAGTGATTTTGGTGGAGGAACTAGAGTGCCAGAAGCTGCTTTAAATATTGAATTAAGTTATGTCTTTTAATTTATCATTAAGTTCTTCTTTAGATAGCTTGTTTAAATTATCAAGAAGGGAAAGAATCTCGTTAAATTTTTTTTCAGAGATTTTCCCTTCTTTTTTTAATTCCTCGTATTTATCTGTAAATTCAAAAACAATTTTTAAATCTAAATCTTTATTCATTAGGTATCATACCTTCAAAAGATACATTTTCTGGATCAACAAAAGAAATATAATCTTCTTCAAATAGTAGTTTAACAGAACCAGTTTGTCCAGTACGCTGCTTAGCAATAATAATTTCAGTATCTTGTTCTGTACCTTCTGCTTCTGCTTTTTCTCTGGCAGCCGCACTTGTGTGGGCATGTCTATATAAAAAGATCACACCATCGGCAACTTCCTCAATATTACCGGAGTCTCTTAAGTCGGATAAAACTGGTCTTTTATCCTGTCTTGAAGTAAAACTTCTGCTTATCTGAGAGATAAGTACAATTGGTACTTCTAACTCAGATGCAAGGTTTCTTAATTGAAGTACAATTTCACCAACAGCACGGGCTGTATTTTGAGCATGTTCTTCAGGCAGTTGGATCATTTGAAGGTAATCTATAATTACTAAGCTTAGTTCTCCCATCTGGGCCTTGAATTTTCTTAAACGAGCTCTAATCTGAGCAACATTTAGACCTCTTTCATCTGAAATCGATAGGGGAAATTCATGTAAATCATCTAAAGCTTTTGAAATTCTTTTATCTTCTTCATCGGTTGTTTCGCCCTGATTATACTTCCAGCCATTTACCTGGGCTTCCTGGATAATCATTCTATCAACAATCTCTTGTGCTTCCATCTCTAAACTTATAATGGCTGTTGATTCATTTCTTTTTAAGACATTTTTAGCAATATTGATTGCAAAAGCAGTTTTACCCATACTGGTAGAAGCCGCAATTACATTTAAATGTCCCTTTTTAAATCCACCGATTAAATTATCTAGTGACATAAAACCGGTTTGTAAGCCTACATCAACCTTTTTCTCTTTTCTATTCAAATAGGCTTCAAATGATTCTAAAAGAGCCTCTTCCATGGTATATATATGTTTATCTAAATCAGAAGATTCATTAGTAGCAGTAAATATTATTTCCTGGGCCCTTGATTGGTATTCGGAGATATCTAATTCGGTTTGTTTTGCTAACTTATCTATTTTTTTTGATGCTCTAATTAAAAGATCTTTTTGATGGTTCTTTTTGATTATATCTATAGTGGGTTTAAGCTCTTCAGGTGTATTAAATCCAGATGTTAAGTTATCGATCATTTTTTCCGGTCTTTTAACTATATTTTCATTTTTAAGTTTTAAAAATAATTTTGTTTTGGAAATTTGGTTATCTCGTTCAAACTGCTTTAATAATATATCATAGATCAATTGAGCCTTAGGATTAAGAAAATGTTTAGTCTCTAAGACATCGGCTACTTCATCTATTTTATCAGGGTATTGAAGTAATATTGAAAGCAGTTGGAATTCCTGTTCAACATTATTTTCTAATTGTTCAGGATAATTTTGTTCTAAAGCCATCTTTTGTCCTCCTGTATAACATTAATTAAGGTCTTCTATATCCCATTCAAAGGTTTCCCAATTAGAATCGGAAGTGGTTTCTCTTTCTTCTTTTTTAAGGGGTTTTTGTTTAGAGTTGTTATTTAAAACACTTTTCGCTTCTCTAATATTTTTTATGTTATTTTCTTTAAAAGGAATAATAAAATTATCTTCTATATATTTTAAAGAGGGTTGACCGTCACTTTTTCTCTTAAAAGCCTCTTTTATTGCAAACTTTGCTAATGAAATGTTTATACCATTTTTATCGTTTAACCAGTCATAAAAAATTTCCATCTGGGCCTCACTAACATTGTACCAGTTTTTAAGACCATAACATTTAGCTAATTCATTTGTTTCTCGATACATTCTATCGAAGTATTTTAACCTTTTATATTCGAAAATTTCTTTGTTATACCAATCATCAATAATTCCGTGTAAATAATAGAATCCTTCTTTACTACTTTTATTATTGTTTTTAACCCATTTATCGACCCGCCGGATTAATTCTTTGATCATTGTTTTATCAAAGTCTTTTAACCAGTGTTCTATTTCCTCTTCAATTAAGGAGTTTTCTACTTCTTCTGGTAAAAAACTGATTAAGGCCTTCTTATAATCTTCATCAACTAAATCAGTTTCTTTAATAACTTTATTTCTGTATTTTTTTAATTTTTTCTTTTGTTTTTTTGAATTATCAAAATAACAGGAGCCTACAATTTTATTTAAGTTCAACTCTATTTTATAAGTATAATTACCTTCTTTTTTTTCTTGTAAATCTATATAATTATTATTGTTTAAGATTTTTAAGCCTTCTTTAATCTGTTCACGGTCTAGGGTTAAAAATCCTGCCATAATTGCAGGATTAGTTTTAATCAAATTATTGTTATCAAGATGAGTGATTAGATATAAAAATACTGGCAGGGAAGGGCCCGGTAGAGTTTTTAAAAATCCATGATCTATACTATCTCTTCCTAATTCTATACTCTGTTTTTCATTATCACAGCATATTCTAATTTTTCTGTGCTCAATTAGTTTTATATTTTCCAATTTATACTCACCCTCGTAAAAAATTATACATCTTTTAGTCCTAAAATACAATGCAAAATTTTTATTAATTACTATACATAGGTGTATAGTTCCCTAACTTGACACTAAAAAACATATTTGCTAAGATTAAGTCGGATAAGATAAATACAGAAAGGAAGATAACCTTGCTTGATAGATATGCTCGCGCGGAAATGAAAGATATATTTAGTGAAGAAAATAAATTTAAAAAATGGTTGGATGTGGAATTAGCTGTAGTTAAAGCCCGTATGCAATTAGGAGAAGTGCCTGAAGAAGCTTATCAAAAAATTGCTAATAAGGCTTCTTTTGATGTTGATAGAATTAAAGAAATAGAAAAAAAGACAAGACATGATATGTTAGCTTTTATTGAGACTGTAAATGAAAAATTAGGTAATGAAGCTAAATATATACATGAAGGTATTACATCTAATGATATTAAAGATACCGGTTTAGCCTTACAATTAAGTGAGGCATTGGATTTAATTTTAAAAGATTTAAAAAAATTAAAAAAATCAATAAAAGACAAAGCAATAGCACATAAAAAAACAGTAATGATTGGCCGCACACATGGGATTCATGCTGAGCCGATTACCTTTGGTTTGAAGTTAGCCGTATGGTTTAAAGAAATTGAAAGACAGCAAAAAAGGCTACAACAGCTTAAAGAAGTTATTAAAGTAGGTCAGATTTCAGGGGCAGTTGGAACCTATGCTACTATAAATTCCAAAGTAGAAAAGTTGGTTATGGAAGAGCTAAATTTAGAGACAGCGATGATTACCAACCAAATACTGCAAAGAGATCGTCATGCAGATTTAATGAGTAAGCTAAGTTTAACAGCTTCTTCTTTAGAAAAGTTTGCTACTGAGATCAGAAACTTACAGCGCACTGATATTTTAGAAGTGGAAGAGAATTTTTCAAAAGGGCAAAAAGGATCTTCTGCAATGCCGCACAAAAAAAATCCTATCGTTACAGAAAGGATAAGTGGTCTGGCGCGAGTAATAAGAGGTAATTTAATACCAGCTTTTGAAAATATCAACCTTTGGCATGAAAGGGATTTAACTCATTCTTCAGTGGAAAGAATAATCCTACCAGACAGCTTTATCCTCTTAGATTATATGATTATCAAATTCAAAGATGTATTAGATAATTTAAAGGTTAATGAAGAAACAATGAAAATGAATATGAATAAAACTAATGGTTTAATATATTCCCAAGAAGTAATGTTAGCACTTATTGACAAAGGCCTTAAAAGAGAAAAAGCTTATGATTTAGTGCAGAGAAATGCTTTAAAATCATGGGATAATAATGAAAGTTTTCAAAAAAAGATTGAAAATGATGGTGAAGTTATGACATACTTAAATAAAGAGGAGTTAAATGATATATTTGACTATGAAAATTTCATTAAAGAAGTTGATTACATATTTGAAAGGGGGAAGCTTAAGTAATTTTACTTAAGCAAACACATGTCAGTTAAAGTAGTAATAGGAGCTCAATGGGGAGATGAAGGAAAAGGTAAAGTAACCGACAAATTAGCAGAAACAGCCGACTTTGTAGTAAGATTTAGTGGTGGTAATAATGCAGGTCATACTGTAATAGTAGAAGATGAAAAGTATGAACTACATTTAATTCCTTCTGGAATATTATATTCGGAGAAAAAAAGTGTAATAGGCAATGGTGTGGTAATTGATCCCGTAGCCTTAATTGAAGAAATGGAGGGCCTGAAAGATAGAGGTATAAAATTTGATAATTTCTATATTAGCGAACAAGCCCATGTTGTGATGCCTTACCATAAAACATTTGATGGTCTAGAGGAAGAACGTAAAGGGGATAATAAGATAGGTACTACTAAAAAAGGAATTGGACCAACTTATACTGATAAAATTGCCCGCCGGGGAATTAGGATTTGTGATTTAATTGATGAAAATACTTTTAAAGAAAAGTTAAAAAATATATTAGAATATAAAAATTTAATTGTAAGTAAGGTCTATAATAAGCCTAAATTTGATTATGAAGAAATTTTAGAAGAGTATTTAAGAGCAGCTGAAATAATTAAGGATTATGTAACAGATACTTCCGTGCTTTTAGATGAGGCCTATAAACAAGATGAAAACATCTTTTTTGAAGGAGCTCAGGGTACTTTATTAGATATAGACTATGGTACATATCCCTTTGTAACTTCTTCAAATCCTACTTCAGGTGGGGTGTGTACAGGGGCTGGTTTTGGTCCTACTAAAATAGATGATATAATAGGAGTAGCAAAGGCTTATCTCACAAGAGTAGGTTCAGGGCCATTTCCAACTGAACTATTTGATAAAAATGGAGAATTTTTGTTAGAAAAAGGTCATGAATATGGTGTAACTACAGGTCGTCCAAGAAGATGTGGATGGCTTGATTTACCACTTTTAAAATATGCAGTACGAGTGAACGGTCTTACAGAATTAGTATTAACAAAGATTGATGTTTTAAGCGGTTTAGAGGAAATTAAAGTATGTACTTCTTATAAAGAAGGGGAATGTACAATTTCACAGGCTGGATTAAAAGGAGAAAGAGCACCAGTCTATGAAAGCTTTCCGGGTTGGAATAAAGATATATCCGGTGTAAATGACTTTGATAAGTTACCCAAAGCAGCCCAAGACTATATAAATATGATTGAAAAGGAAATTGGAATTCCAATTACAGTTATTGGAACAGGTCCAGAACGAGAAGATGCTATTATAAGAAAATAAGTGGAGTTTTAAACTAGATAAGGGAGATAGTATTCTCCAATTATATAAACAAGGAGTGTAAACCATGAAAGTATTAGTTGTTGGAAACGGTGGACGTGAACATGCTTTGATATGGAAGATATATCAAAGTGAAAAAGTAGATAAAATCTATGCTGCTCCTGGCAATGATGGGATGACTGATTTGGCAGAAAGAGTTGATATTGCAGCAAGTGATATCAAAACCCTGGCTGATTGGGCTTATGAGCATAAAATCGATCTAACTGTAGTTGGCCCAGAGAAACCTCTTGTCAAAGGCATTGTAAATGAATTTGAAAAAAGAGGTTTAAGAATCTTTGGTCCCAATAAATTGGCTGCACGAGTAGAAGGTAGTAAGGTATTTGCGAAAAATATCTTAAAAAAACATAATATTCCAACAGCTGAATTTGAAGTTTTTACCGAACCAGAAGAAGCAATGGAATTTTTAAAAGGAGCAGACTATCCTTTAGTTATTAAAGCAGAAGGTCTTGCTTTTGGCAAAGGAGTAATTATTGCAACAAATAAAGCAAAGGCTGAAGAAGCTATTACCAGAATTATGGAAGACAAGGTCTTTGGAGATGCGGGCAGTCGGATAGTTATTGAAAACTTCTTAGAAGGGGAAGAAATTTCGGTCATGGTATTTACTGATGGCAAAAACTTTGTTCCCTTAGAGTTTGCCCAGGATCATAAAGCTGTTTTTGATGGAGATGAAGGGCCTAATACTGGTGGAATGGGTTCATATACTCCACTACCATTTGTTGAAGAAGAGCTTAAAACAAGGATTCATAATGAAATTTTAAAACCAGCTTTAGAAGCATTTAATGAAGAAGGTTTAAATTATAAAGGAATACTATATATCAATATGATCTTAACTGATATGGGTCCAGAAGTATTAGATTTCAATGCCCGTTTTGGTGACCCTGAAACTCAGGTTGTCTTACCGAGAATGAAAAATGATATTATAGATATATTTAATAAAACAATTGATGAAGAATTAGATAATATAAAAATTGCTTGGGATGATAGGGCTTCAGTATGTGTAATATTAACATCTGCCGGTTATCCTCTTACCTTTGACACCGGTAAAGAAATTGTAGGCCTTGATAGCATTAACAAATATGATAATTTATTAGTCTTTCATGCTGGAACTACAAAAATTGGTGACAGATACTATACTGCAGGCGGTAGAGTATTAGGTTTAACTGTATTAGGAGATAATTTAGATGATGCTATTAGTCTGATATATGAATATATTGAAGAAATTAATTTTGAAGATATGCATTACAGGACTGACATTGGGGTTTCTAGAAGAGAATCTATAAATTACTAAAAAGGGTGAAAATCATGATTGATATTCATAGTCACCTTCTACCAGAAGTTGATGATGGCTCTAAGTCACTAGACGAAACTTTAGAGATAGTTAAAACAGCTGAAGAGTATGAAATTCATAAAATTGTGGCTACTCCTCATTATATGGAAGAGAGCTATCAAATTGAAGGTAAATCCGTCAAAACCAAAGTGAAAGGATTAAATCAGATTTTAAAGGAAAAAGATATTAAAGTAGAAATCTTACCCGGCCATGAAGTCTATATTACACCTGATTTAATAAATAAATTTAAGGAAAAGGATATATTAAGCCTTAATGATAGTAGGTATCTGCTTTTAGAGATGCCTATGAATTATATGCCGGAATACTTAGATCAGGTCTTTTATGATTTGAGTGTCTTAGGTTATAAACCTGTGATAGCTCACCCAGAAAGAAATGAAGATGTTATTAAAAATCCCGACATCCTATATGATTGGGTAAAAGATGGTATAATATTTCAGCTAAATGCGGGCAGTTTATTTGGAGTATATGGAAATAATGTGAAGAAAACTGCTTTTGAGCTGGTAGATAATTATTTAGTGCAGGTTATTGCTTCAGACTGTCACGGAACTTCAAGAGTAGGTTTAGAATGGTTGGCTAGAGCAAAAAGAAAACTGGAAGATATATGTGGTAGCTATACCATCCAGTTTTTTACCAATGCTGAGTATATAATTAATGATGAAGCAGTTATTTACGAGGAGCCTACTCATTATAAATCAAAATCTTTTTGGGATATATTAAACAAGTTCAATATTTTAAGTAATAATGAAAAGGGGTAATTTTTAAGAATAAGGTTGTATATTAATTACTTCAACATTTGCAATAGCTTCATCAATTAGATCATCTATATGAAGATCAGCTTCACCTTCTAATACTTGTTCAATAGTAGGTCTGGTCTCTGGGCTTTGAGGGACAAAGACGGTACAGCAGTCTTCATAGGGTTGAATAGAAATATCATAAGTCTCGATCTCTTTAGCTAAATTAACAATCTGAACCTTATTAAGCCCTAAAAGAGGTCTTAAGATTGGCAAGTTCGGAATATGGTTAGTAACATGTATTGCTTCTAAAGTTTGGCTGGCCACCTGACCAATACTTTCCCCGGTAATGATTGCCTTTCCATTTTGCTTTTCAATTATTTTTTCTGAGATTTTAATCATTAATCTTCTCATGATAATTGTGATTAATTTGTCAGGACATTTATTATTAATTTCTTTTAAAACCTCGGTAAAGTTGACTACATGCAAATTAATTTCATTTTGGTATTGAGCTAGAACTTCAGCAAGGTCAATTACCTTTTCTTTAGCCCGGTCACTGGTAAAAGGAAAGCTGTGAAAATAGATCGGAATAAGTTTAACACCTCGTTTTAATCCCATATAGCCTGCTACAGGACTATCTATACCACCAGACAGCATTAAACCTACATTACCGGTCGTTCCAACCGGTAGACCACCCATTCCTTCATAAGTCTCAGAATAGAGATAGGCATGTTTTTTCCTAATTTCTACACTTATATCTAAATCAGGCTGATGTAAATCTACTTCGAGCTTATCTTCACCAATACTTTCTAAGACATATTCCCCTAAATTATATTGGAGTTCCATAGAATCATAAGCAAATTTTTTATTACTTCGCCGGGCACTAATTCTAAATGTGATTTTCCCTTTTCCTTTCATAAATTCTTTTGCTGAACTTAATGTTTCTTCTTTTAGCCTTTCATAATCTAAAGGTAGTTTCTTTACAGGTGAAAAGGAAACTAAGCCCGGGATCTTTAATAGTCTTTCTTTGACAATATTTTTGTCGGCAGAAGTTTCTAAAAAGATCCTTCCAGGAGTTTTATATATATTCAGGCCTTCATCTTCCCATTCAACCGCCTTTTTTATATTAGACATTAATTTATCTTCAAACATATTACGGTTTTCTCCCTTTAAACCTATTTCACCATAACGAATTAAATACAAATTACTCATTATTTCACCCCATTATCTTTCTTAAATTTTTCACATGTTTCTTTAATGATTTAAATGTGTATACTACTCCTTTTTTTGTATTATAAGGACTAAAACTAATTCTAATTGAACCTTCCATATACTTTTTGGGGATATGTAAGGCTTTAATTACATGGCTTATTGCATCTTTTTTTGAAGTACAGGCTGAACCTGTTGAGATATAAATTCCATCATTTTCAAGGCTATGTACTAACACCTCACCTTTAATATCTGCAAAAGAGACATTCAAGATATGAGGGGCAGCTTTATCATTGTCTGGTGTGTTAATTATTACATCAGAAATTTCATCTTGCAGCTTCTTTTTTAAGTCATTTTTTAACTTAGTTATATCTTCGATTACTTCTTTCTTTGGAAGATGTTGAACTGCTTCTCCAAAACCAGCTATTCCAGAAGTATTTTCAGTTCCTGGATAAAAGCCTTTCTCTTGGCTGCTGCCGTAAAGGATTTTATCAATTAATGTACTTTCATTAATATAAAGGGCACCGATACCTTTTGGGCCATTAACTTTATGGCTGCTGACTGTATATAGGTTAATTCCTAAGTCTGTTAAATCAATATTAACTTTCCCTAAAGCCTGTACACCATCAACGTGAAAGTAAAGGTTATCATATTTTTTTATTAACTGGGAGATTTTTTTTAAGGGTTGTAGGGAACCGATTTCATTATTAACTGCCATGATACTAACAAGTATTGTTTCTTCGTTTACTGCATCTTTTAATTTATTTAAATCAATAATCCCTTTTTTATTTACAGGTAGATAGATTACTTCATAGCCTTCTTTTTCTAAAAACTTAAACATTTCAAGTACGGACTTATGTTCAATTTCGGAAGTGATTATTCTCTTTCCAAATTTATTAAGCCTTTTTACAGCCCCTTGAATTGCAATATTATTGGCAATAGTTCCACTGCCAGTAAAAATTATATTATTGGGTTTAACCTTTAAAGCCTCAGCAATATTTTTTCGGGCGGACTTTATTATTTTTTCAGATTCAATACCTAATTTATGTAAAGAAGAGGGGTTGGCAAAGTTATCTTCGAGAACCTCACAAATTTTACTTTTAACTTCAGGTATGACTTTGGTAGTTGCAGCATTATCCAGATAAATTTTATCCATAAAATATCCCAACCTTAATTTAAATATTATCTACTGTATTAATTGTAAATTAATAGGTGAGAGTTGTCAATGTTATTAAAGTTTTGGGGTATTATAGATTATGTAGGCAGGCAGGAAGGAAAGAAAAAAAGGGGAGATAATAAAGAGAAGCTTATTATGGTTAGCTAAAAGTTTAGAATGTTAAGCAATTTTCTTTCTTACTTTTTCTTGTATATTCTCTATATTATCATAGTCTAGTTTAGTACTGCATTTTTCACAGTATTCGTTTCCAGACCAATTTCTTGTTCCACAAACTTTACATTTAATTTTTTTACCAAAATTCATCTATAGCACCTCCTTTCAATTATTTTCCTTTAACTATTATAAAGAATTAAAATCAAATGTCAAGTAGATTAACATTAATTTAACAAAATCTTTATATCTAAAATATATTTATGATAATAAATAAAAAATCCTCTTAGGTAAACAGATAATTAGTTGGTCTGATTACTCAAAGAGGATTATTTCGAAAGATATTTTTATTTTTGTTTTTTAAAATAAATATTGAATCCCTATATTTAAACTATACTCTTCAAACTGTAAGTCAGTATCTATATTATAGGAATTACCTTCATTTATTCCACTATAGTAATACCTTGTTCCTGAACCATCATTGTTAATGGTCTTAAACTGAACACCACCGGTAATATACATATCTTTGTTTATATTATATCTGACATTATTTTTAATCGCGAAGAAATTGCCAGTAGTTGTACTTTCATTTGTATAATCTTTATAAAAGTTATTACTTGAAAGACTGGCATAGGTATAAGGAGAAAATTTGAAGACGAACCTATTTTTAATCTTTTCATTAAAGTTTTTATTAAAGATAAAACCAAAATAAGGCATATGGTATTGGATATTATGGGTTGCAATATTATTTAGATTAGTTTTATTTTCTGTGTCATAAACATAATAACTCCCATTTTTACTGTCATAACTGTAGTTATCATATTCATATCCAATTAGGATTAAATAACTTTTGTTTGGTGTAGAGTAATCTAAAAGGTAATTTGCTAATAATAGATCAAAATAAAGGCTATTGAAATTTGTTTCTCCCTTTAATTTATTTATTTTATTATTTATATTTTGATTATAAGTAATAATTTCTGTATCTTCTGTAGAAGTATCTAAAAGATTGGTACCTAAAGTTAAAGAATAGTAATCAGCCCATTCTTTAAAGATATATTGGTTAAAGCTTGCTTTTAACATAATAGTATTTAAAGAAAGATCGCTTTTTTCAATATTTGTATTTACAGGTATATTGGTGACAACTAACTCTCCGAATTTACTCTCTAGATTAAGATCGGCCTCATAAGCAGCCGTACTGAGAGGTATTAATAATAAAATAAGTGTAAAAATTACTACGGTAAGTTTTTTCATGGTCAATTTTCTCCTTTCTTTTGTTATAGATAATAATTGTACAAAAGTAACGTAATCCCTTCTTTTTACTTTAATTTAAAGATTTACCTTATTATTGATTAAATTATACATTGAAAATGGCCTCAAAATTGTTTATTATAATTAAAAGAAGGGATCTTTTTAAAACTATTGTAATATAAAATGAAAGAGAAAGAACAATAAGCTTATTTATTATCTTTTTTTACTAGATAAGATAATAAATATTATAACTGGAGTGTTAAAATAATGAAGACAGTATTAATTATGGCAGGCGGAGTAGGCACCCGCTTTTGGCCGGTAAGTAGAATGGATAATCCCAAGCAGTTTTTAAAGTTGACTGATGAAGATAAAACGATGCTGCAGTGCACAGTTGATCGGGTTAAAGAGATGGTCGATATAGAACGTGTTTTTATTGCTACTAATGATAGATATGTAGATAAGATTGCTGGGCAGCTACCTGATTTACCAAAAGAAAATATTATTGTAGAACCCTGTAAAAGAAATACAGCTCCGTGTATTGGCTTGGCCTCACTATATATCAATCGGAAGTATCCGGATTCAACAATGGTAGTTTTACCATCTGATCATGTCATTAAAAATAATGAAAACTTTTTAAATATTTTAGAAAGTGCAGCTAATTATGTCCAAAAAGGTGATAATATAGTTACTTTAGGTATTAAACCTAATAGACCAGAAACAGGTTATGGATATATCCATTTAGGAAAAAAGGTACATACCGCAAATGAAAACAAGATATTTAAGGTCAAAGAGTTTACAGAAAAACCAGATTATGAAACTGCTGCTAAATTTTATGAAAACGGTAATTATTATTGGAACAGTGGTATGTTTATCTGGAAGACTAAAACGATTTTAAATAAGTTAAAAGAGCATTTGCCTGAGATTTATAAATCTTTAGAAAAAATAGCTAAAGCAATTGGAGCCGAGCATGAAGAAGATGTAATTGATGAAGAATTCACCTGTATGACAGGAATTTCTATTGATTACGGGGTTTTAGAAAAAGAGGAAGAGATTTTTGTAATACCAGCTAATTTTGGCTGGAATGATGTGGGAAGCTGGACTGCTTTAGGTGAGATAAATAAAAAGGATAAAAATAAAAATATTGTAAATGTGAATTCGGAATATATGGGTATTGACACTAAAGAGTCTATTGTTTATAGTGAGGACAAATTGGTTACTACAATTGGAGTAACCAATTTAATAATTGTTAATACAGAAGATGCAGTTTTAGTCTGTAATAAAAATAATGCCCAGGATGTTAAAAAGTTAAGAGAACTATTAAAAGAAAAGGGTTTAGAAAAATATCTATAAGGAGGGAAAGTAATGGCTACATACCATTATGAGTTTAAAAAGAAAAGAAAGGGTTTACTTGCTAAGTTATTAATTACGATGGTAGCACTTTTTGTTACAGCTTATATTATACCTGGCATGTCAATTGGAGGGCTTTTTGCTGGTTTTGTAGCTGCATTGATTTTAGGGATTGTTAACGTAGTTGTTAAACCGATTTTTATTGTTTTAACCCTACCATTAACTATAGTTACTATGGGCTTATTTTTACTTGTAGTTAATGGATTAATGCTTTGGTTATCGGCTGCTTTAGTACCTGGCTTTATGGTAGCTGGTTTTTGGAGTGCGGTCTTTGGAGCCATTTTGTTAAGTATTGTAACTTGGTTTCTAAATAGCATTTTAGATTAAATAAAAGCAAAGTGATAATTTGTGTTAAAATGTTACAATTCAATAATTTATTTTTCTCAATTTATAAGTTTGACATATCAACTTCTAGTTGTTACCATTTTTATATATAAGTATTAGAATAAAAAGTACTGAGGAGGAGATTATAAGTTGAGTAGAAGAAGTTTATTAGTATTAGGATTAGTAGCAGCATTAGTTGTTGGTTTGTTTGGCACTGCGATGGCACAAGAACCGCAAAAAGGCGGTACTCTTGTCTTCGGTAGAGGATCAGATGCAGTTCGTTTAGATCCGGCCGATGTCACAGATGGTGAGTCAGTCAAAGTTATTACAAATGTTTTTGAAGGATTAGTAAAGTATAAGGAAGGAAGCACTGAAGTTAGACCAGCACTTGCTACCCAATGGCGTGTTAGTGATGATGGCAAAGTTTGGGAATTCAAACTTCGTGAGGATGTTACATTCCATGATGGTTCATCATTTACTGCTGATGATGTAGTATTTACATTCAGACGCCAGATGAATGAAGACCACCCTTACCATAAAGGTGACTTCGCATATTGGGGTTACATGTATAATATGGTTAAGTCAGTGGAAAAGGTTAATGAGTACCAAGTTAAAATTACTCTTACAAGACCTTACGCTCCATTTATTTATAACTTAGCTACATTCCCTGCTTTTATAGTTTCTGAAGAAGCTATGAAGGAAAAGGGTGTAGAAGGATTTAGAACAAGCCCAGTTGGAACCGGACCATTTGAATTTACAAATTGGGAACACGGTTCAACTATTACATTAGAAAGGTTTGAAGATTATTGGGGAGACAATGCCTATTTAGAAAAAGTAGTATTTAGTGTAGTACCTGAAAATACTACTAGAGTAATGGGTCTTAAAGGTGATGACCTTGATATGATTGATGGTATTGGACCTCAAAATATAGAGTCAATCAGAGCAGATAACAGCTTGAAACTCTTAACACAGCCCGGTATGAATGTTGGTTATTTAGCAATGAATAATCTCAAAGAACCTTTTGATAATAAATTGGTAAGACAGGCAATTAACTTAGCAGTAGATAAAGAAGCAATTATAGAAGGTGCTTATAAAGGTACTGCTGAACCTGCTAAGAATCCACTACCACCTACTCTTTGGGGCTATAATGATGAAGTAGAAGATTATGGTTATAATCCGGAAAAAGCTAAAGAATTATTAGCAGAAGCCGGTTATCCAGATGGATTTTCTGCAGAACTTTGGTATATGAGTAATCCAAGACCATATATGCCTAATGGTAAGAAAGTTGCACAGGCTGTACAAAGTAATCTAGCAGATATTGGTGTTGACATTGAACTAGTCACATATGATTGGGGTACTTATTTAGAAAAAACCGAAAATGCTGAACATGATATGGCATTATTAGGTTGGATCGGTGACAATGGTGACCCTGACAACTTCATTTATGTTTTACTTGATAAAGATAACACCAAAAAAGGTAGTGCAGGTAATATAGCTTTTTATAGAAGTGATGAGCTCCACAATATCTTGATGCAAGCTCAGCAAACAATTGGTGACCAAAGAGCGAGAGCTGGTATGTACAAGGCAGCCCAACATGTAATTCATGAAGATGCTCCTTGGGTACCATTGAGTCATGTAACTAAAGCAATGGGTACAGCTCAAAATGTACATGGTTATGTAATTCACCCAACAGGTGGAGTTTACTTACAAAATACATGGATTGAACAATAATTAAAATTAAGGTTGTTTTAATCATCTAAAATAATTACCTGCTGGTTGTATGTTTTTTTTCAATCAGCAGGTTTACTATATTTTTATAATTAATACATCATAATTTAGAATTAGGAGAGTTCTTACATGTTAAGGTATATTATAAAAAGATTATTATATATAATACCGGTATTATTAATAATGTCATTTTTAATATTTGGTATGGTTGATTTAATTCCCGGTGACCCGGCTCAGATCATGCTCGGACAGCATGTTTCAGAAGAAGCTTTAGAGGCAGCCCGGGAAAGAATGGGTTTAGATGATCCATTTTTGGTTAGATATGGGAGATTTTTAACTGATATTGTTAGATTGGATTTTGGAGAATCTCTTATCTCCAAAAGGCCTGTAGCGACAGTTTTAAAAGAGAAGTTACCAGCCACAATTGAACTTTCAACTTTTGCTATGATATATGCATTATTAGTTGGAGGTTTAGCTGGAGTAATTTCAGCCTGGAAGCAGAATTCAATTTTTGATTATATCTCAATAACAATAGCATTATTTGGTATATCAATGCCGATTTACTGGTTAGGATTTATGCTTATCTTGTTTTTTGCAGTATTTCTTAATATATTACCTACAGCCGGTAGGTTGGCTGCCGAAATTGATCCTGCTTCATTACAAACCCACTTTTATTTAATTGAGAGTTTAGTAACAGGTAAATGGGAAATTTTTCGCTCAGCTGCAAAACATATTATATTACCCGGTATAGCTCTGGGAACCATTCCGATGGCTATTATTGCCCGTATGACTAGATCTTCTCTTTTAGATGTTTTAAGACAGGACTATATGCGGACGGCCAGGGCTAAAGGTTTGAAATTCAGAGATGTTTTTGTCCATGCTATTAAGAATGCAGCAATACCCATTACAACTGTTTTCGGTATGCAGTTTGGTAGATTAATGGCCGGAGCAGTATTAACTGAGACCGTCTTTGCGTGGCCCGGAATGGGTAAATGGTTATTAGACGGCATTTTACAGAGAGATTTTCCCGTTGTAATCGGTGCGACTTTAACTGTTACCTTTTTATTTGTTTTGGTTAATTTAGTGACCGACTTGACTTATTCGTTATTAGATCCACGTATTAAATATTGATAATTGAGGAGTTATTGTAAATTATGAAAAGTAAAGAAAATCAAAAAGAAATTGTTAAAAAAGCTAATAAATCTAGTTTGATTGAAGATGCCTGGAAACGCTTACTGAGAAATAGGTTAGCAGTTTTAGGTATGATTATGCTGGCTTTACTTGTATTAGTGGCTATCTTTGCTCCCATAATTGCTCCTTTTGATCCTGTTAAGATACACTTTGGAGATGAAGGTGTTCCTCCCACATGGTGGGGGCCGGAAGAGACTGAACAGTCGCAGCCAGCCGCTGTTGAAGAAGAAAGCACAGTTCAAAATAATCAGCAGTCTACCACAGATCAGGGTAGTTGGACTTCAGGTGAAAGTGAACAAGAGAATAAACAAGCACAGTCTGGTTCTGATTCAGGTTGGTCTTCCGGTAGTGAACCTGCTACAGAAGAAAGTCAAAGTTCTGGTGGTTCTTCTACTGGTAGTTGGACTTCCTCATCAGATAGTAGTACCAGTGATGACGCATTTAAACAGGACACTACACAGGGGCAAACCGGCAAAAAAGCTAGTGACCGACAGCGTTCTGATAATTTTTATCTGTTAGGTACTGACCAGATGGGTAGAGACTTGTTTTCTAGAATAGTTTATGGTGCAAGGCTTTCTCTTATGGTTGGTTTTGTTTCAGTTGGTATTTCATTATTTGTAGGTACATTTTTAGGTTTAGTTTCAGGTTTCTATGGTGGTAAAATAGATACCTTAATTATGAGATTTATGGATATATTATTATCCTTTCCATATATTTTATTAGCCATCTTTATTGTGGCAATTTTAGGCCGGGGCTTACCGAATGCGATGATTGCGATTGGTATTGTTGGTATACCCCGTTTTGCGAGAGTAGTTAGAGGACAAGTGCTCTCAGTCAAAGAGGAAGAATATGTAATGGCTGCCAAAACGATGGGAGCAAATAATTTCTGGTTAATATCCAGACATATCTTTGTCAACTCTTTATCTCCTTTAATTGTGCAGACCACAATGAGTTTTGCTACTGCAATATTGAATGCAGCGGCTTTAGGATTTTTAGGTTTGGGCGCACAGGCTCCTACACCTGAATGGGGTGTTATGCTTTCTGATGCACGTTCAGCAATGTTAACTGCTCCTTGGATAATTACATTTCCAGGCATTGCTATTATCTTTAGTGTATTAGGCTTTAACCTGTTAGGTGATGGTTTAAGAGATAGCCTTGACCCCAGACAGAAGAGGTAGAGTATAATTAATGATATATAGAAAATTGAGGTGGATTTATGAGTAGTCAGAGTAATGAAAGAGAGAAATTGTTGGAATTAAAAAATGTAACCACCAGTTTTGATACTGATGATGGTAAGGTTACAGCGATTAAAGACATTAGTTTTGATTTATATAAAGGTGAATCTCTGGGTATATTGGGTGAATCGGGTTGTGGGAAAAGTGTTACTTCTCTTTCCATAATGAGATTGCTTCCCCAGGATGTAGGTTATGTTGAAAACGGAGATATTTACTTTCAGGGAGAAAACCTATTAGATGTTAAAGAAGAAAAAATGAGAAGTTATCGTGGTAATAAGATTTCAATGATATTCCAGGAGCCGATGACTTCTTTAAATCCTGTATTTAAAGTTAAAAAACAGCTGGTTGAAGTTTATACCACCCACCAGGATGTAAATAGCAAGGAAGCTTATAATAAAGCACATGATATTCTTGATCTTGTTGGTATACCTGATCCAGAGAGTGTGATTGAAAAATATCCATATGAACTCAGTGGTGGTATGAGACAAAGAGTCATGATTGCTATGGCTTTAGCCTGCCAGCCGGCCTTATTAATTGCAGATGAACCAACTACTGCTTTAGATGTAACTATACAGGCGCAAATACTAAAACTTATGAAGGAATTAAAGCAGGAAATTAATTCTTCAATTATGTTAATCACACATGATCTTGGTGTAATTGCCCAGATGGTGGAACGAGTATTAGTTTTTTATGCAGGGCAAATTGTGGAAAGAGCCCAAATTCATGACCTGTATGAAAATCCCAAGCATCCCTATACAAAAGGCTTAATTAAATCAATTCCTCGAATTGGTAAAAAGAGACAGAGATTAGATACTATTCAGGGTATGGTTCCTTCACCTTTTGAATTTCCAAAAGGTTGTAGATTTAATCCTAGATGTGAACATGCTATGGATATCTGTAAGGAAAAAGAACCACCTGAGGTAGAGGTTGGAGATAGACATACTGCAAAATGTTGGTTACATGTTGATGAGGGGGAAAGAAAGTAATGAGTGAAAAAGAGACTATTTTAAAAGTTGAAAATTTAAAGAAATATTTCCCCCAGCGTTCAGGCTTTTTCAAACAAAAAGTAGAGTACTTAAAAGCGGTTGATGATATTAGTTTCGAACTAAAAGAGAATGAAACACTTGGTTTAGTAGGTGAATCTGGTTGTGGTAAGTCTACTGCAGGTAGAAGCATTCTAAGAGTTTATGAACCTACTGATGGTAGAGTTATTTTTAGAGGGCAAGATGTAGCTCGATTAGATGAAAGCGAACTGCAAAAGGTTAGAAAAGATATGCAGATGATCTTTCAGGATCCCTTTGCTTCTTTAAATCCCCGGATGACAGTAAAAAATATTATCTCTGAAGGGATGAGAATACATGGAGTTGGAGATAAACAAAGCCGGCTCGATCGTGTTGAAGAATTAATGTCTATAGTAGGATTAAGACCTGAATATATGTTTAGATATCCACATGAATTTTCAGGTGGACAGAGACAGAGAATTGGGGTTGCAAGAGCTTTAGCACTCGATCCTAAAATGATAATTTGTGATGAACCTGTTTCTGCTTTAGATGTATCCATACAGGCCCAGGTTATTAACTTACTGATGGACTTACAAAAAGAGTTTGATTTGTCCTTTATCTTTATAGCGCATGACTTATCAGTAGTAGAGCATATTAGTGATAGAGTTGCCGTAATGTATTTAGGTAAGATAGTTGAAATGACAAACAGTGATAAATTATATGAAGAACCCCTTCACCCTTATACAAAAGGACTATTACATTCTGTACCTGAACCTAATCCCAGGGTACCAATGGGTGAAGTTTCCTTAAAAGGTGATATTCCTAGTCCGGTTAATCCTCCCTCTGGTTGTAGTTTTAGAACCAGATGTCCTCATGCCTATGATAGGTGTGCTAAAGAAGAACCGGAATTTAGAGAATATGAAGATGGTCACTTCGCAGCCTGTCACTTATTAGAGTAAGGATAAACTTAAAATATAATATTTAGACTAGATAACTCCTGTGGTATTTTTATACTGCAGGAGTTTTTATTTTTATTAACTAATGTTTTTTCTATTTTGTTTCTCCCTTAAATTGGAGATATATTATATAATATTAAATTAATTAAAGAAAAAACTCTCAAAAATAATTTGAGAGCTCAATATAATCTAAATTTATATACTCTAAAGTGGGGGATAATTGGAATTGGGTTACAGTATAAAACGGTGTTGTTAGGTGAATTCTGATCAATATATGTTACCCATATTTGTTGTCCATCAAAAACATAACTTAGAGATAGAGCAACTATAGTATTACCAGGTTTATTAGTATAAAAATAGAAAATATTATTGAAGAATTTTTGTTACAAGTAAAAATCTCTTATTAATGTAATAAGGGATAATTATAAAAGAGATATTCCTTAATTATCATCACTGTCATCATAAACTCGTTCTAGGTCTTCTAATGATATATCTAGTTGGTTTGCAAATTCTAAGATAATATCATCATCATCTAGTGAATCAGAGATTTGGATATTATCTAATCTTTGATTAACTTTTTTAAGCATCTAGACCAAAGAAGTAGATCATCTTTAAAATGTTTTCTTGTAAATCGCTTTTGTCTTCTGAACTTAGATTAGCTAAGCTACTAATTTTTAATGAAATCTGAGAGATATTTTCTTTACTTTGAGCAAAAGTGAGCATACTTGTCAAAGAAAAAACCATTAATAAGATTATGACTAAAAAAATTTTATTATATAATTTAATTAGTGTCACCTCCTCTTGTATATTATTATCTATTATCTATATTTTAAAAGTAAAGTATTACATAATATTAAATTAATGACAGAGCATTTATAAAAAAATTAACATTTTTTTACAGGATTTTTAAAAGCTACATTCAATATAAATATAAGCCTATTACATTTATGCTTAATTTTTAATAGGTCTTTTTAACCATTGAAACAGGTATATGTCCTATTATTTTTGACTTTTATTATCTAATAATCTATAATTAATATATATTTTTATATTTTTATTTAAAAATATAAAAAAGGGGGTGAGAGTAGAGAGTAGTTGAGAATTATTACACATTATTTAACTTAATAAAAGCGAGGAGGAAGTATTTTAGATGAATTATATGAAAAGTTTAAGAATTTTAGTTGTAATGGCTTTAGTTGTAGCTTTATTTAGTTTTGCTGCATTTGCTCAAGATGAAGGACAGTATGGTGGTACTTTCATTTTTGGGCGAGGCGGAGATTCTGTAGGTTTAGATCCTATACAGGTAACTGATGGTGAGTCATTTAAGGTAACTCAACAGATTTATGATACACTTGTTATGTTTGAACCTGGTACCACAGATGTTATTCCTGGTCTGGCCAAAGAATGGGAAGTATCAGAAGATGGTAAAACATGGACTTTCTATTTAAGAGAGGGAGTTAATTTTCATGACGGTAATCCTGTAAACGCAGAAGCTATAAAATGGAATTTTGAACGTTGGGGTTATGAAGATCACCCTTACCACATAGGTGGGGAATTTACTTATTATGGTTATATGTTCCAAGACTATCCTGGAGTTATTCAGGAAGTTAATGCGGTCGATGAGTATACTGTTGAATTTGTCTTAACTCAACCTCAGGGCCCATTCTTAAATAACCTAGCTATGGTTTCTTTTGGTATTGCAAGTCCTGAAGCAGTAAAAGAACATGGCGAAGATTATTTCAAAAATCCTGTTGGTAGTGGACCATTTAAGTTTGTTGAATGGAGACAAGGTGACAGGGTAATTCTGGAAGCAAATGAAGATTATTGGGGCGGACGCCCATATCTGGACGAAGTTATTTTTAGATCAATTCCTGATAATGGTGCCCGTTATATGGAATTAAAAGCTGGTTCTATCGATATGATGGACTATATTAACCCTGAAGACGTTGCTAGTGTAGAAGACAACGAAGATTTAGACTTGCTTTTACGCCCAAGTTTTAATGTTGGATATTTTGCGATGCATCAAGATTTTGAGCCCTTTGATAATCTGCAAGTAAGAAAGGCTTTTGCTCATGCGATTAATAAGGAAGCTTTAATTGGTGCTTTTTATGCTGGCTTAGCAGAACCTGCAAAAAATCCATTACCACCTTCAATTTGGGGTTATAATGATGAAATAGAAGATTATCCATATGATTTAGAAAGAGCAAAAGAGTTATTAACAGAAGCCGGTTATCCTGATGGATTTGAATTTGATTTCTATTATATGCCGGTTCCAAGACCTTATTTCCCACAGCCTAAAATGGTTGCTCAGGCAATCCAATACTATTTAAGTCAAATTGGTGTTACAGCTAATTTACTATCATATGATTGGGGTACTTATCTCGATAAGTATTATGCTGATGAGTTACAAACCTATATCTTAGGTTGGACTGGTGATAATGGTGACCCAGATAACTTCTTATATGTTCTGTTAGATCAAACTCAAAATAACTGTGGATATGAAAATGAAGAGTTACATCAAATTCTTTTAGAAGCTCAAAAATCTGTAGATAAAGAAGAAAGAACTGAGCTTTATAAAGAAGCACAAGAAATTATTCATGCTGATGTACCTTGGGTACCAATTGCCCACTCTACACCTCCATTAGTTAAGAAGACAATGGTTAAAAATTATATACCGAATCCAACAAGTACAGAAAAATTGCATAGAGTATGGCTGGATGAATAAATAGTAGGAAAAGTAAATTGTCATAAATATGCGGCCATTAATTTAATGGTCGCATATTTTTAGTATTTTAGGAGGGAGTTGTTATTAGAATATGACCAGTTATATTATAAAAAGATTACTTGCACTAATACCTGTAATAATCGGAGTAGCGTTAGTAGTTTTTCTAATTGTACATCTAATACCGGGAGACCCCGCCCAAACTATGTTAGGGGAAAGAGCTACCAAAGAAGCTATTGAACAATTAAGAGAATCTATGGGATTAAATGAGCCTTTATATGTTCAATTTTATGAATTTTTCAAAGGTTTATTGAGTGGTGATTTAGGTCGTTCGCTTATGAGTAATAATCCGGTTTTAAGTGAAATATCGGTAAGATTTCCCGCTACCTTAGAGCTATCATTTTTTGCCTTGTTTTTTGCAGTAATTGTAGGAATTCCGGCTGGAATTTTTGCAGCGACACATCAAAACTCAATTTTTGACAATATGAGTATGTTAGTAGCCTTAATTGGAGTTTCGATGCCTATCTTCTGGCTTGGATTAATGTTAATTTGGTTATTTGGAGTTATTTTAGGTTGGCTTCCCCCATCCTCAAGATTAAGTGTGGGAGTAGACTTACATTTCATTACAAATATTTATACTATAGATAGTATTTTGACTTTAAACTGGGTGGCATTTAAAGATGCTATAAGCCATCTTGTTTTACCGGCGATAGCCCTGGGGACAATTCCAATGGCAATGATAGCTAGAATGACAAGATCTAGTATGTTAGAAGTATTAAAGCAGGATTATATTAGAACTGCTTATTCAAAAGGATTACAGGATAGAATAGTTGTATATAAGCATGCTTTAAAAAATGCATTTATACCAATTATAACAGTTGTAGGTTTACAATTCGGAGTTTTATTAGGTGGGGCTGTTTTAACAGAAACCATTTTCTCCTGGCCGGGCCTTGGTAAGTATTTAGTAGATGCAATTTATGCACGTGACTTCCCGGTTGTTCAGGGTGGTATCTTATTTTTCGCAACTACATTTGTTTTTGTTAACTTATTGGTTGATATTTCCTATGCAGCAATTGACCCACGAATTGAATATAGTTAGAAGGGGGAGTGATATAAATGGCTAAAGAAGTTGATAAAAAATATACTGGAAACCCTTGGTTTGAAGCTGGAAGAAGACTAGTCAAAAGTAGAATAGGGCTTCTGGGGATTATTTTTATAGGGATATTGATATTTGTTGCTATTTTTGCTCCATATATAGCTCCACATGATCCTTTAGAACAAAACATAATGATTCGATATCAACCCCCGTCTTCTGAATATATATTAGGAACGGATGAAATGGGCAGAGATATTTTAAGTAGAATTATATATGGGTCAAGAATTTCATTACAGGTTGGACTTTTTTCGATTGGCTTAGCCTTAGTAATAGGTGTATTTTTAGGAATAATAGCAGGTTACTATGGCGGAGTTTGGGATATGGTAATAATGAGAATAATGGATATCATGCTGGCTTTCCCAAGTATCTTATTAGCGATTGCGATTGTGGCAATCTTGGGTCCCCAGCTTAGAAATGCAATGCTTGCTATTGGTATAATTAATATACCAAGATTTGCCCGGATAATTAGATCATCAGCTCTTTCTATTAAGGAAAGCGAATATATTGCAGCAGCAAAGATGATGGGAGCCAGTGATGTAAGGATTATCTTTAATCACTTGTTACCAAATGCAATGGCCCCTTTAATTATTCAAACAACCTTAAGTATAGCAACTGCTATCTTAGAAGCAGCAGCCTTGAGTTTTCTTGGTTTGGGTGCACAGCCACCTACTCCAGAGTGGGGTGCAATGTTAAGTGATGCAAGAAGTTCATTACAAAGAGCGCCCTGGGTTGCAACATTTCCGGGTATTGCGATTATCCTCGGAGTCTTAGGTTTTAATCTCTTAGGTGATGGATTAAGAGATGCTCTTGATCCTAAGATGAAAAATGTATAATAAAGAACTAATCACCCGTCATATCATATCAATCAAGGCGGGTGTTTTTTCTTTTTATAATAAAAATTTTGCAAGGCAGTTATTAAGCTGTCTTTTTTTATATTAACATAGTCGATTAAATGAATTTTGAAAAGATAAAGATAATAGAAATAAAAGGAAAATTCAATCTGATATTTAATTTATATAATAATACTTATAAATTTAATAAGAAATTTAAAATATTTTTATCTTCAAATGACTAATTTTGATGAGCGAAGTTTAGTAATGGGAAAATATAGAGAGACCTAAATAGTAAATATGTATTTAGAGAACTAATAAGAAGAAAAATATTTAAAAAAAGAATGTTTAGTCAGAAATTTACCATGATATCATAGAGTGAAGGTCTATAGTCAGGTGATAAATTTATGAGCTGAACAATTTTTGTATTTTATCATTCATGAACTTTAAAGAACGAAAAAAGTAGACAAGGATTTAAGGGAACAACGGAGACAATTTATATTTGCTAATATGGAAGATGACATATTATAATAGTACTTTTTTTCTATTGAGCTATATTTAATTAAAATAACTATTAATTTGAACTGAACTCTTATGAACTAAAAAGAGGTGATCAGATGAAAACTTTAGTATTTTTCGGATCGGCCCGTAAAAAGGGAAATACGAAAGACTTACTCGATATCTTTTTAGAAGATTTACAAGGTGAAATAGAAATCATAGATGCTTATCGTACTGAAGTAGGTGGTTGTATTGATTGTAGATACTGTTGGAAACAGCGGGGCTGTTCTGTGCAGGATGATATGCAGGAAATATATCCAATGATAGATAGTGCAGATAATATTGTATTTGCAACCCCTCTTTATTTCAATAATGTACCTGGTCCTTTAAAAAATATAATTGACAGATGTCAGGTTTACTGGTCATCTAGGCGCAGAGGTGACCGTGAAGAAATAAGTAATAAAAAAGCAGCTCTTTTAGTAGTTGGGGGAGCTCTGGCATATAATAAACAGTTTAAAGCTATAGAAATAGTTTTAGAAGGTGTTTTAAAAGATATGAAAGCAGAAGTATTAGGCCATGTTTATGTACCTAATACTGATAGAGTTTCCGTTTTAGAAAATAAGGAAATCCAAAAGAAGGCAAAGCAATTAGCGGTTAAATTAAACAAGGGAGAAAAAAACAAAACTAAATAATTTCAATTTAGTTGCGGACTCTTTTTTAAAGGAGCCCGCCTTTTTTATATCTTATATAAAATTAAAAAAATCATTATATAAAATTCAAGGAAAATCATTAGTTCTGCTGATAAATATAATCGGCTCTTCGCTATTTAGTGTGGGTAAACCTTTTGGTATAATTTAACAATAATGATAACTGAATTTTTATTATTTCAAACATTCATTCTCTTTTCTAACAGTATAAATCATTTTATAAATTTTAATAAAGGCTAAATTGACCGGCCTATCGTCCGGCCTTGACAAAAAATTTAAAATGACTTTTATTTCAATTGCAAGAATGAATTTATTTATGAGCTAACGCTTGTGGTAGGTCAAACTTTAATTTGCAGCATCTTAGATATATAGCTGTGATAAAGTTCTTTGTATTTCTAAATTCTCTTGCTTTTCTTTTAACGGTTTGGATTACACTATTTATGCCTTCTAAAACACCATTATTAATTTTACTTGTAATATATTGCATTATTCCTTGCCAGTTTCTATTAATAAACTCTGCTGCTTCTTTCATGGGTCCTAAACGCCCCATAAGTACCGTTTTTGCAAGTAGCTGGCTGCTGTTGTAACATCGTCTATTTCCCAGAACTCTTGCAGTGCTAATTTGAGATTATATGCCCTTAGAGTTTTTAAATTCGTATTAGAAAGAGATGCAAATTTTCCCTTTTGTTTTTTAGTTAAATTCTCAGGGTTTTTAAGCCAAATATATCGGGTTTTTTTAAGAAAACCATTTTCAGCTCTTTCTTTACGTCTGACTTGATCTACCGCTTCATTGATCTTTTTCATAACATGGAATTTATCATAAGTAATTGCAGCATGGGGAAAATTAACTTTACTACCCTTTATAAAGGCAGGTGACATATCACAGCAAATATTTTTTATAGAATCTGCTTTACCTTGATGTAAGATATAATCAAGACAAAATTTATCAATAGTTGTGCTATCTTTACCTTCAGTAACATAAAGAACTTTGGATTCTTCTAAATCAACAAATAGGGTAATATAATTATGTCCTTTTTTACTGGATGTTTCATCAATACCAATGTTTTCAACATCAGAATAATCTTCTTTAGCTCTTGCTTTATCAACATAATGATTGATTATTCTTTGGAGTCTGGTATCATGTTCATCAACTAATTGTGCTATCTCATTTACAGTCATACAGGCAGCTAATTCCATAACAAAGGCATCAAAAAGTAAAGTAAAGCCGGATCTTGGTCTCGACCATGGTACTTCCACTTGTAGGACTCCATGTTCCTCACATTTGACTCTAGGAATGCTACAGTGAATAAAGGCTTTATGCTGGAAAAAATTTAAATGTTTCCAGGTTCTTTCTTTAGTAGTATCATAAATACTGTATTTATCATCACATACTTTGCAGGGGAATTTGGCTCCTTTAACATGAGAAATATATATGTCTAGTTGTTTTGCATCTTTGTCAAAATTAATTTTATCTATCTTCCATGGATTTTCTATACCCAAAGCTTGGGTAAATAAATCAATCTTATTATACATTTAAGTTCATCCTTTCTGTGCCCTTTTTATATAGGTAAAGTATACAATATTTGGAAACAGATAAGAACATAATTTATGAAATTTAAGCTTTAATATGGAAATACCCACACTAAATAGCGAAGAGGCAATTAAGTGTTGTTATAAAATATCTAAATAGAAGGGGGGCTCAAAATGAAACAGCTATGAATTAAGTTATCTTATTAACCATATATTTTTAAAGGATAGGAAAAAGTATAATGCTTTATGAAAATATAGTTAGATAAATTGTATTTGTTTATTATAGATATTGATGGTAATGCTTTCATTAAATTTTTGCATATTTTATGAGCTTTTTATAATTTGAATAAACCGAAAATTTAAATTTGGTGTTCTTATAATTATAATATTTACTTTATTTATGAGAGGTTGTTTCTTGGTAGTTAAAAAAAACAACCTCTTGTTAATTTGAATATTAATTATTGGTTTTTAAATTGAATATTTATTTCTATTATTGCGAAATATACCCTAAAATTAATTTTTAATTATAATTTATGGGAGGAATGGTAATATTTTTATTGTAATAATATATATAAGGAAAAATATGGAACTTAATTTCTTCAATGAAAATATTAAGGGCAAGTCAATTGAAAGATTGATACGCAAATTTCTGAGCCTAAGGTTATTTTCTAGGGCTGTCAGAATTACCTCGGGCATTAACTGTCAAAGTGTAAAAAGCTTTGGCAGTTTTTTTTATAGATTTAAAAAATATTATTAATTTGGATTCATACAATTATTTTTAAGGAGTGGGAATAATGGAGTATAATAAAAAAATAGTTTTGATAACGATTATTATATTTTTAGTCTTTACATTTTCTTTTAATTTAATAGCCAAAGAAAAGTTTCGGGCACCCCGGATTAATTTACAGGGTAATAGTGAAGATGGATTTACAGGGCAAACCAGTGTCTTATTTCCTCTAAAGAGCAGGGATGATGCAATTATTTATACTGATTTTAGAAGTAGGATTAGTAATGATACCGCTTCCGAGTGGAATTTAGGTTTGGGATACAGAAAAAAATATCAATATAATGGTGAACAAAGAATAGGTGGTGTTTATTTATATAAAGATCGTAGAGAAGAATTTAACAAGAAATGGGATATGATTACTATAGGTGGTGAACTTTTAACTGAAAGCTTTGATATCAGACTTAATGGCTACTTAACTGACAATGAAAGAATAACTGCTCCTCACAACGATACTGTTGTTGTTTCAGATAATAAAATCATTTACCAAAAAGGTTATTATAAAAGTATGGATGGTATTGATTTTGAAATGGGAAAAAGATTTATAAATAATAAAGGATTATTTAATAATATAGGTGTATATTTAAAATTATATACATTTTTTGCTCAAGGTACAGATAATATATATGGTAAAGAAATTAATATAAATAAACTAGTTGGTAATAGAAATAAAACTAATTATAAATTTGGTATTGAGTGGCAGCAAGATAATGTTAGAGGTAGTAATCTTAATGCGAAATTTTCAGTATCAATACCGTTTGGTGAAAGTGAAGTAAATAAAGACGAAAAAAATATAAATAATAAAGGGATACTAGAATCAAGAATGACTGACCAACCACATAGAGATATTGATATAGTAATAGGTAAAAGAACAACCGGGGAAAATGTCGAAGGGGAAATTGCTTATAATCCAAAGACAGGTAATAAGTTAGATGATGTAAAATATATGTCAGCAGGAAATGAAGAGATTGTAAGTAAAATAAATCAATCTAATGCAGATGTAATTATTTTAACTGGAAATAAAGGGATTATAGAAATAAGTGATACTATAAAACTTAAAAAAGGACAAACTTTATTATCACCAACAGGCTCTCTTATAGTTAGTTCAGATGAAGAGGGAAATAGAGCTACATATTTCAAACCCGAAGGTAAACAGGCTACCTTAAAGCTTACTTCTAATGATATTTCAGGAAAAGGAGCTTTAGTTCTGGAAAGGAATAATACTGTTTCAGGTCTAAAAATGATAGATGATAGCGATATAGAAAATTCAAGAGGAATTTATAAAGAAGTTTTAGATGTAAATAAAGCACCTGATCTTAGGAATAACATAATAAGTGGGTATGATATAGGAATATATTTTGATGAAATAAAAGGCGAGACTTCAAAAGATAAAATTAAGCAGTTAAAATCATTTAATTTAGAATATGAAAAGCATAATACGATTACGAATCACAGTATTGTAGATGTATATGACCATATAATAAAAGATTGGTATGATTTAAATACAATTAGGTATAATAGTTATGATGGTGATACCCAATATGCCGAATATGGTACTCCATTTGAAGGTGTATATTTATTGAAGTCTAATTTAGATAAAAATTCTGCAGGCTATAAAAAATTAGCCAGTAAAACAGCTAATAATGGGAAAGGCTGGGAACCCTTGATAGGTGATCCATATAGTGGTAGATTTTACTTTGAGACATTTATTGGTGTTTTTGAGGGGAACAATCATATTATAAAAGATCTTTATATTAATAGATCTGATGAAGATTACGCAAGTCTATTTGGCATGTTAGGAAATAAATTTGTAGAAAGCGATGCTAAAATTATGAATTTAGGTATGGAAAATATAGGAATAAATGGGGGAAATTCAGTTGGTGGTATAACAGGTAACAATAAGGGAGTTATAAAAAACAGTTATGTTAAAGGTCTTATAGAAAGTTCAAGTTCAGCAGGTGGAATAGCAGGTGGTAATTATGGTGTTATAGTAAACAGCTATTTTAGAGGAAATATAGAGGGAACAAATAAAGTTGGTGGAATAGCAGGTGGTAATTATGGTGTAATAGTAAACAGCAATGTTGAGGGTAAGATAAAAGGAATTGAAAAAGTAGGTGGTTTAGTAGGTGATAATAAAAATGAAATAAAAAACAGTTATTTTAAAGGAGAACTTTTGGGCGAAGATGAAATAGGTGGGATTGCAGGAATAAATGATTATGGAAGTATAATAAAAAACAGTTTTGCAGATTTGAATATAGATGCAATAAATAGTAAAGATATGGGTGGTATAGCGGGTACTAATTATGAAATTATCCGGAATAGTTATGCCTCTGGTGAAATAAATGGAGATGTGTCTTTAGGAGGTTTAGCTGCAAATAATCACGGTATTATAGATAGAAGTTATTCGACTATAAAGATATCGGGGTCTGATAATATAGGCTTACTAGTTAATTCTAATTTTGGTACTGTAAAAGATTCTTTTGTATTAGAAGATGATATTTTACTTATTGATAACAGCAACACCACGACATCTGAAATATTAGGAAGAACCACAAAAGTTAATGAAGAGGAAATGAGGGGAAACGAGATTTATACTGTTAACCCTATAGATGGATATGAAAATCTTATTGATTTATGGTCTGAAGATATTTGGGACTTAGGAGATGATAGTGTTAATAGCCATTCTTATCCCTCTTTATATTGGCAAAAAGAATAAATAATTATATAAAGGCAAGCTAACTGTGAGGTTAGCACGCAAAGTTTTGAGTCTAAGATTTTTAACCAGACTGTCAGAACTACCTCAGGCATTAACTATAAAAGTGTAAAAAGCTTTGGCAGTTTTTTTAAATAAAACATTAAAGTATCTAAGTAAATATATATTCAGTTTTGAAATCTGATATACTTCAGAACTTTTATGTAACTTAGAGTCTAGATATGAAAAGAAGGTAGGGAAGGATATATTTAAAGTTATTTTATTAAATTTTCAAAATTGAATTTATGATAAAATACTACTAAAAATTATAGACCAACTTACTATCTTTTAGTTTTAATTAAAACTAGGTAATTTCTATATACGAACTTTTATTTTTAAAATATCTGATATAAAGAGGAGAGATATAAAAATGTTCAAAAAACTCAAGATTAGCTTTTAATTAGTATTAATGTTAGCAGTTTTGTTTTCAGGCAGTATTGAAGCACAACAAGTAGATAGGGCACCGAGAATAAATATTAATGGAATTACAGGCGACAATTTTATAAGCCAGACCGGTGTTTTGTATCCTTTCAAAAATACTGAAAATTCACTTTGGTTTACTGATTTAAGATACAGAATAAGTTCAGATGAGGTGCAGGAATGGAATCTTGGTTTGGGTTATAGGTTTAAAAAAGACCAAGGTAAAGAAAACCATATAGCTGGAGTCTATTTATATAAAGATAACAGGAAAGAATTTGATCATAACTGGGATATGTGGACTTTAGGGGGAGAAATATTATCTGAAGAATTTGATTTTAGAATAAATGCCTATATAACTGACGATGAGAAAGTATTAGCCCCTAATTCCACCGCTGGAGGGGAACCTTCTTTTAGAATCAATGAAAGTAATGAATTGCTAATCTCGACCGGTAATGCAGTATATTATAAGTCGATGGATGGTGTGGATATAGAATTTGGTAAAAGATTTACTGAAACAGATACAATCTTTAAAGATGTTGGTGTATATGCTAAGTTCTTTAGTTTCTTTGAAAGTAGTGTAGGTCCAATGCAGGGAAAACAGATTAGGATTAATAAGCAATTTGGTAATAGAGATAAAATAAACTGGAAAATTGGTGCTAAATGGCGTGAGGATAATATAAGAGGTAGTGAAACAAAAGCCACCTTTGCAGTTTCAATACCATTTGGTAAAGGTTCAACTGGTAAGACAGATAACGAAGAAAAAGACTTACTAGAATCTAGAATGACAGACCAGCCGGAAAGAGATATTGATGTTGTGGTAGGAAAAGCCGAAAGCGAAGATGCTACAAGTGATACTTCAAGTGATGAATTTGCTGCTATTAACCCTGTTGAAGGTGAAGATAAAGTTCAAG
>Ga0209925_1000023_pt1 | contig 68464 bp, 64 predicted proteins | sample SalPonR2_A_D1_MG_FD_185702 | JGI IMG/M metagenome (GOLD analysis project Ga0209925, IMG submission 185702) | Salt pond soil microbial communities from South San Francisco under conditions of wetland restoration - Salt Pond MetaG R2_A_D1_MG... ... | reverse complement strand
AATTTTGATGGCTTCGTAAAAAGTCCAATATCTGTGTTGCGCTGCATCCCTCGGAATTTCACGTACAGCTAAGTACGCTGCATTCCTCGGGATTTTGCGCGCCTTGATCTTGAACTTTTTACTTTGCCATCCTAAAATCGACTTTTTACGAGATTGTCAACTTTTGTCTCGCGAATTATTTTGTTATGCATACCGAATTCGAGAAAGATTTGCAACCGGGCGGTTTTGGACGTGCCAGGGCCTCCGGAGGCCATTGATCTTTCGATCTAAAACATTTGTCCGGCATGGTGTGCTCATGTGGAAAGTCTTACTGAAGCTTGAGGAGAAACTCACTCAGTCCTTTTCCGGCCAGCAGCAATACGCAGGCCAGAAAGATGCCTAAAGCGACGGCAATACTGGTATAGTAAAATAGCCGTTCAATGGATTCGAGTGAACTATTGAGCTTTCTTTGCATTTCACGTTCAACCAGGAAAAGACTTTGGTCCAGCTCCCCGGTTTCCTGACCGTTGACGATTAGTTTTTTTTGCTCTTTTGGCAGCGGAAAGAGGCCGGCGATATCTTCGGCCCGTAAATTCACAGACAATCCGGATTCGGCAAATATGCGTTTCATCTCAGTAAAGGAAAGCCCGGCGGCAATGCCGAATTTTAATGTTACGGCTCTTGACCAACCGTTGAATCCCGGCATTAGCAGCAAAAGTAAAAAAAAGACAGACAGTAGGGCAGAGGGGGCGGCCAAACCGATCGTCAAAACGAAATGGGGCAGCGGAATCTCAAGGGTTTGCATATAGAAACCGATGATGCCGAAAATGGCCCCTATGATAATAAATGCTTTCAGAAGGGAAAAGAAGAGATGGCTTTGGTAGCGGTAACGGGCTTCAAAGAAATCAGCGAGCTGATCAAAGGTGGATTCCAGCTTCCCCGTGTATTCACCGGTGCGTAGTATCGCAAGCGCAAGCCTATTGATTCCGGCTTTTTTGATGCTCTCTGTTAATGTATCTTCTGCTTCGACATATTTTGCCGCTTTTTTGAATTTGCCCTTCTGCCTCTTTAAAGCCGGGATCAACGGCTCCCCGCTTTTTAATGCGAAACCCAGGGCCCGAAAACTTTGATGCAGCATAAATACGATTCTTCTGAGTCATTCAGGAAGAGGGTGAGTAAAGAAAATCAGCGCCTTCCGCCGCGCCGCCATGGCGAACACGGGGTGTGACGAGGATTTTCATGTTAAAGATTCGTCTTATTGCTGGCGTATAACGATCAGGCTGCAGTAATTGGATCCCGACATTTTGGCGGCGGCGCCTTCCTCAAAGTCGAGATACCAGTATGCATTGGCCCAAAATTGCGTGGTCCCCGTACCCGTCCAATATTTATGGGACCGGTCGTTGGAGGGGAAATATTTATTATTTATCCTGCCCCACCCGTCTTCTCCACGAGTTTTCGTAGTCAAGGATTTGAGTTCATCAAGGGTTGGCAGTCGATAGCGGGATCCCAGAATTTCTTCAGCGTATTCTTTGGCCTCATCCCAGTTGAAAATCTTGTTTTTTATGATAAACCATTCCCTTTTAAGGTATTTGTCGTAGACCACATGATCCGATATTTTTATAAAACGATTCGGGATTTCAATAAAATTCGAATATAAGGCTGTATTATAGCTTCGAAAGTCACATAGGGTGGCCTCGCTCTCGGCCTCGCTCTCGGCCTCGTCCGGGCCCTCCGCTGCCTCCACTGCGTTTGTTTCGGTTTCGTCTTTATAATAGGCCAGTTGTTCACTTATTTTTTCTTCACTAATTTTTGTTTCCCCTTTAAAGGTGAAGGTGCCGGTAAGGCAGGTGGATTCCCAGGGGATTTGCTGGTTATTCGTCTTTTGCATGACTTCTTTTCTGGTCCTTTTAAATACTTCCTCTACCGGCAGGCCTTCGATCTGTATGTACTTCAACAGTGTGGAGGTATAGAGCCCGTTCGCATCCGCTTCCCCATCTTTTGCGACTGAGCCCGGACCGGTTGCATAGGCGACCAAAGTGCCGATGGGCGCGTCAACTTTCGCCAGACCTTTTGATGCGGAGCGAAAACTGCTTTGGAAAGGGTTGTTGCGGCATGCGTCGAGAATCACGATATTCAATCGATTTTGAGCCGTTTCGAGGGAACCGAGGATTGATGAAAGGCTGACGCAATTATCCATTACCTCATATTCTCTCAATAAATCGACGCCAACCGGAATAAGGTAGTTCTCTCCCCTTACCTGGACCCCGTGCCCCGCATAATATACGACGCCGCAGCCGTGTGATTCCCGTAACGCATTATCGAACTTCCGAACCGATTCCCTGATTTGCGCCTCATTGCAATTAATACATTTAATTATTTTAAATTGAAGCGCTGACAATGCCTCAGCCATGTCCTTGGCGTCATTGACGGGGTTTTTCAGAGGGGAAAACTTATAATCGTCGTTGCCGATGATCAATGCCGTCCGGTTAGGGCTTTTATCCGCGGCCCATAGGTCAGGGCCGGTGCATGCCAGCATGAAAACGATTAAAACAAATAATTTTAAGATATTTAAAAAGTTATGTGTAACCATGGCCATTTTCCCCTTTTGCTGCCCAAATCTTTACTGAATTTCGGACATTCTATTCCTCATACAGCTCCTCGTCCGTTTTTATTTTAATCGCTTTTCCGGAACAACGGACTGTTGTTGTGGTGAAAATAGCCGGAATACCCGATTTTTCAACAGTTATCGTTCTTCTGAGAATAGCGTCGGCGTCCGGACTTTTCGCCAATGTTTTAAACAGGGCGCGGTCTTTCGTTCGATCCTGAAACAACTCAAACGGCAGAAATTTCGAAATGGGTTCATACGCATATTTATCTTCGAAAAACCGGATCCCAAAAATTTTAACTTTTCCGTCAATGATATCGATTAGCCCAAGCAGCACTGAATGTGTCGTAGATTGGCCCTCAACGCGATCCAAAACCGCGTAGTCGGCCCTTGATAGTTGTGGGGTCGCCGAATGCGTCCAGTTGGCGCTTGGCACCTGTTTTTTTATCGCCGCCCCGCAGCCGGTTAATAAAAAGCCGCCTAACAGAACAATTCCGATCAATGCAGTCCGCATCCTCATCGCTTTCATAAACCCTCCTCATCAAATAATCGTATTTTATTCCATATCCGCAATAGGTCCTAATCCTCTCTAACCAATCTGAAGCCGAGATCATGGTATTTCGCGCCGGGGGGGAAATAGCCGCGATTTCTGGTTCTTAATTCTTTTTTTTCGCTGTACCAGCCGCCCCCTCTGATCACCCGGTAGGGTTGCCCTTCCCCGGTAAAACAGGGGTTATGTTTTTTGTGGAACTCGTATGCGTCCGGGGCATAGACATCCTGACACCATTCCCATACGTTGCCGGCCATATCGTATAGGCCAAGGCCATTCGGTTTTTTGCGTCCTACGGGATGGGGATGTTTCCCGCTGTTATCCAGATACCAGGCGATGCCATCCAGGGGTTTCGCCCCCGGATACTTTTGATCTTCGCCGGCGTTGCGGCATGCATACTCCCATTCGCATTCAGTGGGCAGGCGAAATCTATATTTACCCTCGTGTTTATCGTTTAATCGCTTGATGAATTTTTGTATGTCGTGCCAGGAAACATTTTCAACCGGACAATTCTCCCCGAGATCGTCAAAATCTGAGGGATTATCATTCATGATCATCGCCCATTGCTTTTGCGTCACCTCATGCGCGCCCATCCAGAAGCAATCGAGGACTACATCATGCTGCGGCTTCTCGTCGGGGATACATGAGGAAAAAAGGGCTTTGTCATGACATCCCATTTTGTAATTGCCGCCAATAACCCAGACGAACGCCATGCCTGTCGCGGGATCCACCCATTTATCGCCTTTTTCATCATCAGCGGGTTTCCCCTCTTGAGCCATTTCGATGCTTTGCTGCGCGTTTTGCTGATTGCCCCCGGTTGGCGAATGGTTGGGCCCATTGCCCCCAGGACTTGTTTTGACAGTCGTGGCCTTTTTTGAAATTTTGATCCCGCCATCGCCGGCTGCATCCCCGGATTCGGATTCCGCATCCGGGCCGTTTAGGGCTGCCACCGGGCCTGCAATGGATATGAGGAATAAAATAAAAAAGGCTAATACGCGAACCTGAAGCGACATAAAAACACCTTATTTTAACCTAAATTGAGCGTTTCAATTTTTTGAAGATTTAACTTTTTATTTTATTTTTAGGATACTGGATCATTTTTTAAATCAAAAAATTTAAAACCCTCCGGGATTTCCAATTTCACCGCATCTACTGCGTCAAATGATGTCTCGCATAGGCGCCTATCGCTCGACATCATTTTCCTTGTATCTGCGGCAAACTTGAAAATCGCTCAATTTAGGTTTAAGCCGGACGGCCCCTATTGGACCATTTGGACCTCAACCCTTCGATTCTTTTGTTTATTTTTAGGATTATCGTTGGGCAGCAGGGGCAGGCTCTCGCCGTAGCCGATGATTTCAAGCCGTTCTTTATTGATCGGAAAGTTGCCCAACAAATAATTTTTTACCGCTTGGGCACGATAAAGACTCAAATTCAGGTTATGTAAATTAGGCCCATCCGAATCGGCATGCCCGGCGATTAACAATTTTTTTCCGGATAGTTTCTCATCTGTCAGCGCTTTACCCAACTCTCCGAGCGTCGGATAGGAAGACGGCCGAATCGCGTATGAGTTTTTATCAAACCGAATATTTAAATGGGCGCGCTTTTTTAACAGCGATAAATCAAACTCGACCTCTTTTTTTACCGGCATATCATCCTTTTGCATCTTCATTACCTGGATGCGCTTGGCCGGCGGCTTTGGTTTAAAGGCCCGCGTCAATGAGTGCCTGTCTTTTTCCGGTGAGGTAAGCTTACTGATAATTTCATCGGCCGTCTTCTGAAATTCCACTTCTTCTTCCGCGTCGCATGGATGGCCTATAAAACCGATCAGACAAAAAGCCAGTAATATATAGAATCCTTTTTTCATTGCTGCCCCCTATAGAAAATGATTCGTTACGGGATCACGCGGCCACTGTATATTTTTTTGAGATAAACAGGCAAAAGTGGTCGGCACGGTTCCAAATCCTGATGATCGCAACTATTATTTCCTATCATGGTCTGATATGATTGTATATCGGTGTTTGCCCTATATTTTTGTCAGTGTTTTTACTACAGATCTAAGAGGTTTATTAATATTTCTTAAGAAAAAACGACTCAGATTTTTTCGTATAACATGGGATAAAAACAATAATCCCGTAAAGATCCGTATCTCCCGTTCATTTGATACTTTACTTTCCCGCTTACGTATTATAGGTTGGTATAAAAATTTTTTCAAGCAGATATTGAATTTCTAGACAACCTAACAATTTTGACAGTCTCGTAAAAAGCGGTTTATTCTGCCGCGGCGGTATTTTTGCAGAAAGTAACTCTAAAAAACATCCGCATTGTCATTTCGAGCGGCAGCGAGAAATCTTTAACCAATCAAGATTCCTCGTCACTTTCGCTCCTCGGAATGACAACAGCGAAAGCATCTAAAATAATATTAAATATTGTCGAGTTCCTTAGAAGTCAATTTAGATCCTACTAAACCGTATTGGCTTAAGGGTTTCCCAATGTCCCGATCCGATGAGCATATCGAGCTATTAAAAGCGGTTCTCGCTGAAAAGTATGATGTCGTCAGGTTACTCGCCGCCGGCGGGATGGGTGAAATCTATCTGGCGGTTCATCGGGTCTTAAAACAAAACCGGGCCATTAAAATCATTCATCAATCACTGGATAAAGACGAAGGGGTCCGTCAGCGATTTTTGCAAGAAGCCACGCTGGCTGCCGGTATAGACCATCCGGGCATTATTCAGATCATTGACTATGGGAGCCATGAAGATTTCGATTACCTGATAATGCCCTATATCGAGGGCATTGATTTAGAGGCGAGGCTCAAAGAAGGCCCTTTTGATCCAAAAGAAGCCCTTGATTTGATGATTACGATGGCGGATGCCATCGCCTGCGTACACCAGAAAGACATCGTTCACAGGGATATCAAGCCCTCCAACTATATGCTTGATAATTACGGCCGGATGATTTTAACCGATTTCGGCATTTCAAAAAATCTTGGCGGCGAGAGCCTGACCGCTACAAATATGCTTCTGGGTTCGCCAAAGTATATCAGCCCTGAGCAGATTACCGGCAATCGGGTCGATAACAGGAGTGATCTGTATTCCCTGGGCCTGGTATTCTATCAAATGTTAACCGGCGTCCATCCATTTGACGCCGTGGATCCCGCCTCGCTGGCCTATCAGCAGGTCCATAAGAAACCTTCCCGGCCCAGTGAAATCACCGGCGGGATTCCCAGAAAACTGGATCAAATAATCCTTCGACTGGTCGAAAAGGATCCGGAAAAGCGATATCCCGATGGCGAAGCGTTAAAGTTGGATTTACAGAAAGTGAGATCCGCGTCCCCGAAGGATCATCTCTCCGATGCATCCGCGCTTCAGCTTCGGCAGTCGGGCCGTTTTCATGAAATGGCCACCCAGTTGATGCGCCCTTTGAATAAAACGATATTGAAGGGGCGGCCATCGGCGGCCGAAGATGGCCAGGCAGAAATAGATAAAACCATAAGCGGCTCGTCAGCGCGGGATAAATCCAAGAAAAGAAAGCTGTTCGCAGCCGCCGTCGGGGGCTTTGCGGTACTGCTTATTGGTTTTTCTATCCTTTTGGTAGGCGTCTTCGAGGATTCAAAGAAGCGACCCCGCGAAGCGTTGGGAACGGGGGAAAAAGCCGCGCAGCCTTCAAATTCGGCCCTTAAGGGAGCGCCTCCGCCTGAGGCTATGGACAAGAAAAAGAAGGCGCCCCGGGCGCTCACCCTTCGTCCGGATAAATCCCATTTTGTCGAGTTGCATAACAAAATGTCAAATATTGCGGCTTCTCTTGTCAGAAAAGATATAAGACGGCTTTTTAGCCTTAAAACGGGATGCGAAATGCCCAAGCAGGAGCCGCAATATGAGTCGATGATCCGGCAGTTTCTTGCTGAAACAACGTATTCGCACTTAGCCCAAAACAATGGCGCATGCGACTTGATTATTTCTATGGAGGATGCGGCCTCTGGCAAGCGATTGCGTATTAATAGCAGCTTCTATGGGGAGAACCCTGTTTTTGGCGAGGCGTTTATTGTCACGGAGGCGGCTTCTATCCCGTTTTACAAGATCAGCTTGATCCTGAAGCGCAATTACTGCTTTAACCTGTTGTACTACCTGGAATCTATGGGCGGTTCGGCTGGCGGGGAAAACCTGAAAATTACCCTGCCGAACCCGTCATCCCATCGGTTGACCATCGGCGACGAGGCTAAATTTTGCGTCCGAGCGCCATACAGGGCCTACTGCATGCTGCTCAATATCAACCTGGATGGCATATACAAGCTGTTCCCAAGAAATTATGAGGAGACGTATCCAATCCCAAAGGATGGGAGCCATTGCTTGGAAGCGATACAAGTGACCCGTCCGGCTGGCAATGAGCTGGTCGTCGCTGTAGCCTTCGGCAACGAGGATGATATGTCAGAATTTAGCCACAAATTTACCCCTGACAACTATTCATTTTATTGTTGGCCCTTAAATGATGAATCCCCTGCCGGGGCCGTGGCTTTTTGTGAGGATCTGGTTTTGGCCCTGGCCCGTGAACCGAACAGTGAATGGTCCTGCCAAGCGGAATTGATTCATGTTGTTGAAAATAAATAATATTTTATCAGATAAGGCTTGGGCGATCTACAGGAGCTACGCATGGGTATGCGGGATTAACGCGGATATGAGTTTTTATAGTAATTTTGTGCTTGACAGTTGGACACAGATAATTGAAAATAACACTTACCAGCCCATATGGTTATGGGAATAAAACGCAGGCAAGCCGTTTGAGCGATCCATTTGGCCTTGTTGGCCTTGAGAAACCTCGCCCTTTGGATCGAGGCGGCGGCGTTTTTGGAGGAAGATGCCATAAGCCAACCTTACTTTTATTAACCCTAGTTTTTGGACTGATGAGAGGGAGGAGTCAACATGAAGCGAGTCATCGGCAAACTTTTTAAAGACGAAAGCGGTCAGGGGACGACGGAATACATTATTATCGTCTCACTGATCGCCATCGCCCTTATCGCCACATGGGTAATCTTTCAAGAAAAGATTAAAGAGTTTATTGGCCACTTGGGAGAAGATTTAGGGGAAGCAGACCAAGGAACCGGTAATTGATGGGCCAAAGGATGACTTGGGGAAAAAAAACGGATAGGCACGCGTTAAAGCGGTTATGGCGTCGTGAAGATGGCCAAACGACGGTTGAGTATGTAATTGTTGCCAGTTTTGTGATAACGGTGTTTATCCTTTTTAATGCCGTATTTCACCGTATTATCGAAGATGCCTACGGGGTATACGCAGTCATTCTGAGCCTTCCGATCCCATGAGTCATAAACCGGATCTGTCTTCAGGTTGGAGGGACTATTGAATGGGGCCGGAAATTCCTTGAACCTCTTTGTGCCGATTATCGCGAATGCCTTGCTGCTGGCGCTGATACTGTCGGCATCGGTGACAGATATCTGGAAGAATAAGATCTACAACTGCCAGACCTATCCGGCGATGGCGGCAGGGTTTTTTCTAGGTTTTCTGTTCAGCGGTATCCATGGTCTTCTGTTTAGTATCGGGGGGTTGGGACTGGGTATCGCCATACTGCTGATCTTTTTCCTGCTTGGCGGCCTGGGTGCCGGGGATGTCAAACTACTCGGCGCCATAGGCGCATTAAAAGGCCCTGAATTCGTCGTCTGGACGATGTTTTATACGGGCCTGGCAGGCGGTGCGGTAGCATTCGCCGTGATCATCTGGCGGGGAACATTTTTGCAAACCTTTATGAATATCGGCCTGCTGCTCAGGCATCCCCTCATGTTTGCGCGCTCTCCTGAGGCCGTTCGGACGGATGCGGACGACCAGGCATTACAGTACCTGCCCTATGGGTGTGTCATCTCCGCAGGCTCCCTGTTGGCGCTGTTTATTGCGTAAACAGACGATATTCGTGGTTGTGTGGATCCGTTCATGCATTGGCAGAAGGCTAAATGGCAAAATAAGACGTCGGGACAGGCGATGGTGGAGTTCGCCATTGTTTTTCCGGTATTATTCTTGCTGATTCTGTTGATCATCCAGTTGACGATGATGTGCATCGCCAAGCAGATGGTCAACTATGCGGCCTATTGTTCGGCCAGAAGCGCCTGCGTGTGGATGGGACATTCAAGCGGGGGTTCAGGCCAGGTGGATCTCACCACGGCTAAGAAAAAGGCAAAGCGGGCGGCGGCTATCGCCTGTATCCCTATTTCCCCGGATTATGGATTGTCGGGTCAAAATCTGCCCAATCTCATCGACGAATTGGCCGAATACGGGAGCCGGTTCGTTTTTTCATCGCTTTTGACAACCGTCAAACTCTTTGACGGAAACGGCAGTGAAATAACAAGCGGCGATATAGAGGCTTCAAGTATGGTAAACCAGGATGTTACCGCCGAGGTTGAACATGAATATGTCTTACGTATTCCGCTGGTGAATAAAATTTTTTACTACCTCTGTTCTACTTCGCCAGTGGCCGAGGGCCAGCGCGCCCTGCACGGTGAACCCGAGCAGTCCCTTTCCATGCGTCCTTACAAGGAATATATCGATCTTGAGGCTTACGGATACTCGTTTTACCGCTTACCGATGCTTGGCCGGTGCACCCTGACTGTTGAGGGAAAAACGGGATGATTATTATACCTAGATTGAGCGACCGGAATTGTGGTTTTTTTGACTGACGGGTGGGTATGCGCAGATTTTTTAAACTTTCTAGAGATGTTCATAATGATAGAGGCGGTCAGGCGATGATCGTTATCGCCATCGTCATGTTCACCATCGTCTGCTTCCTGGTCTTTACGGTAAACGTGGGGCACCGGATTACAGGAAAGGTCGAGTTGCAGAATGCGGCGGATGCATCGGTACAGTCGGGGGCCATATGGAATGCGCGGGGCCTGAACATGATAAGCATCTTAAATGTAGGGATGACTGAATGCCTCGCGCTGGTAATCATGTTTCGCGCGTTTCACAAGACATGGCAGACGACGCTGAACAAAGTGGTGATAGCCTGTAACCGTGCTGCTGCAAATGCCTGTAGCGCCATTCCCATTGTGGGGCCGGCCATTGCTTCGGCCTGGAATGCGTTGATTACGATAGCCGAGTTTGCAGAACGTGCCATCGGTCCGGCCGCCAAGGCAATGAACAGACTGGCGAAAAAGAACGGCGCCTTATGGAAACTAATGGATACATTGGAAACAATGGAAAGGGGTATACAGTATGCCGCGCCGGTTATTGCGCTTTATGAAAGCGACCGGATCGCCGCCTTTAATAATGCAGACGGGGTTATCGATTTCAGCCTAAAGGGCGAGAATGTGGAGGCTTTCCACGCCATTCTGCTGCCGCTGCCGATTCCCGATGGCAGCGGAACCGCCCCGATGATCAAAGAAGGAAGCTTTGACGATATATGCGAACATACAGTGGGCGACGGCGGGCATGGATATGAAGAATACCTGAAGTGGAAGGCTTGGTTCAGTGGCCAATATAATGCGCTAGGCATGGATATTCCCATGATGCATATTGATTTTTTAGGGGGACCGTCGATTCAGGATATCTTTGCGACTATATATGGAACGGTGTGCATTGGTATTATTCCTAATCCCGGGATTGTTTACAAGGTTTATGTCAAGGTCTTTGCCGACTCCATCTGTGGAGGCTCGACCAGTTTTGATGCGCCGGAAACCGTTGAGAGGAATACGACGAGCTGCAGTGAATGCGATCCAGGCAAGCATGATATTACTGATAAAAAATGGCTTCGTGAAACATGTGAAATCAACAGTTCTAATCTTAAGGCGTATAATTGTGATAAGAGTAACGCTTGTATTTCGAATGCGAAGTCGCCTTCTGACGGCGCGTATGAAAAAGTAAAAACCGTCACCCACGTGATGAGTGAGGATCCCTGCAAAAAATGTATTCTGAAAAAATGGGAGAAGGAAATCCGGAATGCGGAGGGCGAGGTCGTGGATATCAAGAAGAAATATTATAAAACCGTCAAGACGCTTAGATGGTGTAAATACAAAGAAAAAGTCGACGAAGGGATAACGCCGCCCTCCAAGAAACCAAAGCCCCTTATGCTAGCGGATGATTGGCAGGATTATGCCAAATATACCGTTGTTGTCAAAAAAGACGTCGGTGACCGGGTCTCCATCGTCTCTGCAGATTCCGGGGGGCATAACGCTATCTCGGGGTTCGCTTTGGCGACCGCCCAGGCCGAGGTATACAATCCGACAGAGGCCCATCTTTTTAATCAGGACTGGCAGGCGAATCTAAAACCATGGAAGGCCGGGGATGTGAATTTGGGTATAGGGGGACTCAATGATCTGCCTTCGGTGATTCAAAAAGCCGTTAATGAGGGTGCCAAAGAGGTTATCGTCCATTAAGCCATGAGATTATTTCCAAACTTTCGAATTGCTCCGCTCAAAGGGCTGGTAAAGGAAAGCCGGGGACAGTCGTCGGTGGAGTTTGCCGTTGGGGCGCCGGTGCTCATTTTTATGATATTTGCCATATTATATGTGAATGACTTCTATATCGCGAAAGAAAAAACGCTGGTTTCCGCCCGGTACGGCAGCTGGAAGCTGGCCCGGGACGCCAATCTGTCGGGCGATGTGAAACCGGATATCCTTCAGCATTATTTTGAGGGGGCCGAGGGAAATATAGAGATCCAGGATGTGTCTGATACGAACCCCTTTAATGCGGAAAATGCCAATACGAATATAACAGGCCTGCTCTCATCCGGGGTGGACTCGGTTGTCGAATTTATAAACAAGGTTTTTACGGACGGCGGGCATCTGCGATATGGCATCCGGGTAACCTATTCAGGGCAGCCCAAGCTCGGCCCGTTTGATTTGGCTAAAATCGGCGTTGATCCGATACATGTTTCATCAGCCCACTATGTCGACGGCAATAGCTGGGACGGGGATAATACAGACGTCCATGAAGTGATGGGCCTGTTATGGGAAACCGTTAAAGGCGCCTTTCAAGCACTCAATGATGAAGATGTTAATGAAGAGGGCGGCGAAGCAGACCTGGAGGATGCTGAGCTGCCTTAAAGCGTCTTGTATCCTGACATTTTAGATAATGGGAAACGAACAGGGGTTGGGATCGTGTTTTACCTGAATAAAATATTCAGACTGATACTAATTGCCCTTGTTGTGCTTCTTGTTGGCTGGTTTGGCATGCACTACGGGGCCGACCGGCATTCAACGGCAGAGGCCAAAATCTATGATCGTCTGCTGAATTTTACCCGGGCCATGCCGGCCTATCTTTTCAAGGATCGAGACGGGAGGAAACCCTATCGGGTGGTCGTAAACGACAATACCACTTTTCTGGATGTCGAAAAAACAAATGATGATATGACCTCGGTTTTTAATTTTTACGAAGAAAAGTTCCCCCCGCAGCCGATGTATCAGTTTGATACCGCGGTTGCGGATGACTACCCGAAGGCCAAAAAGTCGCTTCAGGCGGCCAATGTATGGCTGAAACTTATCCAGGCGCATCAGCACTTCCGAATAGAGAGGGAAAACTATGGATTTTGGGGGGCTTTTGAATTTCATGACTCAGAACTAAAAATTGGCAGTGAGGCTTATTATAAAAAACTGGTTGATGCACTTGAAACCGGAAATATAGGCGAACTCGGGATAGGCCGGGTGGTGGTCGCCTTAAAGGATCGGGGAAAAAACGAAACCACTTTAATTAAAATGTGGACGGACCGGGATTTTAATTTCAATAATCTGCTTCCCGGCCCTGACGGGGATGTGGCGGGCGATGATATTGACAAAGTGCCCCGTTACCCCGGAGATAACCGCATTATGTCTTTAGCACAAAAGAACCGCCGGACCCTTGACCGGATCGCCCTATACGAGGGGGGCGGATCTGTGGCGGCGCATGTACTGTTTTATCATTCAAGGATGCCGGAGTCGGGCTGGAAGCGTGATAAAACGGTTGAGCCTATCGCCAGGAAAAAAGCCGATGAAAATCTAATGTTCTTTACCCAAAAGGATCGGGAGGTGACCATTCAGGTCCGGTTCCACGATCGCACGGGGGATGTGCTGACTTCAGTGATCGAGAGAAAGCCAAAGGGTTAATATGCAGGGCATGAAAAGGGGCAGCTTATGAACAGACGGGCGCTATTATTAATCGCAGGGGCTGTAATATGCGGGTTGATCGCGATACTGCTGGTGAACCAATATATTACGAAACAGGAAAAAGAGATTTTCAAGGGGATGGCGCTAACCGAGATTGTGGCGGTGAGCCAGGACGTTGAGGCGGGAACGAAAATCTCCCGGGATATTTTGACAACAAAACAGGTGCCGGAAAAATATGTGCATGCCAATGCCATCAGTCCGGAGGATATGGATTTCATTGTCGGCCAGACGTTGAATTTTCCCTTAAAAAAAGGCGACCCGATTTTATTTACCGATATTGGCGAGGAGCGGATTCGGATGCGAATGGGGCGGCTTGCCGGCAAAGTGATGAAGGGGGAGAGGGCCCTATCGATTTCAGTGGATTCGGTTACCGGCGTGTCCGGCCTTTTGGCGCCGAATGATCATGTGGATATCCTGGGGACATTCAGAAACCAGGAGACCGGCGAAGAAGCTACGCTTACTTTACTGCAGAATATTACAGTACTTGCCACAGGCTCTGTGATGTCTGGGGAGGAGCAGACCCAGCGATCCTATGCAACTGTTACATTGCAGGTGACGCTGCAAGAGTCGGAGTTGTTGGTATTTGCCCAGGAACGGGGGCGTCTGACGCTCCTGTTAAGAAACCCGGAGGATATGGAGACCAATAAGGATATTCCCAAGGTCACCTTTTCAAATATCATGAAGACCGAATACCGCAAAGAGATTCAGAAACAGCGGGATCGGATTGAAATCATCAAACGGGGCAAATCCGTTCAAGGCGGTGAATAACAAGAGAGGGGGGGGCATGCAGAATAAAAACAGCCTAAAAACAGTCATATGGCTTCTGGCGGGGCTGATGACCGGATTAATATTTACCGCTCCGGTGTCGGCCAAACTGATTCTTACATTGGGGGAGCAGAAAACCATCGAATCCCCTGATGTCAAACGGATTGCCGTTGGAGACCCCAATATCGCCGATGTCAAGGCGCTTGAGGCCTCCAACAAGATTCTTGTCACGGCAATGGGCGTGGGGCGGACGAATCTCTTGATATGGGATGAGGACGACAATGAAAAATCCATCCTGATTCAGGTAATCGCCGAAGACCCGGAGGATGTGGCCGAGGAGATCCGAAATTTGCTTCGCGGTATCGAGGGCATAAAAGTCATGGCGATGGGCAATCGAATCATCATCAACGGCAATGTGTTAAAGAACCAGGATTTGAACAAGATAAACAAAGTGGCCGCCTTGTATCCACAGGCGACCAATCTGGCGAGAATGAGCCCGTCGGTACTGAAGATATTATCGGATAAAATCAATAAAGAATTCAGTGAGGCCGGGCTTGCTGATATTAAGGCCAAGCGAATGGCGGATAAAATTGTTATCCAGGGCGATGTCTCGGATAAAATATCAAAAGAAAGGGCCGGGCAGATTGCGACGGCTTTTGATGTACCCGTCATAAATTTTATCGATGTCGGCGTGTCATTGAAAAAAATGATTGTTGTGCATGTCGATTTTATTGAACTTAAAAAAGGCGACATGAATAAACTCGGCATCCAATGGAGTGACGCCAGTTCGGGTGTTCTGGCCACGGCCAGCGTATTGGGGGAAGGCGGGTTCGGCGAACTCAGCGCCCCTTTCGCCGGCACCTATGGATTTAATACCTACCGAACCGTCATAACGGCAGTGAAGAATGACGCCAATTCCAGGGTTCTTGCCCAGCCGAAGCTATTGTGCAGGAGCGGGGAAAAGGCTGAGTTCATGGCGGGCGGTGAAGTATCGATCCCTTTGATCACCGAGGACGAAGTCAAAGTGGAATACAAACCCTACGGCTTACTTCTGAATATATCACCGGTTATCGATAAAGAGGATCATATCGCCACGGAGATTTCGGTTGAGCAAAGCACGGTTAGCTATGCAAGCACCAGCGAGTACCCGAATTTCGATAAAAGCCGGGTCAATACGTTTATCAACGTCAAAAGCGGCGAGACCATCGTTTTGTCGGGCCTTCTAAGCAATACGAATGCAAAATCCGTCTCAAAGCTTCCCGGCTTGGGCGATATCCCCGTGCTTGGGGAGCTATTTAAGTCCAGAAGCTTTAAAAACGATAAAAGCGAGCTCATCGTTTTTGTGACGCCAAGGGTAACGGATGCCAAAGATCCTGAGATGCAGGACCAGATAGAAAAAGCGGAAAAAAAATACAAGGAGGCTGACGAGGACCTTGGCTTCGATCTCATGGACTGATGGCTTCATAAGCCTCCGATATCTATCAATTAACTCCATATCAGGCTGAACAAAAATTTTATTTAAATGATAAAAGTTACTGTGGAATCTTTGGGGCAACCCCCGGCAAAGGCCAGGTTGGAGCGAATCGAGAAGGCCAGGGTGACGATTGGCCGCTCGGCGGACAACGATATCGTACTGCCCGATGGCAGTGTATCCCATCGTCATGCGGAGATTCTTTATCAAGACGGGAACTTCTATATCACGGATTTGGGAAGCACAAACGGCACCCTGGTAAACAACCAGTCGATTACCCCCAAACAAAGTATTCCCGTCGATGGGAATAATGCTGTTATCGTCGGTGTCTTTCGGCTGAAAGTCTCAAAGGATGGGGGCAATGGGCCAACAGGCCATCTATCCGCGCCTGAAGCTGAACCCGAGTCTGAAACCATTATCGAGCGTATCCCTGAGAGCACTGCTTCTGAGGAAAAGACCGCTTCTGAGGAAAAGACCGCTTCTGAGAAAAAGAGCGCCCCAGAGAAAAAGAGCGCACCAAAGGAAAAGAGCGCCCCAGAGGAGAAGAGCGCGCCAGAAGCCTCGGCGCCGAAAACAGTCGGGTCTCAAAAAACGCATGAGTATTTAAATTTCAAAAAGGAGGTGCACAACCGCCTATTATCCATAATTGATTTACGCCGGATGGATCTGAAAAAGTTGAGCGATGAGGAGCTGAGGAAGCAATGCCTGGATATTGTACAAAAAATTGTTAAAGAGAAAAAGAAAGGTCTCCCGTCAAATCTCGATGAGTCGGCGTTTATAAAAGATGTATTGGATGAGGCGCTGGGGCTTGGCCCGCTCGAGGATTTACTCGAGGATCCCAGGGTTTCAGAGGTGATGGTCAACCGCAAGGATCAGATCTATGTTGAAAAAGACGGAAAGATAGAGCTGTCCCCGAGAATATTTACCAACGACCAATCCGTCCTCAATATTATCGCGCGAATTATTACGCCGCTGGGGCGGCGGATCGATGAGAGCTCTCCCATGGTGGATGCCCGCCTGAAAGACGGATCCCGTGTCAACGCCGTTATTCCGCCCCTGGCATTAAACGGCCCCTGTATTACGATTCGAAAATTTGCCAAGGAGACATTAAAAAGCAGCGACTTGGTGAGATTCGGCAGTTTGAACCAATCAATGGTCGATTTCATCAAAATATGCGTGAAATATAAAAAAAATATCGTTATCTCCGGGGGAACAGGCTCCGGCAAAACGACGCTGCTGAATCTATTCAGTTCCTTTATTCCCCCGGGTGAACGGGTGGTGACCATAGAGGATGCGGCGGAGCTTCAGCTTCAGCAGGCGCATGTCATCCGGTTGGAATCCAGGCCGCCGAATATCGAAGGTAAAGGGGAGATAAAGATACGTGACCTGGTGCGCAATTCACTGCGAATGCGTCCGGACCGGATTATCGTTGGTGAATGCAGGGGCGGGGAATCCCTTGACATGCTGCAGGCGATGAACACGGGCCATGATGGATCAATGACCACGGCCCATGCCAATACGCCGCATGACCTTTTGTCCCGCCTGGAAACCATGGTTTTGATGGCGGGTGAAGAACTGCCCAGCCGGGCGATAAGAGAACAAATAGCCGGCGCGGTGGACATTATTGTTCAGCAGACCCGTTTTTCCTGCGGGGCCCGCAAGATCACCAATATATCCGAAGTCGTCGGCATTGAGGAGGATCGCATCGTATTGCAGGATATTTTTTATTTCAAGCAGGAGGGGCTTGACGAAAACAATCACACCAAAGGAAAGTTCATCGCCACCGGCTGGATCCCGTCACTATTCGATGAACTGATAAGGCGGGGGATGGAAATTGATATGGGGATATTTCATAACTGACAAAGGCTGATTTGCCCAATCCCCTGAGGAACCCGAACCCATATAGGAAAGCTGTTTTTGATGGAAAGTTTTATTGAAATAGGGATCTATCTGTTTATTTTTGTTTTTGTATTTATATTGGCCGTATTGGCCTTTGACGCCTTCCAGAGAATGCTTAAGAAATATGAGGATCGATATGTTAAGGAGATGTCGCCGTCTCTGGAAGAGATGTTTATCTTCATGGATCCCAAGAAGCTCTTCCAGCTTAATCTATTGATTACCGGCATCAGTTTCCTCATCGGGTTTGCTATTTTTGGTAATGTTTTGTATGCCTTGGCTCTGGGCGTTATTGGCTTTATCCTTCCAAAACTCTATATCCGACGAATCAATAAAAGACGCATCGAACAATTCGAGAACCAGCTGGCGGATGCCTTAAACGTCCTGTCCAACGCCCTGCGCTCCGGTTTGACTTTGGTGCAGGCCTTCGAAACTGTTGAAAATGAGCTTTACCCCCCCATTTCCCAGGAATTTGGGCTTGTCCTAAGAGAGCACCGGGTGGGCGTTACGTTCGATGAAGCATTGGAAAACTTAACCCAACGCATGCCCTGTGAAGACCTGGGGCTCATGGTGACCGCAATTAATATCGTCCACAGTCTGGGGGGGAATCTAAGGGAGATTTTTGATAGCATCGCCACGCTTGTGACCGAACGGCACAAACTGGAGAGCAAAACCAAGGCCTTAACCGCCCAGGGGCGGGCCCAGGCGATTATTGTCGGTTTATTGCCGATGATCCTGGGCATTATGATGTTTCTGCTGGATCCCCAACTGATGCTTCCCCTGATAACCACGACGCTTGGCAATGTCGGCATTGCGGCGGTCCTTTTTTTGCAGACGTTGGGCTATTTAACGATAAGAAAAATAACCACGATTGAGATTTAAGCATGTTACTCGTAAGCTATCTTCTAATCCTTTTTTCTATTGCATTGCTGTTTATCGGATTTACTCAGGTTGAACTCTTGCGGTTGGAGAACGACTATCGGGCCAAAAATGAGACCGGTGTGGCGCTGTTTAATCGGCTGCGGCCGCTGATTGAGGTTTTGGCGGCATATAACAGCAAACTCAACCTGACCGGCTATGAAAAGAAAATTACGAAAAAGCTGATTCATTCGGGCAATGCGCTCCAACTGATCCCCATGGAATTTTTGGCGATCAAGGAATTGACGGCGGTATTCGGGGCGTTGGTGGGCGCCTATTTCGTCGTTCTAATCGATGCGACGCCGTTTTTTATTTTAATATGCGCTGGGGTGGCCTTTTTTTTGCCCAACTTAAAACTAAACGATGTGATAACCAAAAGGCGGCATTCAATTTTTCTGGATCTGCCCTTTAGCATGGATTTATTGACATTGGCGGTTGAGGCCGGGATGACGTTTTATTCCGGTCTCAGCGAGCTTGTAAAAAAGGGTCGGGAGGGGCCCTTGCAGGAAGAGCTGGATAAAATGCTTCAGGAAATGCGGTTGGGGGTTCCCCAGAGGGACGCCTTGGCAGCTTTTTCAGAGCGTTTGAATATGTACGAGGTCCGCTCTTTTGTCGCCGCCGTCAATCAGGCCGAAAAACTGGGGGCCCCCCTTGGGCAGACGCTGCGGACGCAATCTGAGGTCCGTCGAAATGAGCGCTTCCAAATGGCGGAGAAGATGGCGCAGGAGGCGCCGGTAAAAATGTTGGGGCCGTTGGCCTTGTTTATTTTTCCGGCGGTATTTATCGTGATCCTCCTTCCCATCTTCATGCAGTTCCGGATGGGCGGCTTCTAATGGGCGAGTGCACCTATCGGGTAAAAAACCTGAGGACCGATAAAATGCTCGCCCATTCGGTGGGATGGGCGGCCACGCATTTTTCCAGGATGAAGGGCCTTATCGGCCAGGCTTCGATAGCAGCGGGCGAAGGCCTGTATATTCCGCATTGCGGCTCGGTGCATACGTTTTTTATGAAATTTTCGATTGATGTCGTGTTTTTGGATAGGGAAAACAGGGTCAAAAAGATTGTTGAGTGCCTGGCGCCTTCCCGAATCGCCTTTGGTTCAATCGGCACTTTCGGGACCCTCGAGCTCGCCTCGAAAAATGTCAGAAAAACGTCATGTGGAATCGGTGATCAACTATATTTCCAAAAAAACGATGTTTAAAACGATATGCAGCCACCCCCTTTTATACTCACGATTACACAAGGCCCATCCGAGGGAAAGGCTTTTACCTTCCAGAAAGACGCGGTCAAAATAGGCCGGTTGTCGGCGACAAATGATTTGGTGCTAAACAACCAGAGCGTCTCTCAGCATCATGCATGCATCCATTTTTCTGATGGGGCGTTTTTTGTCAAAGACGCCGGTAGCCGAAACGGCACCTATCTTGATGGTAAACGGCTTGCCGGCGATGAGAGCGTCAGGCTGGAAGATGATGCCGAACTGTGTTTTGGTTCGATATGTCTGAAATTTGCCCGTTCAGCGGCCGGCGAGAGCCGGGAAAAAGAAAACCCCACGGAACCTTCGGACGCCTCGGAGTCCGCCGTGGATAAAACGATAGTCAGAAAGATCGATAGCAGAGAAATATATCGGAAGGTGCGTCTTTCTGAAGCTAAGAAAATTTTGCCGGGAAGAATAAAAGAACGGCCGGTCTTTCTGGTGGGAATAGGCGTGGCGCTGTTTTTTTTCGGTTTGATTGTCGTCAAAAGCCTGATTTCAACGTCTTCCTCCCCCCCGGCGCATGGGCCGACAAACGCCTCCCCCGCCAATGCTGCCGCAGGGCCGTTGAATCTGCCTTTCCAAAAGGCCGTCGGATTTTTGCCGGAAGAAAAAATTCATTCAAGGAAAGACAAGGCCGCATTTCAGTTTTTAATAAGACCCGGCGGGATGTACTTGAACTATACCCCGGGGTTTATTAACACGGTCTCCGAAGTTTCGATCTCTTTGAATAACCATCTGATCGGATATGCCCCCTTAGCGCCGAATGGATGGGGGAAAAGTCAGGTCATCCATTTGCCGAAGAATTTAATAAACCATCATCAGACCAACATGATTGTCTTTGACAATACGTTGAACCCTTCGAAAGATGACACATGGGGCCTGACAGATCTCTACATAGAAAATAAGACTGAGAAGGCATGCAACCACGCAGAAGCGAAGCGCCTTTTTGAACTGGGTGAAAACGCATATGAGGAAAAGTCTATCAGTACCGGCAACCTGTTCCATGCGGTGAACTATTATTCAGACGCCCTCGTTTATCTGGATAACTGCTTGCCGCTGCCCCCACTCTATTCAGAGGTGGCAGAGCATTTATACGGTATGAAAGCCGAATTAAGGGAGGTATACAAGAACTACATGTTCCTGTATAAAAAGGCGCAGCGGTTAAACAACACGGATCGGCAGGTTGGGGTATTAGAGAATATCTTACGCTTAATTCCCGATGAGCATGATCCAAGGCACAAAATGGCCGCTAAAGCGCTGGAAGCGTTAAACCGCTGAAACGGGGCTAAACATATCTAATTGTCAGCTTTTGCGAGCAAAAAAGAGTTATTATGCTGAAGCTAATCGTTCAGGAACCGGGAAGTGACCCCCGCGAAGTCATTTTAGAAAAAGACAGCTATACCATCGGGCGGAGTCAATCCAATGATATTGTCGTCAAGGATGCCATGGCATCCCGGGAGCACGCGGTGGTTCGCATTGAAAATGATGGGCTCTATATTGAGGACTGCAACAGCACGGGGGGCGTTTTTGTCGATAATTCTCAAATCGAGCGGAAAACTTCGTTGCAGGACGGTGCCACTATTGAGTTCGGCTTGACAAGGATCCATGTAGTGGCCTCAGAGGCGCCGGAAAAGCCACTGGAACTCGAAAACAATGACGAAACCAAAGTCCTTTCGCCGGATCAGTATCAACAACTCCTCAGCCTTAAAGATGAGGGCGAGCCCCAACAGGTACCGAAAGCGGAGTTAGGCGGCAAAATCGACAAGACGGTCATTTTTCATCCTGTCAGCTCCGAAGCCCCTCCGCCCAGCTATCATAAGCTATATATTGTCTCTGAAAACGATAACGGGAAGGAATACCTGCTATCCGAATCTGAAAACATTATGGGGCGGGCCCCGGACTGCCATATTCAAGTCAAAGATCAGATGGCTTCCGGCAAGCATGCCGTTATTCGCGTCCTTAATGATAAATGTACGCTCAAGGATCTAAAGAGCACGAACGGGGTATCCCTCAATGGGAAAAGGATACGGGATGAGCATGATTTAAATGACGGCGATGAGATCGAAATAGGTGAAGTAAAGTTTAAATTCGTTCACAAAGACGCCGTTTTTTCAAAAGAGAGGCGCCCCCCGGGGGCGGCCGGGATTTTTAGGACGATCAAGGCCGACAGGCCGAAATTGATCGCCGGCGGCCTGGTCGGTGTCGTTTTGCTGCTCTTTTTGTTTATCATTTTCGGAGGCAATGAAACCGAACAAACCCGTGTTGAGAAGACGGCCGGGGGGCAGAGGGAGCAAACAGGCGAAGAGAAAAAAACGCCCCCGTCCGAAGCGCGCCAAAAAACGGCTGATGCGTCAGAAAAGGCCCGAAATGAAAAGAAGATAAAAAACTACCTGGATATGGCCCGGGCATATGAGAACCACCAACTCTGGCAATCCGCGATAGATACCTATGAAGCGGTTCTGGCCGTCGATCCTGAATATGGCGGGGTTAAAGAAGCCATTCAAAATGTGACGCTCGAAAAAAAGAATCAGTCAGCGCTTAATCAGGCAAAGGAACTCCTGGCGCAGGAAAAATATGACGACGCCCTGGCGAAATTGACGCAAATCCCTGCGGGGAGCTATTATTATGACAAGGCCGGGGCGATGAAAGCCGAACTCGAAGAAAAAAGGGCGCAACAGAAAGCCGCAGCCGCCAAGAAAGCGCGTGAAAAAGCGCGTGCCGAAGCCGTCAAGCCAGAAGGCGGGGGAGAAGCGGCCACTGAGGCTTCCAGTAAACGGGTCGATCGAGCCGTTAATCACTACAGGGCGGGCGATATTGAGAAGGCCCTGGGATCGCTCGATAATGTCGCCGATCCGGCCTCATCCAAGGCCGGCAGCATGCGTAAACGGATCCTGGAGGCGCAAAAGATATACCAGTCCGGCATTGCGGCAGCGGACAGAAAAGAAACGGGGAAGGCTTTAAAGGCTTTTTATGCGCTTTCGAAAGTGGATAATAAGATTTCTGGCGATGGAGCGGGCTTTTTCCTCAGGCGTCTGGGCTCAACTGTTGCGGATCAGTTCTCTGATCAGGCCAATACGGCATTAGCGGCCCAACGGTACCAAGAAACACGTGATAAAATAGTAAAGGCGCTTCAAATCAAGCCCGATCATGCTAAGGCCAATGAAATCAGAAAGGAACTCATCGTAAAGGCTAAAAAACTTTTTGAAAAAGGCTATATTTTAGAGGATTTGGATCCTGAGCAGGCCGTGAATCTTTGGAAGCAGGTAATGGATATCTGCCCCGAGGATCACGCGTATTACCAAAAGGCCAAATCCCATATCGCCCAATACGAATAGTTTTTTGAAAGTAACCCCCCGACCAAGGGGGCCGAGCCTAAAAGTAACTTTTACCTAAAGTATGTTTGAAATTTTTAACCTAATACCTGATGGTTTCGTAAAAAGTCCAATATCTGTGTTGCGCTTCCATCTCTCGGAATTTCACGTACAGCTAAATACGCTGCATTCCTCGGGATTTGCGACGCCTTGATCTTGAACTTTTTACTTTGCCATCCCAAAATCGACTTTTTACGAGACTGTCAATACCTAATACCCAAAACCTAATACCCAAAGTTACTAAGAAGTGTCGCATATGACGTCGAATCAATTTGACTATACCGTGAGAAGCTTTTTAGCGCCGGTCATAAAACACCTGGATGATCCGGAAGTCAGTGAAATCATGATCAACAGTCCCGATGAAATATGGGTGGAAAAAAATGGCCGGGTCGAAAAGACGGATAATTTTTTTGAGTCTCACGAGGCTTTGATGAGTGCTGTGGTTAATATCTCCCAGTTCGTTCAACGCCGGATAAACAGCGAACAACCCTATATGGACGCGCGGCTTCCGGACGGTTCGAGAATTCATGTGATTTTACCCCCTTGCGCCAGAAAAGGGGTCTGCATGTCGGTGCGCAAATTCGCAGCCGATGTCTTAACGATCAATAAGCTGATTCAATTCGGGTCGTTGACTGATGAGGCGGCAAAATTTCTAAGCGGATGTGTGGCGCTGAAGAAAAATATCATCGTCTCAGGCGGGACCGGATCCGGAAAGACCTCCTTGTTAAATGCCATCTCATCCCTGGTGCCCGATCATGAAAGGATCATCGTCATTGAGGATTCGGCGGAGCTTCAACTGCAGCAGGCCCATGTATTGCCTCTGGAGACGAAAATGGCCGATAATCAAGGGAGGGGAGAAGTAACCATTCGGGACCTATTGAAATCAACCCTCAGACTGAGGCCCGATCGGATTATTATAGGAGAGATCAGAGGAGGCGAGGCGCTGGATTTGCTTCAAGCGATGAATACGGGCCACGGGGGGACAATGGGCACCATTCATGCCAATTCCCCTTTGGATGCGCTCAGCCGGTTGGAGACATTGTCCCTTTTTTCAGGAGTCGAGCTGCCGCTCTCAGCCATCAGTTCTCAAATCGCCTCGGCGATCGATATGGTTATTCAGACCTCCCGCTACCACGACGGTTCCAGAAAAATTTCATACATCTCGGAGATATTAAATCTTGATACGCACGGGAACTATCATCTTTCAGATATATTCGAGTTCAGGCAGCACGGCATTAAAGAGGGAAAAATTCTGGGAGAATTGTGTCCGACGGGAGAAGCGCCTTCTTTTGCCAAGGATTTTGAGATGTCCGGGTTGGAACTGCCCCAGAGCATGGCTTCTCAGCAGACATAAACCCATAGCTTTTTATAACCTAAATTGAGCGATTTTCAGATTTTTTGATTAAAAAATGATTCAATATCCTGAAAATAAAATAAAAATTAAACCTTCAAAAAATAGAAACGCTCAATTTAGGATAAATTTTCTTACTGGTCGCTTGTGATGGGTTCATTCAAACGCCTCAAAAATCAATTCGGTCAAGGAACAGTGGAGTATATCATCATCGTGTCGTTAATCCTGACCGGCTTGCTGGCGGGGTATATTTTATTCAATAAGCAGGTTAACCGTCGTATCCTATCGGTTGCGGGGCGGCTGAATCTCATTGAGCCGGATCGCGCCGCCACCGGTGAGGCGCAAAGCAGTGGCCGGTTAGGCGCTAATGATGGGGTATATGCTTCAAAAAGCGCCGGGCGCAATAATAGAGGGGGATCGGTGGCTAATAAAAAAGGCAGGGCCGGCCCAGCCCATGCCGGGCCCCATGAAAGCGAGCCATCCGACGAAGGGAGACCGGGCTATCAGGTAATCGTTTTTATTATCCTATTGGTGGCCGGGGCGCTTTATATATTTGTCATCGGCTCCAAGACGAAACACTAACGCCGGCCATGGTCTCCCCCAAATTTTTCTATAGGCTGGATTGTTTTAACATGCCGTATAAATTGCCAATCAGACTTTTTCTGGCCTTTTCTGTATTTTTTTGTCTCATCTCCTGCCATTCAAGGATCTATGGGCCGCCGCCCCCAACAATAGCTGAATCCTTGCAATACGGAGAAAGCCTATACCATAACCAAGAATATCGAAAAGCCAAATCGGTTTTTTTAAACCTCGTAAAAAGGTCACCGGATAATGCGGATGCGCATTATTGGTTGGGCACGATCCATACCAGGCAGGCAGCGTTTGCGAAGGGCGTCGAAGCGTTTCAAAAAGTCGTGGCCATCGACCCGACATATGCGAAGGCCTTTTATAACCTGGGGGCTATATATGCCACCGTCGATTCTATGTACTCCGTTGAGAAGGCTTCCCATTATTTTAATCGATACCTCGCGCTTGACGACAATCCGCCTTACAAAGAAAAAATTGTCAACTGGCTAGACAAAAACGACGCATTGTCGGAACAAGCGCCGGCGGGAGAAAATCAGCAGGCGGCTATATTCGAAAAAGTAGACGGCCTAATCGAAAAGAAGGCCTTCAAAAAAGCTGGGCGCATTTTGAAAGATTATCTTAAAAGCCATCCGGACAGCGGTGTGGCGCATTATAAGCTTGGAATCGTGCGGATAAACCAGGATCTACTCGTCGATGGAAGAAATGAACTGTTAAAGGCGATCCTGAAGAAACCGGATTTTAGTAAAGCCTATTATAATCTGGGGGTTATTTATTCTAAGCCCGGCGAGACGTACAATCCAACCAAAGCCGCCTTTTTTTTTCGGAAGCACTTAAGCTTAGAACCCGAGTCCCCGCATAAAAACAAGATCCTTGATTTTTTGAATGACGATGCGTCGCCGGAATCCTGAGCTTTTGGGAAAAAATCAGTATCCCTTCAACGACTCATCAAGGCTGCCATCCGGCAGCATCCAGTCCGGGTGGTATCTCCCTTGAGCTTCCATCTGGTATCTGACGCATTGATGCCAGTTGCCTTTACAGTATGCTTCGATCCATCCCCGATCCAGCACGCCTTTTTTATAAAAGCGCCGCATGGGGCAGACGGGATACCATATGCATTGGGCTCTTGACATGATGGGCCGCGCTACTTTTTTCTGGATTTTGATGGGGATGATTTTTTCTTTTGCCGCGATGGCTTCCGCGATTTTATGGCCAATTCCCGCACCCGCTTAAAATCCGTATCCGAGATCGGCCCATCCAGGCCGGAAATCCCGGCGAGTTGCATATCATGCTTGAGCCCCATTTTGTAAATTTCACTGACTTTCTGCCATTCCATATTTCGGCCAACGCTGAAATTTTCAAACCGCCCTTCAAGCGCCAGCACTATGGTCTCCGCCAGGCTGGCATAGGCGACACCCGGAGGAAGTCCGATGTCCCGCATCTCCGGTTCGCCCGGCAGGGTAATTTCACCGGATGCGATGATCAAAACATCCGGGCGTTTTTTTGCATCCTTGGCTGTAAAGTAAAGCGGCCGGTTCACATCGGTAATCACACAACCGGGCTTGACCGTATGGATATCGATGGCATTTTTCCCCTTCATTGCAGCAGATGTCAGGATGACGACGTCCATATCCGCGAGGAATTTGTCCGCCCGCGTGGAGATCTGGATGTTGACCTCCGGGGTCTCGTTCATGATCCATTCCTTTAGGGCCAGCAGTTCAGCGTGGTGAATATCAATCATGTATACTTCGTCAAACGCCGTCGCAAGAAGTCGGCAGCAGACCGATCCCACAGCCCCCGTAGCGCCGATGACCATGGTTTTGGCCTTCATTTTTTTGCCTTTATCCATCTTTATCAGCCCCAGCTTTCTGACGGCTTCGGCTGCCGCCCACATGGCGGCGGAGGCACTGTAGCTGTTACCGGTGGTTACCGGAATATTCGAGAGCTTGGCCACGGTCTCGCCCGCGTCCCCTAAGGGCTTGGTTAAAGTGCCCAGCCCGATTATCTGGGCACCCATGTTTTTTGCCATTTCTGTGGCTTTTAAAAGTCGGTTGTTCAAGAATTCCGGGCCATGGGCCAGCATCTGACGGGGCGTCGCACCCAACGCGATCAGCCATCCTTCGGCTTCGACCCCTGTCGGGGATTTGACGCCGGTCACTTTGGAATAAATAAACGGGGGGGAATAGGCGGCAATTTTTTCTATGGCATCCATACCGCTTTTTGGGGAAAATTTTGACGCGAGTTTGACTGGTTTGAAATTTTTTAGGTATTCGCGGGAGAGCGGATATACAACGAAGGCAAAACGGTTAACCCGTCTGGCCTCACCCTGTGGATAGATCACGCGGGGATCCATCCGTAAATCCGTAATTACCTCCAGTAAGTCGTCGCTGGTCAGCGTCTCCGGGGTTTTATCTAATCCCGCCATGATCATTGCCTCGAGCACGCTGACCCCGACCACCTTTTCCATTATTTTCGGCGTCGTATCGATAATCATGTCGACACCGCGCTCTTTGAGAAAATTGACCCGGTCATCGTAAGCGGTGGCCGTTATAACCACTTTCCGGCCCAGCTCTTTGAGCCCGCAACGTCCTAAATAGTTGTAGAATTTATAGTAGGGCGCCACGATGATTTGGGCCTCCTGTATGGCCTTGGATATTAAAAAGTCATTATAGTTTTGTATTGGAAACGCAAAGTTTGAAAATTTTTTGCTGGGCAGCCACCCCAAGATATCGTGGAGCCCTTTGGCGTATAGTTTCAGGTCGTCCATTGACGTTAAAAATTTAGGTATGCCGTTTTCAGTGATCGGGTCACAAAAAGTCAGATTGTCGGTGTATTCAGAGAGGATGCGGGCCAGGGGGGTGGTTATCATACCGGAGAAAAACAGTATGCGTTTATTATTGAAGTAATTGTTGCCGAACTTATGCTGGATATGCCGAATGCTCCATTCATGGCTGACCTCGCGAAGGGTATCCCCGGTGGTCAGCGGGCTGCTCAGCTGTTTGCGGAGCCTATTTAGTTTTTCCGCCTCCCTTCTCTTCAGTCCCTTCATCCCCAGTCCGTAAGGGGCTGTGAAACTTCCCAGTCCGATGGCATCCACCCGTGAGTCCCATTCCTTAATCAGCTCCGCGGCCTTATCCGAATCCCCGTTTGCCCCGAATCTCAACAAACGGAAATCCTGGCCCATGAATTGCGTATTAAAATCGTAATCATCCCTATCCGAGCCAAGGCTGATATTTGCAATGGTTTTCATGCTTGTCCTTTCTTGAAAAATTGGTTAAATAATGCCTGAACGAAAACCGTTTTTTCCGCCGATATCTGTGTCAGCTTCAAATTTTAACCCTCAACATACTTCCGTATATCTGCGGTTAAAGCCTGTCCCTGCGAAGGCAGGGATTTTCGCCTTTCTTGATCTCGACAAAAAATTCTGGTTTTCGTTCGGACACTAAATCTGCTGTCATTGGAAATGCCGGCGACGAGAGGTTTGCCTTCCTCTGCCTGGGAAATTTGTCTATGTTTTCTTATATATTTATAAATCCTCGGGCGCATGTCAAATATTGTTTGGGTGGAATTTTTTTGATCGCCGCCCGACGGCGATTATTCGGCGGGTGTGGCAAAGGCGTGGCACAAACAGGATTTGGGCAATTGCGAAACGGCTTGCCGACGACCGGTATCGTATGTTTAAACAGGATCCCGATATCCGGACAGGGCGAGGACGCTTTGAATCTCAGGGGCTATTCAAAATGAAAAAACCGCCGGCAAAGGTCGTGGGAAACTGCCGGCTCCAAGAGGAGGCCGTTGAGGGGGTGGGATGCATTTTTTTGGATCCGCCGCGCCAATCATTGGGGGAAAAATTGATTTTTCTGCATGGGGGCGCATTTACCAGCGGTCCGGTTATCTGCCATTGGGGGATGCTGTCCCGGGTATGCGAAAAGACGGGTATCCCCGCGGTGATGGTAGATTACGGGCTGGTGCCGGAAAATCCGTTTCCCGACGGGTTAAACGACGTCATAGGGGTCTATAGGGCGCTAAGGCGAGAAGGATCGGCCGACAGGATCTATCTGATGGGCGACTCCTCAGGCGGGGGGCTTGCGCTTTCAGCCGTGCTGGCCTTGAAAGACGGCAAGGAGAAGCTCCCGGAAAAGCTGGGTCTGCTTTCCCCATGGCTGGATCTAACCCTCAGCCATTCGGAAATCGAAAACATCCGTCAATATGATCAACTGCTGACAAGAGAGGATCTGGTCGAGGCGGGCCGGGTATATGCCGACGGGCATGATCCGGCCTATTATTTGTTGTCACCGATCAACGGGGATTTTATCGGCATCCCGCCTACCCTGGTGTTGGTCGGAACCCATGAAATATTCCTTTGTGACTGTCGTCGGTTCAAGGAAAAGGCCATATCGGCAGGGGCGGCCCTGACCTACCAGGAATGGGAGGGCATGTTTCATGACTGGATGGCGCTGACCCCGGCCATGCGCGAGGCCAACCAGGCCGTGGATGTCATCGTCGATTTTTTGAATCGACCGGCGGGTCAACCACAGGCCCCTGCCGCGTCCTGAGCCGCGAAGGCCCGGGCCGGGCCCTGGTCGAACCCCACTCGGGTAGCCGGTTGATCCGCGGGTTCGAAGAGATCCCCTGATCTTAAATGCAGATTTCCAGCCCATGGGCAATAGCTGCCAGGTAGATATTTCTCACAGCCAGACCGATATCCAGCCGCCGCGCAGATGCCGTTGCAGGCGTATAGCATGATTGGGTAGATTCTGAAAGCGCTGTGTGATATATATTTTCAGGTAGCCCTTACAGTGAATCGAGCATTTAGCGTGATCCCGAATGAAAACATATGATGTCGCGATTGTCGGTGCCGGACCGGCCGGCGCGGTAGCCGGGTTTTTATGCGCCGAAAGCGGACTGAAAACCGTAATTATTGAAAAAAAACACCTGCCCCGGTATAAAAGCTGCGGCGGCGGGGTGACGGCCCGGACCATTGAGCTGTTAAAGCGGGTAAACTGTTTTGATCCGGGTTGTTTTGATTCGTTTGTCGAACAGTTAACGGTTCATTTGCCGGGGGCCGGAAGGGCCTATAGGGTGAGGGCGGATAAACCTTTTATGGGTTTTGTCCGGCGGGCTGATTTTGACATGGCGCTTACCCGGATGGCTCAGGACAAAGGGGCTCGGCTCAGGACCGGCGAGGCTTTTCAGGGGTTTCGGGCGGCGAATCGGGGAAAGCTTGAGATAGCCACCCATTCGTCTGTTCTTGAATCCCGGATCCTGATCGGGGCGGACGGCTATACCAGCCGGGTGAGAAAACAGCTGGAACGCCGGTGCCGGACGGTTAGCCCGGTGCCTGCGCTTTTGGGGATAGAGGGCGATCTTAAGGCGGATGCCGTCCATAGCCTTTCATCCGGGCATTGCCACCTGTTTTTCAATGTTTCTCCCGCGGCCTCTTACGGCTGGGTATTCCCCCGGGGAGATCGGCTGAATGCGGGACTGTTGATCCATATGGGGGCTCTGAAGGGCCGATATCCCAATCGCCTGCTCGACGGATTTGTTGAAAATGCGATAAAGCCTACTGCCCTCCTGGAGCGGCGGGGTGGCGGCATGCTCCCCCTTTTTAAACGGGTCAAAAATCCGGTTTTGCAGCACGAAAATGTTTTGCTTACCGGGGATGCGGCCGGTTTCGCCGATGCCTGGACCGGCGAGGGGATCTATTATGCGGTAAAAAGCGCTATGCTGGCCCATCAGTCGATCCGCAGAAGTTTTGGTGGCGCCAAGGGGGGGGTTGATGGAATATAGCCGCCTGTGCCGCCGGGAGATATTGAACGAGTTGACCCTGTCTTATCTGTTTTTTCTGTTTTTCAGGCGTCTGCCCCGGGCATACCATTTGTTGGCGCATGAACGGATAAGAAGGCTGTTTGTGCCGTATATCCGGGGAGAGTCGGGATATCCCAAAATCCTGGTAAAGGCCTTGGCATACAGCCTGGGATATAAATTCGGCATGCTAGCGGATAACCGGGATCCCATGTTTTGAAAATCGGGGAGAGCCGAACCGTTATCAAATGTAACCTAAATTGAGCGTTTCAATTTTTTGAAGATTTAATTTTTATTTTATTTTTAGGATATTGGATCGTTTTTTAAATCAAAAAATTTAAAACCCTCCGGGATTTCCAATTTCACCGCATCTACTGCGTCAAATGATGTCTCGCATAGGCGCCTATAGCTCGACATCATTTTCCTTGTACCTGCGGCAAACTTGAAAATCGCTCAATTTAGGGTAAGCCTAAATTGAAACGCTCAATTTAGGGTAAATATTATCTCCGGTTATCTTGGACTTGAATAACTTCCGAATTTATATCATAATAAAACAAATGATGGAGAGTGAGAGATAAGATAAAATCTCAAAAAACAAACAATACCCAAATCCCATTGACCAAAATACAAAACAACGGGTCATTCGACAAAGTATCTTTCACCTTTCACCTCGAAGTTACTTAGAAGTAACCCCCCGGGCCGCGCCCGGGACCGAGTTTAAAAGTAACTTTTGTTACGAGGTAAAGGCACTGAGGCACTGAGGCGATTCATCCAATTTCGTCATTTCGAGCGGCAGCGAGAAATCTTTAACAAACAAGATTCCTCGTCGCTTTCGTTCCTCGGAATGACAACAGCGAAAGCATCTAAAATAATATTAAATATTGTCGAGTCCCTTGGAAGTAACCCCCCGGGCCGCGCCCGGGACCGAGTTTAAAAGCAACTTTTGTTACGAGGTAAAGGCACTGAGGCACTAAGGCACTGAGGCACTGAGGCGATTCATCCAATTTCGTCATTTCGAGCGGCAGCGAGAAATCTTTAACAAACAAGATTCCTCGTCACTTTCGTTCCTCGGAATGACAACAGCGAAAGCATCTAAAATAATATTAAATATTGTCGAGTCCCTTGGAAGTAACCCCCCGGGCCGCGCCCGGGACCGAGTTTAAAAGCAACTTTTGTTACGAGGTCAAGGCACTAAGGCACTGAGGCACTGAGGCGATTCATCCAATTTCGTCATTTCGAGCGGCAGCGAGAAATCTTTAACAAACAAGATTCCTCGTCGCTTTCGTTCCTCGGAATGACAGAAAGCTAAACTTCTGGAATATTAATATATATTTTCAAGCTACTTAGAACTCCGATAGCCGATTCGGATGATTTTACGGCTGATTGCGAATGCAGAGAGATTCCAAGATACTTATAGGCCTTACGATAGTCCTTTGCCTGGGGGTGGGTGGCTTTGCCGTTTATAAAGGGCTGACCGCCCATGATTTTCTGGCCCCCAGGATTGAGAGGGAACTGGAAAATCGTTTGCAGGCGAGGGTTGAGGCCCAGGGGGTGGAATTCGGGCTGCTCTTCGGCGCTCGAATTGCCCAGTTAAGACTGACCCCGACGCCTATAGGGGCACAGGCCCCGGAAAAAGCGCCTCTCGTGTTGACCGATATCTTGATTCGGCATGAGCTCCTTCCCCTGCTGTTCGGGCAATATCGGCCGGCAAAAGTTGTTATCGGGGATCTAAGGGCCGGGCTCGGCCTTGAAGTGATCCAATGGCTGTCCGATATCCGTAAAAACTTCAAAAAATCGGATGTGCAACCGGGCATTCAGGTGACAGACGCTACGATGGAAATTGATCTACCGGCGCTGGACAGGCCGGTTCAAGTAAAAGATTTTCATTTTGCCCTATGGCCAGAGACCGATGGCAAACAAGTGCACGGCACTTCAAATTTTGATTTCGGGGGCAATGCGGTCCAACTTGAGTTTAAGGCAATCCCTGAGCAGGCACAGGTGGAAACCCAATTTTCGATTCAGAAATTCGATCTCTCAGCCTTGCCGGTGATCGGTAAGGGAAAAACGGCCTTCGATCCGGCCGAGTTAGAAATGGCAGGCGAGATCTCCGGAACGCTTTTTGTCCAAACGCCAACCGGGAAAAACGGCCGGCCGAATATCAACGGGGAATTAACGATCTCCGGGCTCTCCGCCAACTATCCAAAGCTCCCATTCAGCCTCGAAGACGGCTTTGCCAAATTGAGCTTTACTGAAAACGCCGTGGCTATTCGGGATGGGGCGTTCAATTGTGCGAGGGGAGGGATCGAGATCCCGGCGGCGTGCCTGCGCTTTGATGACTATTGCCTGGAATGCGCCTGGATTCGGGTGAACGTAAGCCGTCTTGAAGTGCCATTAATTGCGGATAAACAAACTTTGGCGTTTTTGCCCGTCAAATTTCGGCCGGAATTTGACGTTGGCACCGCCACCGGCAGCGTCCATCTCCAGTGGACGCCATCCGGGGGGTTAAAGTACGGCGGTGACATGATGATAGATGACGTCGCCGGCAGCCTGCCGAAGCTAGATACCGAGTTTTCGGAGCTGGATGCCAGCATCAGCTTTTCCGAGTCCCCCCGGCTGGTCATTCGGCAGGCCCGCGCCCGGGTACTCGGGGGAAGGGCGGAAGCCGTCGGCACCTGTGAGTTCGAGAAGGGAAAAATCAGAAATCCGGCTGTGGAATTCTGGCTCAATGATGTGACCGAAACCGATAAGCTGGTCAATCTTTTGCCCGTGGTTGTCCGTGATTTTATCAAAAAGGCAGGATTTACGAAACCTGAAGTAGACGGGTGCATAGCGTTGCAGCCCGAGCATATGCAGATTGATCTCTCAATCAACGGGGATGCGGCAAATCTGCCCGATTTGCCGATACAAGTGGATGAACCCCATCTGGAGGTCAAATGGAAATCCGATATTCGGCAGGTACGCTTCGAAAACGTCCGGGCAAAAATAGATGGCAGCCCCCTGGAAGGCTCAGGGACATTAAACTTCGGGCAAAATATGCGCTTGGATGCTTCGCTCTTGGGGCGTCGTCTGCCCTTGAACAGCCGCCTATTGAAATGGTGTGGGCTTCAATTGGGTGACTGGCGGGTGGGAGGCACCTATGATCTTGATCTGCGGGCGGATAAATGGTGGCCGGCCGGGACAAAAGCCGCAGAATTTTTGCGTCATATGCGGGTTCAGGTGAATCTCCAGGACGCCGTCATATCGCACCCGGAAACCGGAAAGCTTGCGGAGAGTATAAACGGCCATATCAGCTTGGACAGTGAGGGCCTTCATCTGTCAAACATGACCGGCGATCTTTGCGGTTTCGGTTTTCGGGGAAGCGGCAGGCTGCCATTCGCCAAAGATCCACGGCCCCTGTATTTTCAGATCGAATCTGAAAATATGACGCTTGGCCCGAAACTTTATGACCGGCTGCCATTTGATATAGGCCTTGAGGCGATCGGATTAAATGGCCAATGTGAGTTAAAAGCCGAACTCCAGGGCCTTGGGAAAGGGCCGCTTTCCGGAAACATAACGACGATTCTGCATCATGTGGGAATAACCCCCGGACAAACGGAAATCAGCGGCAGCGGTACCGCCCGATTCCGTATTACCGCCGAAAACGGGTGGGATCCCACAGTAGAAGGGACAATCAACCTGGATGATGTGGCTTACGGCGATCTCGACGGGGAGCGATTGACCGCTGATTTCGTATACAATAGCCAACAGCTCGACATACCGGAGATAAACATCAATGCATACGGCGGTAAAATCAGGCTCGCTGAAACAGAGATGGATACCGGCAGCGGTACCTGGGAAACAAAGGCGCATGTGGCGCATTTGGAGCTCGAGAGCCTGATGGGGGCCTACGGGGTCGAGGGCCGTGATACCCCATCCGGTGTCATGCGCGGCGATATCCGGTTGGCGGGCCGGCACATGGATCCAAAGACGTTCTCCGGGGAAGGAACCATTAAAATCAGTCGGGGCCGTTTATACAGTTTTCCCCTGCTGGTATCGGTTTTCAATGTCCTGGATCTGAAGATGCCCCGGTGGAGCCCTGTGACGGATGCCTATGGGGATTTCACTATTGATAAGGGGCGCTTGATGTTTAAAGATTTGCTTTTCGCCGGAGGATCCGTGCCGGTGCATATGGAAGGTAGTGTTTCTCTTGGGGCCGAGGGCGACTTGAAACAAAAACCGATCAATTTTATTGTGACCGTGGCCAAGCAGGAGGGCATACTGGATCAGATACCATTGGTTAACTGGGCAAAGCGCTACACTGTGGATTATCTGCGTCAGCTCGTTCTCCAGGCCCGTGTTAAGGGGACATTTGATGATTATGAGATTAAAACCCTGTCCAGCCCGGTAATGGGCCCCATAAGAAAGATGTTTTATCTGCTCGAAAAGATTACCCCGGCAACGCCGGGCAAGGGGTGATGGTTTTCTGCGATGAAGGCATCCGCCAAATCCTACCATCGGTTTACCAGCGATGATCGATTAAATCCGTTCGTTGAGGATCTATGATTGACAGTCTCGTAAAAAGTCTATTTTGGGATGGCAAAGTAAAAAGTTCAAGATCAAGGCGCGCAAAATCCCGAGGAATGCAGCGTACTTAGCTGTACGTGAAATTCCGAGGGATGCAGCGCAACACAGATATTGGAGTTTTTACGAAGCCATCATGATTGAAAAGATAAAGGCATTAAAGGGCCAAGGCAAGCCGGTGATCGGCTGTTTTCCATTGTATCCGCCGCTCGAGCTCTTTCACAGCCTGGGGCTGAACCCCGTGGTGCTCTGGCGTTTGAAGGGCGAGGGGGGCCAAACCGGCGAGAGCGACAGGCATCTTCAGAATTATACCTGTTCAGTGGCGCGGCATATGACCGAGTTTTTGCTTTCTGAGGAGAGCGGCGCCTTTTTAGACGGTATATTCATGTACAATGCCTGTGATACCCTGCGCAATATGCCGGAAATTATCGAGGGCGGCCTGGAAACGGCCGGTCGCTCCGTGCCGTTTTTTAACATCCATATCCCCATGGTCCCCCCGGCGCAGACCGATGGGGATGAATATTTAAAAAACGAAGTCAACCGGTTGATTGAGGAGCTCGAGGCGTGTTTCGATCGAAAATTTGATTCTGTTGCGTTTCAAAACAGCGTGGCACAGTTCAAAAGGCTGCGAATGCTTTACCTCCAGGCGGAGGCGGCGGTTGCCAACGGAGGGATAGGCTTCCGGGAGTTTGCCGGCGTCTTCCGGAAAGCAGCGGGGATGCCGGTTGAACAGCAGCAGGGCATTCTGGAACCTCTTTTATCTCAATATGCGGAAAATTCAAAAAATCAGGATAAGGCGGGCATTATTTTGAGCGGTATTTTGCCTCCCCCTGATGCAATGGTAGAAGCTATGGAATCATCGGGCTTGCGGATTGTCGGAAATGACATCGCCGCGCTGCACCGCTCTTATGCGGATATGCCGCAGCCGGGCGCTGAACCGGCTGCCTATTACCGGGATTTTTACTTTAACCACTATCCCTGCCCCACGCTGCTTTACAGCGGCGATCGCCGGGTTCAGGCGCTGCTCGAGAGGTGTCAGCAAACCGGGGCCAAAGGGGTCGTATTTATAGGGGAGAAATTTTGCGAGTATGAATATTTCGAGTTCCCCTACCTGGAAAAGAAACTGGGGGGGCAAGGTGTGCAAACGCTTTTGCTGGAGCTGGCGGTCGATGATGAGGATCATAGCGCCGCCCACGGCGCCCGGATTGAGGCATTTGCAGAGATGCTTTCGACTTCATAGAAAATCCCATATCCAATCCACCGGAGGCGATATGTCAGAGGCCAATAAAACCGATGCCGGCAGACATTTGAGCAAAATTATGCAAAATGCCTATATGGATCTCCATACACGCGCGAAAGAGGGCGCATTTGTGGTGTGGATAGCCATTAATGTGCCGGCCGAGTTGTTCTACGGATTCGAAAATTTGGTCTATGCGGTTCCGGAGAGCCATGCGGCCATGAATGCCGGTAAGGGAGTCGGTGCCGTTCAATGTGAAAAAGCCGAGCGAATCGGCTATTCCATGGATCTTTGCTCCTATGCGCGGATAGATATCGGTTGTGCGGCGGACGGCGGAAGGGATTCGCCGAGCTTCGGACTGCCGAAGCCGAATCTGCTGGTATCCAATAACAACAACTGCTCCCTGCTGGTCAAGTGGTTCGACGTCCATCATCGCGAGATGGGCGTGCCCCATTTCATTATCGATGTCCCTTTCTGCTATGGGCCGCAAAAAGAAAAGGACAGGAACTACATCATCCGGCAGTTCTATGATTTGATCCAAACCATTGAAGATCTGTCCGGGCAGCGGTTCGATTGGGATAAAGCCAGGCAGGCCTTGGATTATACCAACCGCGGCATTGTCCACTGGAAGCGGTTCTTAAGCCATGCCAGGCATCGGCCATCCGGAATCACCGCCTTTGATTCTTTCGTGCAAATGGCCCCGTTTCTGATTATGCGAGGGACCCCGGAATTCGAAGCCCATTATAAGCTGTTGGCAGACGAAACCGAACAGCGGGTCAAGGCCGGTGATTTTCCGGTCCCGGATGAGCGATACCGGCTTTTCTGGGACAATATTGCGCCCTGGCATCAACTCCGGGATATGTCCTCGAACCTGGCGGATTCCGGGGCAAACATAATCGGCGCCACATATACATCCTGCATCGGAACGGTGGAGGGCAGCTTTGATATGTATCCCTATGACGGGCGCGATCCCATGCGCTATCTTGCCCGGACCCAGAACTGCTATATCTGTCCTCACGGCATGGGGCTCCGGAGGCGGGCCATGCGGCAGGCGGTTGAAACATTGGGGATCGACGGCATTGTGTTCGCCAGCAACAGGAGCTGCAAACCCTATTCGGTGACCCAGATGGACCAGCAGAAGTTTATGTCGGAGCACCTGGGCATTCCTTCAGTAATGGTCGATGTGGATCACGCGGATGTTCGGAAATACAGCAAGGAAAGCACTTTTACGCGTTTGGAGGCATTGCTGGAGATGATTGATGCCAAAAGGGCCGCCTAGGCGGGTTGTTGAATACGTTCTGTTTTTTTAACCCATCATTAATTGAGGTGTTATCATGAAAACAAAAACTTTTTTTGTGCTTTTAGTGGCCGGTCTGTTTGTTTTTCCATTCTCCGGCAATGTTTATGGCGAATCATCCGAATCATCCGGAATAGCGCAGCTCGTAGGGCTTCTCACCGACCAGTTGGATGTGACGGAAAAGCAGGCGAAGGCAGGGTCCGGATCTCTTTTTAAAATGGCAAAAGACACGCTGTCCGAAGAGGATTTTGGAAAGATTGCAGAAGGCCTGCCGGGTATAGACGAGTTGATTCAATCGGCACCGGAAGCCCCTGAGTCCAAAGGGGTCAAAGGGGGCCTCTCAGAAAAAATAGGAGGGGTTACAAAGGAACTGGGCCAGATGAAAGAGACCGCAGAAAATGTCGACCGATTGGCCAAGGTGAAGGATCAGTTCGATAAACTGGGAATGGAGGGGGATATGGTATCCAAATTTATCCCGGTCCTCTTGGACTATGTCGAGAAAGAGGGCGGCGAATCGGTCATGAACCTCCTTAAAGAGGCATGGCTATAGTTTTAAGGATCATCAAATAATGACAATCTCGTAAAAAGTTCAAGATCAAGGTGCGAGAATCCCGAGGAATGCAGCGAACTTAGCTGTACGTGAAAATCCGAGGGACGGAAGCGCAACACAGATATTGGACTTCTAAGTAACTTGAAAATATATATTATTATTATTCCAGAAGGTTAGCTCTCTATCATTCCGAGGAGCGAAAGCGACGAGGAATCTTGATTGTTCAAGATTTCTCGCTGCCGCTCGAAATGACAATGCGGATGTTTTTTAGAGTTACTTTCTGTAAAAATACCGCACCGGCGGAATAAATCGCTTTTTACGAAGCCATCAAATAATAATTTCCTTGCCTACCTTAAGATCCACATATCGATCGCCAAAAGCCTTTCGAAACTGATCGATGCTCCAATCCGAGCTGTCATGGGCAGACAGGGAAACGATTTGGGGCGAGACGCGCTCTATGGCGGTAATGGCGTTTTTGACGTCTTTTTCAGAGAGCCCGCGCCACGGTGGCTGGTCGGAGCCCACGATATGCTGGATATTTATCGGACCGAGGCTGATGCGTCCGCCATTGACCGGATAGTGAAGCCCCCCGATGATGGCATAGATCGGCTCATCGAAAATGGCCTGGGCCCGTTCAATGATGCGTTCAATGGTTTGATGGCCGCAGCCGATGATGATCACGATGCCTTTGCCCTCAACGTTGACGGCAAGCGCGTGCTCGGAGGTATAACCCATTAAAAACAGGAAGCGGGGGATGGGACCGATGCTGGCGATTCCTTCTTTCAAGACGGTGGGGCCGTTGATCGTATGGGCAACGGGTTTGGGATTATGCTTTGACGGGTTCAGAGAAACGGGTGTATAGGCCGGAATCTCGGGGACATCAACAGGCGCCCGTGAAAAGCTGAAAGTCTTTTGCTTCTGGTCCTCCATGCCGCCCACGTGATCCAGATGGGCGTGGCTGATAAAGATCATGTCCAGATCCTGAGGGGTTACCCCGAGTTCTTTCATATTATGAAGAAGCGGCGAGGGATGCGTCTTTTTTGCATTGAACCCGACATCCAGAAGGATTTTGGTATTATCGGCCGAGACCAGGTAGGAAACGCCCGCCTCCGTCTCAAGGTTTTCCCTGTCGGCATAAAAATCAATCATGGGCAGGATGGACAGGCTTTTGACGCTGCCAAAGGGTGACAGCTTTTGGATTTCGGCTGAAGCGATTTCCCGGTCGACCCGCTCTCTTCCCGATTTGAGCTGAAGGACTTTAATGCTGATAAATGCCGCAAATAAAAGGATGATGGCAAGTAGTAGGTAGAAAAGGATCATCATGATATTATCCCTCTTAGATGGACCGGCAAGTGCGCATGCCGGAGCGGGGCGCTTACGGAAAGCGCCCCGACAGGTTCTATTGGCTAAGAATTAATGCTCACAGGCATTCTCACCGGTTCTTAATGTGTTTGAAAGGTATTGGGACACGATTTCTTCGGGCGGCAGGGACGCCGCGCCCGTCATTACCTTGATGCCATTCTGCATAAACAGATGCAGCGCGCGTCCGCCCATTCCTCCGGTTATTATCACACTGACCCCTAAATCGCTCAGCCATTTCGGCAGAATACCGGGTTCGTGCGGCGGCGGTTCATGGCATTGTTTGTTTTTGACTTCCGAATCATCGACTTCGAAGATGGCAAACTCCTTGGAGTGCCCAAAATGCATGGCCAATTTGCCCTCGGCAAGGGGTATGGCAATTTTCATGTGCTTCATTCGCCTCCTGTTATCTAGTGTCCATCCATAAATGGCTAATTTATGGACGGACATTATCTAAATCCAATGCCCATCGACATTGGGGTTTTTGGCGTACTCGCCCAGTTCGCCGTTTTTAAACTGATTGATCATATCTTTGACGCTTCCACTGGCATTTGTTAGAACTCTAACCCCTGCTGACTCGAGTACTTTAAACGCCTTGGGGCCGCAATTTCCGGTTAACACCACATCGACCCCGTTTTCAACGATAACTTTTCCGGCTTGAACGCCGGCACCTTGTGGCAAACCCATATTCTGGGTGTTTTCTATCGCCTCAAATGCCATGGTATCCGGATCGACGATTATGAAATAGGCCGCCCGGCCAAAACGCGGGTCAACCGGGGCATTTAAGTCCTTACCGCTTGAAGTGACAGCTACTCTCATTGGGTCTTCTTAAACCTCCTTCGATAAATTTCGTCATTTACTGAAAAACGGTATTGGAAACCGTCTCCCATATGGATTTTACCGCCTGGGCGGCTTCGCCGTCCGAGTATTCCACCAGCGTCTTTTGCTCCACCATCGCCTTGGTCATATCCCGGTCGTAGGGAATGCTGCCGGCATAGACGATATTGTGGGTCTGTGCATACTGCCGCATCTTTTCGGCGACGCCGGGGTTTAAATCATACTTATTGATGCAAAGCATGCTCGGCACATTGAGAAACTCGGCCAGCTGATGCACGCGTTCCATATCATGCGTGCCCGAGAGGGTCGGCTCAGTAACAATCAACAGGCCGTTTGAGTTGGCCACCGAGGCTATGACCGGACACCCGATGCCGGGCGGACCGTCGACAATGATTTTCTCAAGTTTTTCATCTTCGGCCATTTCTTTGGCCCTCTGGCGCAGCAGAGTGACCAAAAGCCCCGAATTCTCTTCAGCAATGCCCAGCTTGGCGTGAATCATCGTGCCATGACGGGTGTCTGATATATACCATTTGCCGCAAGTCCGCTGGGGAAACTCAATGGCATCCGCCGGACAGAAGTGAACGCATACGCCGCAGCCTTCACAGTCAATCTTATCAACGACGTAGTCTTCGCTGATGGCTCCGAACTGGCAGCGTTCACGGCATTCGCCGCATTCCGTACAGAGATCCTTGTTGATAACGGCGTAATGGCCGCCTTTAAACTCTTCTTCATGCCGTATCGTCGGGGTCAGGATTAAATCCATATCCGCGGCGTCGACATCGGCGTCCACCGTCACCTTACTTTGGGCAAGCGCGGCAAAAGAAGCCGTCAGACTCGTTTTTCCGGTTCCGCCTTTTCCACTGATAACTATTAGCTCTTTCATATAACAAACTTCTCTTCTGTTTTAAAGTGAATATTAAATGCTCCGGATCACCCAATTCGTTCAAGCACGTTTTGATAAAGCGCCCGGAATTTTTCCCTCATCTCGGGCAGCGCCTCCACCATCAGGATGCCGTTGGAGTAGGCCTCGGCAATATCGCGTTTATCCGGAATCTCCATCATGATCGGAATGTTCTCATCTTTTGCATATTGAACGGTCCGATCATCGCCCACATCTGAGCGGTTGATGACGATCCCGAAGGGTATTTCCATTAAGCGGGCCGTTTCCACTGCCAGTTTAAGGTCATTTAGGCCGAAAGGGGTCGGCTCGGTAACCAACAGCAGGAAATCGGCGTCTTTGATAGCCGCAATGACCGGGCAGGATGTCCCGGGTGGGGCGTCGACGATGTTGAGCGCATCATCCTGGACATGTTCTTTTACCTCTTCAATCAACGGCGGCGACATGGCCTCTCCGACCCGCATCTGGCCGTGAAAGAATTCAATATGTCCGGATTTTCCCCTTTCAAGCATGCCCAGCTCCCGAGTGGATTCGCTGATGGCGCCGGTCGGGCAGGCCATCATGCAGCCTTTGCAGCCGTGACACAACTCCGGAAATGTCATGACATACTCGCCCATCACGGCAATGGCCGAAAACTGGCAAATTTGGCCGCATACACCGCACAGGTCGCATTTGGCCTGATCCACTTCAGGGACCGGCAGGGTCACCGTCTCGCTTTTCATGTCGGTCGGCTTCAGGAATATATGGGCGTTCGGTTCTTCTACGTCGCAGTCGAGGTACCGGACGTTACCATCTACGGATGCGGCGAGATTGGTCGCAATCGTTGTTTTCCCGGTGCCGCCTTTTCCGCTGGCAACAGCGATCACCATAAGTTTTCTCCTTTTATTTGTATTGCGAAAGGGTTGAGATTGTGAGCATATGCTCAATATTTATAAAATTTAAAAATAAGATCTGATTTGGGGATGTCAAGGACCAAAATGGAAGTAATTTTTTGAGGCTTGCCTTAGGGGAAAAAAAGTGATGAACGATGGGGTCAGGATAGGTAATCGTTCCATTCCATCGGCAATTTCGTTTTTTTTTGGGTGTTGCACGCCTTGCAGGAGGGCACCACATTGCTTTTTGTGGATTTCCCGCCCCGGGAGAGCGGCACGATATGGTCCATGGTCAAATCCTTGGCGGCGAATTTACGGCCGCAGTAGTAACAGATACCTTTAGCGCATTGCCGTTTCCACCACTGGGTTTGGCGAAGCTGCCGGGCCTTGTTTTTTTCCCGGCGGATATGCTCGTCCTCGTCTAAATGGTCGAATTTATTCATAGCACGCAATCATTTGGCGATTCGGACGCGACAGGCCCTTCCGATCGATCCAGTTTAATATCCCATGGTTTAACTCCTGATAAAAGCGCTCACTGCCGCCGAGTCCTTTCCTGCCGAAAAAATAGTTGATCTCCAGAAAAAGGGGCTGCGCTTCGGGGGGCTGCTCCGGAAACAACAGGTCCAATCCGGCCAGATCGATGCCGGTTTGACTGCAGAACGTCCCGACCATTTTAATGCCTTTTTGCTGGAATCGGGGATCACTGTCCGGATCAATCCTTGCCCCTTTTGCCACACCGGCTAGGATGCTATCGGGTCTCATCTGGATTTTCCAATAGGCTATCATTTTTTGATCGATAATAACAACCCGGAGAATGCGGTTTTTCGAGGGGATATAGGATTGCAGGAGAAATCCCCGCTGTCCGGTCCTTTCAAATTTTTTGGCGGTTTCAAGGGCGCCTGCCAGAGCCTGGCGGCTGTGAATAAAAATGATGTTGTCGCCCTCCCCGCCCCAATCAAACTTAAAAACGCATGGGTAGGAAAATCCCGGCGGCAGGCAAAATTTTTCCCCTTGCCCGGGATATTCACCGAGATTTTTGAACAAAAGGGTTTCGGGGTGGGGCGCCCCGGTTTTTCGGAAAAGCCGGATTTGGCCGGATTTTTCAGGGTAGTGGAATCTGGCGTCATAGTTGGGAAATACATGCGGACAGTCTTGCCTGGCCATTTTATACAGACATCGGGGCGTCCCCTGGGGCAGGATAACGGCGTCTGCCCGGGAAATGGCCCTGCGATCCGAGTGGTCCGGCTCTCTTCCGGCGCATAGCCGGTTTTCATCGCCTACAAAGCAGGGATGATAGGAAAGGATCATCAGTACCCCAGCCTGCGTATGGCCCGTGCATCGCGGCTCCAGTTTTTTTCCACCCGTATGAAGAGGTTCAGATAAACCGGCACCCCCATCAAGCGTTTCATCTCGAGCCGGGCAGCCTTGCCGATTTCCCGGAGCTTACTGCCGTTTTTCCCGATAATGATCTTTTTCTGGGAGTCCCGTTCCACATGGATCTTGGCGTTTACCCGGACCCGGTTGGCTTCCTCGTCCTCTTCGATAAGATCTATGGAAACCGCCGTGGAAAACGGGACTTCCTCTTCAGTCAGACGGAACACCTTTTCCCGGATGATTTCTGTAAGGATGAATTCTTCCGGAATATCGGTCACCATATCCAGGGGGTAATAGGGCGGCCCCTCGGGAAGCAGGGCTTTAATGGCCTCAGCCGTTTCATCCATCTGGGTGCCCATTTTGGCCGAAACCGGATAAATGGATGCAAATGGATAGGCGCAACGCCATTTATCGATCATCGGCAGCAGATCCGGCTTTTTGACGCGATCGATTTTGTTGAGCGCCAGCAGCACCGGCGGCTTCCGTTTTTTTTCGAGCCGCTCGAGTATGATGTTTTCTGATCTTGGGGCCGGTTTTGCCGCATCCACCATCAAAAGAATCAGATCCACGTCATTAATGGCGGAAAAGGCCACATCTACCATTTTCTGGTTGAATGTTTTTTTTGTCAGATGAATCCCCGGGGTATCCAGAAAAATCAACTGGGCGTCCTTATGATGGGAAATCCCGGCGATCCGGTTTCTCGTGGTCTGCGGTTTCTCCGAGGTGATGGAAATTTTTTGGCCGATGATGGCGTTTAAAAACGTGGACTTGCCTACGTTGGGCGGGCCGGCAATGGCGATAAAGCCGGATTTAAACCCCTGATATGGCGATGTCGAGTCAGTCATCTGAAGTTTTTATGAGATTGTCAATATTGATGGCTTTGTAAAAAGCGGTCTATTCCGCTTTTTCCTTTCTTTATGGGTCCATATCCGGCGGCATGGATGCCTCTGCCAGCAGATGATCAATGGCCGTCCACACATCGTTTATTCCCATTCGGGTTTTGGCGGAAAAGCAGATCAAATCCTCGCTTGCCATGCCCATTTTTCCGGCGATGGCCTTCAACTGGTTGATCCTTTTATTCTTGCTCAGTTTGTCCGCTTTGGTCAACACAAGGATGACAGGAATGGCATATGCCAACAGCCAGTTGATAAAATCGGTCTCCTCATTTTCGGGGGGGCGCCGGATGTCTAAAATCAGCACAACGCCTTTTAATGTCCGCCGGGTGGAGAGAAACTTTTCCACCATAGGCCCCCAGTTGTTTTTGATCCGGGCGGGGACCCTGGCATAGCCATATCCCGGCAGGTCCACAAATACGGTATCCCTGTTGACGTCGAAAAAATTGAGCAGTTGGGTCCGCCCAGGCGTGGCGCCGGTCTTGACCAGGTTTTTTCGGTTGAGCAGCGTATTGATCAGGGAGGATTTCCCCACGTTTGAACGGCCGGCGAAGGCAATCTCAGGGGGACCTTCCGGCGGATATTGATCCGGCTTGGCTGCGCTTTTAATGAATTCTGCCGATTTAACATGCATTTATATGATTTTGTTCAAAGGGTACTCAATAATCCCTTCCGCCCCTTTTTTCAATAACTCCGGGATAAGATCGCGCACTTTCTCCGAGCTGACCACTGTTTCCACGGAAAACCAGTCAGTGGCATAGAGCGATGCGATTGTCGGGGCATTCAGGCTCGGCAGCAGGGATACGATATTTTCAAGCTGGGATTCCGGGACGTTCATTTTAAGTCCCACCAGCTTTTCGGCTATCAACGCCCCTTTTAATAGCATGACGATCTGTTCGATTTTGTCCCGCTTTTTGGGATCCCGCCAGGCTTCATGGCTGGCTATGAATTGGGTGTTGGTTTGCATCATCTCATGGATCACCCTTAATCCATGCGCCCTAATCGTACTCTCCGTCTCCGTAATCTCGACTATGGCATCCGCCAGCCCGGAGACGACCTTGGCTTCTGTAGCGCCCCAGGAGAATTCAACCCGGACATCAATCCCCTTTTCCGAAAAATAGCGTTTGGTATAATCCAGCAGTTCAGTGGAAACCTTTTTCCCCTGGAGGTCTTCGATGGTCTTTATCGGTGAGTCGTAGGCGACCGCCACCACCCATCTGGCCGGTCGGGCGCTTACCTTTGAATAGACGAGGTCGGAGACGACATGCACATCTGAGCGGTTCTCTGCAATCCAGTCTTTGCCCGTCAGCCCGGCATCCAGAGTGCCGTTTGCTACGTTAATGGACATTTCCTGAGCCCGGCAGAGCGAGCAGGTGATATCCGCGTCATCGATTTCGGGAAAATAACTGCGCCCGCTGACGGTGATTTTCCAACCCGAGCGTTTGAAAAGTTCAAGCGTCGAATTCTGGAGGCTGCCCTTGGGGATGCCGAGTTTTAATATTGAGCTCATTTTTTATACACCTCGTCGGGGTCGAATACGCGGTTTTGCGTCGTTTTGAGGACGCCATCGTCGAGTTTACGGAAAAAACAGCTTTTATAACCTAGATGGCAGGCGGCCCCCCCCAACTGTTCCACCTTCAGCAGAACGGTATCGTTGTCGCAGTCGACCCGAATTTCCTTGACCATCTGGACATTGCCTGAGCTCTCCCCTTTGACCCATAGCTTGTCCCGGGATCGGCTGTAATAGGTCGCCTTCCCGGTTTCAAGGGTGTGCTCCCAGGCGGCCTGATTCATAAATGCCAGCATCAGCACTTCACCGGAATCGTAATCTTGGACGATAGCCGGCGCCAGTCCCCCCATTTTGGAAAAATCAAGTGAAACCATATTAATTCCTCTATCAATAATCTGATGATTCAAAAAAATTAATCCAATTATCCTAATGATAATTGTCTATATGTCAATTTTTTTTTGCGTCGGCGCTCTCTTCTCGTGCGGTAGGGAACTCTGGCGGTCAAACAGGCGGACGAGGCGGCGGGCATCTCTTGACAAGCCGGCGGCTGCCTCTTATATTAGCTAAAACAAAACTCAGCCGAAGGGCTAACGATCCCCTGAATTATGTTTAACATACCTAAATTGAGTGATTTTCAAGTTTGCCGCAGATACAAGGAAAATGATGTCGAGCTATAGGCGCCTATGCGAGACATCATTTGACGCAGTAGATGCGGTGAAATTGGAAATCCCGGAGGGTTTCAAATTTTTTGATTTAAAAAATGTTCCAATATCCTAAAAATAAAATAAAAATTAAATCTTCAAAAAATTGAAACGCTCAATTTAGGACATATTAAAATCATAGGCCATCCATATGGGTTGGATGTCGAATCGTTTAGGTAGAAAGGAATAAAAAATGGCGGAAAATGTAATTGATGTTGGCGACAACAATTTTGAAAGCGAGGTGTTGCAATCGGATAAGCCCGTGCTCGTTGACTTCTGGGCACCCTGGTGCGGGCCGTGTAAGGCGATTGGGCCCGTAGTGGAGGAGTTGAGCAAAGATTTTGACGGCCAGGTTAAATTCGCGCGGTGCAACGTGGATGACAACCCGGCGACCCCCAGTAATTATGGCATCCGTGCAATACCGACCCTTATCGTTTTCAAAGAAGGCAAGCAGGTGGATCAGGTCGTGGGGATGGTTGACAAGTCCAAACTGGAAGAAAGCATTAAAAAAGGCTTATAATGAATAAAACCGCTTATGACCTGGTGATTATCGGCGCCGGACCGGCGGGGTTGACTGCGGCCATATATGCGGCACGCGCTAAACTCAATGTTTTAGTCCTTGAAAAGGCGGCCCCCGGCGGACAGATCCTGGTAGCTGACTGGATTGAAAACTATCCGGGCTTTCCGCAGGGGCTAAGCGGAGCCGACCTGATTATGAATATGACGGAGCAGGTCAAAGGGTTCGGTGTCTCCATTGAATCCAACGAAGTCCTGTCCATGGATGTTTCCCAGCCGGTGAAACAGCTGCAGCTAAACGACCGGCAGGTGTCTGCGAAAAGCGTGGTTATTACCACTGGGGCGTCTCCGAAAAAACTCGGCGTTCCGGGTGAGGAAGAATACTATGGAAAAGGTGTTTCGGCATGCGCCACCTGTGACGCCCCGTTTTTTAAAAACAGCGTCGTCGGGGCAGTGGGCGGCGGCAATACGGCGGTGCAGGAGACTTTATTTTTGACCCGTTTTGTGGATAGGGTCTATCTGATCCATCGTCGTGACCAGCTAAGAGCCGATAGGCTCCTTCAGGAACGGGCATTTGAAAACGATAAGATCGAGGTGGTCTGGGATTCGGTATTAAAATCGGTAAACGGATCAGAAGTCGGGGTCTCAGGCATTACCATTGAAAACGTCAAAACCGGTGAGGTCTCTGACCTGGCGGTGGAAGGCTGCTTCATATGGGTGGGGACGATACCCAATACGGGATTTTTAAAAGATAGTCCGATCAAACTTAATGACTGGGGATTTGTCGAGGCCAATAGTCGGATGGAGACATCCGTTCCCGGTATTTTTGCAGCGGGTGATGTCAGGGATACGCCACTCAGGCAGGTTTCTTCAGCAGTGGGCGACGGTGCCATAGCTGCTTCACAGGCGTCTGAATATATTGAAAAGTTCGATCATGAGGGATAGATCGGCGCGGATCATTTCGGGAGTATAAGAATCGGCTGATGAAACGGATAACTATATGCCTGATGGCAGTTGTAATGGCGGCTTATGGATGCTCTTGGTTCGGGCCCAAGGAAGAGGAGAAAACTGCGGCCCAGCTGGCAGAAGCGGCTCGCGAAGAATTTGGGGACAAAGACTACAAAAGCGCCAGGGAAATTTATACAAAACTAATGGATTGGTACCCATTCAGCACATTTGCCAAAGAGGCGGAGTTGAAAATTGCCGATGCCCATTATCGTCTAGAGGAATATGAACAGGCCATAGAGGCCTATGAGAAGTACCAGCGGTTGCATCCCAGTGATGAAAAGATCCCGTATGTGATTTATCGGATCGGACGCTGCCATTTTGACCGTATGAAGAGTTTTGACCGGGACCAGACCTTCACGGAGAAGGCCCTTCAGGTGTTCAGGCGGCTTGAAAAGCGTTTTCCGGACAGTCAATATGCTGAAAAAACGGAAAAACATATCCAGCGATGCTTAAAAACGCTTGCCAAGCATGAATTCTATGTGGGGGAATTCTATTTCAAGCAAAAACACTACCGGGCGGCTTTGAAGCGGTTTTCAAATGTAATCAATAATTATCCATCCGATTTCCTTCTGCTTCGTCATAAGGCGATAAAATATCTCGAGCAATGCCGGGAGCATTTGAACGCCCGTGCCGAAGCCAACGGAGAGGAACCCGGCTTTTTTCAAAAAATCTTTACAAACGATTAATCTTCAGGTAATAAATTCTGTTTTGCTGGAGTGATAGATACGTTTTTTACATTAAAAAATGCCTGTGGAGAACCAATAATGTCTAAAAAATGCGATATATGCGGAAAAAAAGCGTTGATCGGAAACCACGTCAGCCATGCCCATAATGTGAATAAACGGCGGTTTAATCCGAATCTGCAGCGTGTTCGGGCGATCCGAAACGGCCGGGTTGAGAAAATCAATGCCTGCACCCGTTGCATCCGGGCCGGTTTGGTTGAGAAACCCCCCAAATAGTGTCCAGCCATAAATGGCTAATTTGCCCAATTTCTGTGTCAGGCTCAAATTTGACAGTCTCGTAAAAAGTCGATTTTAGGATGGCAAAGTAAAAAGTTCAAGCCCCAGCTAAGATCCGGGGGCGCGCAAAATCCCGAGGGATGGAAGCGCAACACAGATATTGGCGGGACGGATGGCGATTAAAGCCTTCGGATCTCCTGGAGGGTATCCACTTTTTTGAGCTTGGCCATTACGTTGTCCAAATGGGAAAGGTTGGCTACGGTAATCGTGAAATAGCCGGTGACGGTCTTATTGGGGAGGCTCTCCAGCTGGACATCTATGATATTGGCATTCGCCTGACTGATAACGGAAGTGATCTCCGCCAGTAATCCCTGCCGGTCTTTGGCCCGGCATTTCAACTTGACCGGAAACGAGCCGATGGCATCCTGCTTCCATTCAACCTTGATCTCCCGTTCCGGATTCATTTTCATGGCGTTCACACATCCCTTTCGATGGACGGTGACACCTGAGCCATGGGTAATATAGCCGGTGATCGGATCTCCCGGGACCGGTTGACAGCACTGGCCGAACCGGATAAGGATATCGTCCATGCCGTCCACCACCACCCCCTGATCCTCGCGCTTTTTTTTGTCCCGCCGACGGGTGATGAGCCTGTCAATCAGGGTTTCTTCTTTTTTCGGTTTCTGGCCTTCGGTCAGACGTCTGATAATTTGAAGGGGCGTGATTTTGCCATACCCCACATTGGCGATCAGGTCATCCACGCTCTTAAAGTTAAATTCAGACGCAATCGTCTGCATTTCGGTTGAATTTAACTTTTCATGGAAGTTCAGACGATTCTTGCGAAACGCTTTTTCGCACATTTCACGGCCCAGCGTAATGCTTCGGTCCTTTTCCTGGCGTTTGATCCATTGACGGATACGGGAGCGGGCTTTTCCGGTTTTCACATAGTTTAACCAGTCTTTGCTGGGTTGGTGGCCCTTGGTGGTTATAATCTCGACGATATCGCCGGTTTTCAACTCATACTGCAGCGGAACCAGACGGCCGTTGACCTTGGCGCCGGTGCACTGGTGGCCGACTTCGGTATGGATCAGGTAGGCGAAGTCAATAGGGGTGGCCCCCTTGGGAAGATTTTTGACCTCCCCGTCCGGGGTGAACACATAGACTTCCGCCGGGAACAGATCAATCCGGACATTTTCGAGGAATTCCTCCGGATCGCCGTAATTATCCCTATGATTTTCCACGAGGTTTTGGAGCCATTCGAAATTATTGAGGCTCTCCTTGTCTGTTATTTTTCCCTCCTTGTAACTCCAGTGGGCGGCAATTCCGGAGTTGGCCACCCGATCCATCTCATCGGTCCGGATCTGCACCTCCATGCGTTCCCCATAGGGACCGATGACGGTGGTGTGCAAAGACTTGTATCCGTTTGGCTTGGGAAATCCGATATAGTCCTTAAATTTTGTCGGAATGGGGCGCCAGTTGGCGTGGATGATGCCAAGGGCCTCATAGCATTGGGGTATGGTATCCATAAGGATCCGAAAGGCAATAATATCATAGAGCTCTTCAAAGCTTAAATCCTGGGACAACATTTTGTGATAGATGCTGTAGAACTGTTTGTAACGCCCGTTGACCCGGGAAGGCAGACCCGCTTCCGCCATCTTTTCGCTGATCACTTTTTTGACGGTTTCCACGTAGCGGTCGCGCTCGATCTGATCCTTGGCAACGAGGTCTTTGATCCGTTGATATTCCTCCGGCTGGGTAAAATAAAAGGATATTTCTTCAAGTTCGCGCTTGATCCAGTAAATCCCCAGGCGTGATGCGATAGGGGCATAAATATCCAGCGTCTCCTGGGCAATGTTTCTTTTCTTCTCCTCGGATTTGTGGAAATGCAGGGTCCTGATGTTATGGAGCCGGTCCGCAAGTTTGATCAGGATGACGCGAAGGTCGTCGGCCATAGCAAGAATCATCCGGCGCAGATTCTCCGCCTGTCGGTCCTGCACGGTATTGAGGGAAAGTTTGCTGATTTTGGTGACGCCAGAGATGATCTTAGCGGCCTCTTCTCCGAATCGATCCTGGATATCGTCGATATTCGTGTGGGTGTCCTCCACCACATCATGAAGCAGGCCGCAGGCGATGCTGACGGTATCGAGGTGCATGTCCGCAAGTATGTTGGCCACCTCCAGGGGATGCGAGAGATAGGGCTCACCGCTTAGGCGGGTTTGCCCTTCATGCACCTGGGCGGAGTAAACATAGGCCTGGTTGACAATCTCGACATCCGCCTCCGGGTAATAGTCGTTTATTTTGTCAAGTATGTCGGAGATACGTATCATACTTTAATTCATCAATAGGCTTTGGCGAAGACGACCCGTTTGCGGCTTTCTTTTCCGCATTCAATACACTTTCCCGCCTCCCCGCCATCGTCAAACGGGATGGTTCTGATGGATACATTCAGCCGATCCTTGATGGCGGCTTCGCAGGCTTCTCCCCCGCACCAGTGGGCCAGGGCGAACCCGCCATGGATTTCCGGTTTCTCCTTGTTCTTCGGAGTGAAAAACGCATTGAAGGTTTCCATATCATCGATTTTATGCGTATTGGCCTCCCTGAAGGCCAGCGCCCGATCAAAAAGCACCTGCTGGATGTCATCCAAAATATCGCCGATGGTTTTTACGAATTCATCCTTCTGGATGGCGGTTTTATCCTTGGGCGCTTTGTCCCGGCGGCCGACGAATACCGAATCCTTCTCGATATCCTTGGGTCCGATCTCCACCCGAAGCGGGACGCCTTTTTTGATCCAGTCCCAGTTCCGTCCCCCTGTATGGCGGGTGTCAATTTCGACATTGATCGGCCGGTGATGGTAATATGTCTCCCGCAGGCGGGCGGCCAGCGCATCCGTGTATGCCATAACGGTTGCCCGGTCCTTTTCGGATCGGATAATCGGCATTAAGACCACATGCGCGGAGGCGATACGCGGCGGCAGCACGATACCGTTGTCATCGCTGTGGGTCATGATCAGCCCGCCGATCAACCGGGTGGAAACCCCCCATGAGGTCGTCCATACATAGTCTTCCGTTTCCTGCGGGGTTTGAAAAGTGATGCCGGAAGCCCGGGCGAAGTTCTGCCCCAGAAAATGCGAGGTGCCGGCCTGCAGGGCTTTTCTGTCCTGCATCATGGCTTCGATGCATGTGGTCGTTTCCGCTCCGGGAAACTTTTCCGCAGGCGTTTTCTCGCCGATGATAACCGGCATGGCCATATACTCCTCGGCCACTTTCTTATAAAGGCCGAGCATCATATGGGTCCGGTCAATGGCCTCCCGGGGGTCAGCATGGGCCGTATGCCCTTCCTGCCAGAGGAATTCGCTGGTTCGCAGAAAAATCCGCGTCCGCATCTCCCATCGTACGACATTGGCCCACTGGTTAATCAGCACGGGCAGATCCCGGTAGCTTTTGATCCATTTGGAAAATGCGTCCCCGATAATGGTCTCCGAAGTAGGGCGCACAATCAGCGGTTCGGTAAGTTTTCCGGCCGGCACCAGCGCCCCGCGCTCATCTTTTTCAAGCTTATGGTGGGTCACGACCGCGCATTCCTTGGCGAATCCCTCAACGTGCCGGGCTTCTTTTTCAAGGTAGTTAATCGGGATAAAAAGCGGGAAATAGGCATTTCTCACGCCCGTTGTCTTGAACATGTCATCCATCGTTCGCGTGATATTTTCCCACAGGGCATATCCCCATGGCTTGATAACCATGCATCCCCGCACCGGGGATACTTCGGCCATATCCGAGGCTTTGATGACCTCCTGGTACCATTCCGGGTAGTTTTCCTCACGTGTGGGACGAATCGCGCTCTGAGCCTGTTTCATGGGTCTCCTCTTGATAAGGGTGTTGGGTATTAGGGATGGGCACTATCTAACGCCTGATATCTAATTCCCAGTTCATAAATTAAGTATGATGGCTTCGTAAAAAGCGATTTATTGCGCTGGCGCCCCATTTTTACAGAAAGTAACTCTGAAAAGCGTCCGCATTGTCATTTCGAGCGGTAGCGAGAAATCTTTAACAATCAAGATTCCTCGTCACTTTCGTTTCTCGGAATGACAGCAGCGGAAGCTTCTAAGATAATGTTAAATATTGTCGAGTTCCTTAGAAGTCCAATATCTGTGTTGCGCTTCCGTCCCTCGGAATTTCACGTACAGCTAAGTACGCTGCATTTCTCGGGATTTGCGCGCCTTGATCTTGAACTTTTTACTTTGCCATCCCAAAATCGACTTTTTACGAGATTGTCAAGTATGCCTTTCAAATTCATCAACTTCTTTAAGAAGCGCATCCAGCAGTTCATCCTGGGGAATCTTGCGGACAATTTTTCCGTACTTGAACAAAACGCCGCACGCCTTGCCGCCGGCAATGCCGATATCAGCGGCTTTTGCCTCTCCGGGGCCGTTGACGGGGCAGCCCATAATGGCGATCTTAATCGGGATCGTCCGGGTCATCAGCTCCTTTTCAGCGGCCTCAGCCAGGGAAAACAGGTCAAACTGGCAGCGGCCGCAGGTCGGACACGAAATAATCTCCGGCCCTCGCCGGCGGATCCCCAGCGCTTTTAATATTTCATAGCCCACACGCACTTCTTCAACCGGATCCCGCGTTAAAGAGACCCTGAGCGTATCCCCGATGCCGTCGGCCAAAATCATGCCGATGCCCATAGCGGATTTGACGATGCCGGTATATAGGCCGCCCGCCTCGGTAATACCCACATGAAGCGGAAAGTCTGTTTTTTCGGATAACTGGCGGTAGGCGGAAATCGTTTGGGGCACATCCGTGGATTTGATGGCCAGCTTTATCTGATCGAAATTGAATTCTTGCATCAACTCAATGTGGCGCAATGAACTTTCGACCAACGCTTCGGCGGATGCCGCCCCGTGTCGGGAAAAGATGTCTTTTTCAAGCGAGCCGGCGTTTACCCCGATCCGAATGGGAATGGCGTTATCCCTGGCCGAGGCCACTACCGCCTTTATTTTCTCCCGGCCGCCGATATTACCGGGATTGATTCGCAGGCCGTCGGCCCCGGCTTGAGCCGCAGCAATGGCCAGTCGGTAGTCAAAATGGATATCCGCGATCAAAGGGATATGAATGCCTTGTTTAATACCGGCTATCGCTTCAACCGCCTCTTTATCCGGAACGGCCACCCGGATAATTTCACATCCCGCCTGTTCGAGTCGGTGGATCTGCTCGACGGTCGCCTCAATATTGCGGGTGTCGGTGTTGGTCATGGATTGAACCGCGATCGGGGCATTACCCCCGATGGGAACATCTCCGACATAAATTTGCCGGGTCGAGCGCCGGTTGATTGCAAAAGCCATATAGCGCACCAAAAATCAATTTCGAAATGGCAAAGTAAAAGTTCCACGAAGCGCGCGCACCTGCCTCGCATGCAGCATATGGGCTCGTCCATGGAACGCCGGGGGCAGAAGCGCGGCACGGATATTGACCTGCCGATAAAGCTACCCTATTTAATTAACAAAGCCGTGCCAGTTATTCAAGGAATCCTTGCCGTTGATTTTTTTACCTAAACTCAGCGTTTCAAATCTTTAAACTTTTTGTTTTTTCTATTATTTTAAAGGACTTCAATCAATTCTAGCTTTAAAAATTTGAAACCCTCCGGGATTTCCAATTTTGCCGCATCTGCTTTGTCAGCGGATGTCTCGCATAGTCCGCTATAGCTCAACATCCGCTTCCTTGTATCTGCAGCAAACTTGAAAATCGCTCAATTTAGGTTTTACCTAAACTGAGCGTTTCAACTTTTTGAAGATTTAATTTTTATGTTATTTGTAGGAGCGGGTATTATTTTCTAACGGCCTTTGATAAGGAGATAAAAAATGACAGAAAAGATGGGGTCCGACAGTGTCGGGGCGGAGGCGGAGACTATACATAGGGCTTTAAAAAACGCTGCTTCAGATGGCTGCCTGTCGTGTCCAGCGGCATTCGAAGTGGCTGAATCGTTGAATATATCCCCCGCGGCTATCGGTGGTTACGCCGATAAAATGGGGCTGCATTTGACGGGATGTCAGCTCGGGCTGTTTGGCCACGAGCCGCACAAAAAGCGTGTGAAACCATTGGATTCAGTGGATAGCCCCCTGGCAGCCGCCATCCGGGAAGGACTTGATAACAACCGGCTGCCGTGTAAAACGGCGTGGGAGATTGCCGATCGCTTTAATCTCCCCCGCATCACCGTCAGCGCCGCTTGCGAAACGCTCGGCATAAAGATTAAGAACTGTCAGATCGGCGCATTCTGATTCGGGTTCGTATTACCCCATCTGAAGGAAGGGGTTCATCTTTTTTTCCTGGCCGATGGTTGTGGTGGGGCCATGGCCGGTATATACCGTGACATCATCGCCCAGCGGTAAAAGCTTGTTTTTGATGCTGCCAATCAGCGTGTTGAAGTCGCCGCCTTCAAAGTCGGTCCTCCCGATGGAACCGGCAAACAGGGTGTCCCCCACAAAGACCAGGCCGTCGGAATGGAAACAAACCCCGCCCGGTGAATGCCCCGGCGTATGAAGCACATTGAATTTGAGATCACCGAAAGTGACCGTATCGCCTTCATCGATTGTCCGGTCCGGTGGCGGCGAACTCTCCGCGGAAAGGCCGAATGATGCCGCCGCCTGCGGCAGATTATCCAGCATGAAGGCATCCTGTTCATGGATCAGGATCTCGGCGCCGGTGGCATCCTTCATTTTTCGGTTGCCGCCGACATGATCGAAATGCCCATGGGTATTCAATATATATTTGACCGTTAGCTTGGATTCAGCCAGCGCCATCAGAATTTTATCCGTATCATCGCCGGGGTCGATGACAGCCGCCTGTTTTGTGTTCTCACAGCCGACAATATAGCAGTTGGCCATTACGGGGCCAACGGCAAGCGTTTTGATGATCAAAGCCGCCTCCTTTATTCTTTATTCTTTATTCTTTATTCTTTTTTGCCTGCTCGGCGATTTCCACTATGCTGGAGAGCTTGTCTTTCGGCTGGGCCGCGGCCTTCTTAGCCAGTTGCTCGAATACTTCAGCCGGCAGATGGGACTTGAGGTAGGATGCCACATCAAAATATTCCCACCAGCAGTCAAATATCTTCCAGCAGGGGTTATCATCTTCGCCGCTGATCAAGCAGTAGCGAAACGATATCTTGCTCCCCAGGCGGGGGCATCGCCGTTCCAGCTTGTCAATATCCTTGTCGTCCATTTTGCTGCTCTGTATCTTTATTTTAAATGCTGTCTGCCCTCCGTTCATTTCGAGCGGCAGCGAGAAATCTTCTATAACAGGCGTTAATTTGAATAGTAGGCTTTTCCGTCACTGTTGTTTTTCAGAATGCCCCTATCGGTGATCTTCCTCAGACGCTGTCGCCGCCTCACTTGTGTTTCAAATGCTGCGGTTTTGGAAAGTCAGCATAGACCTTTTCGCATTCGGCGACTTCTTCCATTGAGAGCACGATATCCTTGATCTGCCCGGTAAGATAGCTGTCATAGGCGGTCAGATCCAGCAGGCCATGGCCGCTCCAGTTAAACAGGATCACTTTTTCTTTGCCTTCTTCTTTGGCTTTTAGAGCCTCATCGATGACCGTCGCCAGGGCATGGTTGGTTTCCGGCGCCGGGATAATCCCTTCAGTCTGGGCAAGCAGGACGCCCGCTTTGAAAACCTGATTTTGTTTGACGGCTTTGGGCTCAAGCAGACCTTCATCAACCAGCTGACTGACCAAGGGGGCCATGCCGTGGTAGCGCAGACCGCCGGAATGAAAGGCGGGGGGAACAAAAGCATGGCCCAGGCTGTGCATGGGAAGAAGCGGGGTGTAGCGCGCCGTATCCCCATGGTCATAGACAAACGGGGCTTTGGTAAGCGTCGGGCAGCCGGCCGGTTCGACGGGGTAGATCTCGATCTGTTTGCCGTGGATTTTGTCTTGGACAAAGGGGAAGGCGAGACCGGCAAAGTTGCTGCCACCGCCGGCACAGCCGATAATAATGTCCGGGTAGTCCCCGGCAAGCGCCATCTGTTTTTTGGCCTCGAGCCCGATGATCGTCTGATGCAAAAGGACATGGTTTAAGACGCTGCCTAAAGAATAACGGGTACTACCGGTTTCATCGGCTACCGCCTCTTCTATTGCCTCGCTGATAGCCATCCCCAGGCTGCCCGGCGTATCCGGGTCCTTCTCCAGCGCAGCGCGCCCGGCTTTGGTCTCATTGCTGGGACTGGGGATACAGTTACCGCCCCATGTCGACATCATGAATTTACGATAGGGCTTCTGATCAAAGCTGACCCGTACCATGTATACTTTACATTCCACACCGTATTGGGCGCAGGCAAAGGACAGGGCGCTTCCCCATTGACCGGCGCCGGTTTCCGTGGTTATCCGTTTGATGCCAAAGGCCTTGTTGTAATAGGCCTGCGCCACGGCGGTGTTGGGCTTGTGGCTGCCAGGCGGGCTGACGCTTTCGTTTTTGTAGTAGATTCTTGCTGGTGTATCCAGCGCTTTTTCCAGGGCTATGGCTCTTACCAGCGGGGCCGGTCGCCATATATTCAAAACGCTTAAAACATCATCCGGGATATCGATCCATCGTTCGGTGCTGGCTTCCTGTTCGATCAGGTTCATCGGGAAGACGGGGGCCAGTTGGTCCGGCGATACGGGATGGCCGTCCGGTCCGAGCGTCGGATTGAGGTTGACATCGGCAAGGATGTTGTACCACTGCCGCGGAATCTCATCTTCCCGAAGTATGTACTTGCGTAATTCCATAACTGGCTCCTTTACTTAAGGCTTTTTCTTTTTATACGGATTGATCATGATTATTGTGAATGTCAGGTTACGAATCAGTCACCGCCGCGGGTGATGAGTCGTGGCCGTGGTGTTGCCGAACCGCATCCAAAACGCCGTTGACAAACGGACCGGTTTCTTCAGTCCCAAATTTTTTGCTGATTTCGATGGCCTCATTGATCGAGACCTTTTCCGGAATATTCTCGCAATAGATGATTTCAAAACTCGCCAGGCGGAGGATATTCCGGTCGACGCCGCTCATCCGATAGATTTTCCAGTTACTCGAATACCTTTCAATGATTTTGTCCAATTCGGCCCGGTTGTCGATGACCCCTTTGACAAGGCGGCGGCAGAATTGAGAAGGCGCCTGCTTCGGGCTCAACAGCTTGGCAAGGGCCTCGAACAGCTCATCGCTTTCATCTGCCAGCATATCCATGCAAAACAGAATCTGCAGGGCCGACTCTCTTGATTTATGGCGGGTGCTCATGAACGTTTTTATTTAAACGATCCTTCCATGGAATCGATTAAATTGGTCATTTCAATGGCTGCGACGGCGGCACTCCACCCTTTGTTTCCGGCTTTGGTACCGGCCCGCTCAATTGCCTGTTCAATCGTATCCGCCGTTATGATGCCGAAAATAACCGGTACGCCGGTCTCCAGGCTGACAGCCGCAATCCCCTTCGAAACTTCGGCGCTGACATAGTCAAAGTGTGGGGTCGCCCCGCGGATAACAGCGCCAAGACAAAGGACGGCATCATGCTTCCGGGCCTGGGCGACTTTTTTGGCGATCAGCGGAATCTCAAAGGATCCGGGGACCTTCAGGATATCGATCGCCGAATCTGAAACCCCGCTTCTTTGAAGGGCGTCGATGGCCCCGCTCGAGAGTTTGTCCGAAATAAAATCATTAAAACGGCTGACGATCAGCGCAAACCGTTTTCCTTCGGCAACCAGTTTTCCTTCAATGATGTTGGGCATGGCCTAATCCTTCATTAATTAACAATCTCGTAAAAAGTCGAATTTAGGATGGCAAAGTAAAAAGTTCAAGATCAAGGCGCGCAAAATCCCGAGGAATGCAGCGTGCTTAGCTGTACGCAAAATTCCGAGGGATGCAGCGCAACACAGATATTGGACTTTTTACGAAGCCATCATTAATTAACTAATTACAGCACTATCAGGACGTTTAAGGGGTCGTATCGATATTTAAGTAATGCCCCATTTTCAACCGTTTGCATTCGAGATAGCACCGATTGTATTCGTTCGGTGCAATCTGAATCGGAACCTGTTCCACGACGCTTAAGCCGTATCCCTCAAGTCCGACAATTTTTTTCGGGTTATTGGTAATCAGGCGCATCTTGCGGACGCCGAGATCGGCCAGGACCTGGGCGCCGATGCCGTAATCGCGGAGATCGGCTTTAAAGCCCAGTTGTTCATTGGCTTCAACGGTATCGTATCCCTGATCCTGTAATACATAGGCCTTAAGCTTGTTGACCAAGCCAATCCCGCGGCCCTCCTGACGAACATACAAAAGGATGCCGGAGCCTTCTTCATCCATCATCTTCATGGATCTATTGAGCTGCTCGCCGCAGTCGCAGCGCAGGGAGCTGAAAATGTCACCGGTGAGACATTCCGAATGGACGCGGACGAGGGTGGGCTGTTGCGGATCGATTTCGCCCTTGATAAGCGCAATGTGCTGAAGGTCCTCCATATCATTTTCATATACGATGACTCTGAATGTCCCGGCATGGGCCGTGGGAACAGTGGCTTCAACCACTTTGTGGACGAAAGATTCGGTCCGCATCCGGTATTCGATCAGCGCTTCAATGGTGCAGATGCCGATTCCGTGCGTTTCGCTGAATTCTTCAAGCGAAGGCATCCGGGCCATAGTGCCGTCCTCATCCATGATTTCACAAATCACCGCCGCCGGTTTTAATCCGGCAAGGCGCGCCAGGTCCACCGATCCTTCGGTCTGGCCGGTGCGGACGATAACGCCGCCGCGACGGGCCCGCAGCGGAAACACATGGCCGGGACGGACCAAATCCTCCGGTTTGGCATCGTCAGCAATGGCTGTCTGGACTGTGGTGGCGCGATCGGCGGCGGAAATGCCGGTCGTCACCCCGTGACGGGCTTCTATGGATACCGTAAACCCGGTCTGGAATCTGGAAGTGTTGTTGTTTACCATCATCGGCAGGTTTAATGTCTCTACCTGCTCCGGCGTCATTGCCAGACAGATCAGCCCCCGGCCATATTTGGCCATGAAGTTGATGGCCTCCGGTGTTACCGCCTCTGCGGCCATGGTCAGGTCGCCTTCGTTTTCCCGGTCCTCATCATCGACCAGGATTACCATTTTGCCATCCCTGATATCCTTGATGGCTTCTTCAATGCTTAATTGTGCCATTTCTGTTTATCTCCTGTATTTGCCAACCGGTTTTCAAGGGTCCAGGGGTCAGGCGCGCCGCCCCTCAATCCTAAAAAACCGGTAAAACGGTGTCGTGTCAGCTAGATAAACCCGGTTTTATGGAGCAATCCCATATCCACTCCGGTTTCCGGCTTATCATCGCTGGCGTTTTTTTCTTCCTCTTTGATAAATTTTTCCACATATTTACCAATCATGTCGGTCTCGATATTAACCGCGTCCCCCGTATGTTTCGTCTCGATCGTCGTGGAAGCCGCCGTATGGGGGATAATAGCTACCTCAAAGCCCTGACTATCCAGCGTATTAATGGTCAGGCTGACGCCGTCAACCGCCACCGACCCCTTGGCGATCATGTACCGATTGAGTTCCGGCGCAACAAAGATGCCGACCCGTAATGCGTTTGCCTCGGTTTTTTTAAAGGCAATCCGTCCAGTGCCGTCAATGTGGCCGGATACCAGGTGCCCGTCCAGCCGGTCGGACAGACGCAGGGCCCGCTCGATGTTAACCCGCGTACCCGGCGTAATCGTTTGCAGGGTCGTTCGAGCCAAAGTTTCCGGCGATACGTCGGCCGCAAACCGGGTGCCGGCAACCATGACGGCGGTCAGACACGCGCCGTCTATGGCAATACTGTCCCCCATCCGGCTGTCTTCCAATACAAAATCGGCATTTATGGAAAGCCGCCTGCCTTCGCCGGAGGATGTCACCGCCGTGACGGTGCCCAGGCCTTCGATTATCCCGGTAAACATGATTTGATCCTGCAACTATTCAGTCGTTCTCCGGGGAGGCATACCCGAAGTAACCGCTTATCATAACATCCCCATCAAAGCGTTTGACACGGATGTCATCAATCGGAATGCTTCCGGCCATAGTGGCCGGACCGATCCCGCTGCAGGCCGGCATGCCGTCGTCACCCCCCAGAATTTTAGGCGCATAGAAAAAATAAATTTTATCCGCCACGCCGGATCTTACCGCCGATCCCATGATTCGGCTGCCCCCTTCGATCAGCAGGCTGGTAATATTTCTATGGCCCAGGATATCCATTACGGCCGAAATATCGATCCAGTCTCCCTTCAATGGGGCCTGAATCAGTTTAACGCCTTTTTTTGCCAGTCTTTCCGGTTTCTCCGGATCGGCAGACTGATTAAAAATAATAAGTATATCAGATGTCGACTCGATCTGCAACAGTTTCGCATCTTCTGGAATCGAAAGCCGGGTGTCAAGGATAATGCGATGCGGATCGACTCCTTTCCTGCCCTCCAGCCGGGTGGTCAGGCTGGGGTCATCGGCTTTTACCGTGCCTACCCCCACCATGATGCCATCTGATGCGTGGCGGAGTTCATGAACGTATTGGCGGGATGCCGATCCTGTGACCCATTTGGCGTCTCCGGTGCGCGTGGCAATCCGCCCGTCAAGTGTGGCCGCACATTTGAGGCTGACAAAAGGACGGCCGGTGCGGATGAATTTGAAAAAGGCCTCATTCTGTCTAAGGGCGGCCGCTTCGCAGACACCCATTTTGACCTCGAGCCCTTGGCTTTGCAGGTAATCCGCCCCGCCGCCGGCCACCGTCGGGTTGGGATCGGCCACGGCAATTACGACTCGCCGGATACCGGCCGAAAGTATCCGTTCGGTGCAGGGCGGCGTCCGGCCATAATGGTGGCAGGGCTCGAGCGTGACATAGATTGTGGCCCCCCGGGCCGAGGGGCCGGCATCATTTAAGGCATTGACTTCGGCGTGCGCTTCGCCGACGGCTTTGTGCCATCCTTTGCCCATGATCGTTTTATCTTTTACCACGACCGCACCGACCACCGGATTCGGGGATGTGTATCCCCGCCCGTTCTCAGCCAGCTCAAGGGCCATCTTCATGTAAGCGCGATCGTCCATAACACTTTAAAAATATAAAAGTTTCGCAATTCGAAGGGCGAAACCATTCAACCTTAAAAAAATTTTTAGGGACCTGCCACCCGGTCCACCGGAAACGGAATACATCCCGGGCTACCGGTTGTTCAGAAGCGTCTTAAGTTCCGTGGCGAAGTCGCTGACATCCTTAAAATCCCGGTAAACAGAGGCAAACCGGACATATGCCACCTTGTCGAGCTCATGGAGCTTTTGCATGACCTTTTCGCCGATGATGGAGGAGGAAATTTCTTTTTCCTCAGACTCCCTCAGATCCCGTTCCAGCTCTTCAACGAAGAATTCAATCGCGTTCATGCTGATTTCGCGTTTTTCACAGGCTTTCTTGAGCCCCGCCCGTACCTTGTCGCGGCTGAACAGCTCCCGCCGCTTGTCTTTTTTAATGATCATCAGCGGGATCTCTTCTATGTACTCATAGGTCGTAAACCGTCTTTTGCAGGAAACGCATTCCCGTCGCCGGCGAATAGCTGTACCGTCCCGGCTTAACCTGGAATCGATGACCTTGTTGTTATTCTCTCGGCAAAAAGGGCACTTCATCGCCTTCCCCCTCCCGGTTACGCCACCCATGCCGCTTGCGTGTTCAAGCTCAGCGAACTTTGATTAATTCAATTTCCGCCTCCTCGATCAGCTCTTTGGACAGCTCGTCGGCATAACCCGATCGGTAATATATTTTTTTTATTCCGGCATTGATGAGCATTTTGGTGCATATTGAGCAGGGCAGGTTCGTGCAGTAAAGGTTCGCCCCCTGAATCGGTACGCCATGATAGGCCGCCTGGATGATGGCATTTTGTTCGGCGTGAATGCCGCGGCAAAGCTCGTGGCGCTGCCCTGATGCGACCTGCATGGTCTCCCTTAGACAGCCGACTTCGGCGCAATGGCGGATACCGCTTGGCGCGCCGTTATAACCCGTGGCAAGAATCCGCTTGTCTTTGACGATGACCGCCCCTACGGCCCGTCGCAGGCAGGTAGAGCGTTTGGCCACCAGCGTCGCAATCTCCATGAAGTATTGATCCCAATCGGGCCGACCATCCGGTTGTGTCGGCATATTTATCTCCTTTTTGGCGCGCGGCGGCCTAGGGACTCCGATTAATCCATTTGGCTATTCAGGGTCCTGGAATAACGGGTATCGGGAACAAAACTCCTGAACCCGCTCTCTGGTTCTTTGGATAAGGCGGTCATCACCGGGATTTTTCAGAACGTCGACGATAAAGCCGCCGATCGTATGCATTTCATCGGTTTTCATGCCCCTTGTTGTCACGGCCGGCGTGCCGATCCGGATGCCGCTGGTAACGAACGGGCTTTGGGTCTCAAACGGGATCGTGTTTTTATTGACCGTAATGCCGGCCTGCTCCAGCACGCTTTCCGCGTCCTTGCCGGTGATCCCCAGGTTGGTCAGATCGACCAGCATCATATGGTTGTCCGTACCGTTGGAGACCGTTTCGAGTCCGTTTTCCATCAAATGGGCGGCCAGCGCCTGGGCATTTTTGACAATCTGGGCCTGATAGCGCTTGAAAGCGTCAGCCAGTGCCAATTTGAATGCGACCGCTTTGGCGGCGATGACATGCATCAAGGGCCCCCCCTGGATGCCCGGAAAAATCTCTTTGTTGAGTTTTTTGCCCAGGTCACTGCGGCCCAGTATCAGGCCGCCCCGCGGGCCCCTCAGGGTCTTGTGGGTGGTAGAGGTAATAATGTGGGCATGGGGAACCGGCGACGGATGGACACCCCCCGCAATAAGGCCTGCGATATGGGCCATATCTACCATAAAATAGGCGCCGACGGAACCGGCGATCCGGCCGAAGGCTTCAAAGTCGATGACTCGGGGATAGGCGCTGGCCCCGGCCACGATCATTTTGGGCTGATGTTTTTTGGCAAGCGCCGCAATTTCATCATAATTTAAAATACCGGTTTTTTTGTCCACCCCGTAGTGGACAAAATTAAAAAATCGTCCGGAAAAGCTCGCATGGGCGCCGTGGGTCAGATGGCCGCCGTGGGCCAGATCCATCCCCAGGATGGTGTCGCCGGGCGCCAGCAGGGCAAAATACACCGCCATATTGGCCTGGGAACCGGAATGCGGCTGCACATTGGCATATTCGGCGTTAAAAAGGGCTTTTGCGCGGTCAATCGCCAGCTCTTCGGCGGTGTCGACGTATTCGCAGCCCCCGTAATAGCGCTTTTTCGGGTAGCCTTCCGCGTATTTGTTGGTCATTACGCTGGCCTGGGCTGCCATTACCGCCGGGCCCACGATATTTTCCGAAGCAATAAGCTCCAGTGTATGCTTCTGTCGATTGTATTCCCCTTCAATTGCGTCCGCAATTTCCGGGTCAACGGATTCAATGGTATCGATATTGCGTTGGTTGTTTCGCATGTTGTCCTTTCGAGCGATTATTTTTCGAGCGCAGTTTTTGCCCGCGCATCAATATTGACAATCCGTTCCTTATGCCGACCCCCTTCAAACGATGTTTCCAGCCAGGCGCGAAGGATCTCCCGGGCCAGATCGGTCCCGACGACCCGGCCGCCCATAATAAGAATATTGGCATCATTGTGCCGGCGGGACATAATAGCGGAGAAGAGGTCGTTGCACAAGGCGGCCCGTACACCGGGGAAACGGTTGGCAATCATCGACATGCCGAGGCCGGTGCCACATATCAGGATGCCTTTTTCGTAATCCCCGGAAGCCACCTTTTGTGCCACCCGGGCGCCGAATTCCGTATAATCAACCGAGGCTTTCCCATGGGTGCCGCAATCCTCGATATCGAACGGGTCGTCTTCCAGAAAACTTTTTACCGCCTCTTTGAGTTCGAATCCCGCATGATCACAACCCACCGCGATGCGTGCCGATGATGCCATAGCCGCCTTATCCTTAAAACCGGTTAAGTTTTTTCGATGATATAGTTTATCGCATCCTTTACAGTCGCCAGCTGTTCCGCATCCTCGTCAGGGACTTCGATATCGAATTCTTCCTCCATGGTCATGATAAGTTCAACAATAGCCAGCGAATCCGCTCCCAAATCGTCGATCAGGGAGGCCTCCGACACCACTTCACTGATATCCACATCGAGTTTTTCCGCGATCAGTTTTTTGACTTTGTCTTCTATCTTCATTCAGGTATCTCCTTTAAATGTATAAACCACCGTTCACGTGAATAACCTGACCTGTAATATAGGATGCCGCCTCTGATGCCAGAAAGAGGGCCACACCGGCAATGTCTTCGGGGGTGCCGGCGCGCCCCGCAGGAATCTGGGCCACAATTTTGTCCCTGGCGCTTTGGGCTAAATCCTCAGTCATAGCCGTTTCAATAAAACCGGGGGCGATTGCATTGGCGGTGACCCCGCGGGAAGCCAACTCCCGGGCAGTTGATTTGGTCAGACCGATGAGCCCCGCCTTGGCGGCCGAATAATTGGCCTGACCGGGATTGCCCGAGACGCCGGCAATGGATGTGATATTGATGATGCGGCCGTATTTTTGCCTCATCATTTGCCGGCTGACCGATTGGATGCAGTTAAATGCCCCTTTCAGGTTGACCGCAATCACATCATCCCAATCCGCCTCTTTCATCCGTGCCAACAAACCGTCGCGGGTTAAGCCGGCATTATTGATCAATACATCTACGCGGCCGGTTGTATCCAGGATGGTTTTAAAAAAATCCGCAACCGACGCGCTGTCTGCGACATCGATCCGGTACCCCCCCGGTATCCCTCCGGCTGCTGAAATGTCTGCAGCGGTGGCCTCCCCGGCCTGCTCATGAGAATGAAAGTTAAAGAAGATATGAACGCCGGGGGCAGCAAAGGCTTTGCACAGGGCGCGGCCAATACCTCTGGATCCGCCGGTGACCACAATCGTTCGTTTCATTTCTCCGGTTACGGTCTCAGGCTCCATTGCTCAGTTAATAGCGAACAACAAAGTGATCGAATGGGTTCCATGCCTGGTCTGTCGGCCGGGCGGGCGATAGGCCCGTTCTTGTTTTCAGGGCCTGGGCCGCATATCCGGATATCTGCAGGCAAGTTCGCGTCGGGCCTCTTATTCCTCGATTTCTATAACTGTTCGGCCTTTGTATGTACCACATTCGGGGCACGCCCGGTGTGGAAGCTTGACTTCTCCGCATTGCGGGCATTTTGATAAATTCGGGGCCGCGATCTTTTGATGGGTCCGTCGCTTATCGCGTTTTGATTTCGATACCTTATGTTTTGGTACGGCCATAGTATACTCCTATATGAATTTGATATATAAATTATTGCCGGTAAACAAAAAAACCTCTATCCGGGTGGCGTCCCGCTGCCCGGCGGTTCCCCGAAAACTCGATTTTAGGTTTTAAAACTAGTATGTTAAACCGCTACGGTTGTCAAGGCAATTAAATTTTATGCCATTTATAATCCTTGAGTTCAATAGAAGTTTGTGTTAAAAAAACAAATTTTATTCCTGATGGTGGTGAAAGCTATGGATAGTCAAACAGTTACACGGTTCCCGCCGAGTCCGAGCGGATATCTGCATTTGGGTGGGGCGCGAACGGCCCTATTTAATTGGCTGTATGCCCGTCATACCGGCGGACGGTTTGTTCTGCGGGTAGAGGATACGGATGTAAGCCGTTCAACAAAGGAGTCCGTGGCGGCCATCCTCGAAGCCCTTGAGTGGCTGGGCATCGATTGGGATGAGGGCCCGTATTTCCAATCTCAGCGGTTTGATGTATATAAGGCATATATCAATCGGTTGTTGGCCTCCGGCAACGCCTATTACTGCACCTGTTCGGCGGAGAGGCTTGAAAAGGTGCGGCAGGAAGCCATGCAAAGCGGGGGTAAACCCAAATATGACGGCAATTGCCGGGAAAAAGGCCTCGAGTGGCGCGAAGGCGCTGTGGTGCGCTTTAAAGCGCCCCTTACGGGAACTACCCTTGTCAGCGACAGGATCCGGGGCCACATTGCATTTGATAATACCGAGCTCGATGATTTTATTATTCAGCGAAGCGACGGCACCCCCACATACAACCTGGCCGTGGTGGTGGATGATATTACCATGAATATCAACACGATTATCAGAGGCGACGACCATTTGAACAATACGCCCAAGCAGATTCAACTCTATGAGGCCCTTGGCTGCGAGGTGCCCTGCTTTGCCCATGTGCCCATGGTGCTGGGTCCGGACAAGACCCGGTTGAGCAAGCGGCACGGCGCCATGTCGGTTACGGCCTATCGGGATATGGGCTATCACCCGGAGGCCATGGTGAATTATCTGGTCCGGCTTGGATGGTCGCACGGCGACCAGGAATTCTTTACCCGCGATGAACTCGTCGAAAAGTTCAACCTCGAGCATGTCGGCCGGTCTGCCGGGGTTTTTGACCAGGAAAAACTCTTGGCTTTAAATGCCGAGCATATACGGGCGGCCTCCAACGAAGCCCTGGCCGAGCGCCTGATCCCCTTTTTGTCGGAAAAAGGCATCGAAGCCGCACCGGGCGACTATCTCTACGACGTGATCGAAACCATAAAAAACCGCAGCAAAACCTTCGTTGAGATGGCGGAGGCGGCGGCATTCTATTTTGTCGAGCATGTCACCTACGAGGAAAAAGCGGCCAGCAAATTCCTGAAGCCGGCCATATTGGCTCCTTTAAAAGAGATTACCGAAGCGCTGGAGCAGACGGAGGGGCTCGACCAGGAAACCCTGGAGCCAATATTTCAGCGGGTAATGGATGCGCACGGGCTTAAGCTCGGAAAGATCGCCCAGCCCATGCGGGTGGCGCTTACCGGAAAAACCTTCAGCCCGGGTATATTTGAAATGATCCGGGTGCTGGGCAAAGCGGCAGTCGTCTCAAGGCTGAAGGATGCCATCGGATATATCGAATCCCATCATTTGACAATCTCGTAAAAAGTCGATTTTAGGATGGCAAAGTAAAAAGTTCAAGCCCCAGTTAAGATCCGGGGGCGCGCAAAATCCCGAGGAATGCAGCGTACTTAGCTGTACGTGAAATTCCGAGGGATGGAAGCGCAACACAGATATTGGACTTCTAAGTAACATCACATATTAGTTATGCGGGAACAAGCTTGAATCCTAATGATTTCGCTTGATTGGCAACCCGCTTTTGCAAACGCCGCTGATGTTCTTGTTCATGGTCAGCGA
>Ga0209925_1000022_pt1 | contig 69205 bp, 65 predicted proteins | sample SalPonR2_A_D1_MG_FD_185702 | JGI IMG/M metagenome (GOLD analysis project Ga0209925, IMG submission 185702) | Salt pond soil microbial communities from South San Francisco under conditions of wetland restoration - Salt Pond MetaG R2_A_D1_MG... ... | reverse complement strand
CACCACTTGGATTTATAGAAAAAGAAATAGAAGCACCCTCCAGAAAAGAATCGGCAGATTTTATTAGATAAATGTTGGGAGTGTAAAAAATGCAAGAAACAGGATCTGTAATAGAGATTAAGAATGATAAGGCCAAAATTAAATTTAACAGATATTCAGCCTGCAGCAAATGTAAGCAAGACTGTGTTTTAGGAAGGGAAAATAATCATGAAGAGGAATATTTTTTTGCAGAAGTTCAAAATGAAAAAAGCGCCCAGGTGGGGGATATAGTTAAAGTAGAGCTTAAGGACAGCTCTTTAGTAATTGGATCAATTATTATATATATAATTCCCTTATTGTTTTTTGTGGGAGGTTATTTTATTGGAGCGAAACTATCTTTTATCTTTACAGGTTTAAGTCCAGAAATTTTTGGTATATTATCCTCTTTCATTTGTTTATATCTTTCTTATTTATTGACAAAAAGAATTAATAAAAAGATAGAAAATAGTGATCGTTTTCGTTCTAAAATTGTTTCTATCATTAAAAAAAATGAAGGTTTCAAGGGGAAGTGTTATTAATGAATTCAATTTCTGAAGAAGTAGAGCAGAATTTATTGGTTAGATTAAATAGGATTGAAGGCCAAATACGCGGTATTAAAAAGATGATAAAAAGTGAAAAATACTGTGTGGATATATTAACCCAAATTGTTGCTGTGCGAGGGGCTTTAAAGAAAACAGGTTTAAAAGTTTTACAGGAACATATTAATGGTTGTGTGCAAAGTTCTCTACAAAACGAAGATAAAGAAATAATTGATGAATTATTAGATGTCATAAATAGATTTATTGATTAAATTTGTTTTATAAAATAAGATTTTTAATATTAATATTTGCATATGAAGATAAATTAATTTAAAAAAATTTCAGAGGGATAATTCCTATAATTAAAGCTATTTAAACTGTTTGTCAAACAAGAGTTCACCCTCTGTTTTTAAATTTAAAAAAGGGATAAATAAAAGCTTGTTGAATAAAAAATATACGCTCTATAAATAAATGTGATTGGTCGATATATTTTGTTGAACTATCAAAATTATTGTTTTAATATAACTTACATTGTTTTATATATTAGGGGTGATTTTAATAATGTATCCAGAATATTTTGAAGTTCCCAGGGCTGTTTTGCAGGATGATAGGTTAAGTGCAGAAGAGTTCAAATTTATTATTCAAAAATTTTCTAATCTGGAGCATTCTCAGTTATTAACAAAAGGTAAATGGCTGCTTAACCAATCAGATCTTGTGATAGAAAATGATCTAAAGCAGTCTTTATTTAATAAAAAATGGTTGATCAAAGTTAATAATGATGTATATTTAAAAATCCCGCCCAGATTTATTTCAGACAAAAAAAGAGAAATAAGCTATGATCAAATTGGATCGCAAATTGCCCAAAAATGGGACAAACATTGTCAATCCTTCATCTTAACACCACTTTTTTTACAGAAAATGCTTTCCTTTATTGAGGATGGTATAAGTGAAGAAGTCATCATTGAAGTAATAAAAATAAGCTCTAAAAGGGTTGAAGGAAATCCTGCTAATTATATTATTTCAATACTAAATGATTATCTGAACAGAGCAATATATACGATATATGATTTTAAAGAAGAAAAACAAAGGATGGAAGAATATGAAAAGAGACTTCGAGAAATTAATCGAAAAAAAGAAAGAAGAGATAAAGAAGAAAGTTTCGAAGACTACTACAAGAAAGGATATAGATAAAAATATTTCAGAACAGGAGGCTGTTAAAAAGATATATAAAGTAATTATTGCTAACAGTCATATCCCACCTAAGTTTGCAGATTCAAGTTTTTCATCTTTCAACTTTAAAGCATGTCCCCGCCAAAATATTAGTAAAATTAAAGCGATTAAAACTTATGCTGAAAATATTCTTACTGCAATTAAAGGGCCTCAATCAGTTTATATTTTTAGTAAATTTAATGGGTGTGGCAAAACACACATAGCGATAGCAGCCTTAAAAACTGCTGCTTATAGATTTGCTCGGAAGATATATGCTAAAAATCCTGAATATTATTCACGTAGAGGGATTTCATATCAAGAACATAATTGGCGGCCAGTTTTTTTTATGAGTGAGGTCAATTATTTGTGGAAAAAACGGCAGTATGAAACAACCAATGAAGATTTAAAGAGGGAATTGGATATAATTGAGAATGCTGTTATGAATTCAAAGCTTTTAGTTATTGATGATTTTTTAAGGGAAAGAAATACTGATTTTGTATTTGGCAATTTAACTGCCTGGTTGAATCACAGATATGATTATAATAAACCCGTGATTTTTACTTCCAATAATGATTTTATAAAACTAGGACAAAATAACGAAAGTAATCCTTATTATAAAACAAGTTATTTAAAGGCCGCAACATATTTAGCTTCACGAATAAGCGAAATGACCAAGGGATATCAGTTTCAATTTGAATGTTCCCCTGAAGATGACTACAGACAAAACAGTTATTAAGTGGAGGCGATTTTAGATTGTTATCAAGAACTGAGACACTCATACGCTTGATTAAATTAAGAAAGACGATTGAGTTAGAGGGAAATGAAGATGAGAATTTTCATAGTAAGATCGATATAAAAAACCAAATAGAACAAATTATTCATGATATTGTTGGTTTGCCTAAAGAGGCTAGATATGTAATGAATGAAATAATAAATAAGGTAATCAATCAAAAGATCTCCACTAAAACAGCAGTTGTAGCCATGCATGAAATATATAAGGAATTTAATGAAATTAGTGAAATAAAAGTTAAAAAAAGAAATAAAGTTAGCAGTGAGAACAAAAATCAGGACTATAATCTTACAAAGTTATATAAAAATGGGTATAGATAACTTATTTTTGAACAAAAATTGGAATGACTCATATTTAATTTCATGATTAATTAAGTTATAATTGTTATATACATAAATTTTTAGAAAGGATGGTATAGTTGTCTCAACTAATAATCGGTATTGCTGGAGGTACTGCCTCAGGCAAGACAACATTAGCAAAGATATTAAAAACAGTATTTCATGATCAGGTAGCTATGTTGCGGCATGATTTTTATTACTATGATAAAAGCCATTTTGCTGTACCTGAACAGCAGATAAATTTTGATCATCCGGACTCTTTTGAAACTAAATTACTAATTCAACATTTAAAAAAATTATCTAAGGGTCAGGATATCAAACGACCGGTATATTCTTATAAAACTAATGAAAGGTTAGAAGAATTAAGAAGAGTTAAAGCAACTTCCATTATTATTATTGAAGGAATACTCATTTTACATTATCCGAAACTGAGAGAGCTTTTAGACTTAAAAATATACATAGATACAGATGCAGATATTAGATTATTACGAAGAATAAATAGGGATATTAAAAAAAGAGATCGCTCTTTTGATTCTGTTCGCGAGCAGTATATGGCTACTGTTAAACCAATGCATGAAAAATATGTAGAACCAACAAAATATCTTGCTGATATAATAATACCTCATGGCGGTTTAAATGATATAGCCAATGAACTAATCATTGAAAAAATTAAATCTCATCTCTGAATAAAACACCCAGGAGGGATTTTTTTATTGTTTATAAAGGAAAAATATAACATATATAGTAATATATACTAAAGGGGTGGTTTTAATTAAAAACAAAATTATATATTCGATATTAACAGTTGTATTATTATTTGCATTGATGACATTTGTAGAAATGTATCGAGAAAAAAAATTAGTAAGTAATTATGAAGATTTAACTTTAAAGCAATATAAGAAGGAAAACTTTAAATTATCTTCTGATGGTAAAAAGCGGACAATTTATAGGATCGAGATACAGGTTGGTGGGGCTGTAAAGAACCCTGGTTTTCATGAAATTATTTCTGGTATTAAGGTAAAAAGGCTGATTGATGAGTACATAATTTTAAAAAATGATGCTGATTTGTCAAAAGTAGATTTAGAACAAAAACTATACGATAATGATAAAATAATTATTCCTCCCAAATGAATTGTCTTTTTATTATTGTTTTAAAAAAAATAAACACAAGGGGTTAAGAGTTTGTTTTTTAAAAAAATTTTTATAATAAAAGCAGTTATATTTTTTGTGATTGGTTTAATAAATGGTTATTATTTTTTGGATTGTAAGTTGATAATAATATTGACTGTCTGTTTTTCCCTCATTTATTTTATTATCAATCATACCAGAAATTATGTACTTTATGTATTAATAATGATACTTATTTTTGCCTTCTTTTATATGATGTATTATGAAATAAGCTATTATAATGAAAAATCTATTATACATTATAATGGAAAAAATGTGGAGGTAGTTGGCCAAATTAAGTTTGATTTGCGTTCAATTGAAGGAAATTCTGTAATTTTAGAGCCTATACTAATAAATAATCATAGGGTAAAATACGGGATGATTCAACTCTGGAAAAGCGATCTAAAAAATAATTTAAAACATGGAGACATTGTTATTGCTAATTTGGATTTATTTGAAGTAGATCAGGAGAGTAATCCGGGTGGATTTTCCTATCGAAATTATTTAAAAAAGCAAAATATTTATAGTACTGCTCAGGTATATGAAATATACAAATTAAGTAATCAATATTTGTTGTCAACTCCTATAGTTATGATAAAAGAAAGAATGCTTAATATTATTGATCAAAATATTATACCACCTGTAAACGAATTTATAAAAGCTTTAGTTTTGGGAGAAAAAAGCAATTTAGATCCCAGATATGAAAGCAATTTTAGAAAAGCTGGGGCCAACCATTTATTAGCTATATCCGGTTTACATATCGGATTTATTACTATATTTATCCTATCTATTTTAAGTATTTTTTCCCTAAATCAGCTTACTAAAAATATAATATTAAGCATATTATTAATATCTTATGCGCTCATGACGGGACTGAGAGCTTCTGTATTAAGGGCTTCTTTGATGGTAATATTCTTTCGATTATCCAAACAGTTCGAAGTCGATTTGGATATTTATTCTGTATTATCAATCACCCTTTTGTTTATATTATTACTTGATCCTTATCAGTTGTTTTCAGTAGGTTTACAGCTGAGTTTTATTGTGCTTTTAATGATTATAGCCTGGACAAAGATATTAAAAAAATACTTACATCCCATTTTGGCTGTTAGTATTGCGGCTCAACTGGGTTCAATACCTCTTACAGCTTATTATTTTAATATAATAACACCTGCAGGTGTTATTACAAATCTATGGTCCATACCCTTAATTTCGATTATTATATTTTTATCATTAACACACTTTATGTTAAATTTAATATTACCAATATTAAGTCTAATAACTGCTAAACTAATATACTTTTCAACTACATTTTTAAATTATGGCATTAATATCATGTCTAAATTACCTTCAGCTCAAATATATTTAACGACTCCGCTCTCGACCGTTGTTTTTTTAACTTACATTAGCTTGTTTTTATTAGCCTATACATATCATAATAAAAATATAAATAACGCAAAGACTACTCAATATTTAAAGTATATTAACATACTTCTCATTATTATTATCATAACTATGGTCTTTTTTAGACCTCCTGATGATGATTTGTTAAATATTTGTTGTTTGGATGTAGGACAGGGTGATTCGATATTTATTAAAACGCCTGAGAATAATAATATTCTTATTGATACAGGTGGACTATCAAAAAGCAATAATATTGCAGAAACAACTATTTTACCTTATTTATTACAAAGGAATGTAAAAGTTATAAATTATCTTATTATCACTCATTTTGATTATGACCATTGTGGAGGAGCAGAATTTTTAATAGAAAATGGGTTTGTCAAAAATTTAATTATTTCAGAACATTTTGATAGTATAGATTCCAATGCACAAAGCATCATAAAGATTGCTCTTGACATGAATATAAGGGTTTTTCAGGCCCATATAGATCAAAAATTAGAAGTTGATGAAGTAAAGCTGAAATTTTTATCCCCACCGGTTTATCCTAATTTTAAAGAAAAGAATAATAATTCACTTGTATTTAGATTAAAATATAAAAAATTTACAATGTTATTTACAGGTGACATAGAAGGCAAGGTGGAGAAATACATTCTAGATAATAAGTCAAATCTTCAATTATGTTCTGATATTTTAAAAATTGCTCATCATGGAAGTTCCACTTCAAGTTTAGATAACTTTCTAAAAGCTGTAAATCCAAAAGAAGCTTTAATAAGTGTAGGATATAATTATTTTAATCAACCTGATCCGAAGTTGATAAAAAGGTTAATAAATAAACAGATCAGAGTTTGGAGAACTGACAAGCAGGGTGCTATTATGATCAAAAGCGATGGATACAAATATAATATAAATTCCTATCTAAATTGATAAAGGCTGATCATCTATGTTAAAATTAATTTAAATCTATAAAAATTCAAAAGGGTGTTTGGATTGAATAAAAAGACGGAAAAGTTATTTAAAAAAGAATTATCTCAGATTAAAAATGTATATCTGGTTTTTGGTTCAGAAAATTATCTACTGGATAAATTTGAAAAAGAATTTAAAGATAGATACATTGATGAAACGGTTAAAGGTTTTAATTTAAGTTATGTAGAAGAGCAGGATGGGGTATTTAAAAACATAATAAATAAAGGAAGTACTCTGCCTATAATGTCTGAAAAAAGATTTATTATTGTTAAAGCAGGTAATATTTTTAAAAGGGGTATTTTGAACTGGAAAAAATTTAAGGACTATTTGAAAGATATCCCAGAGACTACAGTTTTATTAATATTGGTTAATAAAGATATTAGTACTAATAAGAGAAAAAACATCATAGAAAAATACGGTGATGTTATTAATCTTAAGCCTCCCCGCTATCAGGATTTAAATAAGTGGATTAAGATGCAATTTGAAGAAAAAAACAAAGATATTGGATATAAGGAGATCAGACTGTTGGAAAAGATGTTCAGCAATAATTTGCAGCAGCTTGATTCTGAAATTGATAAAATATGTACTTTCGTTGATCAAAAAAGCCGGGTTAAAACATCTGATATAAAAGCTGTAATAACAAAAGATAGAACTTTAAAAGATAATATAATATTTGAATTTTTGGATGCCTTTAGTAATAAAAAAACAAAAAAAAGTGTTTATCTGTTCAATCAGATGATCGCAAGTGGTGAGGCGCCACAATTAATCTTTGCTATGATTATCAGAAGAACAAGGCTGATGATACTAATCAAAGATTTTAAAAAAAGCGGGAAATCACCTAAAGCTATTGCAAAAAAAATAGGGGAACATCCTTATCCTGTCAAAAAAATATATGGTTATGTAGATAATTATAGTTTTGATGAACTAAAAGATGTTTTAGATAATCTTCTAAAAGCAGATGTTAAACTAAAGACAGGCGAGGATAAGATTGAAGATTCAATACAGCATGTGCTTGTAGCTTTATAAAAAGTAAATGGCTTATTCAATTAAGAATAAGCCTTTCCAGATACTTGTTTTATTTGATTTTATTTAACATTCTTTTCATTTTAGATTTCTTTCTGTTAGCATTATTTTTATGAATGATATTATGAGATGCTGCTTTATCAATAATTTTATATGTTTCAGGTAGTAGTTCTTCGGCTTTTTTTATATTACCTTCTTCAACAGCTGTTTCATACTCTTTTATTGTATCTTTGAGTTTATTTTTCCAATATCTATTAACCTCTTTTTTCTTTTCATTGGTTTTAACCCTTTTTTTTGCAGATTCAATAATAGGCACAGCTTTCACCCCCTTGTTAGTGAACGGTATATTTTATTGTATCTTTGAGTTTATTTTTCCAATATCTATTAACCTCTTTTTTCTTTTCATTGGTTTTAACCCTTTTTTTTGCAGATTCAATAATAGGCACAGCTTTCACCCCCTTGTTAGTAAACGGTATATTTATATTGTTCTTTCTAAGTTTGCAACATAACAATTTTAACATCAGATTTGTAAAATTGCAAGTCTTATACCGCATTATTAATAAAATATTAGATTTTGAGCATTGCAAGGTTAAATATATATCCTATTCCAAAAAAGATTTTTAGTATAAATAGAAATTTGTCTGATTTATTCTTTTTAGGTATTTGAAATCAATTAAATTATGTCTATGTTCTCATTGACAATGGACTATATCTTTTTAGATGTTAATCAGATTCTTGATAAAAGGGATACTGAATGTTATAATACTCGCAAGTTTAATAAATAGAAAGGAGCCAAAGATATGGACTGTAAGCAGATAAGAAATTTTTGTATTATAGCCCATATAGACCACGGCAAATCAACACTTGCTGATCGTTTATTGGAGTTTACAAATACAATATCTGATCGTGATATGAAAGATCAGGTCCTCGATAATATGGAACTAGAAAGAGAAAGAGGTATAACTATAAAAGCACAAGCTGTCCGGATTAATTATAAGGGTTATGAACTTAATTTAATTGATACTCCCGGACATGTAGATTTTTCTTATGAGGTATCTAAAAGTCTAGCTGCGGCTGAAGGAGCACTTTTGGTTATTGATGCTGCCCAGGGAATAGAGGCTCAGACTATGGCTAATATATACCTGGCTTTAGAAAACGATTTAGAGATTATTCCTATAATAAATAAGATAGACTTAGATAGAGCTGATCCTAAGAAAGTAAAGGAGCAACTATTAGAGATCGGCATTGATCCTGATGAGGCTATTTTAACCAGTGCAAAAGAAGGTACTAATATTGAAGATGTTTTACATGCAGTCATTAAAAGAATTCCAGCACCTCAAGACAATCAGAGTAAACCGCTGCGTGCTTTAATTTTTGATTCCGTATATGATTCTTATCAGGGAGTCATTGCTTATGTTAGAGTTATAGATGGAATGGTCATTTTGAATGATCAAATAAAGATGATGGCCAATGATAAAAAGTATGAGGTGGATGAATTAGGCGTATTTAATCCCACAAGATCTTCTGTAAAAAAATTATCAACCGGAGAGGTTGGCTATATAATTGCAGGAGTAAAGGATGTCAAAAATTGTCGAGTTGGTGATACAATTACCCATATAAAAAATCCAGCTGAAACACCACTTCCGGGTTATAAAAAAGTCAAGCCTATGGTTTATAGTGGATTATATCCTTCTGACAACAAAGATTTTAATCTTTTAAAAGATGCTTTAGAAAAGTTGCAATTAAATGATGCTTCACTAACTTTTGAACCAGAAACTTCAGAGGCATTAGGATTTGGTTTCAGATGTGGTTTTTTAGGATTATTACACATGGAAATAATACAGGAAAGATTGGAAAGAGAGTATGATATTGACCTTATAATTACTGCTCCGAGCGTAATATACAAAGTTAAAAAAAAATCAAATGAACTTTTAGAAATAGAGAATCCAGCAGATTTTCCCCAACAAAGTGAGATTAAAATTATTAAAGAGCCATTTGTTAAAGCAGCTCTGCACCTGCCTGAAGAATATATAGGCCCTATTATGAAACTTTGTCAAAATAATCGCGGACAATTTATTGATATGCAGTATATAGATGAAAATAGAGTAGCTTTAGAATATAAAATGCCTTTAAGTGAAATAATAACTGATTTTTTTAACCAACTTAAATCTAAATCACGCGGTTATGCCACATTAGATTATAAAATGATCGGTTATCAAGAATCAGATCTGGTAAAACTCGATATCCTTGTCAACAAAGAGCCGGTTGATGCGTTGTCGACAATTGTTTTTCGAGACAATGCGCGCGAAAAAGGCCTGACTTTGGTTAGGAAGCTGAAAAAAACAATACCTAGACAGATGTTTAAAGTACCTATTCAGGCTGCAGTTGATAGTAAAATACTGGCCAGAGTTAATATCTCTGCTAAAAGAAAAGATGTATTACAGAAATGTTATGGTGGGGATGTCAGTAGAAAAAGAAAATTACTAGAAAAACAAAAAGCAGGTAAAAAGAGAATGAAAATGGTCGGGAAAGTAGAAATTCCTCAAAAAGCATTTATGTCCATCCTAGAAAGGGAGGAAGATGAATAGATATTTAAATTATAAAAAAGCATTCGGTCTTTATATGCATATTCCCTTTTGTCAAAGCAAATGTAATTACTGTGATTTCTATTCTATTAAATATACGCCACAGAAGATGAGAGAATATGTGGATATGCTAAAAAAAGAAATAGAATTATATGCTGACAAACTTATTAATAATAGGTGTCGAACAATTTATTTAGGAGGAGGCACTCCCAGCTTATTGTCTCCGCAGTTAATAGAAGAGATACTAATTACTGTATTTAATTCTTTTAATGTTGTTGAGAATGTGGAAATTAGTATGGAGGCTAATCCAGAAAGCCTAACTGAATGTAAAATAAAAGCATACAGAGAAATGGGGATTAATCGTCTAAGCCTTGGAATACAATCTTTTCTTGATGAAGAATTAAAATTTTTAGGTAGGAGCCATGATGTAATTGATTCTATAAACGCTATCATAAAGGTCGAAAAACATTTTGACAACTATAATATTGATTTAATTTTCGCTCTTTTTAGACAGACATTTCTAAATTTTGTATACAGTTTAAATCAGGTACTTGATTTTAATCCCAGCCATATTTCTTTATATAAACTTCAGATTGAAGATGGGACAAAATTATATAAAAGATTTAAGGATAAGAAAACAAATCTTATTTCAGAAGAATTAGACTATAAAATGTATAACCATGCAATAAAAAAATTGCAAGAAGCTGGCTATAACCATTATGAGATATCTAATTTTTCTCGGGATGAACACAGATCAAAACATAATATTATCTATTGGAAATATGAACCATATTTAGGGTTGGGACCAGCTGCCCATGGTTTTAATGGTAAGCAAAGATATAAAAACTACAGTAATTTTAGAAAATATATTTATGAATTAAAAAAAGGCAGACTACCAGTACAAGACATTATAAAATTAAATAAAAAAGAAATGATTTTCGAAAGTATGTTTATGGGTTTGAGGTTAACTGAGGGGATTGATGTTGAGAAATTTAAATCCAAATTTGATGTTTCAATCTTTGATATATATGACAATGTCCTACAGGAACTCAAAGAGGATAATCTAATAGTAGTAGACAAAAAGAGAATCTATCTGACTAAGAAGGGTTTAAACCTTGCTAATCTGGTTTTTTCAAAACTCATTTTATAATATATAAATTTGCTCATTTGAGTTTAAAAGTATTTGACAAAGTAAAAGCGATATGTTATTTTATTAATAGTTATTAGCACTCTATTTAGTTGAGTGCTAAAAAAAGAGGTGAAGATGATGGTTAAAAATTTAGATAAACGTAAAAGTAGTATACTGCACGCCATCATTCAAGAACATATAATAACAGCATCTCCAGTTGGATCTCGAACTATAGCAAAAAAATATGACCTGGGTGTAAGTTCTGCTACGATAAGAAATGAGATGGCAGACTTAGAAGAACTGGGTTATTTGGAGCAGCCGCATACTTCGGCTGGTCGCATACCTTCTGATAAAGGTTATAGATATTATGTGGATATTCTGATGAATAATAAGGGAATTAATTCTGATAAACTGATTAAAACCTTATCAGAAATAACCAAAGCAAAAAAAGGCATACATGGTATTGTATCAGGTATCACGAACATGCTATCTGAGTTTACCAAGTATGCCACAATGATTACAGAACCAGAATTTAAAAACATTAAACTCAGTGAAGTACAGTTGATTAAAGTCACTAATAATAAGCTGTTACTTGTAATGGTTACTGATAATGGATTTGTCAGTGATAAAATGATTAATATCCAGCAGGATTTGGATAAAAGAAAAATCAGATATATCAATAATTTCTTAGTTAATAAGATAACAGATAAAAATATTAATAATCTTGATAAAAATTACTTTGATGAAATTGAGGATGAACTTTTAAAAAAGATTAATTTATCACAGCAGTTATTTAACATTATAAATAAAGAAATCAAAGAAATAATTGATCCTAGAGATGTAAATATTTATATTGGAGGTACTTCCTATATTTTAGATCAACCCGAGTTTAATGATATAGAATATCTAAAAAAAGTCTTAAATATTTTAGATCATGAAGATACTTTAAAGAAGTTAATTACAGCTGAGAATAATAAAGAAATAGAGGTTAGAATCGGACATGAGAATGAGATGAAAGAGATGCAGAGGTGTAGTGTTGTAATTGCTAATTATACAATAGGAGATAAAGCGGTCGGCAAAATAGGGGTTTTAGGACCGACTAGAATGGAATATCCACGGGTTATTTCTACAGTTAATATTGTATCAGATATTTTAAGCAAAATTATATCAGAGGTGAACAAATAAGATGATGGCAGAAAAAGATAAAAATTTTGAAAGTGAAGATAATAATGTTAAAGAAGAAAAATCAGATATTAAAAAAGATAAACGAAGCACAGTAGAATTAGAAGAAGATATTGCTGAAGAAGTTTTGATAGAAAGACTTAAAGAAGTGAAGGATGAATTAGCGGTCGCAACTGAAGAAAAAGATCAATATCTAAATCAAATGAAGAGATTAAAGGCTGATTTTGTCAATTACAGAAATAGGGTTAAAAAGGACAAAAACAAGATAGAAATCAGGACAAAAATAGATATAATCAGTTCTTTAATACCGGTAATTGATAATTTTGAAAGAGCTCTAAAAACTGTTGATCAAGAAACAGAATTTCTTTCTGGTGTAAAAATGATAAAAAAACAGCTGATCAATGTGTTAAAAAAAGAAGGACTTGAAATCATTAAAACAGATGGTCAAGAATTTGATCCTGCATACCATGAAGCAGTTATGCAGGTTGAATCTGATGAACATGAATCAGGTTATATTGTTGAAGAAATACAGAAAGGTTATTTAGTTGATGAAGAGGTTGTTAGACCGGCCATGGTCAAAGTGGCTATCTAGTATACTTTAAATAAATTACAGAATATAAAAGGAGGAATCTTAAATGAGTAAGATATTAGGAATTGATTTAGGAACAACTAATTCTTGTATGGCTATTATGGAAGGTGGAGAGCCTACTGTAATACCGAATAAAGAGGGGAAAAGAACCACCCCATCAGTAGTTGCTTATTCAAAAAAAGGAGAAAGACTAGTAGGTGAATATGCGAAAAGGCAGGCCATAACTAACCATGATAATACCGTTGCTTCGATAAAAAGAGAAATGGGTAAAGAAATTAAAAAGAAAATGGGTGATAAAGAGTATACACCTCAGGAAGTATCTGCAATGATTTTACAAAAGATGAAAAAAGATGCAGAAGAATACTTAGGTGAAAATGTAGAAGAAGCAGTTATTACTGTACCTGCTTATTTCTCAGATGCACAGAGACAGGCGACTAAAGATGCGGGCAAGATAGCTGGTTTAACTGTAAAAAGAATTATCAATGAGCCAACAGCTGCTTCTTTAGCATATGGCCTTGATGATAAAAAAGAGCAAACCATTCTTGTATTTGATCTGGGTGGAGGAACTTTTGATGTATCAATACTAGAATTAGGAGATGGAGTTTTTGAAGTAATTTCTACTAATGGTAATAATACTTTGGGCGGTGATGATTTCGACCAGAGGATTATAGATTATCTGGCAGAGGAATTTAAAAAGGAAACCGGTATAAATCTTAAAGATGATAAGATGGCCCTACAGCGCTTAAAAGATTCAGCTGAAAAGGCCAAAATTGAATTATCAAGTGTTAAACAAACAAATGTAAATCTACCATTTATAACACAAACAGATACTGGACCTAAGCATTTAGATGTAGATATTACAAGGGCTAAGTTTGAAGAACTAGTAGAAGATATGATTAATAAAACAATGGGTCCTATGGACAAGGCTTTAGATGATGCTGGTTTTGGACCTTCTGAAATTGATGAAGTAATATTAGTAGGTGGCTCTACCAGAATACCAGCTGTCCAAGAGGCAGTTAAAGATAAAATTGGCAAAGAACCTCATAAAGGTATAAATCCTGATGAAGTAGTTGCTGTTGGAGCAGCTATCCAAGCTGGTGTATTATCTGGTGAGGTTGATGATATTGTATTATTAGATGTTACACCACTTTCTTTAGGTATAGAGACTTTAGGAGGAGTATTTACTAAACTTATAGATAGAAATACTACTATTCCTACCTCAAAGAGCAAGATATTCTCGACTGCACAAGACAACCAAACTGCTGTAGATATACATGTATTACAAGGTGAAAGAGAAATGGCCAAACACAATAAAACACTTGGTAGATTTCAGTTAACAGATATTCCACCTGCTCCTCGCGGAGTACCTCAAATTGAGGTTACTTTCGATATTGATGAAAATGGTATAGTCCATGTTTCTGCTAAAGACAAAGGAACAGGAAATGAACAAAATATAACAATAAAATCTTCCTCAGGTTTATCTGAAGAGGAAATTGAGGAAATGGTCGAGGATGCAGAAGAACACGCTGAAGAAGATGAAAGAAAAAGAAAAGAAGTTGAAACCAAAAATGAAGCTGATGCTTTAGTACACACTACTGATAAAACAATAAAAAAAGCAGAAAACAAAGTTTCTGAAGAGATTGTAAAGAAAGTAGAGTCTGCTAAAAAAGATCTCCAGGATGCTATTGAAAAAGATGATATAGATTTAATTGAAGATAAAATGGAGGCACTCAACGAAGAATTAACTGAATTAAGTTCACAACTCTATGCGCAAACCCAAAAAGAAGATGAAGCACAAGCAGAAACTGAAAAGCAACAGGAATCAGGTTCTGAAAGTGCATCTGATGACGATGAAACTGTTGATGTAGATTATGAAGAAGTAGATGATGAAAATAAAGAATAATTGTGATATAATACTAAAAAGGGGTTAAACTCCCCTTTTTTAGGTTGTATAATATTATGAGGTGATTTTTATGCCAGGTAAAAAAGATTATTATGACATCCTGGGTGTCAGTAAAGATGCATCACAAAAGGAAATAAAAAGAGCATATAGGAAGTTAGCAAAAAAATACCATCCTGATATGAATAATGGAGATGATAGCTCTGGTGAAAAGTTTAAGCAAATATCAGAAGCCTATGAAATATTAAGTGATCCAGATAAGAGAAAGAGATATGATCAATATGGGCACTCCGGTATCAATGAAGATGATTTTAACTTTGATGATTTTGCACGGGGTGGTTTTGGCGGATTTGAAGATATATTTGATATGTTTTTTGGTGGTGGTATGAACGGTATGAGCGGTATGGGTGGTAGAGCTCGCCGCCAGAGCCGACCACAAAAAGGAAGGGATTTACAATATAGACTCAAAATACCTTTTAAAGAAGCTGCTTTTGGAACTGAAAAGAAAATTACAATCCCCCGCACAGAGGTTTGTCCTAAATGTAATGGAAGTGGAGCAGAGTCGAGTTCTGATGTGAAGACTTGCCCTAAATGTAATGGTACAGGCCAGATCAGGGTAAAACAGCAGACCCCTTTTGGTCAGTTTGTTCAGGCCAGGACTTGTGACAGGTGTGGGGGTTCAGGAGAAATAATTGAAAACCCATGTTCTAACTGTAATGGTACTGGAAAAGTTAAAAGGAGAAGAAACCTTACTATTAATATTCCTGCCGGGGTTAATGATGGCAGTAAGTTAAGAATGGCTAATGAAGGTGAAGCCGGAGATAAAAATGCACCAAATGGAGATTTGTATATAATTATTCAGGTTCAGCCACATGAAATATTTAAAAGAAAAGGTGATGATGTATATTGTGAGGTACCTATAAATTTTGTCCAGGCTGTTTTAGGAGACGAAATCAAGGTACCTACCATAGAGGGTAAAGTCAAGTTTGAAATACCTCAGGGAACCCAACCCGGCACTACATTTAGATTAAAAAATAAAGGGATTAAACACTTAAAAAGAAGTGGAAAAGGAGATCAATATATAAAGACCAAAGTTGTTATTCCAAAGAATTTGGATGAAGAACAAAAAGAACTATTAAAAAACTTTGCTGAGATAAGTGGAGATGAAATAAATCCTGAGAAAAAAGGTTTTTTTAGCAAAGTAAAAAATGCTTTTGGTGCATTATAAGGAATAATGATTTAAGAAGGGTAGTATATATGATGAATAGATTTTTTATAAATGCAGAGCAAATTGATGATGTGGTTGAAATTAGAGGTGATGATTTCAACCACATTTCTAATTCTTTAAGATTAAAAAAAGGAGATAAGATAATCATATCTGATCAAAAAGGATATGATTATATAGTTAGGTTGGATGAATTTACGGATATTTCTGTTAAAGCTATAGTTGTAAATAAAAAGAAAAATAATTCAGAGCCAAAGATAAAAATTGATTTAGGCCAGGCGATTCCCAAAAATAGAAATATGGAGTACGTTATCCAAAAATGTGTTGAGATTGGTGCTCATAAAATTATACCAATTAACACAAAGAGAACTATTGTTAAACTTTCTCATAAGAAAGAGCAAAAAAGGCTGAAGAGGTGGCAGAAGATTTCTGAAGAGGCAGCCAAACAATCTCAAAGAGGCATCATACCTGTTATTAAAAACATTGTATCTACAGATGATAAGAATAATTTTAAAAAATTATTTGCAGGATATGACTTAATATTGCTTTTATATACTGATCTTTCCTCATCAAATTTTAAAGATATTTTAAGAGATTACAAACATGATCAAATCAGTAATATGTTGTTGTTGATAGGACCAGAAGGTGGATTTACAAAAAAAGAAGTAAAATTTTTTGAAGAGATAAAAAGACAAACTTATTTAGAAAAAATCAGCTTAGGTAATAGAATCTTAAGAACCGAAACAGCCGGGCTTTTTGCCTTATCTGTTGTATTATATGAATATGATGAATTAGGGGGAGAATGATGAAAACTGTTGCGTTTTATACCCTGGGCTGCAAGGTTAATCATTATGAAACCGAGGTTATGATGGATGAATTTAGGAGAGCTGGATATGAGATAAAAAAATTTGATGAAAAAGCTGATATATATATCATAAATAGTTGTGTAGTAACAAATCAAGCTGCCAGTAAGTCTCGGAAATATGCCAGAAGAGCCAAAAGAAAAAACAAAAAGGCCCTGGTTATAATGGTAGGATGTTACCCCCAGGTTGAACAAAATGAAATAGAAGCAATTAAAGAAGTAGATTGGATTTTAGGCACTCAGGGTAAAAGTGAAATAGTAAATTTGATTGAAAGAAAGTCCATCAAAGAGAATAATAAGATGTTAAAGGAAAGTTTGTCTTATAATGAATTTACAGAATATGAAGAGATGAGTATCAAAAGATTAAATAAAACAACCAGAGCTTATATAAAAGTTCAGGAAGGCTGTAATCAGTTTTGTAGTTACTGCATAATCCCTTATGCAAGGGGGCAAATGAGAAGCAGGGACCCGGAAAATATAATTAAAGAAATAGAGCATCTAATAAATAATCAGGCAGTCAAAGAGGTAGTTTTGACAGGTATTCATCTTGGTGCTTATGGTATTGAGAGAAAGGACAATTATGATTTAGCTGCACTTATTTTTAAGATGACTCAAATAAAAGGTTTGAAGAGAATTAGGTTAAGTTCTATAGAGGTTACAGAAGTTGACGAACAACTGCTTAAGCTTATCAAAAATAATGATAAAGTATGCCCTCATCTACACCTGCCTTTGCAGAGTGCTTCTAATCTTATATTAAAAAAAATGAACAGACCTTATACAAAAGAACAATTTAAAGAAAAAGTTTTAGAATGCAGAAATATGGTGCCCCAAATAGCTATAACTACAGATATAATTGTTGGTTTTCCCGGTGAAACAATTTCAGAATTCGCTAAAACTTATAGCTTTGCCAAAGAGATTGCTTTCAGCCGCCTGCATGTTTTTCCTTTTTCCAGAAGGGAAAACACAACTGCTTATAATATGAAACCTCAGGTTAGAGGTGATATCAAGAAAAAAAATGCTGCTCGCCTCCGTAAATTAAATAAAAGATTAATGAGTCAATATAATAAAAATTATCTCAATAAGATAAAAAAGGTGATCATTGAAGATAATATTGATAGTAAAACCGGATTTTATACTGCTTATACTGACAATTATATAAAAGTATTAGTAAATGCAAAGAAAAAAGATAAAGGAAAGATTAGGAAAGTAAAATTAACAGACTGTTATAATTACGAAGCTTTGCTTGGAAGTATTTTACAAAAGGAGGAATTTATTGAATAGTAAAGAATAGTTATAATTAAAAGGGGGTATTATAGTGTCGAATTGTCTGTTTTGTAAAATTATTAATAATGAAATAGAAACTGACTTTGTTTATGAAGATGATAAAGTTGTAGTTTTTGAGGATATTAATCCACAAGCCCCGGTGCATATATTAATCGTTCCTAAAGATCATAAAGAAAATATTATGGTTTTAAAAGAAGATGAATTTGATATTATAGCTCATATTCATAAAGTGGCGGTCAAAATGGCAAAGAAATATGATATATACGAAGAGGGATTTAGGTTGGTAAATAATAATAAAGAAAAGGCAGGTCAAACTGTATTTCACATCCACTATCACCTCTTAGGGGGTAGATTAATGCAGTGGCCTCCAGGTTAAAATATCTTAATAGATGAGGTGTGAATTATGTTGAAAAATAAAATAATTTTAATCTTAATTATAATAATAATATTTTCTTTTAACTTAAATGCTCAAGACATTGTCTATCAAATACCTGTGGAAGGGAACATTGATCAGGCGATGTTTTCTTTTTTTCAAAAAAGTTATTCTGAGGCTGTTGAAAATAATGCAGATAAAATAGTTATAAAAATAGACACTTTTGGAGGTTATGTTGATTCTGCTGTTAAGCTAAAGGATATTATCTTAAATTCTCAAGTTGAGACTGTAACATATGTTTCCAACCGCGCTTGGTCGGCAGGGGCTTTGATTGCATTAGCCGGTCAAACACTAGTAATGAGGACCGGTAGCAGTATTGGGGCTGCCGAAACGAGACCTAAGGAAGAAAAATATATCTCGGCTTTCAGAAAAGAATTCAAAGCAACAGCAGAAGCACGCAATAGAGATCCTGACATTGCTGCAGCTATGGTAGATTCAGATCTTGTGATTGAAGGATTAAGTGAAAAAGGAAAATTATTAACATTAACTGCAGAAGAATCTTATGCTAATAACATAGCAGATAATGTAGTCGAATCAGATCAGTTACTTTGGTCATATCTGGGTCTAGAAGAGAGCACAGTCAATAAACTAAAGCCCAGTGCCTCTGAAAACTTTGCTAGTGTTGTCACAAACCCATATATAAGTACTTTTTTATTAATAATTGGGTTTAGTGCCATTATATTTGAATTATTGATACCCGGCTTTGGCATAGCTGGGACTATAGGATTTATTTCATTGGGTTTGTTTTTCAGTGGTTATATTATTAATGGTGTTGCTAGTTGGGGCATTATAGTTTTATTTTTAGTTGGTTTATTATTAATCCTATTAGAAGTATTTGTAGTACCCGGTTTTGGTGTGACGGGTATTGGTGGGATTGTTTCAATTTTTGTAAGCTTATACTATTTATTTCCCACACCGCAAATTGCTGTGAATATTATCGCTACAACTCTTTTAACGACAGTTGTTTTAACCTTTATAATAGGTAAATATTTTGGCAGTTCAAATATGTGGTCTAAAATTTCTTTGCGGACAAGTCAAACCAGTGATATTGGTTATACCGCTTATCACGGAGATGAGGACTTAATTGGTCAAAAAGGCACAGCGGTTACCCCATTAAGACCAGCTGGTATTATTGATTTGGATGGAAAGCGCATTGATGTTGTTAGTGAAGGAGGCTTTATTGATAAGGGAGAAACGGTAATTATTATAGATGTCAAAGGTAGTAAGGTTATAGTTAAACCATTTATAAAGAGGGGGAATAATCAATGACAATTGCATCATTACTAATTATATTTGGCGTAATAGCTTTTATTTTTCTTTTTATGTATTTTATACCTTTAGGTCTTTGGATATCAGCAATTGCAGCAGGGGTCAAAATAGGCTTCTTTAATTTAATCGGGATGAGGCTGAGAAGAGTAGTACCATCTTCTATAGTTGGTCCCTTGATCAAATCACATAAAGCAGGTTTAGATTTAACCAGTGACAAACTGGAAGCTCATTATCTAGCAGGTGGTAATGTTAATAAGGTGGTAGATGCCTTAATTGCTGCAGAGAGGGCAGAGATACCTCTGCTGTTTGAAAGAGCTGCTGCCATCGATTTAGCCGGTAGAGATGTATTAGATGCTGTTAAAATGAGTGTTAATCCCAAGGTGATCAAAACACCATTAGTAACAGCCGTAGCAATGGACGGGATTCAAGTTATGGCTACTGCCCGGGTAACAGTAAGAGCTAATATTGATAGGCTGGTTGGTGGAGCCGGGGAAGAAACAGTTTTGGCCAGGGTAGGTGAAGGTATTGTTACAACTGTAGGTTCTGCCGATACCCATAAAAAAGTATTGGAAAATCCCGATTCTATTTCTAAAACAGTTTTAAATAAGGGCCTTGATTCGGGGACCGCTTTCGAAATATTGTCTATCGATATTGCCGATGTAGATGTAGGTAAAAACATTGGAGCACAATTACAAATCGATCAGGCTGAAGCTGATAAAGAAATTGCTCAAGCTAAAGCGGAAGAAAGAAGAGCTATGGCAGTGGCTAAGGAACAAGAAATGAGAGCAGAAGTTCAAGAAATGCAGGCAAAAGTTGTTGAAGCAGAAGCAGAAGTACCGCTTGCAATTGCAGATGCCTTTAAAAATGGCAATTTAGGTGTAATGGATTATATGAATTATAAGAATGTAAAGGCTGATACAAATATGAGAGAAGGGATTTCTCAATATACAGGTGAAGAGGAAGAAGAAGGTTATGAAGAAGAAAAAGATGAATAACAAGAGGTGTAAGCTAATATGAATAATATCTTCAGTTATTGGCCTCTTTTGTTTTTGTTTTTAATTATAGGTTCTCGTTTGATAAATTTTATTAATAAGAATAAAAATAAAAATAAAAGTAGTGATAATACTTCAAGTAAAGAAAAACCTATAGCGGAAAATAATAATTTAAAGGAAGAAGATTATAAATTTGCATATGATGAACAGGTTAATAATAAAGCACAAAATAATAATATTTCAAAAGATGTGGAGCAAAAGAAAAACAAAAAAAGCAAAAAAAAGATTCGAGTTAAAAAAATTAGTAAAAAGAAAAAAGGCAAACTATTTTTTAAAAAAGAAGATTTAGTTAAAGGCATAATCATGAAAGAAATAATAGATGAACCTCGGTTTAAGAAAAACAAAAAAGAAAAATGACTTATCATAAATTAATGTAATAAGCCCTGACAATAGGGCTTATTACATTATTTAATAATTAATTTTAAAAAAACAATGTGGTAATACATGTTTTTATGATTATTAGTAGGCAATTATTTGCGTATTAGTTGATTTAATTTGATAATTGTGTTATATTATTCTTTAAATATAAATAACGGAGCAGGAGGTAATATATGGAATTATCAAAAAGACAGAAAGAAATTATTGATATAGTGAAAAAAGAAGGTCCTATCTCATCAAAACTAATTGCAGAGAAGCTTGATTTATCAAGAGCAACAATCCGTTCTGATTTATCGATTTTATCGATGTTAGAAATCTTAAATGCTAAACCAAATGTGGGCTATTATTTAATCCAAGAAGACTATAAATTAAAGGAAATAGAAAGATTATATAATAAAAAAGTAAGTGAAATAATGTCTGGACCTATCAAGGTTGAAGAAGAGACGAGTATTTATGATACGATTGTGAAGATGTTTTTAGAAGATGTAGGTTCTATAGTTGTTATAAATAATAAAGGCAAGTTAAGTGGTGTTATTTCAAGAAAAGACCTGCTTAAAATGAGTATAGGCAAGAATAATCTCAAAAAGACACCAGTTAGTTTAGCTATGACCAGGAATCCTAAAATCATATCTGTATTTCCAGATACTACTTTTATAGAGGCAGCACGCAAAATTAGATATCATAAAATAGATTTTCTTCCTGTTGTAAATGAGGTTAAAGAAGTAGTTGGCAGAATAAGCAAAACTACTATAATAAAAACATTTGTTGATTATACGGAGTAGAAAAAGGAGTTGAAAAAATATATGGATAGACAATTGGGATTTGATTTTGTCAGAGTCACGGAAACAGCGGCTCTAGCAGCAGCACCCTGGATGGGTAAAGGATGTAAAAACTGTGTTGATGGAGCAGCTGTAGATTGTATGAGAAACATTTTTGATACAATGGGTATTAATGGTACAGTAGTTATTGGGGAAGGTGAAAAAGATGAGGCGCCTCACTTATATATAGGAGAAGTTATCGGTGATGGAAGTGCACAACCCCAGCTTGATATTGCTGTTGATCCTGTAGAGGGTACATCTTTGGTTGCCAACGGATTACCTAATGCACTAGCTGTTTTGGTGGTTGCAGAAAGGCACAGTCTTATGAAGGCGCCTGATACATATATGGAAAAGATTGCAGTAGGTCCTAAGGCTAAAGGAGAAATAAATTTGGATGCTTCTGTTGAAGATAATTTAAGGGCCACAGCCGCGGCTCTTAATAAAAGTGTTAAGGACTTAACCATCGTTGTCTTAAATCGTTCCAGACATAAAAAGTTAATCAATGATATCAGATCTATCGGTGCTAGAATTAAGCTAATCAGTGATGGTGATGTGGCTGGTGGTATTGCTACTGGTTTATCAGATTCTGGTGTAGACATGATGATGGGAATAGGTGGTGCTACTGAAGGTGTACTAACAGCTGCTGCATTGCGGTGTATGGGAGGAGAAATACAAGCTCGCCTGAAACCAAGAAATGAGAAGGATAGACAAAAAGCAAAGGACTTAGGTATAAAAAATATTGATAAACTATATTTTACAAAAGAACTTGCTCAGGGTGATGATATTATATTTGTGGCAACAGGAATTACAGATGGAGATTTACTTAAAGGAATACGTTATAGTACAAATAGTGCTTCTTCACATACAATGTTGCTTAGAAGCAAAACAGGTACAATCAGATTTATTAAAACCTATCATACTATTACTCGTAAACCCGATTATTTTCCAAAAGATATTTTTAACCCTGATTTTTCTAAAATGATAAATGGCTAACAATAGAAAAAGTCTAATAAAAAACCAGGATGTAGCTGCATAATAGGCTATAGGCTGGTTTTTGTATTTATTGGACTTGTAAGATTACAATAATATGTTATAATATTCTTAGTGTGCTTTTCTCTATGAAAAGCTTTATTAAATTATGGAGGAATATTAAACTTCCTCTTGAATAAAATAAAAGTAGACATAACGTTAATTAAGGAGGGATCCGGTGGTACCGGTTGAAGATATTTTAGATATAAAAAATTATAAAATTTCCAGAAATGTTTTCGGGAATAAAGATGAAAACATTAAAGTTATAGAAGACATACTGGATGTTGAGATAATAGCCAGAGGCAGTAGTGTGAAGATAAAAGGGAGAGCAGATAAAGTAAAGTTGGCAAAACGTGTAATAGAGGAAATGATAGATTTGGCCCAAACAGGCAAAAATATAGATAAAAGACAGGTTAAGTATGCCATCTTTCTGTTGAAAAAAGATAGGGATATGGATTTATCTAATCTCTATGATGAAGTATTACAGGTCAATTTTAAAGGTAGAAAGATCAAAGTTAAAACATTGGGACAAAAATATTATGTAGAGGCTATTAAAAACTCAGATATTGTGTTTTCTATTGGCCCCGCGGGGACAGGCAAGACATATCTTGCGATGGTGATGGCTGTTAAGAGTTTATTAAACAATAATGCTAATCGGATAGTTTTAACAAGACCTGCTATCGAAGCAGGAGAAAATTTAGGATTTTTACCTGGTGATATGCAAGATAAGGTTGATCCATATTTGAGGCCGTTATATGATGCCTTATATGATATTTTAGGCCCAGAAAAAGTAAGTGAGTATTTAGAGAAAGATATCATTGAAGTTGCTCCTTTAGCATATATGAGAGGTAGGACACTCGATGATTCATTTGTAATATTAGATGAAGCTCAAAATACAACTCCAGAACAAATGAAGATGCTTTTAACAAGAATAGGCTTTAATTCTCATGCTGTGATTACCGGTGATATTACTCAGATCGATTTGCCTAGAAACTCTAACTCAGGCTTAAATCAAGTTAGAAAAATATTGAAACATATAGAAGGTATAGAATTCGTTTACCTTACAAACCAGGATGTTGTTAGACATGATTTAGTTAAAGATATCATAAAAGCGTATGAAAGGCATGAAAGTGGGAGTAAATAATGTATTTTTTTGAGCAAATCAAAGATCGGTTTAGTAAATGGTTCGATTTTGATATAAAATTAGATGAAAAATATATAAGAAGAATCAGCATTGCTGTTTTTTACATTATAGTAGCAATTATTTTAACTATTAATTTTTTCCCCAACCGTATTGATTTGGAGGTTGGTGAAGTGAGTAAAAGTGATATAGTTGCTCCAAGAACTGTCACCTTTATAGATCAGAAAAAGACGGAACAGTTGGAAGATATTGCTGTAGAATCAGCTTCTAAGGTATATGAAGAAGACAAATCACTCAGCCGAAGAATATTAAGTGAAATCGATAACTTATTTAATAGTGTTTTAAGTGAACAGATAAATTATAAAAAAGAGGATATCGAACAACTAAAAGAAAGTACTTTAACTGAAATTAAAGAAGAAAATAATATAAAAATTGGTACAGATGATCTTAAGCTATTACTGAAATCTGATCTAGAAAAAATTAGTGATTTGCAGAGCACCTCAAAGAAGATAATGGATGATATTTTAGAACAAAGGATTTTTCCCGAGAATTTATCTGAGGTGCTCAATGATATTAATCAACTTGCTTTAGAGACTAATTTTACTAAAGAATATAGATTGGTATTAGCAAATATTTTAAGTAATTATGTACAACCCAATATGATTTTAGATTTAGAAGCTACAGAAGATAAACAGGAAGATGCGCTTAGACAAGTGGAACCTGTTAAAAGAACCGTATTAAAGGGAGAAAATATTATTCGCAAAGGGGACATTGTTTCACAGGATGATATGAGAGTACTGGAGGCCTTAGGCCTCAGAAAACCGGGTATCAATTATATCAATTTACTGGGTGTATTGTTAACTTTAAGTGTTTTAGTTTTACTATTGGGTTTTTACACTAAATTTTATGCCACACAAGTCTGGGAAAATATTAATCAATTAATTTTGGTAGAAACGCTAATAATTTTAGTGGTCCTCTTGGCTAAAATAATCAGCATCTTTCAACCGGCTTATATGGTCTATTTAGTTCCTACAGCGATTGTTTCTATACTTATAACGGTTTTAGTCGATACCAGAATTGCTTTGGTAATTACTGCCTTTACAAGCTTTTTGATAGCATTAGTATTTGGAAGTCTATATATTGCAGCAGCAGCAGCATTTGTAGGTGGTATTGTTGGTATTATCAGTGTGAGTGATGTTAATCAGAGAAGTGATCTTATCAGGGCAGGCTTTAATGTCAGTCTCATTCTTGTGGTTTTTATTACTGGGTTAACACTAATGAATTTCAGCAATAACTGGATAGAACTTATTTGGTCAATTGTGATGGGGGTTTTAAATGGTATATTTGTTGCTATTTTGGCAAATGGTTTACTACCCTATTTGGAAAGTATATTCAATTTAACTTCATCGGTTAAATTATTAGAATTGTCAAATCCGAGTCATCCTTTATTAAAAAGATTATTAGTAGAAGCTCCGGGAACTTATCACCACAGTATAATTGTAGGTAATTTAGCTGAAAATGCTGCAGATAAAATTGGAGCGGATTCTCTGTTAACCAGAGTTGGTGCATATTTTCATGATATAGGTAAATTAAAGAGGCCTTATTTCTTTTCGGATAATCAATTTGGTGGAGAGAATCCCCATGATAAGATTTCTCCCAATTTAAGTTCATTAATTATTAAATCTCATGTTAAAGATGGGCTGGAAATGGCTGAAAAACATAACTTGCCTAGGGCGGTTAAAGATATTATTGAGCAACATCAGGGAACTGGTTTAATTTCTTTCTTTTATGAAGAGGCAGTTAAAGAAAGTAAACATGGTAATATAAATGAAAGTGATTTTCGTTATGATGGACCTAAACCCCAGTCTAAAGAAGCGGCCCTGATTATGTTAGCAGACACAGTAGAAGCAGCTGTAAGATCCAAGAATTTCAATAAAAACAATCATAATCGAATAGAAATATTTGTGAAAGAATTGATAAAAGAAAAATTAAATGACGGACAATTAGAAGAATCTTCCTTAACATTAAAGGAATTGGATTTGATTGCAGATAGTTTTGTTCAAATTTTGACCGGCATATACCATCAGAGAGTTGAATATCCTGATCGGTTATTAAAAGAAATGAAAGAAGTTGATAAAAATGATCAAAGTCAAAATAAATGATCAGCAGTCTGAGATTGATATTGATCAGGACATCTTGCAGGATTGTAAAAATATAGTCAGAAAGGCGACTAAAATGGAGGGTTATGATGGTGGAGAGATAAGCATTGCTTTTGTAGATAATAGTAAAATTCGAGAATTGAATAATAAGTTTAGAAAGGTAGATAAGGTTACTGATGTATTAGCCTTTCCAATGGGAGAGGAAATATTAGGAGATATTATTATTTCTAAAGAGAGAGCTCTAATCCAATCTGAGGATTATGGTCATTCTTTAAAAAGAGAGATTTGTTATCTTGTTACACATGGTATATTACACCTCTTAGGCTATAAGCATAAGACGGCGGGAGAGAAAAAGGAAATGAGAAAAAGAGAAGAGAGAATATTAAAAGAGTTGGAAATAAAAAGATAAATTATTTGTCTGTGGTTTTGAATTGGAGGGCATTAGAGAATGTATATTAATTTAATTGGCTTTGTTTTTCTACTCATTTTTTCTGGTTTTTTTTCTGGGTCAGAAACTGCTTTTATGTCAGCAAATAGGGTGAGAATAAGAGAGTTAGCTAATGAAGATGATAAACAGGCCAAAAGGGTTGACCATTTATTGGAAAATCAAACGAAATTACTCACTACGATTCTGATAGGAAATAATTTGGTTAATATTGCTGCTTCTGCTATAGCTACTTCTATTGCCATAAATATTTTTGGCAATAAAGGGGTAGGTATTGCAACTGGAGTAGTTACTTTTGTAATTTTAGTATTTGGTGAAATTGCACCTAAATCACTGGGTAACAGTAAACCAATCAAATTTGCTAAAAATGCATCTATTGTACTTTTCTGGTTAGAAAAGATACTTTACCCTGTTATATTATTTTTTACATTTCTTGTCAAAAATTTAATAGGAGAAAATAAGATGATTTCTTCTGCTTTCATTAGTGAGGAAGAGGTCAGAAGATTTGTGAATGTTAGTGAAGAAGAGGGTGCTATAAAGGAAAGCGAAAAGGAAATGATTCAGAGTGTGTTTGAATTTGATGATATTATTGTCAAAGAGATAATGGTACCCAGGATTGATATGGTGTGTATAAATAAAAAAGAAAGTATTGATCAACTGGTTAATCTCGCTGTAGAAAAAGGTCACTCTAGAATACCCGTTTATGAAGATAGTATAGATGAAATAATAGGTTTGATCTATGTAAAAGATTTACTAAAATTACTGCAAAAGGGTACAGGGGATTTGACCTTAGAAGACTTAATCAAGCCGATCTATTTTATCCCGGAAAGCAAACAGATTAACAAATTGTTAAAAGAGATGCAAAAAAGAAGAGAACATATGGCTGTTATTTTAGATGAATATGGTGGTACTTCTGGTTTAATTACTATAGAAGACCTATTGGAAGAAATTGTAGGTGATATCCAGGATGAGTTTGATTTAGAAAATAAACAGATTAATTTGATCAATAATAAGGAATTACTAGTTGATGCTAGAGTTGATCTTGATGATTTAAATGAAATACTTCCTTCACCTTTATTGGATGAAGAAAGTTATGAAACCATTAGTGGTTTTGTTCTGCATAAATTGGGTTATTTGCCCGAAGAAAATGAGAAAATAGAGCTTGATGGAATAATCATTGAAATAGAAAAAATTGATGAGCATAGAATACAAGAAATACGTATATTTACAGATCAACCTATTAAAAATATTTAAAGATCTTATAAAATATAAGACATAATAAATTTTGTATTATTGGGGTGTAAAGATGAAAAAACCTTTTATGTACGGACTGATCATATTAATTATAATAGTTGCAGGTGCATTTTTACTGAGAAGCAATTTATTAAATGACGTCTCTTTAAATGACCAATCAGAAAACGAATCGACAACTGAAGTTGTAAAGGATGAAAAAGAGGATAATCAAAAGCAAAGTGATCAAGTTAAACAAGATAATAATGAAGAAAATGAAGATATAAATTTGTCTAAATTTTCTTATTTACCCATAGCAAAAGAGGTTTCACATAGAGCTGTAATGGCCAGTATAGAGAACTCTGCCCAAGCAAGGCCACAGTCTGGTATTTTGGAAGCCCCGCTAGTTTATGAGTTTTTAGTAGAGGGTGGGATTACCAGATTTTTAGCTTTATATTGGTCTGATATACCAGAAAAGATAGGACCGATTAGGAGTTTAAGGCCTTATATGATAACAATTGCACAGGAATATAATGCGCTTTTACTGCATGCAGGGGCTAGCCCAGATGGTTTTGATTTAATTAAAGAGCTGGAGTATAAAAGTCTTGATCAAATATATAACGGAAAATATTACTGGCGAGATGAACAAAAATCAATCCCTCATAATTTATATACAGGAAAATATAGGATATATGAATATCTAAATGATATGGCGCTTGTTGAATATGAAAATAGATTTAATTTTGAAGAGATAATGATTATCTCTGATGCAAAAGCCTCGGCAGAAGAAATCACAGTTGATTACTGGGGTAACTACAAAGTGTTATACCGTTATATTAGCGAAGAAAATAAATACAAGAGATATCTAAATAGTTTAGATAATCCTCATTTATGTGAAGATGGCAGTCAGATTGAAGTAAGTAATATCATAGTACAATTTGTGCATACTTCAGTTAAAGATGAGATAGGCAGATTGAATATGGATCTAAAGAGTGGAGGCAAAACATTATATTTTAAAAATGGTCTAGTTAGTGAAGGATACTGGGAAAAAAGCAATGAGGACTATACTAACTTTTATGATAATGATAACAATATAGTTACTTTAAACCCCGGTAAAACCTGGATTCAAATAGTACCTATTAATACAAACATTAGTTATAAAGAAAGTGATGATAATGATTAATAAAAAGTTGAAAGAAAAATTAAAAAAGGCCGCTCAAGGAGTAATAGATAATGCCTATGTGCCTTATTCAAACTTTCCTTTAGCAGCGGCTTTATTGACAAAAGAAGGTAAGATATTTACAGGTGTAAATATAGAGAATGCTGCTTATGGTGCTACTATGTGTGCAGAAAGAACAGCAATATTTAAAGCAGTTTCTGAGGGATATACTGAATTTAAAGCCCTGTTAGTATTATCAAAGACTAAAAAGCCGGTTACCCCCTGCGGCAGCTGCAGACAGGTTATTAATGAATTTAGCAAGGAGATTGATGTAATAATGATGACAATAGATGGTAGGGAAATAATTAAAAAAAACAAAGAGCTATTACCTGATGCATTTGCTAAGGGTGATATAGATCAATGATTTTTAAATCAGGATTTGTGACAGTAGTAGGAAGACCTAATGTAGGTAAATCAACTTTAATCAATCATCTAATTGGAGAAAAAATATCTATTACTTCTCCCCGACCTCAAACAACTCGTAATAGTATAAAAGCTATCTATACTGCCAAGAGAGGACAGATAATTTTTGTGGACACTCCCGGGATTTATAAAGTAAAAAATGACCTTGATAGATATATGGTCAATGAAGCCTATAAAAGCCTAGAGGGAATTGATATTATCATATTGATGTTGGAAGCTACCAAAAATTATAAAAAATCAGATCAAGTTATATATAATCAAATTAAGAACTCAAGTCAGCCATTTTTAATAGTATTAAATAAGATAGACAGAATTAAAAAAACTAAATTACCCCAAGTAATTAATGACTTTCAAATGAATATTGAAGAGGAAATAATACCAATATCTTCTAAGACAGGCAGGAATGTAAAAACACTATTAGATGAGATTTTTAAACATTTACCAGAAGGTCCCCAGTACTTTCCAGAAGATATGATAACTGATCAAATTGAACAATTTATCGTGGCTGAAATGATAAGAGAAAAAATGTTTTATTTACTGAGAGAAGAAATTCCCTTCGGTATAGCAGTGTTGATAGAAGAAATGGAAGAAAGAAATGATAATATAATGTATATCAGATCAAATATTTATGTAGAAAAGAAGTCGCATAAAGGTATAATTATAGGTAAAAATGGTAAGATGTTAAAAAAAATTGGAGTAAGAGCAAGAAAGGATATTGAAAAACTTCTTCAACAAAAAGTTTATCTCGATCTTTGGATTAAGATTGAAAAAGATTGGAGGGATAATAAGGTATTGTTAAGAAGAATGGGTTATAAGGGGTGATTATTGGAGGGCAGACAGAAAATATGATGAATATATCCCCCTTAGATATTATAATATCGATGTCCTATAAGCTAATGGTTATTTTGCTGATAAAGCAGAGTTTTTAAACAGGCTGCCAGATGAAGAGCTGGCCGCGTTTTTAGAAACAATTGATCATATGAATTTGAGTGAGGCTATCAAAGGCCTGGATAACAAGTACAGGTATTTTATTCGGATTCAATTATGATTGATAATTTTTTATAAATGGAGAAGGAGTGATTAATAGTGGCTATTAAGCCAAGAGATATGGCGAAGATGATTGACCATACTAATTTAAATGCTACTGCAACAGTTGATCAAATCAAAAAATTATGTGAGGAGGCTTTAGAATATCAATTTGCATCTGTTTGTGTAAATCCGATATATGTTCCCCTGGCAACAAAATTATTAGAGGAATCTTCGGTTAATGTTGCTACTGTGATTGGTTTTCCCTTAGGGGCTAATACTACAGAGACAAAAGCTTTCGAAACAAAAAACGCAATAAAAAACGGGGCAAAAGAAGTTGATATGGTGATGAATATAGGGGCATTTAAATCTGGTGCTTATGACCTTGTAAGATCAGATATTAAGGCCATCATAGATGCTACAAGATCTTCTGGGGTAACCTCTGATGTAATCGTCAAGGTTATCTTGGAGACCTGTTATTTAAATGATGAAGAGATAGTCAAAGCCTGTGAAATTGTTAAAGAAGTAGGAGGAGATTTTGTTAAAACTTCTACAGGATTTGGATCAGCTGGGGCAGAGGAAGAAAAAGTAAGTTTAATGAGGAAAGTTGTAGGCCGTGATATAGGAGTAAAGGCTTCAGGTGGTATTAAAAATTTTGAAGATGCTTTATCTATGCTTGATGCTGGAGCCAATAGAATTGGAGCAAGTTCTGGTGTTGAAATAGTAACTGATATTAAAGATTAGAAAGTGGGAAAGTTGAATGTCTTTGATACAAACAGAGGCTGTAGTATTAAAGCAATTTGATTTGGGTGAAGCAGACAAAATAATAACTTTCTATACAAAAGAAGAGGGAAAGATTAGAGCTGTAGCTAAGAAAGCAAGGAATTCCAATAATAATAGAGTTTCAGCTTTGGTATTACCGTATTGCTATAATTTAATTAAGGTCTATAAAAATAAATCATTGGATCGATTAAATAGTGTAGACAATATCCACAGATTTGAAGATTTGAGGAATAATCTCAATAAAATGGCTTATGCCGCCTATTTTTCAGAAATGGTTGAAAAAGCTGGTATGGAATACCATTCCAATAAAAATCTATTTAATTTGATATTAAAGACATTCTATAAAATGTCAAAAAGCCCTATAGAAAAATTAGAAAATATAAATGTTGTATATAAATTACTTTTTTTAAAATATATAGGTGTGCAGCCCAGAATAAATTATTGTTATGAATGTGGTGGGAAACAAAAAACAGCAGATAGGCAGTTCTTTAATGTAAAAGAAGGTGGATTAATCTGTTCTGAATGTTTAAAGGAGAGGGATGAAAATTATCATTTATTAAAACAAAATGAATTAGATCTAATAAAAAGAGTATATAGATCTGAGATTAATTCTTTAGATGATTTAGACGTCAATATAGACTTGATTAAAAATTTAGATAAACTGATTGATCAATTTATATTATACCATCTAGACTTAAATTTAAAGTCAAATGATTTTTTGCAAATCATTAAAGCTTTTGATAAAAATTAACATATAGGTAGCAAGTCCTACCTCGTCTCTAGATGGGATGAGGTATTTGTATTATATTAAAAGATATTTTTATTGGGAGGAATGGTTTTGATGAATTTTCAGGATATGATACAGAATCTACACAAATTTTGGAGTGATTATAATTGTATAATTGAACAACCCTATGATACCGAAGTCGGGGCTGGAACAATGAGCCCCTCCACATTTTTAAGATCATTAGGCCCGGAACCGTGGAAAACAGGTTATGTTCAACCAAGTAGAAGGCCGGCAGATGGTAGGTATGGTGAAAACCCCTTTCGCCTGCAAAGATATCTACAGTATCAGGTTATTATAAAACCCTCGCCTGATGATATACAGAACATCTATTTAGACAGTTTGAAATCAATCGGGATTGAACCCCAAAAACATGATATAAGGTTTGTTGAAGATAATTGGGAAGCCCCAACTTTAGGTGCCTGGGGGCTGGGCTGGGAGGTCTGGCTAGATGGAATGGAAATTACCCAGTTTACATATTTTCAACAGGTGGGCGGCTTAGATTGTGAACCTGTTACAGCTGAGATAACCTATGGTTTGGAAAGAATAGCAATGTATCTACAGGATGTAGAAAATATATTTGATATTGAATGGGTTGAAGATATTAGCTATCGGGATGTTAACTTACAGATTGAAAAAGAAAATTCAGTATATAACTTTGAAGAAGCTGATAAAAAAAATTTAAATCGGCTTTTCAATATATATGAAGATGAAGCTCTTAAATTGGTAAAAAAAGAGTTGGTTTATCCCGCTTATGATTATACATTAAAGTGTTCTCATGTATTTAACTTACTTGAAGCTAGGGGGGCGATTAGTGTTTCAGAAAGAACGGGTTATATTGCCAGAGTAAGGGACCTGGCTCGCCAGTGTGCAAAAGCTTATGTTCAAAAACGTGATTCTCTGGGCTTTCCCCTGCTGAAAGGAAGTGATAAAAATGAATAATTGTAGTCTTTTAGAAATAGGAACTGAAGAAATACCAGCTAAATTGGTCAAGCAAATATATAATAACTTTCAAGGTAAAATTGATGAGCTTTTAGCTGAATATAGGATTGATTGTGAAGATATAGAAGTATATGGAGCGCCGAGGAGGATTGTAGTTAAATTAAATGGTCTGTCTAAATATCAAAAACAAGAAGTTAATGAAATCAAAGGTCCTCCTAAAAATATTGCTTTTGATCAAGAGGGAAACCCTACTAAAGCGGCAAAAGGCTTTGCCCGGGGACTGAAAATTAAAGTTTCAGAACTCATAGAAAGAGAAACTCAAAAAGGCGTTTATCTTTATGCAGTTATAGAAAAAGAAAGGAAGCAAACTAAAGAACTACTCAAAATAATTTATAAAAGGTTAATTAAAGAAGTTAACCTGCCAATTAAAATGAGGTGGGGTAGCCACAAGCTTAGTTTTATTCGACCAATTCATTGGTTATTAGCCTTATATAATGATGAGGTTATTGAGTTTGAAATTGAACATCTGAAATCAGATAACTTTACAAGAGGACACAGGTTTTTGTTTGACAAAAAGCTTGTTGTAGATTCAGTTGATCAATATCAAGAATTATTAAAAAAAGCATATGTAATTGTAAGACCACAGCAAAGAAGAGAGATAATATTAGAAGAAATTGAAACTATTATCTATGAAGAAGAATTGCTATTTAATATAGATAACAAACTGCTAGATGAGGTAATACACTTAGTTGAATACCCCAGTCCCTTTTTAGCAACTTTTAATCAAAAATATTTAAAGTTACCTGAACCTGTTATAGTTACTCCGCTTAAAGAGCATCAAAAATACTTCCCATTCTGGAAGCAAAATGGAGAGTTAAGTAATAAATTTATAGTAGTAAAAGAAGGCAGCAAAAAAAATATAGATTTAGTTAGAAGTGGTAATGAAAATGTTTTAAAAGCAAGGTTGGAAGATGCAGAGTTTTATTATCAAAGAGATGTTAATAAAGATTTAGATTATTTTTTAGAAAATTTAAAAGGGTTAATTTTAAGAGAAGAATTAGGCAGTATGTATGATAAAACACAGCGCAATATAAGTTTAAGTAGCAAAATTGCTGAAAGCTTAAACTTCACTGAAGAAAATCTTACTAAAATAAAAAAAGCAGCCAAATATGCAAAGATAGATTTGGTTTCTCAAATGGTAAGAGAATTCCCAGAATTACAGGGAGTAATGGGAAGCATATATGTTGAAAACCACAACATAGATTCTGATATAGCTCTGGCTGTAAAAGAGCATTATTTACCCGATTCAGCTAAAAGCAAATTACCAAAAACCGAGCTGGGTAAAATAGTAAGTTTGAGTGATAAAATTGATACATTGACCGGTTTTTTTGGTATTAACCTAATTCCAAGCGGTTCTCAGGATCCCTATGGGTTAAGGAGAGCAGCCATCGGTATTTTAAGGTTGTTAGAAGATTTGAATTATGAGGTTGAAATTGATAGGCTTTTTCAATTCAGTTTAGATGTTTTTTCAGAATCTGAGCAGAATTTGCAGCTAAATTCAAAACAACTGCTTAATAAAATAAGAGTATTTATTTTAGATCGTATTCAATATATGTTTAGAGAGAGAGGATATGATGTTGATCTAATTAGGACGGTAATCTATGGATTACCCTTATCAATACCTCTTATTAAGAAAGTAATTAATCTTTTAGATGAATTAAAAGACAATGAGTTGTTTGAAGATTTTTTGACAGCCTTCAATAGGGTTGATAGTATAATAAAAGATATTGAACAAAAAGAAATAAATACTGATCTATTTAAAAAAGAGGAAGAAAAAGTATTATATAAAAAGTATAAAAAAACAAATAAAGAAGTAAAAAAATATATAGATAGAAGAGATTTCAAAAAAGCCTTCCACAGTTTGATAGAAATTATAGAACCAGTGCACGATTTTTTTGAAGAGGTTAGAGTTATGTCAAAAGATGAGAAAATTAAAGAAAATCGTTTGGCTTTATTAAATAAAATAAAGCTATTGATGAAAAGTTTAGGCGATTTTTCCTATAAACAATAAAATTAAAAATAAAGCAGGTATTTACATATTAGTATAGAATATTAATAATTGCATGTAAAATTAATTGTATATAATTACAAAAATATAGCCTATTACTGAAACCAAACCAGGAGGTGGTCTATAACTACAATTTTAAATTCTTTGTATAATAACAAAATCTATATTTATTTTATTAATAGCAATTTTTGTAACTTATTTTCGCAAAATTAGAGGAGGTATTAATTTAATGTCTGAAAACAAATATGTTTATTTTTTTGGTGGTGGAGAAGCAGATGGCAGGACAGGTTTAAAGAACCTACTTGGTGGTAAAGGTGCAAACTTGGCAGAAATGACCAACCTTGGCATCAATGTTCCACCTGGATTTACAATCACTACTGAAGTATGTACACTATATTATGAGAATGATGAAAATTATCCACGAGGTTTAGATGAGCAGGTAGAGAGAGCACTAGAAAGATTGGAAGAACTAATGGATCAAAAATTTGGAGAAATAGAAGATCCCCTTCTGGTTTCAGTTAGGTCCGGTGCACGTGAATCTATGCCTGGTATGATGGATACAGTTTTAAATCTTGGGCTTAATGATGAAACAGTCAAAGGTCTTGCAAAAAAAACAGGTAATGACAGGTTTGCCTATGATTCATACCGTAGATTTGTACAGATGTATGGAAATGTTGTATTAGGAATGGATGGTAGTGATTTTGAAAAAATAATAGAAGCAAAAAAAGAAGAATATGATGTTGAAATTGATACTGATTTGGGCGTAAAGGCCTTAAAAGAATTAGTAAAAGAGTTTAAAGATTTCATTAAAAAAGAAACAGGAGTTACTTTTCCTGAAGATCCTAAAGAACAGTTATGGAAAGCTATAACAGCTGTATTTGGTTCCTGGAATAATGAAAGGGCTATTAGTTATAGAAACCTTAATGATATCCCACATCACTGGGGTACAGCTGTTAATGTACAAACTATGGTCTATGGTAACATGGGTAAAAACTGTGGAACCGGTGTGGCCTTTACCCGTGACCCTTCTACAGGAGAAAAAAAATATTATGGAGAGTATCTAAAAAATGCACAGGGTGAAGATGTTGTATCAGGTGTAAGGACTCCTAAGGATATTTCAAAACTGGAAGATGACATGCCTCATGCCTATGAACAGCTGGTTGAGATATTTGAAAAATTGGAGCAGCACTATAAAGATGTGCAGGATGTTGAATTTACAATTCAGCAGGGTGAACTTTATATGCTGCAGACCAGAACCGGTAAAAGAACAGCTCAGGCTGCTGTTAAAATAGCTGTAGATATGGAGAAAGAAGGATTAATTGATAAAGAAACTGCTGTCATGAGAATTGAACCAAAAAAATTAGATGAATTACTGCATAAAAGAATAGATCCAGATGCAGAAGTTGATCTATTAGCAATGGGACTAGATGCTTCTCCAGGAGCAGCTTCCGGTACGGTTATCTTTAATTCAGATGAAGCAGCTGAAAGAGGGGATGCTGGTGAAAAGGTTATCTTAGTCAGGACTGAAACATCACCTGAAGATATCCATGGTATGGCTGCTGCTCAGGGTATTTTAACTTCCCGCGGCGGGATGACAAGTCATGCTGCTGTTGTAGCCCGTGGTATGGGTAAACCTGCCGTGGCAGGTTGTGAAGATATCAATGTTGATTATGAAAAAGAGGAATTTACAGTTGATGGTAGAACAATTAAAAAAGGAGAATACATTACTATAGATGGTGGAAACGGAGAAGTTTCTTATGGGATTGCCCCTACTATTGATCCGGAAATTGATGAAAACTTTAAAACCATTATGGAATGGGCCGATGAAATTAGAAAACTGGGAGTCAGAACTAATGCTGATACTCCCGAAGATGCTGCCAAAGCAATTGAATATGGGGCAGAGGGGATTGGTCTAACTAGAACAGAACATATGTTCTTTGCTGAAGACCGCTTACCCATTGTGCAGAAAATGATATTAACATCTGATAAGAAAGTGAGAGAAGAAGCATTAGAGAAACTTCAACCCATGCAGAAAGAGGATTTTAAAGGTATTTTTGAGGCGATGGGAGCAAGACCTGTTACTATTAGATTGTTAGATCCACCCTTACATGAATTCTTACCTGACCATGACCAAGTATTGGTTGAGGTTACAGAATTAAGGCTTAAGGGTGATAATGAAGAAAAAATAAAAGAAAAAGAAAATATGCTGAAAGCACTAGAACGTATGGAAGAGATGAATCCAATGCTGGGTCACCGCGGTTGTAGACTGGGAATAAGTTATCCCGAAATCTATAACATGCAGGTTAGAGCAATTTTTGAAGCAGCTGGAGAACTCGTACTTGAAGGGAAAGAAGTAACACCTGAAGTTATGATTCCTCTGGTATCTGATATAGCTGAGCTGGAAATAACAAAAGAAGCTGCTAAAAAAGCTGCTGAAGAAGTATTAGATGAAATGGGCGTTGAGCTGGACTATACAATTGGAACAATGATAGAATTGCCCAGAGCCTGTGTTACCGCTGATAAAATTGCTGAAGAGGCTGAATTCTTTTCATTTGGTACTAATGATTTAACACAAACCACTTATGGATTTAGTAGGGATGATGCAGAAGGGAAATTCCTTGCTAAATATATTGAAGATAATGTATTTAAAAACAACCCATTCCAGGTCTTAGACCAGGAGGGTGTTGGTCAATTAATGCAGATTGCAGTTGAAAAAGGAAGAGCTACTAGAAAAGATTTAAAAATTGGAATATGTGGAGAACATGGTGGAGAGCCGAGTTCTGTTAAGTTCTGTCATAGAACCGGTTTGAATTATGTATCTTGTTCGCCATTTAGAGTACCATTAGCGAGGTTATCTGCAGCTCAAGTCCAGATAGAAGATCAAAGCTAATATAAGTATTCAATAACAAAAATACTTGTTTAAAGAAGGGAATCCATACTTATTAGTATGGGTTTTCTTTCTTTTTACAAAAAGGGGTAAAGTTTTATGAGAAAACATATTGAAGAAAAAGAATTGAGAGAGCTCTCTCAATATGCTTCTTTTAGTCGAAAAAGTAAGGGGCGGGACTATGAGGAAAAAAAATGTCAGATAAGGACATGTTATCAAAGGGATAGAGATAGAATAATACATTCTAAGGCTTTTAGAAGGCTGAAACATAAAACTCAGGTTTTTATTGCTCCAGAAGGTGATCACTATCGCACAAGATTGACTCATACTCTGGAGGTCTCCCAGATTGCACGTACTATCGCCAGAAGTCTGCGCTTAAATGAAGATTTGACTGAAGCGATAGCCCTAGGACATGATTTAGGTCATACTCCCTTTGGACATGCGGGCGAAACTGCTTTAAATGAGGTCTCTGAAAAGAAATTTTCTCATAATCAGCAGAGCTTGAGAGTAGTTGAAATATTAGAAAAAAGAAAAGATGAAATACCTGGATTGAATCTGACAAAAGAAGTAAGAGATGGCATAGTGAACCATACTGGAGATCAGAAACCCAATACTCTAGAAGGGAATATTGTTAGGATTGCAGATCGTATTGCTTACATTAATCATGATATAGACGATGCATTAAGAGCGGGTTTGATTAATCAAAAGGACTTACCAAAAAAGGCTCTAAAAGTATTGGGTGAAACACATACTAAAAGAATTGATACAATGGTGCGTGATTTGATTAATGCAAGTAGAAATCAAGACCATATACAAAGAGGTAAAAAGGTGCTTGAGGCCACCAATATGTTGAGAGAGTATCTTTTTGAAAATATATATTTTGGTTCTTTAGCCAAAAAAGAAGAAAGTAAAGTTAAAAGGATGATCACCCTGCTTTACACATATTATAAAAATAATCCGAAGAGAATACCGAATGAATTTAGAAATAGAATAGAAGAGCACAATAAAGAACAGATTATTATCGATTATATAGCAGGCATGTCTGACCGTTATGCAATAAAAGTCACAAAAGATATTTATATACCAGAACCATGGTTTGTTGATTAATTTATATTTTAGGCAGGATTATTTCTTTGATTTTTGAATAATACATTATGGGTTAGTTAATTAATAAAGGAATTTATCTATTTATAAAGAATATTAAATATATCAGGAATGATAATTATGAATCAATATAATGATAATCTCAGTAAAAAAGTTAAGGACAAAATAGATATAGTTGAAGTGGTTTCTGATTATGTTCAATTAAAGAAATCAGGCAAAAACTATAAGGGGCTATGTCCTTTTCATCAAGAAAAAACTCCATCTTTTACAGTTAATCCCGATAATCAATTTTATTATTGTTTTGGTTGTGGAAAAGGTGGAGATATTTTTAATTTTATGATGGAAATTGAAAATATTACTTTTTATGAAAGCCTTAAAATTTTGGCCAAAAGGGCCCATATAGAATTACCCAAAAAGAGTGATTATTCCAGTGATTATAAAAAAAAGAGAGAAAAGATATTTGCTATTAATAAGCTTGCTGCTAAGTTTTATAATTTTTTACTTCTAAATAAACAGGTAGGTAATGAGGCTTATAAATATCTTACTAATAGAGGTTATACTGAAAAGGATATGGAAAGATATCATATTGGTTATGCCCCTGATAGCTGGCATAGTCTGTATAATTTCTTAACTAAAAGAGATTATGATAATAAAATTCTAATAAAGAGTGGAGTAATCGGCAGCAAAAATAATAATTATTATGATAAATTTCGTGATAGAGTGATGTTCCCCATTTTTAATTCCCAGAGTGAGGTTATCGGCTTTGGTGGTAGAAGATTAAATGATGAGGACAAAGAAAATCCGAAATATTTTAATTCTCCAGAGACACCAATTTTTCATAAAGGCAAGAGCCTCTATGGCATTAACTGGTCTCGAAGAGGATTTAGGGATAACAACAGCGCTGTCATCATGGAGGGATATACTGATGTAATAACCGCTCATAAATATGGTTTAAATACTGCAGTAGCTTCTCTAGGTACAGCCCTAACTTACGATCAGGCCAGATTATTAAAAAGATATGTAGATACCGTTTATATCGCTTTTGATCCTGATTTTGCAGGTGAAAATGCTACTATAAAGGGGTTGGATATATTAAAAAAGGCTGAGCTTAATGTTAGAGTAATAGAGCTACCACCACAAAAAGATCCGGATAATTTTATCAAAGAAAAAGGTCTTGATAGTTTTAAAAACCTAATGGATAATGCAGATAGCTTAATCGAATTTAAAATTAGAATGGTTGTTAATGAAGATGACAGCTATAGTATAAACCAGAGAATCAGCCGGTCTAAAAAAGTATTAGAAATACTTTCGCGAATCAAAGATCCAATTGAATTGGATGTTTATTTAAAAAAATCTGCTGAAATTTTAAATATTGATAAAAATGCTATGAAAGATGCATTAAAAACTTTTAATCAAAAAAATAAGCAGGAAAATACTAATAAGAACAGAATAAAAGAAAAGGGTTCTCAAAAAAATATTGATGTTTTGAATAAAAATGATTTATTAATTAAAACCTTGATTGACAATCCATCGAGAATTAAAATAGCTAGTCAAAATCTTAAATTAGAGTATTTTGAAGGTATTTATCATAAGGCTTATAAGTTTATTATTGATAAAGGTCAAGATATCATAAATATAAATATTGAGGATGAGGTTGAGAATGAAGAGCTGATCAAATATCTGATGATCTTAACAGTAAAAGAAAGTCAAGAGGTCAGTCAGGAAAAATTTTCAGCCCTATTGAATACTATAAAATCGGATTATAAACAAACTACGAAAAAAGGTCTTTATGATAGGTTAAAAAAAACAGAAGTACGGACAGATGAAATAAACAATCTCTTAAGAGATTATTTCGAAATAGAACAGATTTAGGGAAGGAGGTAATATACATGGCTAAAGAAAACACAAAACCCGAAAATTTAAAAGAAGTTCAGAAACTTATTAAAAGCGGCAAAAAAGAGGGAGAGTTAACCTATGAGGAGATAATGGATTCCTTAGAAGATATAGAATTAGATTCTGAAGATATCGCTGAGATTTATGATGTTTTCGATGAGTTGGATATAGATATTATAGATAATGAAAAAGAAGAAGATGATGATGAAGAAGAAGAAGATTCTGAATTAGATTTAAGCATTCCTCAGGGTGTTGGAATAGATGATCCTGTTCGTATGTATTTAAAAGAAATTGGTAAAGTTGACTTATTAACTGCAGAAGAAGAGGTGAGCTTAGCCAAGAGAATGGAAAAAGGTGATATGGAAGCTAAAAGACAACTAGTCGAAGCTAACCTGAGATTGGTGGTTAGTATTGCAAAAAAATATGTAGGGCGAGGTATGTTATTTCTTGATCTTATTCAGGAGGGCAATATGGGCCTTATGAAGGCTGTGGAAAAATTTGATTATACTAAGGGTTATAAATTTAGCACCTATGCTACCTGGTGGATAAGACAGGCGATAACACGTTCAATTGCTGATCAAGCTAGGACCATACGTATTCCTGTTCACATGGTAGAAACGATCAACAAATTGATTAGAGTTTCTCGACAGCTTTTGCAGGAAAAGGGAAGAGAACCTACTCCAGAAGAAATTGGAGAAGAGATGGATATGAGTGCAGATAAGGTAAGGGAGATCAAAAAAATTGCCCAGGAACCAGTATCTCTAGAAACGCCTATAGGTGAAGAAGAAGATAGTCATCTTGGAGACTTCATTGAAGATGAAGATGCACCTGCACCAGCTTCAGCAGCTTCCTATATGCTGCTTAGGGATCAGTTGGACAATGTATTAGATACGTTGACAGATAGAGAAAAAAGAGTACTGGAACTTAGATTTGGAATAGAGGATGGAAGGCCGAGAACTTTAGAAGAAGTAGGCAAAGAATTTGGTGTAACAAGAGAAAGAATCAGGCAGATAGAAGCAAAGGCTTTAAGAAAACTTAGACATCCAAGTCGTAGTAAAAAATTAAAAGATTATTTAAGTTAAGTAGTATGTAAGAGTAATAGAGATTATTTAGGAGCTATTATAAGATAATTTATCTAAAATCGTGATTAGAGGTCATATACTGCTTTGACCTTCCGAGTTTTCTATCATATAATTACTTTTGTGTTAATAAATAAGCATAAAAGCTTAATATAAAAGGGCCTATAGCTCAGCTGGTCAGAGCAACCGGCTCATAACCGGTTAGTCCTAGGTTCGAATCCTAGTAGGCCCACCAAAGTAATTAAACCTTGTTCTTTAATCTGAACAGGGTTTTTTTGATTTAATTATTAAAATATACGAGGGGTGTATATAAATGAACAATTTACAACAGTTAATATCAACGTTAGCTAAACTAGCTCCCCATAGTGATGCTATGGAGTGGGATAATGTAGGATTACAGGTGGGAAATTATAATAGTAAGATCAGGAGAGTAATGGTCACTCTTGATATTAATGAAAAAGTATTAAAAGAGGCTATTCAAGCAGATATTGATCTTATCATAAGTCATCATCCGTTGATTTTTAATGGTCTAGATAATATACATAATCAGACTGCTAAAGGCAGGATTATAATAAAAGCCATCAAAAATAATATTGCTATATATTCAACTCATACCAACATGGATATGGCAAAGGGGGGATTAAATGATCTATTAGCTGAAAAACTTAGTATAACCAACACAGAAATACTTTCCCGCCAAAAAGAAACAAAGTTATATAAATTGGCTGTTTATGTTCCTATTAAATACAGTGAAAAAATCAAAAAGACTCTTTTTAAAAAAGGTGCTGGACATATTGGTGATTATAGTAATACATCTTTTTCTATTCAAGGTGAAGGGACTTTTTTACCGGGTGAAAATACCGATCCCTATACAGGTAAAAAAGGTAATTTAGAAAAAGTTAAAGAAGTAAAGATAGAAACAGTTGTTTTTGAAAACAAGATTGACAATGTTATAAAGGCAATGCTAAAGGTTCACCCCTATGAAGAAGTTGCTTATGATCTATACCGATTACCCCAACAATCAAAGTATAGAGGTATGGGGAGAATAGGTTTTTTACAAAGAAAAATAAATTTAGAAAAATACTGTGAAAAAATTAAAGATATCTTGGATATTAAAAAACTGAAAATCAGAGGAAATATGGATGATAATATTCATAAAGTAGCTTTATGTAGTGGGGCAGGTGCAGATTATATAAGTTTATCTAAAGCCAAAGGAGCAGATCTCTATATAACAGGTGATGTCAAGTACCATGAGGCTCAGCTGGCAGAAGAATTAGATTTAAATCTGATTGATGCCGGTCATTTTGAAACTGAAGAAATCTTTAAGGAGTTAGCTTTTAACTATTTACAAAAAGCAAAAAATAAAGATCGGCTCAAAATTGAAATCATCAAATCTAAGATCAAAACTAATCCTTGGACTTATTATTAAAATTTTCTTTTAAATGTACTTGACTTAATTTGTATATTAATTTAATATGAGTCATTGCTTAAAAGTTATGATTATAATGTCTAAAAATATAAAAAGGTCTTTGATGAAATTTTGACTAAGAAAAATTTAAAGCTACTTGAAATGAGCAGTTTTAAAAATTGTGAAAGTTTCGGTAGAAAGCAGGGATGTTAGATAAAAAAGAATAAAGACCTCATAACCCAAACAAAGGAGCGAGGTCTCTATGACAAATATTATACAACAAAGTAGTGATTTGTCAACAGTTTGGAGAATAAAAATAAAAAAACAAAGTTCAGAGTTCTTAATACTTGCAATTTTCTTTTTTCAAAAAATACTGCTGGATTATTCTTTTTAGATGCTAAAGCCCAATATATGAGGCTTTATATGAATCTCTAATTTAAAATCTGCACAAAAAGTATCATTTTGAAGTTTAATATATTTTATATAAAATAATGATTTAGTAGGAAACCTATTAATATTATATAGTTAAAATATTATACTTTAAGAGTTCTGAAGTTAAGTATGCAAAAAGATCTAACGGATTTTAAAGAGCTTTTATTCGAAAGTAGCCTAGGTTTACTAACTTGACTAAACTATAAATGCTTGCTATACTGTTAATGCTAATTTAAAATAAGAGCAGTACAGATAATCACGGTAGAGTTTATTCTAACGAGGAAAGTCCGGGCTTTACAGGGTAGGATGCTGGCTAACTACCAGTGGAGGTAACTCCCAGGAAAGTGCCACAGAAAATATACCGCCATTAAATGGTAAGGGTGAAAAGGTGAGGTAAGAGCTCACCAATATTCAGGTGACTGAATAGTTTGGTAAACCCCATCTAAAGTAAGTCCAAATAGGGAGAAGAGAAAGTAGCCCGCTTTTTCTCCGGGTTGGACGCTTGAGATAACAAGTAATTGTTATCCTAGATAGATGATTATCTAATACAAAACCCGGCTTACAGTACTGCTCTTATATCAAACATATGTTTCTTTTCTTGCCTGCTAAATTGAAAATAATACGTAGTTATGTTAAAATAAAAAACAGAGGAAAGTTTTAGGAGGTAATATTATGGCCGGACATTCCAAGTGGGCTAATATCAAGCACAGGAAACAAAAACAAGACAAGAAAAGAGGCAAACTTTTTTCTAAATTATCTAAAAAAATTACCGTTGCTGCCCGAAATGGTGGTGGAGATCCAGAAATGAATGCGGATTTAGCTTTTGCTATTGATAAGGCCAAAGATAATGACATGCCCAAAGAAAACATTGAAAGGGCAATAAAAAGAGGCACTGGAGAATTAGAAGGTGTTGATTATAAAGAATTTTCATATGAAGGTTATGGACCAGGTGGGGTTGCTCTCTATTTGGATATAATGAGTGATAACAGGAATAGAACCGCTTCAGAAATTAGACATCTATTATCCGAACATTCAGGTAATTTGGGAGAAGAAGGCTGTGTGGCATGGATGTTTGACCGAAAAGGTCAAATTATTATCAATCTTGATTCAACTGATTTAAATGAAGAAGAAGTTATGATGGAAGCGATTGAAGCTGGGGCAGAAGATATAGAAACTGAAGATAATCTTGTTACTGTTTATACGGAAACCAAAAAGTTTCATAATGTTCAAAAGAAATTAAAAGAAAAAGGATTTGAATTTATAGAAGCTGATTTAGCGATGGTTCCTAATAATGTGATTGAATTAGATAAATCAGATGCTAAAAAAATGATAAGACTGATGGAAGATTTAGAGGATCATGATGATATTCAGGAGGTTTACTCTAATTTTGATATACCAGGTGATGTCATGAAAGAGATAGAGAATGAGGAATAACATTAATTGACTACTCATTTAATGACACTGGTTTTACAGTGTCATTTGTTACTTTATTAATATATTTTTTTTGTTTAAAGAGGTGATTATTTGCTAATTTTAGGTATAGATCCTGGATTGGCTACAACAGGTTATGGTGTGATCAAAAAGAATGGCAATTCTTTTAAAGTAATTGATTATGATATCATAACTACAAGTCCCAAAAACAATGATGTAGAAAGATTATCAGAGTTGTATAATAACCTGCTTTTATTAATAGACAAATATCAACCAGGTCAGATAGCTGTAGAAGAGCTTTTTTTTAATAAAAATGTTAAGACTGCTATCAGGGTTGGTCAGGCAAGAGGAGTAATTCTTCTGGCAGGTGCCCAGCAGGGAATAAATGTCGCTGAATATACACCACTACAGGTCAAACAGGCTGTAGTTGGTTATGGAAGGGCATCCAAAAAACAGGTTCAACAAATGGTAAAGACACTGCTTAATTTGTCTGAAGTTCCCAAACCAGATGATGCAGCAGATGCCCTGGCTATTTCGATCTGTCATGGGCATAGTTATAGTAATAAAAATAAATGGGGAGATCTTTTATGATAGGTTATTTGGAAGGCAAATTAATATTTCATAAAAATGACAGCATTATCATTGATGTAAATGGAGTTGGTTATCAGGTTCGAATTCCTGGTATTTATAGTAATAAAGATATTAATAAGAAACTAGAATTATTTATCTATACTTATATAAGAGAAGATGCGATGCAGCTTTATGGCTTTGAAACTTTTGAAGAGAAAAAGTTATTTAAAATACTTCTATCAGTTTCCAGAGTTGGTCCCAGTGCTGCTATGAATATTCTGTCTTTTCTTTCCTATGATAGGTTTATCAATGCAATTTTAACTGAAAATGTTACAGTACTTAAAGAAGTATCTGGAATTGGACCAAAAACTGCTCAGAGATTAATTCTGGAATTAAAATCAAAAATAGAGGATATGTTGCCTGAGCTACAGATTGAGAAAAGCCAATCAATGAAAAAATATGATGAAAATCTTTATGAAGCTTTAACACAACTCGGTTACAGTAAAAAAGAGGTTGACCAGGCTGTTGAATCTATGGATTTAGATAATGATCAAGGATTGGAAGAAAAGATCAAAGATGTATTGAGTTATTTGGGGAGGGATAAACATTAAATGGAAGATTCGGATAGAATTATATCTCCCGAAAGGAAATTTGATGAAAATCAGCTTGATAAAAAATTAAGACCAGAAAAATTACAATACTATATCGGCCAGGAAAAAACAAAAGAAAAACTCGATATATTTATCAAAGCAGCTAAAAAAAGAGGCGAAGCCCTTGATCATGTTTTGTTATATGGACCTCCAGGTTTGGGCAAGACTACACTTGCAACAATAATAGCAAATGAGTTGAATGTAAATATACATAAAACTTCAGGTCCGGCTATTGAGAGACCGGGAGATTTGGCTTCGATTTTAACTAATTTACAGGACAATGATGTATTATTTATAGATGAGATACATAGATTAAATATGATGGTTGAAGAAGTTTTATACCCAGCCCTGGAAGATTACTGTCTTGATATAATTATTGGTAAGGGACCAAGTGCAAGATCTGTGCGATTAGATTTAAATTCATTTACTATGGTTGGTGCAACCACCCGAGCAGGTCTGATAAGCTCACCTCTTCGGGATAGATTTGGGGTTATTAACAGGCTTGAGTTTTATAATAATCAAGAGTTAACCCGCATTGTTAAGAGGTCTGCTAGAATATTGAATATTGATATACATAAAAATGGAGCTAAAGAAATTGCCATGAGATCGCGCGGCACTCCTAGGATTAGTAACAGACTGCTTAAAAGGGTACGCGATTTTGCAGAAGTTAAAGCAGAAGGCATTATATCGGCTGAGGTTGTAAATGATGCTTTAAAGCTGTTGGAAATAGATGAAAAGGGATTGGACAGCATTGATCATAAATTATTAAGAGTTATTATTGAAAAATTTGATGGAGGGCCAGTAGGTCTAAATACACTGGCAGCCGCTATAAGTGAAGAAACAGAAACTATTGAGGATGTTTACGAACCATACTTACTTCAGATGGGTTTTATACAGAGAACACCAAGAGGGAGAGTGGCAACTTCATCTGCCTATAGTCATCTGGACATAGAGAATAAAAGTAAAAAAGGAGATTTATTTGATAGCAATGAATGAGAACGAATTGAAAGTTGATGATTTTGATTATGAATTACCTGAGAGGTTAATAGCTCAAAAACCGGTAGAAAATAGAGACGAATCACGTCTTATGCTGCTTAATAAAGAAAGTGGAGAAATAAAAGAGACTATATTTAATCAAATAACTGAATATATAAATAAAGATGATTTAATTGTGCTTAATAATAGCAAGGTAATTCCCGCTAGATTATATGGCAAAAAAATTCCAACCAATACTGAAATAGAGGTATTACTATTAAATAAAGTTAGTGAAAAACGCTGGGAGGTATTAGTAAAACCAGGCAGAAGAGTCAAAAAAGGTGTAGAAGTTAGTTTCGGTGATGGTCAACTGGTGGGAAAAGCTGTTGAATATACAGATTTTGGTGGCAGGATTATGGAATTTTCATTTCAAGGTAGTTTTTCCAAAATATTAGATGAATTAGGTAAGATGCCCTTACCGCCATATATAAAAAATGAACTAAAAGAGCCAGAAAGATATCAAACAGTCTATGCAAAAAAAGAAGGCTCAGTAGCTGCCCCCACGGCTGGATTGCACTTTACTCCTGAGTTGCTTACAAAGATTGAGGATAAAAATATCAGTATCAGATATATTACCTTACATGTAGGATTGGGAACTTTTCGACCGGTGCGGACTGATGTTATCAAAGAACATGATATGCATGCAGAATATGTGGAAGTAGCGCAAGATGTTGTAGAAAAAATTAAAGAAACCAAGGCTAAAGATGGACGTATAATTTCAATAGGGACTACAGTTAGTCGGGCTTTAGAAACTGCGGCCCAGGGGGGTAAACTTACTGAATATAGAGGATGGACCGATATATTTATTTACCCACCCTATCAATTTAAAGTAATAGATGCTTTAATTACGAATTTTCATTTACCTAAGTCTACCTTATTGATGATGGTTTCTGCTTTAGCAGGAAGAAAAAAAATCTTTAAGGCCTATCAAAAAGCTGTAGATGAAGAATATAGATTTTATAGTTTGGGAGATGCTATGTTTATATATTAGAGAGGATGTAAAGATTAATGGGTTTTAAATTTGACCTTTTAAAAGTGGATACAGATACAGAAGCAAGACGTGGAAAAATCAAAACTACACATGGTGAAATTAATACCCCCATTTTCATGCCGGTTGGAACTCAGGCAACGGTTAAAGCGGTGACACCTGATGAGTTAAAAGAAATACAAGCAGAAATAATTTTGGCTAATACCTATCATCTATATCTAAGGCCTGGTCATGATTTAATAAAAAAAGCCGGGGGTTTGCATCAATTTATGAATTGGGATAAACCAATCCTGACTGACAGTGGAGGATTTCAGGTATTTAGTTTATCAGACTTACGTGAAATTGAAGAAGAAGGCGTGTATTTCCAATCACATATTGATGGTTCCAGACATTTTATTTCACCAGAGAAGTCAATCGAGATACAGAATGCTCTTGGTTCTGATATAGTTATGGCCTTTGATGAATGTCCTCCCGAACCAAATAATTATAATTATGTAAAGAAATCACTTGAACGTACAATCCGATGGGCTGAACGTTCGAAAGAAGCAATGGATAACAACAAACAAAGTCTCTTTGGTATTATTCAGGGTGGGGTTTTTCGAGATTTAAGAGAAAAAAGCATTCAAAAGATGGTAGAGATTAATTTTCCGGGATATGCAATCGGAGGATTAAGTGTTGGTGAAGCAAAAAATGATATGTTGAAGACACTAGATTATACTGCGAGGCAGATGCCATCTGCCAAACCGAGGTATTTAATGGGAGTGGGAACCCCCCAAGATTTGATTGAGGGAGTTATGAGAGGCATTGATATGTTTGATTGTGTAATGCCAACCAGGATTGCCCGACATGGTTCTATTTATACATCTGAAGGTAGATTAACTATAAGAAATGCAACTTACAAAGATGATTTTAAAGCCCCGGATCCACATTGTGATTGCCAGGTTTGTCAAAATTATTCTCGGGCATATATCAGACATTTGTTGAAAAGAAAAGAAATTTTGGGAATCAGGTTAACCACTTACCATAATCTGTACTTTTTTATAAATCTAATGCAGCGGATTAGAGATTCTATTGACAATAATAATTTTTTGTCTTTTAGAGAAAAATTTTATCATAGATATTTGTAACACAACCTAAACAGATATTTAATTTATAAAAATTTAAAGATATTTTAGTCCAGTATTGAAATTATTAGAGAGTAAAAAAAAAATAAGAAAAAACAAGGAGGTTCAAAAATGGAATATATTTACGCAATTTTACCATGGGTCTTAATTTTCGGTGTATTTTGGTTCTTTTTAATAAGACCACAAAGAAAACAACAAAAAGAACACAGTAATATGTTGAAAAATTTAAAAGTAGGAGATAGGATAGTTACTATAGGCGGATTAAGAGGTAAAATAGTTAAACTTAAGGAAGATAATATTAGATTAAGAATTTCTTCTGATGTTGATGTAGATGTTGTTCATAAGGCTATTGCAAGAATGGATAAGCCTAAAAAAGAAGAGGTAAAAGAAACCGATGAAGAGTCAGAAAAATAAGGTTTAAAATATTGGGAGTGACTAAAATTGGATAGCGGAGATGTAAAAGAAATCCTGCAGTCTGTTGTTATTGCAGGTATTTTAGCATTTTTTATAATTACATTTGTTGCCCAATCCTTTGTGGTTGATGGTAAGTCTATGGAGCCTAATCTTCATGATGGGGAGAGGTTATTTGTCAATAAATTTATTTATAGATTTAGAGAACCCCAGAGAGGAGAAGTTGTTGTTTTTACTCCTCATGGAGCTCCTAATAAAAAATATATTAAACGTATTATAGGTCTACCAAAAGATACCATTTATATTAAAGATGGGGTAACCTATGTAAATGGCCAACCTCTGGAAGAGAATTATATAAATGAAGATATGATAGGGAACTTTGGCCCATATCAGGTACCTGATAACTCTGTGTTTGTTATGGGTGATAATCGCAATCACAGTGCTGACAGTAGATATCCTGGTTATGTCGGGTTCGTTTCCTATGACAGCATATCTGGTCTTGCTTTCTGGGTATATTGGCCTATTAATAAAATGAGGATAATAGAACATGTAGATTATGAAGGCTTATAATATTTTATAATTGTTGAGAAACGGGAGGAAAAGTTCTATGAGATATAAAAAGAAAAGAATTTATAAACTTATTTTCATCATAGCTATAATTGCTTTTGCGGTATTTTTATATTCTTATTATAATATAAATCTCGGCCTTGATTTACAGGGTGGGTCTCATATTGTTTTACAGGCTCAACCTACAGAAGAAAGAGCAATTAATAATGAGGTTATGATAGGTATAGTAAGTGTTATTGAAAGACGTGTAAATCAACTTGGTCTAACTGAACCGATTATTCAAAGAGAAGGTAGTGACAGAATTATAGTTGAACTACCTGCAATTGATGATCCAAATGAAGCTATCGAAACCATTGGTAGGACAGCGGTTTTGACATTTAAAAACTCTGCTAAGCAGGTATTGTTGACAGGTGAATATATAAAAGATGCTCAGGCAGATTATGACCAGTATGGAAGACCTGTGGTAGCCTTTGAGATGAATAAAGAAGGTTCAGATAAGTTCGAAGAGATCACTAGTCAATATATTGGACAAAAGATCGGTATTTACTTAGATGATGAGCTTTTAACAAATCCTACTGTTCAGGATACAATTTCTGGAAAAGGTCAAATAACCGGTTATGAAACAGTAGAAGCGGCTCAAAAAGATGCGATTTTGATCAGAGAGGGCTCACTACCAGTTCCTGTTAAAGTAGTAGAAAGCAGGTCAGTAGGACCTACTTTGGGTGAAATATCAATTAGAAAGAGTCTGATAGCGGGCTCAATTGGTTTAATTCTGGTTGCCATTTATATGATGTTTTATTATAGATTCCCGGGTGTACTTGCTGCTGGGGTATTAATAATTTATGGAATATTGTTGATGGGCACTTTGGCAGGTTTACAAGCCACCTTAACTTTACCCGGTATTGCTGGTTTAATACTTTCAATCGGTATGGCCGTAGATGCCAATATCATTATTTTTGAACGAATAAAGGACGAAAGAAAGTCAGGCAAAACGCTGAGGGCTTCCATCGATGCAGGTTTTAAGAGGGCATATAAAACAATTATTGATGCTAATGTTACCACTCTGATAACTGCATTAATTTTGGCTTATTATACAAGTGGTACAGTTAGAGGATTTGCAGTTACTTTGGGTATAGGTGTATTAGTGAGTATGTTTACAGCTTTCTTTATAACCAGAAATGTCATAGACTTATTTACTCATTCTAACTTGCTACAAAGCGGTGCTGCATTTGGTGCACAGAGGAGGTAGAGAAAATGGATATACTGGGCAAAAGAAGACTCTGGTATACAATTTCTATAACGATAATTGTCATAGGATTGCTCTTTTTAGCAATGGGTGGTCTAAATTTTGGGATTGATTTTCAGGGTGGTACCATTTTAGAATTTAAATTTGACCAGAGTGTAACTAATGAAGAAGTAAGGAATATTCTGCAGGATATCAATATAACAGATGATAGTAAAATTCAACAATCTGACACACTTGATTTTCACGGTACAATTATTCGTACTAAAGAACTAACTCCAACACAGATCAATGATATAGAGGAGGGTCTAAAAAACAACTATCCTTCCACAGAAATGTTGAGAACTGAGACTGTATACCCGATAATAGGTCAGGAGTTAAGAACCAGAGCCTTGTTGGCATTGTTGATTGCCTCAGTGGCGATTGTACTATATATAAGTGTAAGGTTTGAATTTAGATTTGCAATTGTTTCTATTATAACCTTATTGCATGATGTGTTAATTACACTTGGTATATTTGCAATTTTGGGTAGAGAAATAAACACACCCTTTGTTGCTGCTTTATTAACTATAATAGGTTATTCTATAAATGACACTATAGTAATTTTTGATAGAATAAGAGAAAATATGAAGTTAATGCATAAAACACCGTTTGAAAAGTTGGCCAATCAGGCTGTCATTGATACATTACCGAGATCAATAAATACTTCTTTAACAACACTCATAACTATATTAGCGATATATTTATTCGGTGGGGCTTCCATTAAAGTATTTATGCTTGCATTATTTATAGGTATGTTTGCTGGTACTTATTCTTCTATATTTATAGCCAGCCCCCTGCTTGTAACCTGGACTAATAGGTTGATTAATAAAAAATAGAAAGGGGTTTTAAATATGCAGGGAACTATTATTTTTGGATTGATATTTGCTATAATAGTTGCAATATTTGCTCTCCAGAATGCTACTATTGTAGCCTTAAATATTTTAATATGGAATTTTGAGATCTCACTTGCTGTTGTTGTGCTGGTATCAATTATCTTTGGTGCACTTGTGATTGGTATTTTTAGCTACTTTAAACAGTTTCAGCTCAAAAGAGAAAATAAGAAACTAAGATTGGAAAAGGAAGAATTACAACAGAAATTGAATAATCTTAGAGAAGAAACTCAAAAAGCACAATACTATAACACTTTAGATCAAAATAATGATGAACCTGATAAAGAAGCCGAAGAAAATCAGAAAGAAAAGAGAGGTTTTTTTAATAAAAGAAAGAAAAAAAGTGCAGATGATGATAAACAAGATATAGCATATGATTTAAAAGAAGATGATCAAGACGAAGATCTCGGAAATGGAAATGACAAATTTCAGGATGTAGATACTGAAAATGAAAAAGATAATAACAAAAGTAATTAAAAAGCTATAATTACCCCCTTAATAATAGGGGGTTTTATATTTAAAAAAGCAACAGGTGATAAATTTGAAAAATATGTGGTATCTAAAAGAAATAAAATTAAATAAAATCCACAAAAATAATATCTTGAATAAAATTTTACACAACAGAGGAATTAATACAAAAGTTGAGGCGCAGCGTTTCATAAAACCTAATTACTTAGATCTTAAAGATCCTTATCTTTTGAAAGATCTTAAAAATGCAGTTCAAATATTAATTAAAGTAATACAAGACAACAAAAAAATATTAATCTATGGCGATTATGATGTAGATGGGATTACTTCAACTGCTCTATTGATCAATTTTTTTAAAGATATTGGATTTAATAATTTTGATTATTATATTCCTAACCGGCTTAAAGAAGGCTATGGATTAAGTTTAGAGAGTTTACATAAGATTAAGCTTGATAAATTTGATCTAGTGATTACTGTAGATTGTGGAATAACTGCTGTAAAAGAAGTGGAGTATCTAAAGAAAAGAAATATCAAAGTAATCATTACTGACCACCATAAATTAAAAAGCCAATTACCTCCGGCCGATGCGGTTATAGATCCTCAAAGAAACGCGAATGATTACTTCAAGGTGTTAGCCGGAGTCGGTGTGGCATATAAATTGATCCAGGCTGTTGATCAAAAATTAGAGGCGGGATGTTGCAGAGATCATCTCGATTTAGTAGGACTGGGAACAGTTGCAGATATTGTTCCTTTAAAGAATGATAACAGGATCATGGTTAAAGAAGGCTTAGATAAACTAAAAAAGACCGATAAAATAGGCTTAAAAAAATTGTTGGAGGATCTAGGTTTATCTAATCAAGAAATTAATCCTGGTCAAATAGGCTATATAATTGCTCCACCAATCAATGCTATTGGTCGAATGGAAGAACCAGAAAAGGCTGTAGAACTGTTAACAACTAATCAAGAAGATACTGCTCTTAGGATAAGCAAAAAATTGATTGCAATTAATAAAGAGCGCCAGAGGAAAGAAAAAGAGATCCATAATCAGGCATTAAAAATGGTTAAGCCTGAAGATATAAAGGCACAAAATCCTATTGTGCTTGCTGCTAAAAATTGGCACAGGGGAGTTATTGGGATTGTAGCTTCTCGGCTGGTTGAAAGATATTACCTGCCTGTAATCTTAATTGCACTGGATGAAAATGGAATCGGACATGGTTCTGCCAGAAGTATTAATGGGTTTGATATAACAGAAGGCCTTGAGCACTGTAAAGAATTTTTAGAAAACTACGGTGGACATTCTATGGCAGCAGGTTTAACTGTTAAGGAGAAAAATATAAATAAATTCGTGGAAAAAATAAATACACATATCAAAGAAAATTTAGATCCAATAGATTTCATTCCCGGAATCAATTTGGATGAGATTCTTAAAATTGATCAAATAAATTTGCAACTATATAAAGATTTAAATAAACTACAGCCCTTTGGAATAGGCAACCCTAGGCCAAAATTTTTAATAAGTGATATAAATTTAAAAAATCATTATACAGTTGGCAGTCAAGCCAAACATTTAAAGATAGAGCTACATAATGGAATTGCTGGGATTGCTTTTAATATGGGAGATATTAATTTAAAGATTAAAAACAAAAGACTTGACCTGGCAGCAAAGATATATTTGAACAACTGGATGGGAAAAAATAAAATAGAATTGAGGATTGAAGATATAAATGTGAGATCTGATCCTACTTATTTCCCCTTAACCTTTAAAAAATATGATTATACCATTTATGATAAAAGATATATTAATAATAAAATCAAATATATAAAAGGGTTAAAGAGGTATCAAAAAAATATTGCCATATATATAAATGGCAAAAATAAAATTAAGCAACTAAAAAAAAGCTCATTGGGAAAAAATATAGATATCCTTTTTAATAATTGGAAGGAGTTCAAAAATAAAAAATCTGCGGTCATATTATTTGATAGAAAATTTGAAGAAGTTATAAAAAAAGATACACATCTGGTAATGTATTCTATTCCTTTTTCTTTAAAAGAATTATATTTATTTTTAATTAACTTTCAGACTAAGCAAAAGGTAATTCATTTGATCTATAATCAATCAGATTTTGGATTAAATAAAAATTTAATAAAAGCTAGTTTACCAGATAAGAAAACCATCTTCAAAGCATATAATTTAATTAAGGATGAAATAGATCAATCTATTTATCAAAAAGATAAAATATATAAAACCATGTATGATAAATTAGATACTAATACTGATCAAGTCAATAAGATTATTGATATTTTATTAGAACAAAATCAACTGAAAGAAAAAGGGGAAAAACTAAAAATAGTTGATTCAAATAAGTCTAAATTGGACTTATCAAATTCAGTATATTATAATAATATTATTAAGGTTAAAAAAGAGTATAATGATTTAAAAGAGATGTTGAAAGTGAAGGATTTGTTTTTCTTGATTGACAACTTTAAAAAAATTAAGGAGGAGACCGATGAACTTTAATGATTATATTAGGAACATCCCTGACTTTCCTAAGGAGGGCATACTTTTTAAAGATATTACACCACTTCTAAAAAACAATAGAGCTTTTAAAGCAGCCATTGATGCACTGGTAGAAATCTATAAAGATGAGGATATTGATTATATAGTTGGAATAGAGGCCAGGGGTTTTATCATAGGTACTCCTATGGCTTATGCTTTAAACAAAGGTTTTATCCCAGTAAGAAAACCGGGCAAGTTACCCTATGATAAATATACTGCAAGTTATGATTTAGAATATGGAAGCAGCGAATTAGAAATACATAGTGATGCCTTTTCCAAAGGGGATAAAATACTACTGGTTGATGATCTTTTAGCTACAGGAGGGACCACGAAGGCTTCAGTAGATTTAATTGAAAAATTAGGTGGTGAGATTGTAGGCATAGCTTTCTTGTTAGAATTAATGGATTTAAATGGCAGAGATATGATCGAAGGCTATGATATATTTACTCTTTTACAGCATTAATTTTATATATATTTATGGAATGAAGTGATTTATATGGAAATAGAGACTTTATTAAAGAAAATCAGGTCTGATATGGATGATCCTGATCTTGATATTATTAAAAGAGCATATCGCATGGCTGATGAAGCACATCAGGATCAAAAAAGGGTATCTGGTGAGTCCTATATTGATCATCCTATTCATGTGGCATATATCCTGGCTGACTTAGGTCTTGATATAATTTCTATTACCGCCGCTTTATTACATGATGTTGTAGAGGATACGAAATTTACCCGAAAAGATATTGAAGAAATCTTTGGAAACGAGGTGGCTCTATTAGTAGATGGGGTTACTAAGCTGACAAAGTTAAACTTTAAGTCAAAGGAAGAACATCAAGCTGAGAGTCTAAGAAAAATGTTTTTGGCTATGGCCAAAGACATCAGAGTGGTCTTAATTAAATTAGCTGATAGACTGCATAATATGCGTACCTTAGAATATCTCAACAGAGAAAAACAGGTATTCAAATCGGAAGAAACTATAGAAATTTATGCGCCATTAGCTCATAGGTTAGGAATGTCACGCATGAAATCTGAGTTAGAAGACTTAAGTTTTTATTATCTTCAGACTGATGTATATAAAGAATTAAAGATAAAAATAAAAGAAAATAGATTTTCTAGAAACAGAATTGTAAAAAATGCTATTAGTATTTTAAAAGAGAATATAAACGAACAAGATTTAAATGCAGAAATATATGGTCGTTCCAAACATCTACACAGTATTTATCAAAAGATGCAGAGAAAAGAAGTTGATTTCAGTGAAATATATGATCTTACTGCTGTCAGGATTTTGGTGGATAGTGTTAGAGATTGTTATCAGGTACTGGGCATTGTTCATGAAATATGGAAACCTATGCCCGGTCGTTTTAAAGATTATATTGCTATGCCGAAATCTAATATGTACCAGTCACTGCATACTACAGTTATAGGCCCAAGTGGAGATCCTCTGGAAGTCCAGATTAGGACTCATGAAATGCATCGTACCGCTGAATATGGTATTGCTGCTCATTGGAGATATAAAGAAGGTAAAACAACTGATAATGATTATGAAGAGAAACTTTCCTGGTTGAGACAGCTTCTGGAATGGCAAAAAGATTTACAGGAACCTCAGGAATTTATGAAGGCTTTAAAGATAGATCTATTTGAAGATGAGGTTTTTGTCTTTACACCTAAAGGTGATGTGATGTCTTTACCTCAAGGAGGAACACCTATTGATTTTGCCTACCATATTCATACAGAAGTTGGTCACAGCTGTGTGGGAGCAAAGGTTAATGGTAAAATTGTACCTTTAGAATATGAACTCAATAACGGGGACATTGTCAATATTATTACATCTAAAAAGAGTACAGGACCCAGTAGAGACTGGTTGAAGTATGTAAAGACATCTACTGCTAGAAGCAAAATAAAAAGATGGTTCAAAAAGCAGCAGCAGGATGAAATAATAAGAAGGGGCAAAGAATTATTAAAAAGAGAGTTTGCCCGAAATCATGTTGATTTATCTGGTAAAGAAAGAGAAAAGGAGTTAACAAGAATTGCAGATGAATTAGGAGAGGGCACGCGAGAAAACCTCTTAGAATCTATTGGATATAATAATATTTCTGTTAAACAGGTGATTAATAAGTTAGATATAAAAGAAGAAGAAATATCTATAGACGATCTTAAATCTACACCTTCTACTAAAAGTTCTGATAAAGGAGTTACAGTAAAAGGAGTTAATAATTTGAAAGTTAGAACTGCTAAATGCTGTAATCCGGTTCCTGGGGATGACATTGTTGGATACATTACTAGGGGGAGAGGGATTTCTATACACCGCAGAGGATGTCCAAATTTAAAATCATTGATTGAAAAAGATGAAGAGAGGATTATTGAAGTTGAGTGGGATCAAAAACGTTCAGAATCTTATTCGGTTGATATTAATATCACAGCAGTTGACAAGACGGCTCTATTAAATGATGTGACCAGATTAATCAAAAATGAACAGATAAAACTTTTATCTGTCAATGCTAGAGTTGATAAATACGGCAAAGCTCATATCGAATTGTCTATTGAATTGGGCAGCAGGGAACACATGAAGGATATTATGAATAAAATAAAAGATATTTCTGGAGTTTTATCAGTTATGAGATCTAATCCAACTTGATAAGGAGTGGTTTTTTTGCGAGCAGTGATTCAGAGAGTTAAATCAAGCGAAGTGGCTGTTCAAAATGAAAAGATAGCCGCTATCGATTCAGGTCTGCTTATCTTATTAGGTATTGGTAGAGAGGATGATGAGACTGATATCGATTATTTAATTAATAAGATAATTAATTTACGAATATTTGAAGATGCTGAAGGGAAAATGAACCTTTCTGCACTTAATTTAAATAAAAGTATAATGGTGGTTTCACAATTCACATTATATGGTGATTGTAAAAAAGGAAGAAGACCCAGTTTTTTTAATGCAGCCCCCCCTGATCGAGCAGAACAACTATATGATACATTTGTAGAAGAAATAAGAAAACAAAATTTAGTGGTAGCCACTGGAAAATTCCAGGCTATGATGGATATTAGTTTAGTTAATGATGGTCCAGTTACCTTACTGATAGACAGTGAAAAAGAATTTTAGCAGGAGGAATATTATGATTATTTCACAGACAGTTGGTGTGAATTTTACCAACTGTTATTTAATTGGAAAGAAGAATGGGAATGCTATTATAGTTGATCCAGGTGATGAGGTTAATAAGATAATGGATATGATTTTAAAAAACAATGTCAAAGTTGATAAAATCATTAATACCCATGGTCATTTTGATCATATTGCTGCTAATTTAGAAATAAAAGAGGCAACCAATGCAGAAATATATATACATAAAGATGATCAAGCGGCTTTAATTGATCCAAAGAAAAACTTATCTGTAAAATTGGGTAAAAATAATTTGGTGAAACTTAAAAAGGCGGATAACCTTATAACAGAGGGGGAAATAATAGAAGTAGAGGATTATAAATTTAAGATAATTCATACACCAGGGCACAGTCCTGGTAGTATTTGTTTATATGATAAAAATAAAGGAGTATTGATCAGTGGAGATACGATTTTTAATATGGGTATAGGGAGAACAGATTTATTAGGATCTTCACATAAGATGTTGATGAAGTCAATTAAAAAAAAGATATTACCGCTCCCCGATGGAACAGAAGTATACCCTGGTCATGGCCAAACAACAACTATTAAGAAGTTTAAAAACAGTGTTTATAAGAGGTTCACATAATAGATTAAAGTCTTATTTGTGTTGACTTTTTAAAATCAATAAGATAAAATTATGAAAGATATCAACTCGCGTTTATAATATCTTTAAATATCTTAAGGAGTGACTTATTAATGTTTGATAATTTAAGGAATAATAGTAAAATTGTAGTTTACATCGTAGTAGCTGCATTTATAGTTACCGGTGGTTTGATGGGATTTGGATCTTATATGACCCAAAATAGTGGCAGCAACAGGGCTACCCAATCACAATATATAGCACAGGTAAATGATAAAGGCATTACACCAGAACAATATTTATCTGTGTTGAGAAGTAATGCTTCACAAGCAAGTAACTTGACACAAACTCAGGTGATTCCCTTTAGATTGAATGTGTTAAATGCTATGATTGAAAGGGAAATATTATTAACAGAAGCAGATGAAATGGATATAAATGTAGAAGTTACTGACCAGGAAATAGAAGAAGAAATTGATGAAATTTTAGAACAAAATGACATGACAAAAGAAGAATTAGAAGAAAATTTAAGTAGTCAGGAATACACCTATGAACAATTTAAAAATGATATAAGATTAAATATGGTTAATTCTAAAAAAGTTAATAAAGTTAAACAGTCCACCTACAGTAATATAGAAGTCGGTGAAGAAGAAATTAAAAATCGGTATGAAGAATTGTACGGTGAATCTGAAGATAAACCCGAATTAGAGGAAGTAAGAACAAATATTAAAGAAAATTTTTTAAATGAAAAGCAGAATCAAGCCTACAATAATTGGTTAGAAAATAAAAAAACAGAAGCCAATGTTATCATAAATGACCCTATATTATTTGCATATAATGCCCTTGATAAAGGTAATTATCAGGTTGCCATTGATAGTTTTAAAAATTTAATAGATAGTGAGAATACTTCTGTAAGTATATACACTTATCTTGCCCAGGCTTATAGTGGTGCTGAACAATATGAACAGGCATCGGATATCTATGATACTGCTATAGAAGAATTTTCGGAAAACTGGGAATTAAGGTTAAATTATGGAGATTATTTGGCTGAAAGGGGTCAAAAAGAACAGGCAACTGAACAGTATCTAAATGCTTCAGAACAGGCGGGCAGTAATATTTATGCCCATTACCAGTTATTTATGGCATTTAATAATATCGGAGCTAATGATGAAGCGGAAAAAGAAATGGACAAAATTTCTGAAATACAACAAAAAAGTCAAGAAACTGAACAGCAAACAGAAGAAACTGAAGACACCCCAACTTCTATTGAAGAAGAGATTGAAAGTAATCAATAATTAAAATGATTTATTAAAGAATTAATAAATAATATAAGGGTGAAATAATATGATAAATGCTCCGCGTGGAACAAATGATATATTACCCCCTCAATCTTTTAAATGGAATTATATAGAGTCCAAAGCTAAATATATTTTTGATCTCTATAATTATGACGAGATTAGGACTCCTATTTTTGAATATACAGAACTATTTCAAAGGGGTATAGGTGAAGAAACCGATATCGTAGAAAAAGAAATGTACACCTTCGAAGATAAATCAAAAAGAAGTATAACTCTGAGGCCAGAAGGTACTGCTTCAGTTGTTAGATCGTTTTTAGAGAATAAGATTTACGGTAAAGCCCAGCCCACTAAATATTACTATATTGGTCCTATGTTTAGATATGAGCGTCCACAATCAGGTCGTTACAGACAATTTAATCAATTAGGTATTGAGGTTTTTGGGAGCCAAGATCCCCGGGTTGATGCTGAAGTTATTGCAGTGGGTATGCATTATATGGATATTTTGGGTTTAGAAGATTTATCACTTTATATCAATTCTATTGGTTGTCCGAAATGCAGACCTAAATATTTGAAGAGATTAAAAGATTATCTCAATAATAATATAGATAAATTATGTGAGGATTGTAAAAGACGCATTGATAAAAATCCTCTCAGGGTTTTAGACTGTAAAAATGACAGATGTCAAAAGGTAATAGACGGAGCCCCTAAAATCATTGATTATTTATGTGATGAGTGTGAGGTTCATTTTGATAACTTAAAAGAAAATTTGCATAATATTAATATTGATTTTATAATAGATCCCGGTTTGGTTAGAGGGCTTGATTATTATACAAAAACTGCTTTTGAGGTTAAGTATGAAGGGCTGGGAGCTCAGGACACTATCTTTGGTGGAGGCAGATATGATCGATTAGCGGAAGAAATAGGCAAAAGAGATGTGCCCGGAATTGGGTTTGCCCTTGGGGTAGAAAGGTTATTACTAACACTTAAAAAACAGGGTATTGAAATTCCTATAGATAAAAGTGTTGATATTTACTTAACAACTATCGGAAAAAAAGCAGAAATTGCATCCTTTAAATTACTTGAAGAATTTAGGAGAAGAGGCATTAAAGCAGAAATAGATTATATGGGCAGGAGCGTAGGAAGCCAAATGAAATCGGCTGATAGAATGAATGCCACCTATACTGTAATAATAGGTGAAAATGAGTTAGAAAACAAAAAAGCAACCGTTAGGAATATGAAAAGCGGAAAAGAACAAGAAATTGATATAGACAATTTAGTAAAGAGTATAGAAAAGATGATTTAGAGGGGGACATATAAGTGTTAGGAAAATTAGATGGCTTTAACCGAACACACCATTGTGGTGAGCTTGAAATTTCAGATATAAATAAAGATGTTACAATCATGGGTTGGGTACAGAGAAGACGAGATCACGGGGGAGTAATCTTTATAGATGTTAGAGATAGATCCGGCTTTATTCAGGTTGTTTTCAATCCCAACATAGAGAAGGAGGCCTTTAATAAGGCTGACCAATTAAGATCAGAGTATGTTATAGCTGTAAAAGGCTCAATTAGAAAGAGGCCCAAGGGAAATATTAATCAAGAACTTGCTACAGGAAAAATTGAAGTGGAGGGCAAACAACTTAAAATTTTAGATAAAGCTAACACTACTCCATTTTTAATAGAAGATGATGTTAATCCTGGTGAAAACCTGCGGTTAAAATATAGATATTTGGATTTAAGAAGGCCCATAATGCGTGAAATAATAAAGTTAAGGCATCGAGTTGTAAAGATTACCAGAGATTTTATGGATGACAGTGGATTTTTAGAAATAGAAACACCTCTTTTAACCAAAAGTACTCCAGAAGGGGCCAGAGATTATTTAGTTCCCAGCCGTATAAATGCTGGCCATTTTTATGCTTTACCTCAGTCACCACAGCTTTTCAAACAACTCCTCATGGTTTCCGGAATGGAAAGATACTTTCAAATAGCAAAGTGTTTTAGAGACGAAGATCTCAGAGCCAACCGGCAACCAGAATTCACTCAGATTGATATAGAAATGTCATTTATTACAAGGGAGAATATATTTGAATTGACCGAAAATCTTTTAAGAGATATCTTTGCTACTCAAAATATTGAATTGCCTAAAAAAATACCTGTTATGACATATCAAAAGGCAATTGATCAATATGGCTTAGATAAACCGGATTTGAGATTTGATATGAAGTTAAAAAATATTTCAGATATTGTAAAAGACTCTCAATTTAAAATTTTTAGTAACATTGTCCAAAATGATGGACAAGTGAAAGGTATAACAGTTAAAGCTGGTGCAAAATTTTCAAGAAGTGAAATTGATGATTTAGAAAAATATGTAAAATTGTATGAAGCTAAGGGATTAGCCTGGATCATGATTAAAGATGATAAAATAAAGTCTCCTATAGCTAAATTCTTTACTGAAGAAACTATTAACAAAATTATTGAGAGAATGGAAGCTAAAAATGGGGATTTGATGCTATTTGTGGCTGATCAGCCTGATATAGTTGCTACTTCACTGGGAAAACTCAGAGTAAAATTGGCTGGAGAATTAGATTTAATAGATAAAAATAAGTATGAATTCACCTGGATTATTGATTTTCCCTTGTTTGAATACAAAAAAGAAGAGGGCAGGTATGTGGCCAAACATCATCCTTTTACAGCACCGTTATTGGATGATGTTAACGAACTTGATAATGATTTAGATAAAATTAAAGCTAATTCTTATGATATAGTTTTAAATGGTGAAGAATTGGGTGGGGGAAGTATCAGGATAAGTAACAAAGAACTTCAGCATAAAATATTTGATGTAATGAATTTTACTGAAGAAGAAATTGAAAATAAATTTGGATTTTTGATGGATGCTTTACAGTATGGGACACCACCTCATGGAGGCATTGCTTTGGGCTTGGATAGGATGATAATGATATTAGCTAATACAGATTCTATCAGAAATGTAATTGCCTTTCCAAAAACACAGAAAGCAACTTCACCTTTAACTAAGGCCCCCTCAAAAGTTGATAAGAAGCAGTTGGATGAACTTCATATTGATTTAGTTGATATAGATTGAATTTTGTAACAAGTTATGGTAATATAATATTAAATAAAAGGTCTGCTGTGTTTGCGAGGATTATAAAAAATTTTGACCAACACATATTGAAAGGGAGCCTGGTCTCTGTCTGCGGCATATAAGCCTTTAGAAGGACATATAAACCAGATAGGAGGGCACCCACCTTGCGGAAAGGGATCAAAATTAAATGATTCCAGCGGCAGAGCGGACATTTTTAATCCCCATTTTGGGGATTTTTTATTTAAATTATGCTTTTAATAATATATAATAGTTTTAAAGGATATCTTATAGAATAATAGGAATGAAAAGTAGACCAACTAAGTTGCTCTGAATTAAAAAGTATGGAATTTACATTTAGGAAATTTGTCCCTATTTAGTAAAGAAAGGAGATGTATAATGTTCTGCCCTATGTTCGTTATACAAGGTGAATAAAATGAAAAGCAAAAATAATTTGAGAAAAGAATACCTTAGAAAAAGAGAAAATTTGTCTTTAGAGTTCATCAAAGAAAAAAGTAAAATTATTACTGAAAAATTAAAAAAATACATCGAAAAAAATAAATATAAAAATATAATGATTTTTGTCTCATTTCGAAATGAAGTGCAAACACATAATCTGATTAAAGAATTATTGTCAGAAGAGGACAAGAATATCTATGTACCTTATATAGATAAAAGCGCAAATGATATGAGAATTTCTAAAATAGAAGACTTTGAAAAAGATCTACAACCCGGTATGTTTAATATATTAGAGCCAAAGATTAAACTGAGAAAAGATGATTTGTATAAAAACCTTGATATGATAGTTGTGCCTGGTTTGATCTTTTCAAAACAGGGTTATAGAATTGGTTATGGTGGAGGTTATTACGATAAATTCTTGAGTAAAATAACAGAAGATGTAAAAATAATAGGTATAACATTTTCTCCATTTATAGTTGATAAATTACCTATTGACAAATATGATCTACCCGTTGATTTAATAATTAATGAGAATAATGAAATAGAAGCAATGAGGTGATCTTTTGCCAAATCTTTTCAATAATGATAAAAAAAATAACAGAGAAGAACCTTTAGCCTATCGTATGAGACCTAAAAGTTTAGATGAGATATATGGTCAAGAAGATATTCTTAATCAAGATAGGATATTAAAAAGAGCTATAAAAGCTGATCAAATACAATCTTTAATTTTATATGGGCCACCGGGTACCGGCAAAACAAGTATCGCTTCTGTTATTGCAGAAAATACTGATTCTCAATTTAAAGTATTGAATGCAGTTACATCTGGAGTTAGTGATATAAGAAAGATAATAAAAGAAGCAAAAGAGGGAAGAGATCTATATGATAAAAGCACAATATTATTTATAGATGAGATTCATAGGTTTAATAAAGCCCAACAAGATGCCTTATTACCGGCTGTTGAAAAAGGAATAATTATCATGATTGGTGCCACTACCGAAAACCCATATTTTGAGATTAACTCCCCATTATTATCAAGGTCAAGAATATTTGAGTTGAAACCTCTATCTAAAAAAAATATTCTTCAGATAATTAAAGATGCACTTAACCAAAAAAGAGGTTTAAAAAATTATAATGTTAGAATCGATGAGGAGACTATTAATTATATTGCTGAGCTAGCGAATGGAGATGCAAGAGCTGCTCTTAATACTTTAGAAGCAGCTGTATTAACTACACCTGTTAATAAAGATGCTAAAATCACTTTAAATAAGAAGATTATAAGAAATTCTTTACAAAAAAAATCATTAAATTACGACAAAAATGGTGATAATCATTATGACAACATCTCTGCTTTGATTAAAAGTATGCGAGGTTCAGATCCAGATGCAGCATTATTTTGGTTGGCCAAAATGATTGAAGCTGGTGAAGACCCCAAATTTATAGCAAGAAGGCTAATTATACATGCTGCAGAAGATATCGGCCTGGCTGATCCCCAGGCTTTGCTCATCGCTAATGCTGCCTTTGATGCCGTACATGTTGTTGGCATGCCAGAAGGCCGCATACCACTTGCAGAAGCAGTTATATATATAGCTAGTGCACCTAAAAGCAATTCGGTGATTAAGGCGATTGATAGTGCTTTAGAATATGTTAAAAATAATAAAACAGGTACTGTGCCAGCTCATCTGAGGTCATCTAATTATAGTGGAGCAAAAAAATTAGGCAGGGGAGATTCTTATAAATATCCTCATAATTATGCAAAACATTATGTAAAGCAGAGATACTTTCCACAAGAGGTTGAAGAAAAGACTTTTTTACAGTTAGCCAACTCTGAACATGAGCAAAAGATAAAAAAATTTTTAGAAAATCTCAAAAATACAAAATATGATGATTAAGGTGATTAAATGAAGAAGAAAATCATGATACCCCAGTCATCAGTGGAGCTTAAAAACAAAGTGAAAGATAGTATTTTCTGGGGTAATATTAAATATGTAAAGACAATAGAAGAGGCGGAAAGATTCAAGACATTTATTAAGGAAAAATACCATGATGCAACTCACAACGTAAGTGCTTATTTTTTAAATAATAAGATAAAAAAGAACCTTGAATACTATGATGACGACGGTGAACCCGCTAAATCAGCCGGGCCTCCTATTTTAGAAAGTATAAAAGGTATGGGATTGGTCAATACAATAATTGTTGTTACCAGATATTTTGGTGGTACACAACTTGGTATAGGTGGTTTGATAAGAGCTTATGGGGGAACTGCTCGAATGACAATTAATAAGGCGGGTATTAAAGAATTAAAACTATATTTTTATGTAAAAACAAGTGGAAATTACAATAACATTGGTACAATTTTGGGTCAGATAGAGTCCTTTAGTGGTGAAATTAAAAAGACTACTTATCGAGATGAGGGAGTCGATGTGTTTTATTATATTAAACCAGAGGTGCATAATCTTTTAAAAGGCAAGTTAATTGAAAAAACCGGGAATAAAGTAAGTGTTTCAACATTAAAGAAGATATATATATAAATATAATTTTTAATTAATATAAACTATAATAGATTGTTATATATAAGAAAATGTTCAATTTTCTTAATAACAAGAGGAGGATTAGATAATTGAAAGTTTCGACAAAAGGTAGATATGGATTAAGGGCAATGATTGAATTGGCAAAAAATAAAAATTCTGGAGCTATTCCTTTGAGAGTTATTTCTGAAAAGCAAAATATTTCAGAGCAGTATTTAGAACAATTATTTGTAAATTTAAGGAATTCTGGATTGGTAAAAAGTGTTAGAGGAGCAAGTGGAGGATATTTATTGAAAAGACCTCCTTCTGAAATAACTGTAGAGGAAATACTGATTTCATTAGAGGGTCCATTAAATATAGTTGATTGTATAGCTGACGAATCTTTATGTGATTTTAGTGATAAATGTGCAACCCATGATTTATGGGTTGAGTTGAAAGAAATAATTGTTGATTATATATCCAATATAACCTTAGAAGATTTAAAACAAAGAGCAATAAAATTAGAAGAATAAAAATAGAGGAGATTTTTCATGGATAAAGTTATTGTTGCTATGAGCGGTGGTGTAGATAGTTCGGTAGCTGCAGCATATTTGAAAGATAAAGGATTTGAAGTAATTGGCTTGACCTTTATTATGTTTTCTGAAGGTGGAAATTTAAGCAATAAAGATAAAAATGCCTTAAGTGATGCAAAAAAGGTGGCTGAACAATTAGAGATAAAACATTATGAAAAAAATATTACAAGAGAATTTCATAATACGATAATTAAGAATTTCATTAGGCAATACAAAAGGGCTAGAACTCCAAACCCCTGTGTGATATGTAATAGAAAAATAAAGTTCAGCTTTCTTTTAGATGAAGTAAAAAGATTAAATGCTGACTACGTAGCTACAGGCCACTATGCCCTTATAGAGCACAACAGTAAAATAAATAATAGAGATCTACTTAAAAAGGCAAAAGATTTAGATAAAGATCAAACATATATGTTGTATAGATTATCACAAAAACAACTTGGTAAAAGTCTTTTCCCCATGGGCCAATTTAGTAAAAAGCAAATAAGGAAAATGGCTAAGTATTATGATTTAGTAATTCATGATAAACCAGACAGTCAGGATATATGTTTTATTGAAGATAATGATTATATAAAATTTTTAGAAGAACAATCAAAAAATATTAAAAAAACAGGGCCGATTTTAGATTTGAGCGGTAATAAGCTAGGAGAACATAATGGACTCTATAACTATACTATTGGGCAAAGAAAAGGACTTGGCATTTCTAAGTTATATCCTCTTTATGTGGTTAGATTGGATTACGATAAAAATGCCGTAATTGTTGGCATGAATAAAGATGTGTTTAAAAATTCTTTTTTTATCAAAAAACCGAACTGGATTTATTATAAGAATCTAATTAAGCCTTTTGTGGTTAGCTGTAAAATAAGGTATAATTCTCCAGCAAAATTGGCAGCAATTTATCCGGAAAAAAATAATTTATTTAAAGTTGTTTTTAAGGAAAAAGAAAGAGCTGTAACACCCGGTCAATCTGCTGTATTTTACAAGGATAATTATGTGTTGGGTGGAGGAATAATCAAATAAATAAAAAAAATGAAATAATTACTGTTTTCTTCTTGACATAGACTCTAAAAACTGATAATATATTTAACGTTGCTGATGAGATAATTATAGAAAAAGTATAATATTTTTAAGGGTTTTGAACCACTTAAAGAATCTATTTTTGACTAATAATTTTATCAGTGATATAATAATAATGCTACACCATAAATAATTTAGAACCTTGAAAAGTAAACAGCAGACCCTGACAGTTCTTATAAGTTTCAAGTTTAAGAATTTTCAATAGCGAGCAAAGTTTTTAGCTATGTAAAGGCTTTTCATTTATTAAATGGAGAGTTTGATC
>Ga0209925_1000021_pt1 | contig 71069 bp, 60 predicted proteins | sample SalPonR2_A_D1_MG_FD_185702 | JGI IMG/M metagenome (GOLD analysis project Ga0209925, IMG submission 185702) | Salt pond soil microbial communities from South San Francisco under conditions of wetland restoration - Salt Pond MetaG R2_A_D1_MG... ... | reverse complement strand
TGATCAAAAAATTTGAAACGCTCAATTTAGGTTTAAGGATCATTGCCCGGCTGTCATTGGCAGCGGCTTCGGCGGAGGCTGCGCCGCTAGTTTTTTAGTCGGGTCCATCGGCAACACGACAACCCCCGTCCACATCCTCTGCAGGTGCCATAGGGGGATTGAAACGAATAACCGCAAAAAATAGACGAGAAGACATCATGAGCAGCCCCTACTGGGTCAAGTCCCTTATCAAGAAAACGTTTTTCACCCGCTTTTTCCTGTCCAAACTGACCCATTACCGCCCGATCGGCCGGATTGTTGACCAGATGCTGTTTAAAAATGATGACATCATCTATCTGCCAAAGGACCAGGTCATCAAAATTGACGAATCCATCGAGGCGCCGGAAAGCGTGGCCGCACCCTCTCAAGTGGTGGAACACTTTATCAAGCGGGCCAATACCCGTTGGATCATGAACTTCTGTATCTGCCGGTATTCAAATCAATGCAAAAATTATCCCATTGAATTGGGCTGCATCTTTCTAGGGGACGCGGCCAGGGATATTAACCCGAAATTCGGCCGCCTGGCGACTGTGGAAGAGGCCCTCGACCATGCCCGCCGATGCCGGGAGGCGGGGCTGGTGCATATGATCGGCCGCAACAAGCTGGACACCGTGTGGTTGAATATCGGACCTTCGCAAAGACTGATGACCATCTGCAACTGCTGCCCCTGCTGCTGCCTATGGAAAGTTCTGCCCGTCATAACCCCGACCATCAGCGGCAAGATTCATCGCATGCCCGGAATCCATATGGAGGTCACCGAAAAGTGCGTGGGGTGCGGCACATGTACAAAAGAAGGCGTCTGTTTCGTGGATGCCATCCGCCTCGAAGGGGAGCGGGCGGTTATCGATCAGAATGAATGCCGGGGATGCGGCCGTTGTGCGGCTGTCTGTCCGAAAGACGCCATCCGGGTAGTGATCGAAAACGATGCATTTATTGAGAATGCCATCCGGCGCATTTCAAACGATGTGGATGTAACATGACCCACAGGTAAGCTATTTCAATGAAAAAAATTTTAATTACGGGATGTTCCGGCTACCTCGGCCGACGATTGGTTGATGCGTTGGGCCGGCGCGAAGACATCGAAGCGATTATCGGCATTGACATCCAGGCACCCGCCCATTTGCCGGAGGGATTAACATTTTATAAAAAAGACATCCGCGATCCGGATATCGGCCGGATCTTTTCCGCGCACGGCGTCGACGTCGTCTTCCACCTCGCCTTTGCGGTAAAACCCATTCACAATATTAAATTGATGCATGACATTGATGTCAACGGGAGCCGGAACATTTTAGAAAATGCGCTTTTTGCCGGCGTCCCGCATGTACTGGTGACCAGCAGCACCCTTGCCTACGGGGCCCTCCCGGACAACCCCGATATGCTTGTCGAAACCGATCCCCTGCGGGGCAACCGGAGATTTCCGTACGGTTATTACAAGAGGCTTACCGATCAGATGATACAGCGATTTTCCGAAGCCCACCCCCAGCTGCCGATTACCATCCTCCGGCCATGCACGGTATTCGGGCCCGGCATTGACAACTATATCTCCCGCATGCTTTTCATGCCGGCAACCATAAGGGTTACAGGATACAATCCGCCGGTTCAGTTCATACATGAGGACGATTTTGTCGCCGCCTGCATATCGGCAATGACCGCCGAAATTCCGGGCATCTTCAATATCGCCGGAGACGGCACGGTAACGGTTGATGAAATCGCCGGCATCGTCGGCACCCGGGTTTTGCCCCTGCCCGCCTGGATGCTTTATCCCATGCTCGAAGCGCTGTGGCGTCTGCACTGCCCCGGTATTGAAGTAAACCACGGCTACCTGGATTATGTCCGGTATCCGTTTGTGGCGTCAAACCAAAAGGCAAAAGAAAAAATGGGATTTTATCCGGACTTCTCCTCCAGGGAAGCCGTCATGGAAACATCAAGGAGGCAAACCATTGCTGAGACCCAAACGCAAAGCGAGACTTGACCGGTTTTCCATTAAAGACCACCTGGTGACTGTGATGCTGTTCCTGGGATTATTTGCCTGCGGCCTCATCATATCCCTTGCGTACGGCTGGGCCGGATTTGCCGCGTATCTGGCGCTCTGGGGACTGTCCTATCCGGTTATCTATGCCGGCGCGTGCCGCTATTGCGCCTATTACGGTAAAAGCTGCCCCATTCCGCTCGAGGGGGGCTTGGTCCACCGGTTTGTTGAAAAAAAAGCAGGTGGTTTCGGGTTCATGGCCCTGGTATGGGCCACGCTGGCCTATGGACTGCGGGTTGTTCTGCCCGTGGTCGTTATCATCGAGCACCGGGCTTATCCTATGGGGATTTTATATGGGGGGATATTTATCGCCTTCTGGATCGCCCATCTGCGCTTTTCCGGATGCCCCAACTGCATAAATACCGATTGTCCTCTGAATCCGGACGATCCGGAAGCCCATCCGTAAATGCCGTTATTCATATATCCCGGCCCGTCAGCTCCTTTAGCAACAGCGCCGCCGTGGCAATGCCGCCCGCAATGCCCGGGCTGTTTTTGGTGGCGGACACATTATAAAGGTTGCCGGGACAGTGCTTCTCCTTAACGGGGCCCTTCAAAACTTCATCCACGCAAAGCCGCCTGCCGTAGGCATTGCCCATTTCCCCGTTCGTATCGGCTTCGATGTCGATGGAAGACCTGACCTCGGCGTGCATTACCCGGGTTTTGATGCCCGGCAGGACGTTTCGATCCAGTATGTCGATAATGTGACCGGCCAGCCGTCGTTTAAACTGTTCAACTGAAACCGGCCCCTGTCCATAAATCTTTTTTTCCTGACAATAGTTGCCGGGACAAAAGACCACCAGGGCATCATCCTTGGAGCCCGCCAGCCGGCTATGCCCGTTTGCCGTGGGAGAAGCGATAAACAGCATCTGCGGCGGCGCGGTGACATCCGGATTGCCGTAGTCCACCTCATGTCCATCCTGCCACCAGTAATTGCGGCCTTTCATTTCCCTAATCGCTTCAAGCCCCCCCTTCACGCCGATACAGCAGGCGGGGATGCTGTGCGAGGGCGCATAATCGAATCTTTGAAACGCTTCGGGGATGCCCATAAGTTGAACCGTCAAACGGGGGGAGATGTCACTGAACAGGATATCGCAACCATAAACGGAGCCGTCTTCGCATAAGACTTTGCCCACCCGGTTGCCCTCGCATTCAAGCCGGACCACCTTTTTACCGGTTTCAACCGTACCGCCCGCCCGCCGGATACTTCCTGCCAGTGAATCAAAGAAATGATAAAACCCGTTCTTCGGGTAACTGGCCCCGGCATGGTAATTGCCGGTACCAACGATATAGGCAACGGCGGACATATCGGATTCGCTCTCCGCGAAGATCCCCCCATGCCCGTATAGGATTCGGCGCAATAGCGGATTGATGCCATAATGGTCAAAGAACCCCCTTACCGACCGGTAAAGGGTGTGAGCCAGCTTCAACTTTTCGGCTATGGGCACGCTGCCGGCCAGCATGAACCGGGTCGCCGGAAAAAACCGGCTTTCCCTGGCCAAGCGGCTGCTGAAAAAGAGCTTGAAATTATCGAATATCGCCCGCATATCCTTGAAAAGCGCGTCAAGCCGCTCACCCTCCTCCGGAAACAGGCATTTGAGCTCCCGGCAAAAAGGTTCCAGGCCCAGTGGCACCTTAAAATCCACAAAGCAGTTGTTTCCCGCCGATCCCCGGTTGCCGATGAGAATCCGCTCAAACCCGTCGGACTGCATGGGAACAAATGGGTTGGCCGCCTTGATCCCCAGAAACTCCAAAAACCGATCGCCAAGCTGTCCCTCACCGAATTCCCAGACATATTGCGGGCCCATGGAATAACGCAATCCGTCTATATCCAAACATCGGCCATGTCCGCCGATCAGCGATGGATTTTGCTCCAGAACGGTCACCTTATGGCCGGTTTGCGCAAAAAGGGCCCCTGATGCCATCCCCCCGATGCCGCTGCCGATCACCACGATTTTTCGGGGTTTGCCCTGCCCGTACGATTCATCTCCGGCCGAAAAAACGGCAGCCCGATCTTTTCCCGGATGCCCTCCAACCGCGTCCCCGATGTTTTCCTGGAAATACCCATACGATCCTGGCTCTCATGTTGGTGAACACCCGGGCCTCAAATCCCCATGAGCGCCCGAATATCCTTCAAATGCATATGCCGCAAAATCTTAAGGGCGGTTTTAGCCTTCGCCCACCGGCTTTTTTCCGCCTTTATGGCCTCATACAGATCCTCGGTGGTCTCCGGCGGAATGGCGGGCACCTTTCTTTTTTCCAGGGACAGCGCCCCGGGTTTGCAGGCGGGCACACAGACGCCGCAGCCGATACAGCGTTTTGGATCAATGACGGCCTTTTTATCTGAAAGCGAAATGGCCCCCATGGGGCAGCGGTCCACACAGATACCGCAGCCGACGCATTTATCGCTATCCGCCCGGCAGCGGTAATTGGCGGCGACAAAATCCCCGGGGTTCGGGATGCTTTGCAATGTCCTCAATATCCCGCAGCAGCAGCTGCAACAGGCGCAAACCGCCTGGGGATACTGCTCGTTGGTCGCCTGAAGGACCAGGCCCTCTTGTTCCGATTGCGCCAGATTCTCCAGGGCTTCCTTTTTTGAAATTTCCCTGAACCAGCCTTCCCGCTGATACGTGTCAAAATAGTCCCGGAACCCCAGGCATACCTCCCGCCGGTCGGTTTTCCGACAGGGCTGGCCGATCAGGTCCATACCCTTGCGGCAAATACATTCGGCCACTCCGATTTTTCCATCCGTCTGTTCGATGATTTGACGAATCTCATCATACGTGGCCACCTGAGCGTCGTCGGTGATACTCTGTTCGATAGGAATCACCCGCATCTGGGGCCGCGGGGTGGAGAGGTATTCCAGCCCATAGGCCTCCTGAAAATACTGTGCCGTGTCTTTGTAGAATGCCGGGGTCAAATGATTGACCTGAAACTCAAACATGCCGATCACAAATGGGACAAGCGCATAGCGGGCGACCCGGCCGCCCTCTTTTTTTAAAATGGCGCCCTTTCCGGCCATGCTGTCAAGCATCCCGGTACAGGTGTCGCTGCAGAATCCAAAGGGCTCGGCGCTCTTGCAGATAGTCCCTGCAGGTTCGAACCGATGGGTCAAAAACGTGGCCAACCAGGCCTCATCCGGTGTAAAAAGGTTTTTTAGAATCCGCAGTTCCACCCCGGATCGGGCGGCTGGATACCCCACCGGCATCCGATCCAGATGTTTTTGAAGTGTTTTATAAATGTCTTTTTGATGATACATAGGGATCGTATATTAAACTTCAAACGGAGGCCACTGCAAGCATGAAATCAAAAGCAAACGGAGCCCGATCATGCTAAATTTTCTGCCGGCGCCGGTGCGCGGGGTCGTCGCGCTGCTGTTGTACACCCTTAACACCATCGGCTGTTTTGTTACCATGTTTCCGCTCATCCTTCTCAAAATAATCATTTTCAACGACAGCGTGCGGTTTGGACTAACAAAGGGGCTCATAGCTCTGGGCATGGCCTGGATCCATATCAACAGCCTGATCCTGTGGCTCACCCAAAAAATTCAATGGGATATCAAGGGCCTGTCCGGCTTCAATCCAAAAGCTTCCTATCTCGTCATCAGCAATCACCGCTCCTGGGCGGATATCCTGATTCTCCAGCATCTGTTCAAACGCCGCATCCCGTTTTTAAAATTTTTCCTGAAAAAAGAACTGATCTGGGTCCCTTTTCTGGGGATCGCCTGGTGGGCGCTCGAATTTCCCTTTATGAAGCGATATTCCCGCGAGTTTATCCAAAATCACCCGGAGCTGAAGGGCACCGATATCGAAACTACCCGTAAATACTGCGAAAAGTTTAAGAAATCGCCCATCTCGGTAATCAACTTCCTGGAAGGCACCCGGTTTGATGAATCCAAACGGCAAAAACAGCAATCGCCATTCCGCCACCTACTGCTGCCCAAAGCCGGCGGGACGGCCGTTGTGCTATCCGCCATGGGCGAGAGCCTGGACCAGATCATCGACGTCACCCTTATATACCCGGAAAATAAGACCGCGCCGTCTTTCTGGGAGTTTCTCGAGGGCAGGATACCCAAAGCGACCGTTCGGATAAGACGCCTTGACATACCCGCCGAATTTGCAGGGGCAAACTGTGAGCGGGACAAAAAAATCCAGGAAGACATCAGGCATTGGGTCAATGCGCTATGGACTGAAAAAGACAAAGAGATAGCGGCCATTCTGGAACAACACGGGAGAAGCCAATAGGCGTCTCAATCCGCTTGCCTGGACCGCCACAGCTGATAGCGCCGCACCATCGCATAGCTTGAAAGCGCGCGCTCAGCGGTTTCAAAAAAGGGGATTTGCGCCTGGCAGAAGGCCGCGGCGAACTCTTTTTCAAAGCCCGGGATATTGACCATCAAAAATGGGCAGCCGGTTTCCCTGTGAATTTGGATGAGGGAGTTGGTATATTTCTCATTCAGCTCCCGGTTCAGACCGGCCCCGATCACAACCGCCGCATCCACTCCGGGATCGTTCGCCAGCGCCCGGGCCGCCTTGATGTATATGTCGATATCCAGGGAAGCGCCCAAGCCGACATCCACCGGGTTGGCAAGGCTTGTGCCGGTCTGGGGGACAAATTCAGCCAGATCCGATCGCGTTTGTTCCGAGAGCGCCGCCAGTCGAAGGCCTTCATCCCCGCACGCCTCGGCCGCAGAAACCGCCATGCCACCGGGCCCGGATAGTATGGCCAGTCGATTCCCGATCCCCTCGGGAAGCATGGAGAAACTCATCAGGGCATCGGTCAAAACATCGAAGCCCTTTATGGGGACCGCGCCGCCCTGCTTTACGACGGCCTGCCAGATATGTCTCCGGCCGGCCAGTGCCCCCGTATGGGAATCGGCGGCTTTCCGGCCTTCCGGATTCAGTCCGACCTTCCATAGGATCACCGGCTTTTTTCGGGACGCCGCTTTCAGAGCACTCAAAAAATCCGGCCCGTCTCCGATGCTCTCCAGGTAGCCACCGATAACGGTGGTCTCCGGATCATTGCCCAGATAGGTAAGCATATCCGTTCCGGTAACGTCGCATTCATTGCCCAGGCTGGCGGCCTTGCTGAAATAGATGCCCTTGTCCGCAGCAATCCGGCCGAGAATATTGGCGAGGGACCCGCTGTGGGAGATAAATCCCACCGTTCCGGATGTTTTTGAAAGGCCGGGAAAAAAGGAAAGGCCCGACTTCGGCACGTAGAGCCCCATGCAGTTCGGCCCGAAGAGCCGCATACCGCCTGCCTTTGCCACCCGGTAGAGCTCCGCCTCCAGTTTTCTACCCGCCTCAGTGCCGGTTTCCTTGTAGCCGGCGGTAAAGAGCACGGCCCCCTTGACCCCTTTTTCGACGCATTCCCGGATTACCGGCAGGGCATGCGGATGCGGCACCAGGATAATGGCGAGATCAACAGCGGCCGGTATCGCCGTCAGGCTCGGGTATGCCTTTAACCCGTCAATCTCCTCGGCGCTAGGATGGACCGGATAGATAGCGCCGGAAAAATTCTGGTCCATCAGCGCCATGAGAAAAACCTTGCCGGTCTTCATGCCCCGGGGAAGACCCACGATCGCCACGGAGTTCGGATGAAAGATTGGATCCAGCTGTCCGGTCAATGTATCGTTAGCCGTCATCAGGAGTCCTGTCCGTTGCCCGTGGTATCGAGGCCGATCATCGCATCAACAGCCACCGGTTGACCGTCGCAAATAATCAACGGATTGATATCGACCTCTTTGATCATTGGGAAATCAAGCCCCATCCGTCCGATAGCGATCAAAATGGCTTTCAGCTGCTCCCGATCCGCCGGCGGCATTCCGCGTATCCCGTCCAGAATGCGGCGCCCCCGAATCTCGTCCATCATCTCAAAGGCATCTTGGGGCTCGATCGGCGCAATCCGGAAGACGACATCGTTTAATATCTCGGTAAAGATTCCGCCGAGGCCGAACATGACTGCGGGGCCGAATTGGGGGTCCCGCGTCATTCCGGCGACCAGTTCGCGTTTGCCTCCGAGCATTTCCTGTACCAACACGCTGACGCCGCCTTTTGGGGCCATGGCATCGCGAATTTCCGTATATGAGGCTTTTGCCTCGGCTTCGTTTCGGATATCCGTACGGACAACCCCCGCTTCGGACTTGTGCACCAGATCCTCGCGGCATCCCTTCAATACCACCGGATAGCCGATGTCCGCCGCTGCATCAAGCATTTCGCTTTCGGTTGCCGTCAATGCTTCCCGGCTTACACGAATCCCATAGGCGGATAGGACCCGCTTGGCGTCATACTCCGAGAGCCTCCTTTTGCCTTCGCTATACGCTTTTCTTAAGATTTCCATAGCCTTTTCCCGATCTTTTTCCGCAAATTCATATCGCCAACCGAATTCCAATAATACGTCACTGAACCGCCCCCCCCGTCAAATCAGCCGTTTTTACACGCATAAACGCCCCGGATAAGAGGCCGCCCAAGAGGCTGTTAAAACAGATGGGCCTCTGCCGGCGGGCTATCACCGGTATCTGCCCCGAGAGCCGGAGCCGGATTTTAAACGCCGCAGAAGCTGCTCGAAAGCCCGGTTCAACTTGATAAAGTCCTCATGATCGCCGCCTTTATCCGGATGATAGGTTTGGGCCATATGCCAATATTGCCGGGTGAGCTGTTTGACCGTCATTGCGGCCACCGATTGATTGGCCAAGCCCATAATGGAAACCGCCTCTTCATCGTTCATCCGTTTCTGGGGAGCCGGCGGCCGATATCGCTGTCGACGCGCCATCCATTCCCATATCATATCCTCCATATACCGGCTCTCACCAAACTCACTGTCGAAAAACCAGCATACATATCGGACCAGATAATCGTTCAGCCAATCCTGGAGGCCGATGTCCGCCCAGAAATCTTCATCCGCATTCAGTCGGCAGACTTCTTCGAGAAAACAGCCGTCCACCGCTTCCTGGTCCAGGACCTGGGGGAACTTGCGCGATATGATACTTTTAAAATGACCGGCGACATTAAAGATCACATAGGGATAGGTTTTTTTCTCCCTGGGCTTTAGAATATTTTCTTTTTCCATGAAATACTGTTCGATTTCATCCCGGGATTTGTCCAGCAGATCCCGGTAGATTTTTTTAGGCGCTTTTCCGATCCGGGATTGATCCATTTCAACGAACCGCAAATAGTGCATTCGCCGCTTGTCAAACATATGAAAGCGGGTTCTTTCCGCACGGTCCACCTTTTCCCGAAGCGCCTCCCAATCCTTTCGGGTCTTGCCCTGATGCGAAAAGCCCTCGATCACCCGCTGGGTCTCCGGATCCAGGAAAGGGAAAAAGACCCGCTCCAGTTCTTCATTCTCAGGGGGCACGCCGATTTCGGAAAGCCCGTCATAGATATCTTCATGGAAATAAAAGGCGGGGCCGTCGTCCGGATAGACCAAGTAGTCGCGGGGATCGAGACCCAGATAAAAAAGATCCCGGCTCTTCAGACGTCCCCCCTCATCAAAGCTTTGCCGAAGATAGTAGTGGGTCGCCCCGCTGATGCGTTTTTTTGCCATATACATATTTTAGCGCTCACTTTTGATGGCTTCGTAAAAAGTCCAATATCTGCGTTGCGCTTCCGTCCCCCGGAATTTCACGTACTCCTATGTACGCTGCATTCCTCGGGATTTTGCGCGCCCCCGGATCTTAACTGGGGCTTGAACTTTTTTCTTTGCCATCTAAAACCGACTTCTAAGGAACTCGACAATATTTAATATTATTTTAGATGCTTTCGCTGCTGTCATTCCGAGGAACGAAAGTGACGAGGGATCTTGATTGTTCAAGATTTCTCGCTGCCGCTCGAAATGACAATGCGGATGTTTTTTAGAGTTCCTTTCTGCAAAAATACCGCGGCTGCGGTATAAACCGCTTTTTACGAGACCGTCACTTTTATTTATCATACCATATTGAATAATAAATAGCATAGCCCTTCTCAATTACCGGCGAGATCCCCGTAGCCCAAATACGTTTGACGGCGACGCAGATGCTCGCGCAGATCCCGTGACAGGGCGAGGTACAGGTCATCCGGATGAATGGCGATGCGCAGGGGGGCAAAAATTAGCAATCGATTGATAAGATTGATTATTTTTAAAGCCTTGGCGCGCAATGCGGTATCCGCCATATAGCCGGCAACCGGCATCCGATAGGAAACGCCTGAGAATGCATCAAACACGCCCGTTTGCGTTTCATACAGGCGAAACGGCAAAATTTTTAAAACCCTCTTGGGCACCCTGCCCAGCGCCCATGCCGGGGGGACGTAAAGCGTCGGCGCATCCAGCCCCACCGCCGCAAACCAGTCATAACAACCGGTAATAATATCAACAATCCGCCGCGCTGAAAGAGACAGATGTTCGGCTTCATTTCTGGAAATGAGCAGCCCGTGAAGCCGGTGCCATTTGGAGGCAACGCTTCCGGCCCGGTGCTGCCAGCCGTGGCCGGCCAGTTCGTAACCTGAATCCTGAAGCGATTTCAACGCCTTGATATCCCTTGCCGGCCAGGACCGTCCCGGAACCACCAGCAGGGTCACCGGAAAGACCGCCGCTTTTTCGAGAAACCCGAGGATTTCCATTACACGCGGCAGCGTTTCCGGCATGACATCATGTATGGAGACAATGGCCGAAGCCCTATGGCGAGGCCGGTATTTTTTCATCCCTGACCCAAACTATTGCCGAGCGGCTGATGCGATGGCGACAAACAGGTCGAGCCACTGGCGCAAGGTTTGATGATTAAAAGAAGCGGCCGCTTGACGCCCCGTTTCCGCCTTTTCGAGGCGTTCCGAAAAGCTTTTTTTCGAAACCCGGCTGATCGCATCTGCCAGTGATTCATCGTCCTCAATGGCATAAACCCCGGAGGCCAGGTTCGGCCAGTTTAAAATACCGCAGCTCCCGGAGACCAGTACCAGTCGTCGCCGCGCCATGGCTTCAAGCGCGATGGTACCGAAAGCCTCCACATGCGAAGGCAAAAGCAGCATCTGCGAACGATCGATAACGGTCTTGACCCCCTCTCTGGATACCCAACCGACATATTCGATATTTGGGGTGGTTTCCGCCTTGAACGCCGCTTCATCTCTTAGCGGCCCGTCACCGGCTATGGTGAATCGGATATGGGAGAGCCTTTCGGCGGCTTCAAAGACAGCCGCAAGGTTCTTTTCGGACGCCAGCCGGCCGGCATAACAAACCGATGACAGCTTCGAGGATAGGGGGGCATAGGGCGGTGCCAGGAACGATCTGGCAATGGGGGTGCCGATCACTTCCACATTTTGCGCCCCATCCGCCCTGGCCGCCTCAATCATCTCCCGGCTGTTTCCGATAACAACGGCACTGGACTTGAAAAGCAGCCGGTTCAGAAGTTTCATCGAAAACCGGCTGAACCCGCTGAATACAGAAGTCCAGTAGATATCCGTCAGTTTATCATATTGCGTATGGTAACCGGAGCACAAGGGTATTCCCAGATATCTGGCTATGGCGAATCCCGTCAGCCCATAGGGGCCGGGCGTGGGGATAACGACGACATCCGGATCCATCACTTTTATCCGCTGCCAGATCCGGCCCACCTTGGGCAGATACAGTCGCTGGGTCGCGTCCCCGGGCAACGGAAATGTCCAGTCATGCGCAAAATCCTCGGGGTAGACGCCCGGACTCAAAAGTTCCGCGTGCCCTATAGAGTCGGTCAAATGGTCAACCAGGTCCGCGTAATAGGCGCCCACGCCGTTGCGGCTGACTATGGCATCCGATAAAAAAAGGACCTTCAGCCGCTTTTCGTCTATCGCCGCCATATCCGCTTCGCATTTGTCTGTTACCAAGAGGGATTGCAAAAGGGCCCACCCTAAATGCTTTTTCCGGCCGCGCCGATTTCCGGCCGGTATGCAGATTGTCCGTCGTTTACCGGCGGATCATAGCCAAATTTTTCAAATACATCAAAAAATTGTTGATAAATTTTGGCTTCTGTCAGCCCATAGGCGGAGAGATCATACGTGTGCCCGCTTTTATAGCCCTTCTCGCGCCGGTCCTGTTCCTGGATATAGGTTTTAAATACGGGGGCCATTGCATACCCCAGTCTCTCATAAATTGATTGGACCACGGGCCCCAGTCTTGTCTGCAGATCTTCCATCCGGACGATCATCTGTCGATCGGCCGGCAGATGCGGCAGGGTTTCCATTATATGGGTATAGGCATAGCGCTGTACGGCAATCATTTGATCCCGGAACTCATGGCCCCTGGTATCATTGTCAAAAATTGCCGCCCCCGCCATCATGGAACTGATATGGGAAGGGATGGCGTTTAAAGGGCTGCGCACCGTGCCGATAATCCGACTGTCCGGAAAGGTCTTGCGCAGGGCATTAATCATGGGCGAAAAAGAGACGTTCTTTGAAAAGAGGGTTTTATCGGTTCCCCGGACGTAGAGATGCCGCTTAAGACAGGATTTATAAAATACCATGATGCGTTCTTGATCCGAGGCCGGCATCTGATCGTCGAAAAAAGCCAGAGGCCCCAGCTCATCCGGAAACGGAAACGGCAGAATCAGGATAAAACAGGCGTATATCGGTACCAGGGCAAAGTAGTCCTCCTCGGGATCAGACAGCGAAATCTGATGGATGCTGTCAAGACTGCCGAAAATCCGCCGTTCCAGCCATCGGATAGAGCGCGCGAACGGGGCCCCGATGAATCGATCGATCCGGCCCAGTCCGAGCCAGAATTTGCGCTCAGAGACCGATGGGGCCAGAATCAGCTCCCACAATGCCGGGGTGGTAAAACGCTCGCTGTCATTGGCCAGTACGCGGTGGAGAAATGTGGTTCCGCTGCGCGGCACACCCACGATAAAGACGGGCGAGCGCACCGTCACGGCTTTATAGCCCCGAAACAGGACCTCATCCAGGATAAAGCCGATCCAGTGGATGCTCTGAACCAGAAACAGCAGCGGGAAAAATCCGGCCATCATGAAAAACCGCCGGGGCGTCAACCGGGCCTGGGTGTTCCGGCTCCTAAAAAACGTCCGCCAGAACAGCCGGAAAAATGTCTTATAGCTGATGATGAGGTTCTTCGTTAGTTCGTAAAATGTCATAGGCTGACCTGTTTTTAATGATTTGACAGCCAATATAGGATCAGGCGGTCCTCCTGACAAGCGAAAAAAAAGACCGCCTGCCAGGAGGACCGGTCAGGCGGCGGATTCTTCTTCCTCGTATCTACAGCAAACTTGAAAATCGCTCAGTTTAGGTTCTTTTTTATTTTTTAAACAGCCCTGCTAATCACCCATTTCTTCGACCTCGTAATACAGGGTATAACGGGCAAGGATCTCGGCGATCCTGTCCTTAATGGCGGTGAGCGCGTTGCCGGCAGCCGGTTTGACCCGGATATTGACCTTTGTTCCGTGTACCCTGTCCTCGCCAACGGCGACCTCAAAACCCGCCACCATATCCTCCAGGGACTTAAGCTCCTGTTCATAGGCCCGCCGGGTGGCATCCCACCGAAGCGCCGGTTTGAATACTTTGCCCACCGGCGTCAGGGGGATCTCCGGGGTAATCACCACCTCCTTGGGCACCGCCGCCCGCTCCCCCACATTTTCCCTGGCCCAGTTCATAATTTTTTCTTCATCAATATCCCCGCCTTCAGCCACTTCCACATAGGCCACGGGCACCTCTCCCGAATGGGGATCCGGCCGGCTGACCGCCGCCACCATTTTGACATCCGGCATTCTATAGATCGGCTCTTCGATCATGGCCGGATCAATATTATGGCCGCCCCGAATGATCAATTCCTTCTTGCGGCCGGTCAGGAAAACATAGCCGTCCGCGTCCATGCGGCCCAGGTCTCCGGTATTGAAATAGCCGCCCGGCAGCCATATGCCCTGGTTATGGGCCGCTTCGACATAGCCTTTGAAGATGGTGGGCCCCTTTATCGCCACAACGCCTATTTCATCGGTTGCCGCATCCCGCACATAGTTGCCGTCATCGTCAAGAATGGCAATCTTCAACTCCTGATAGGGCATTCGAATGCCGATGCTGCCGATCTTTCGTTCGCCGTCTTTGGGGTTGATGGCCGAGGCCACGGCGCCCTCGGTAAGCCCGTAGCCCTCCAGAATTTTAATCCCCGTATGCGCCTCGAAACGCTTGAACAGTTCGACGCTCAAGGGAGCGGCCCCGCAAATAACATACTTCAAAGACGATATATCCACGCCCTCGGTGGGGATGTCCAAAAGTACGGACAGAATGGTGGGGACGCAGGAAAAAGTCTCCGCCCGGTACTTTTCAACGATTTTGTAAAAATTTTTCATGATACTCTGGTCACGGTATCCCATGGGCGATAGCATCACCACATGCCCGCCGTATGAAAATGGGGCAAGCCCGGTGACGAGCGTCCCATTACAGTGGAAAAGCGGCAGACCGCATAACAGGGTGGCATCTTCCGTCAAACCGCCCATCGCCATTAGGTCCCAAGACATGGCGACCTCGTTGTAATGGGAGCGGCGGGCGAGCTTCGGCGTTCCGGTGGTGCCGCCCGTATGGTAGAGGGAGGCGATATCCTCCGGATCGATGGTTCTGTCAAAAGTGAACCGATCAGTCGCGTAATTCTCAACGGCCTCATCAAAATTAATGATGTTTTCCGCCGCATCCGAGGCCCCCATAATCTGGATGACATATTTCAGGGTGGGGATCTGTTTTCGGATGGCGTCAATTTTGGGCCACATTTCCACACCGGACACATCGCCCATGGTTACGAGAACCTTCGTTTCGGCCGCTTTGCAGATATCCCGGATGGTTTCCGCCTCCAGCAGGGGGTTGATGGGATTGGCGATACCGGCCGCTTCCGCCCCCCAAAGCACATAATGGGTCTGCGGGATATTGGGCAGTACATAGGTCACGACATCCGTCGGTCCAACGCCCAAATCGCTGAACATATTGGCCGCCTGGCGAATCCGGCCGAACAGGGTCCGATAAGAGATTTCCATGGGCTGGTCATAGGCATCGCCATTTAGCAAAAAACTGATCGCGGTTTTGTCCGGATGCTTGGCCGCCCCCCTTTCCAGGATCTCGATGGTGCTTTTTTCCGGGATTCTTTCAAAATAGGGTATTTTTTCAATCTCCCTGATGTCCTCCAGACCCCGAATGGTATATGCCTCAGTCATGCCCCCTCCTTTTTATACATGGGTCAAAATTGATGGCCTCGTAAAAGTTAACGGTATTATTAAAATTATATTTTAAAACTGAATTACGTTCACTTTAAAAATATTATTATAAATTTTATCTGAATGCAACGTATAATTTTTCCCAAAAAAAATGCTTGACATCTTATTGAACTCAGTTTTAAAAATTGAATTAGATTTTGTTTATGAATTATTTTTTAAAAAATTATCGGCCCAATCGACGGATCTACTAATAATTAACAGGAGACGCTGATGGATTTTGCCTTTACCAAAGAACAGCTGATGTTTAAGAAGGAGATCATCCGATTCGCCAAAAAAGAAATCGTTCCAAGGGTCCAGGAATATGACCTAAACGAGGCGTTTGACTTCGAATCTTTCCGTAAACTCGGCGATTTCGGCATACTTGGCCTCCATTTCCCGGAAACATACGGCGGAAGCGGAGCGGATGTGGTAACTACGGTCATGGCCGGAGAAGCGCTGGGGGAAGCCGGTGTCGACGGTGGGCTGACGCTGGCTTACGGGGCCCATTCATTTTTGTGTGCGGACACAATCTTGCGCCACGCCACCGAGGAACAGCGGCAGAGATACCTCCCCAAACTGATCAGCGGCGAATGGATCGGCTGTATGGGACTCACCGAGCCGGACGCGGGCTCTGATGTCGCCTCCATGAAAACAACGGCGGAAAAAAAGGGGGATAAATACGTCTTAAACGGCAGCAAAATATTTATCACCAATGGCCCGATTGCCGACGTCGCCGTTGTTTATGCCAAAACCGACCCCTCCCAGAAACATGCCGGCATATCGGCTTTTATCGTGGAAAAGGGAACCAAAGGGTTTGCCGCCGGCGCCCCGCTGATCAAAATGGGGGTTCGGACCTCCCAGACCTCGGAGCTGTTCTTCAATAACTGTGAAATCCCGGAGGAGAACCTTCTCGGCAAGGAGGGCGAAGGCTTTAATATGTCGCTTCAGACCGTGGAATGGGATCGGAGTGCGCTGCTCGCCCCGTTTGTCGGTGCAGCCAAATATATGCTCAATTCCTGTGCGGATTATGCCAGAAAGCGGGAACAATTCGGCCGGCCCATCGGGAAATTCCAGGCGGTTAAGCATAAACTGGCCAACATCCGTATCTTTGCCGAAGCCTCCCAGAGCCTGGCCTACAAAATCGCCTGGTGCAAAGATCAGGGGCGCCCATTAAACCACTTGGAAGCCGCTGTGGCCAAGCTCTTCGTGGGCGACTGGTCCATCGGGCCGGCCAATGATGCAATGGTTGTATTCGGCGGCTACGGTTTCTGCCATGAATACAACATGGAGCGTATTTTTAGGGACAGCCGCCTGGCGCCTATCGGCGGCGGCACCTCTGATATTCAGAAAATGATTATTTCCAAAATCATCTAGTAACCCATCGGAATTCCAATAGATCGAGGAGACCCAGATGAATTACGACTTTTCGGAAAAAGAGTTCACCCTGTTCGTCGATATCAACGAAAAAATGGGCGGCCTGGCGGCAAACGGCCAGCTTGATCGAAAAGATCCGGCACATAACAAAGAAAATATCAAGCAGGCGCTAAAACAACTGGCCCAAACCCCGTATCTCAAACTGGGCCTTCAGCCGGTTGACGGCTATCAGGGCCAGTTATCATGGATGGGGGCGGCTGAAACTCTGGCCGCGGTCTCCCCTTCCGCATATCTTGCCGTGGAAGCCAGCACCCGGCTCTTTGGACGGGCTGTCAACGAATGGGGAGACAGCAACCAAAAGAGCAAATGGCTGACGCCCCTGCTTGAAGGCAATTTAATCGGCGCCCTGGCAATATCTGAGGAGACGCTCAATATTGAAAACGATCCGCTGACAGCCCAAGGCGAGCGGCAGGGCGAATCCGTCGCAATAAATGGGGCCAAACAATACGTCATCAATGCACCGATTGCCGATTGGATCGCCGTGGCCGGCACCTGCGATGACGCCTATGCCCTGTTCCTTATCGAAAAAGAGGCCTCCGGCTTAACCGTCGAACCCGCCATGGAAACCCTGGGCTATGACGGAACGCCGATTTCGGGCATCCGGCTTGAGGATTGCCGCATTCCAAATGAACAGGTGATTTTTCCGCCGGCTGACATCGATATGGCCGAAGCCATTCGCATGTGGGAGAATCAAATCCTTCTGGGGGCCGGCCTGGGACTGTCGAAAGCCGCCTATGAAACCGCCCGGGATCATGCCAAATCCCACAGAAGCGGCGGAAAACCCATTATCGCCTACCAGGAAGTCGGGTTCAAACTGGCTGATATGCTGACCCTCTTCCAGACATCCCAGTTGCTGGCCTACCGTACGGCCTGGACAGCGGAGACGAGCCCGAAGGAGGCCGGCGAGTTGCTGCTCTGCGCCAAGGTCTTCTGCGCCGAATCCGCGGAACAGGTCTGCAGTGAAGCGCTCAAAATCCTGGGGGGCAACGGCTATATCACCGGCAACAGCGTTGAAAGAGCCTACCGTTGCGCCAAATACGTCCAGATCGCCGGCACCTCGACGGAAATCGGAAGGGTAAAAATCGGTGACGCCGCCCTTGGCTACAGGAACTAGAGAGGAATCCGATGCCAACCCCTAAAACCAATAATAATAATAAAGAGAACCTGTCCAAATCGGCGCTTCGGCGTCAGCGGGAAAGGGAACAGCGCTACCAGACCATTCTTCAGGCGGCGGAAACCCTCTTTGCCAATGAGGGATACCACAAGGCCAGCATGGAGCAGATTGCCGATGCGGCGGAGGTATCCGTGGGCGCGGTCTACTTTTATTTCAAAAACAAAGAGGATTTGCTGATCCAGATGATGGATGAGATCGGCTACCTCATGCGCTCCATACTGGGGGCGGAGTTTAAAAAATACGGCGCCACGATAGAAGGCTTTAAGCAGGCGGGTTACGCCTTTTTTGAAGATTTCTGCATCAACTACCCCGAACGCGCCGCCATTGTATTCAGAGAGTCCGTGGGAAAAAGCGCACTCGTGGAACAGCACCGCAAAGAACTGTTCGACAAATGCACCGGCGATGTATTAAACGCCCTGACCCTGGTTTCCCAAAACCAGGGAATCACATTCAAGGGCCAGTTCTCCACCGAAGTGATTGCCGTCAGCGTAATGGGGATTTATGAACGCGTCGCCTATCATTATCTCCTCTGGCAGAACAAAACCGAAGACCTCAAACATATCGGCCGGGACGCGGTGGCCTTTATTGTGGGCGGGGTGAACAATCTATTTGAAGAGGCATCATGCATCTAAAAGGCGCGTTACATGTCCATACGACCTGCTCCGATGGTGAGCTCAGCATTAAAGAGGTGGTCAAGGTATATACCGATCTGGGCTTTGATTTCCTTGCCTTAACGGATCACGATTTCCTCCTCCGATGGAGCTGTTATGACGTGGTCAAGACGCTGCGGACCGATATGATTATCTTCCCGGGCGTAGAAATGACCGTGTTTGAAAAAGGCTACGTGCATGTCAATAAAATCCCGGGCGACAACGATGTCCTGCATGTTTTCAACCATCCGGCGGAAATGGATCTTCCGATGGAGAAGGCCAAAGAACGCATTCACGCGGTCGGACAAAAGCTGCCGCTGGATGCCGTCGAGATTACATCCAGGGGATTCCGCACGCCTGAATTCGAAACCCCGGAGATCCCCTACGTCAAGGTCGCCTCAGACGACTCCCATAACCGCCTCATGTGCGGCCGCGCCTGGATCGAAATGGACAGCATGCGCGATAAGGACAAAATCATCCGGGCAATCCGGCACGGGGATTTCTGGAACTGTTTCGCGGAAAGCAATCATGTGAGTCAACCTTTTAAAAACCTGGTTGCCCATTAAAAAAAACGAAGAAATCATCAGGAATTGCATTCAAACCTAATTTGAGGGGGCTTGAAAAATGGCAAGACGCGTTGGCATTTGCGCAGTGGCGCAAACGACGGTTGAACACGACAAATGGTATGAGCGCTTTCAGGGCATGGCGCTGGAAGTTCTGGAGAAGCTGAGGGAGCAGGTGGCGGTGGAATTCTCCCGGCATACCGGTAAAGCCGGCATCGACATGTCGATTAACGTATCCGACGATGTCTTTGACGCCCGGACCATTTCCGACAACGGCATGACCGATGTGCTTGGCGCCCATTTCGGCTGCGAGGAGAAGGTGGCCCAGGAGGGCATCCAGGCCATCTATTACGGATTGGCAGCCATTCAATCAGGACACTGTGACCAGGTTTTGATCATCGGCCACTGCAAAGAATCCCAGCCCAAAAGCCGGAATATGGTTTCCCATATGGCCTTTGACCCGTTTTTTACCCGGCCGGTGGGGCTTGACTTCTGTGCGGCTGCCGGCCTCCAGGCCCAGGCCTATGCCGAAAAAACCGGCATTACGGATGAACAACTGGCCAAAGTGGTGGTCCGGGCAAGGGAAAACGCCGCAAAGAATCCCTATACCCCGGAGATCGAACCCGTATCCGCCGAAACGGTGATGCAGTCCGAAATGCTGGCCGACCCCATCCGCGAACTCCATGCCTATCCGGTATCCGACGGTGCCGTGGGGATGGTTCTGGCCGCAGAAGACATTGCCAAAAAAATGACGGATAGACCGGTATGGATTACCGGTGTGGGCAACTGCATGGACAGCTTTTTCTTTGGCGACCGGGACCTGGCTTCCAATTTTGCCTTAAGGAAAGCGGCCGAATGGGCCTATAAACGCGCCGGCATCAACGATCCCCGGGGGGCCTTCGACCTTGTCGAAATATCCGATCAGTACGCCTATCAACATCCCATGTGGATGGAAGGGCTGGGACTTTGTGAGGAAGGAAAAGGGGGCGACTGGATCGACAATGAGGGCCCGGATAAGGGCCGTGTCAACCCTTCCGGCGGTATGCTGGCGGGCAACCCGTTAATCCTTGGCGGACTTTTCCGGGCCGCCGAAGCGGCGCTTCAGCTGCGGGAGGATGCCGGAAACCATCAGATCGATGACGTCAAAAAGGCACTGGCCCATGGCGTCATGGGGCCGGCGGGGCAGTTTCATTCTGTTGTCACACTGGAACGGGGTTAGGAGGCAAACCATGAATAAAAATAGAAACGTAGGCATCATCGGAGTGGGACAATCCGAATTTTCAAGCCACAGGGAGGATGTGAACCAGCCGGAGATGATTCATGAGGCTGTCGTCGAGGCGTTGAATCATGCCGGAATGACCATTGACGATGTGGACTGTATCGTGCACGGCAATATGGAGCTCTTCGAAATGATTCATCAGCCGGATCTCTGGCATGTACTGGGCTCCGGTGCATACGGGAAAGAAACCATGCGCGTCACCACCGGCGGCACCACCGGGGCCACGCTTTGCTGCGCGGCCGATCACCTCGTGGCTTCCGGCCTGCATGATGTGGTGCTCGCCATCGGGTTTGAAAAGCTGCAGGAGGGGCACACCACCGGCGGCATCACCAATATGGCGGATCCCCTCTGGGCCCGCCAGCTACAGACCGGCGCCCTCACCGGCATGACGGCCGAACAGATGATTAATGAGTTCGGGGAGGACCGGGCCAAAAGGGCCTCCATGAAATACCGGATCATGATGGACCGGCATGCCATGAAAAATCATAAAGCCCATCGCCGGTTCGACCTCCAATGGGACCAGGCCGAGGATCTGATGGTCAATTCGCCGGCGCTGGTGGGCGAGCTCCGTATGATCCACATGTGCTCGCAAAGCGACGGAGCGTGTGTCATGATATTCGCCTCTGAGGAAAAAGCCAAGCAATTCTGCAAACAGCCGGCATGGATGAAGGATCACATTACGGTTCACCGGGAGGAATGTTTTCATATATTCGGTGACGCCCCGGTGCTTATGAGCCATCGGTATGCCGCGGAAAAGCTCTTCGAAAGAAACGGGGTCAAGGATCCGAAAAAAGAAATCGACGTGTTTGAGATGTATGACCCCTCCTCCTGGTGGGGGCTCGACTGGCTGCGCGAGTTCCTGCTGTTTGATGGCGATGAACACCTGAAAATGGTGGAAAACGATGAAATCGCCATCGACGGTGAATTCCCGATAAACCCGTCGGGCGGGGTCATCGCGTCCAATCCCATCGGGGCTACGGCCATGGTCCGGGTGGCTGAAGCGGCCCTCCAGATCATGGAGGATGCCGGTGAACACCAGGTGCCCAAAACCGTTAACCAGGCCATGGCCTCCGGATTCGGGGGCACCATGTGGACGGTCCTGTTTTTAATGACCCGGGATATTCCCTGGTAGCATCAAATCCTATTCATACCACAGGAGGCAACAATGAACGTCGGTCAATATATTGATGAAGCCGTCAACCGGTTTAAGGACTACCCCTACCTCCAGTATTACGACACCACCTATACTTATGGGCAATTTTTGCAGAAAGTGCATATCCTGGCCAATGCATTGAAAGACCTGGGCTTCAAAAAAGGGGATTTCATTCATGTATGGGTCCAGAACAGCCCGGAAACTTTAATCGCCTATTACGCCATCATTAAAATCGGCGCGGTGGCCGGTCCGATCAATGGCTGGTGGAAGGGAGCGGAGGTCGAATACCTGTTAAACGACTCCCAGGGTAGCGGACTCATTGTTGAAGACCAGTACCTTGAGTTCTTCAATGGGATCAAAGACAATTGCCCGCACTTAAAAACCATCATCGAAATCGGACCGGAAAAATCCGGCGACTATCTCGCCTTTGAGGACCTGATGGAAAAAGGCGATGACAGCTCGGTAAGCTGCGATGCGGACCCGGAAGATACGGCGTTTATCTTCTACACCTCGGGAACTACGGGAAGCCCCAAGGGCGTGCTGCTGTCCCACAAAAATATCGTGGCCGATGCCAACATGATTAACGAGGCCCTGAAAACCGGAGAAAATCGTAATTTCCTCTGCTTTCTGCCGCTGTTTCACGTAAACGCCCTGCTGACCTGTATCTCCTGCCTGGGCAAAGGCCACCAGGTAGTCCTGCGACAGGGATTCAGTGCCAGTGAATTCTGGGAGGTAGTGGAGCAGCAAAAAATCAATTTCTGGTCCGCCGTACCCGCCGTCTACCAAATTCTCCTAACCGACCCGAGCCGGCAGAAATATGATCTTTCCTCAATGGAGTTCGGCATCTGCGGCGCGGCCCCGATGACAAAGGAAGTGATGCAGGATTTCGAAGACACCTTCGGCGTTAAAATTCTCGAGGGCTACGGACTGACAGAAGGCACCTGCGTTTCCACCATCAACCCCATGGATGGTGAGCGCAAGGTCGGCTCCATCGGCCTTCCCCTGCCCGATCAGGAGGTGCTCATTGTCGATGAAGCGGGCAATGAACAGCCGCCCCACGCGCCGGGCGAAATCGTTATCCGGGGCGACAACGTCATGCAGGGCTATTACAACAAGCCCGAAGAAACAGCCAAAATCCTTGATAAACATGGTTTTCTCCATACCGAGGATATAGGAATCAAGGATGAGGACGGCTACATCTTTATCGTCGACCGGATGAAGGACATGATCATCCGCGGCGGTGAGAACATCTATCCCAAGGAAATCGACAACGTGCTCTCCGCGCACCCGAAGATTCTCGAGGCGGCGACCGTCGGGGTGCCTGATGATACCATGGGCGAGGAGGGCAAGGTCTTTATCGTGCCCCAGGACTCATCGCTTACAGAAGAAGAAGTCACCGAATATGCCAAAAAAAACCTGGCGGACTTCAAGGTGCCCAAGTACGTGGAAATCCTTGAGGTGGACCTGCCCAGGAATCCCATCGGTAAAGTGCTGAAAAAAACGTTGCGGCAATGGGCGGAGGAAGGCGCGCCAAAACGCGAAAAGGGACCGCAGGTGTCGGTGGCCGATATTTTCGGCACCATGGAGGAGCGGGCGATTCCGGAGAACCTAAAGGGCATTGTCGCCAACTATGGCTACCGCATCACCGGCGACGGCGGGGACGAATGGACCGTCTGCGTCAACGACGGGGAGGTCAAGGTGGTTGAAGGCATAAAAGATCCGGATGTCACCACCACCTGCGACGCCCAGGACTGGATCGACATCACCCTCGGTAAACTGGACGGCATGTCCGCCTTTACCTCGGGCAAACTAAAAGTCGAAGGCGACCTCAACCTGCTGACCAAGGCCACCCAGTTTTTTAAAAAATACCAGCCGCCGGCAGCCGAGCCCGAAGTCTCCGTAGCCGATATCTTCGGTACCATGGAGGCGCGCGTGATACCGGAAAACGTCAAGGGCGTTGTGGCCAACTACGGCTACCGCATCACCGGAGACGGCGGGGGCGAGTGGACCGTCTGCGCCAATGACGGCGAGGTCAAGGTGGTTGAAGGCATACAAAATCCGGATGTCACCACCACCTGTGCCGCCCAGGACTGGATCGACATTACCCTCGGTAAACTGGACGGCATGTCCGCCTTTACCTCGGGCAAACTTCAGGTGGAGGGCGATATCGGACTCCTTACCAAGGCGACCAAGTTTTTCAAAAAATACACCCCGCCCTCAGGCGCTGCAATGGAGGAGGAGCGCGAGGAGCTGCTGTCCAAAAAACAGATCCTCTCGATCCCCCAGCGTTTTGCTACCGGCCCGGTAATGGGAAAATTCTTAAACGCATTCAAGGATAAGAAGATACTGGCCAATAAATGCCCATCATGCGGTCGTCTTCAACTGCCGCCCCGGGAGGTCTGTGCGGAATGCGTGGTACGTGCCGATGAATGGGTGGAAGTCGGGCCAGAGGGCATCATCTCAATCATGGATATCACCTATTATGCCAGCCCTGACCCATTGACCGGGGAAAGCCGCGAGACCCCCTATGTAGCGGCCCATTTCCTGCTTGACGGGTGCAAGGGACATGAAACGCTCTGGCATGAACTCAAGCCCTCGGACCATGCAAGGGCCAAAAAAGGCGACCGGGTCCGGCCGGTCTGGAACCCGGACCGCAAGGGGGCGATCACCGATATCCTTTACTTTGAATTGGTTGAGTAGAGTTGAAAAGAAGCCAAAACCTAAAGCCTTTTATAGGAGTCCAAAATGAGCAAACCAAGTCCTGACAGCTTCGTCATTGACGGAAAACTGGCCCTTCCCTATCAGTATTTTGCCGGACGCACCGGCAGCCGGTTTTTAATCAGCATCCGGGATGAAAAGAAGATTAAGGGTCTGAAATGCGAAAAATGCAACAAGGTGTTTGTCCCGCCGAGACAGACCTGTGAACGCTGCTTCGCGGATATCTCCGAGAACTGGGTGGAGCTTGAAAACGCCGGCACGGTTACCGGATTCACCATCATCCGGTACGCGGAACCCCATCAGCCTTTTAAACCCCCCTATATTCTGGCCCAGATCCAACTCGACGGCGCGGATACCTCCCTTACCCATATCGTCAAGGGCGTGGCGCTCTCCCAGATGAAAACCGGCATCCGCGTCCAGGCAAAATTTGCCAAAAATCCGACCAACAGCATTATGGACATCGACCACTTCCGGCCGGTTAAGCCAAAATTCGAACTGGGATATAGCTATGACGATCTGGAGATCGGGATGTCGGCTTCTTTTACGAAAACCATTACAGAATCCGATGTCTACCAGTTTGCCGGGATTTCCGGGGATTTCAATCCGATGCATTTAAACGAGGAGTTCGCCAAGATGACCCCATTTGGCACGCGTATCGCGCACGGGGCGCTCCCCCAGAGCCTGATTGCGCCGGTACTTGGCATGAAGCTGCCCGGCCTGGGTACGGTCATCCCGGAAATCACCGTGCGCTTTCGCAAGCCGACCTATTTTGGCGATACGGTCACGGCGACTGCTGAAGTTGTCGAGTTTATTGAGGATCGTCGCTGGGTCAAACTGGAACTCACCTGGACCAACCAGCGGGATGAACTGGTGGCCGAGGGCCATGCCATCGCCATTCCCCCAACGCCGATGGGCTAGAGGCTGGAGACTTATGTATGGCATACGAATTTAAAACCGAATCCACCTATCAGGAATACTTTACCAAGGCCCATGGGATGGTCCGTAAGTCCGTCCGGGACTTTATCCGAAAAGAGGTTCTGCCCTATATCGACGAATGGGAAGAGGCCTGCGAGTTTCCGCGGGAGATCTATAAAAAGGCGGCCGATGTGGGCATCCTCGGCATGGGCTATCCGGAAGCGTACGGGGGGACGCCGGGGGACATATTCTTTCAGATTGCCGTCAGCGAAGAGCTCATGCGCTCGACTTCAGGCGGATTTTGTGCCGGCCTGGGCTCCCTTAATATCGCCATCCCGCCGATTCTGACCCTTGGGACAGAGGAACAGAAAAAAAAGTTTATCCCTCCCGTGCTGGCCGGGGAAAAAATCGCGGCGCTGGGCATTACAGAGCCGGGCGGCGGCTCGGACGTAGCCAATCTCCAGACCACGGCGATCCGGGATGGGGACCACTATACCGTAAACGGGAGTAAAACATTTATTACCAGCGGCTGCCGGGCGGATCAACTGACCTGCGCCGTGCGAACCGGCGGTGAAGGCGCCCACGGCATCAGCCTGCTGGTAATTGAAGCCGATACCCCCGGCTACTCGGTTTCTGAAAAACTCAAAAAAACCGGCTGGTGGGCATCAGACACCGCGGAAATATTTTTCGATAACTGCCGGGTACCCACGGCCAACCTGCTCGGCGAGGAAAACCAGGGATTCTACGGCATCATGATCAACTTCCAGGCCGAGCGCCTTTCCCTTGCGATAATGGCGAACATGACGGCCCGTATGGCCCTGGAAGAAGCCATCAAGTATAGCAAGGAGCGAGAGGCCTTTGGCAAGTCCCTCACCGGATTTCAAGTCACCCGGCACAAACTGGCGGATATGGCCACAATGGTTGAGGCCAGCACCGAGTTCACCTACCGGATAGCCGCCAAGATCGGTGCCGGCGTGGATCAAATCAAGGAAATCTCCATGGCCAAAAATTTTGCCTGCGATGTCAGCGACAAAGTCACCTATGACGCGCTCCAGCTTTTCGGCGGCTACGGGTACATGCGCGGCTACCCGGTCGAACGCCTCTACCGGGACAACCGTATTCTTTCCATCGGCGGCGGCACAAGGGAGATCATGAATGAAATTATTTCACGGCTGATGCTTTGATTTTAACCATCCCAGAAAAAGGGGCTCGCATGGAAAAAACGATTAATGAGGTTTTCAAAAAACGGACCCAAACCTACGGGGACCGTCTGGCGGTGGAAAAAAAACGGGGCGGCGCATGGGAATCCGCCACCTGGAACCAGTATTATGACCGGGCCGGCGCAGTAGGCGTGGGCCTTTACCAGTTAGGGGTGGAAAAAGGCGACCGGATCGCCATCCTCTCCGAAAACTGTCTGGAGTGGGTGTACACCGATATGGGCGCTTTGGGCATCGGGGCGGTGGTCGTTCCGGTTTACACGACCCTGGTGGCCGAAGAAGTCCGGTATATTGCGGAAAATTCTGAAGCAAAAGTCCTGTTCGTAGAAAACCGGGAACAGCTGGACAAGGCCCTGGCGTTTGTCGATGGGGTCGGCAGCCTTACAAAAATCGTGTGCTTTGATGAGGCGGCAGCCACCGGTCATGACGCGGTCATTGCCTTTTCAAAACTCATGGAAACCGGGCGGGAAGAACAACGCGAGCATCCCGATCGCTTCAGCGAGCTCTCCGATGGGGTCGCTCCCGAAGATATCGCCACGATTGTCTATACATCAGGCACCACGGGCGTTCCCAAGGGCGCCATGATTACCCATAAAAACATCATGGCGGTCATTGACTCCCTTGACCGGATCAAGCCCAGATTCGGATATGATTCAGACCAGACTGTCCCGTTTCTGCCCTTGAGCCACGTTTTTGAGCGGGTAGCCGGCCACTTTTATGGCATGTACGTGGGGCTTACCGCCTCCTATGCGGAAAGCCTGGATACTTTCGCAGAGGATGTAAAAGAGAAGCGTCCCACAGTTGTGCTGGCGGTGCCCCGGGTTTGCGAAAAGGTTTATCAACGGATCCTTTCTCAGGTTGAAGAACAGCCCGCATGGAAGCAGAAGGTTTTTTACTGGGGCCATGCCGTAGGAACCGAGATCAGCGCCCTGCGCGAACAGAAAAAGCCGATCCCCCTGTTTTTGAACCTGAAGTTCAAGCTGGCCTACAAAATGATCTTTAAAAACCTGGCCGACGCGTTGGGCGGCCGGGTACGATGGATGACCGCCTCAGGGGCGCCCACATCCCGAGAAATCGTTCTGTTTTTCAATGCCGCCGGCATTACGGTCATCGAAGGCTACGGCATGACAGAGACATGCGCCCCGGCGACCATGAGCAGTCTGGATGACTACAAGATCGGTACCGTCGGAAAGCCCCTGCCCGGCGTGGATGTAAGCATTGCTGAAGATGGGGAGATTCTGGTCAGGGGCGACAACGTATTCGCCGGCTACTGGAAGATGCCGGAGGAGACCCGGGATGCCTTTGATCAATATGGCTATTTTATGAGCGGGGATATCGGCAAATTCGATGAAGACGGATTTTTAATGGTCACTGATCGAAAAAAGGATCTGATCATTACCTCGGGCGGCAAAAATATCGCCCCCCAGAAAATTGAAGGGGTCTTCAAATTCGACCCGCTTTTCGCCCATTTCCTCGTTATCGGCGACCGGCGGAAGTTTTTAAGCGCCCTGGTCAACATCAATCTGGAACAGGCCGAAAGGATCGCCCAGCAGCAAGGCATTGCCTATAAAGAGCCCACGGATCTTCTGGACGACAAGGATTTTCTGTCTATTGTAGACGCGCATATAGCGGAAAAAAATAAACAGCTGGCGCGCTATGAAACCATAAAGAAATACCGGATCCTCAAACAGGAGTTCTCCCAGGAGAGCGGAGAGCTCACCCCCTCGCTTAAAATGAAAAAAAATGTTATCTATGAAAAATACAACGATCTGATCGAAGAGATGTATCGTGAATGAAAGGAGACCCTATGAGCCGCAGAGTGGCGATCTGCGCAACCGCGCAGATTAAAAATGAACCGGATATCTGGTATCAGCGGTTTCAAGGCATGCTGTTCGACTGCTTTGAATCCATTGTGAGCCAGACGGGCGTCACCTTTGACATGGAAACGGGCATCCGTAATGTGGTGACCTGCTCCGATGACGTATTTGACGCCCGGACCATTTCCGACAACGGGATGACCGATGTCGTGGGCGCCCATTTCCGTGGAGAGGAAAAAACCGCCCAGGACGGCATCAACGGTATCGGCTATGCCATGGCCTCGATTCTATCCGGGCACGACGATATTATCCTTTTAATCGGCCATTGCAAGGAATCCCAGCCTGAAAGCCGGCATATGTGCACGAATCTGGCCTTTGATCCCTTTTACTGCCGGCCGCTGGGGCTTGACTTCTTAAATGCCAGCGCATTCCAGGCGCGGGCCTATATGGAAGCATCCGGTATCACCGATGAACATCTGGCCCGGGTCGTGGTGCGATCCCGGCAGATGGCCGCAAAAAACCCGTTTGCCAGAAAAAATGAAATGGTTACTGAGGAGGCAGTAATGAAATCCCCGATGATCTCTGACCCGATCCGGGAGCTCCATGCCTACCCGGTCACCGACTGGGCGGCGGGGCTGCTTCTTTGCTGCGAGGAACGGGTACACGAATTCACGGACAATCCGGTCTGGGTCACCGGCTTTGGAAGCTGTATGGATAGCTATTTTCTGGGCGACAGGGATTTGACGGACAACTTCGCACTCGAGAAAGCGGCCGCCAGGGCCTACCGGATGGCCGGCATCACGGAGCCCAAAAATGCCTTTGATGTGGTGGAATTAAACGACCCCTATGCCTACCAGCTGCCCATGTGGGCCGAAGGCGCCGGATTGGTTGAAAGAGGCGAAGCCGGCCGATGGATCGAAAAAGGCGGCTTGGAGGCCAATCATGTCAATACCTCCGGCGGCATGCTAAACGGCAACCCCGTCATGCTGGGCGGACTAGCCCGAGCCCTTGAAGCGGTCCACCAGCTTCGGGGGGAGGCCGGAGACCGTCAGGTGGAAGGCGCGAAAAGGGCGCTTGCGCATGGCACAACCGGCGCGGCAGGCCAGCATCATGCGGCTTTAATACTGGAAAAATAAGGGGAGTATCATTTATTATGGGCTATCGAAAAAAAAACAGACATGTCGGCATCGTGGGCGTAGGGGAGACCAAGTTTTCCAGCCATCGCGAAGATGTCAACCAGGCGGAGATGATACATGAAGCCGTTCGCCAGGCGCTGGATGACGCCAATCTGACCATGGATGCGGTGGACTGCGTGGTCCACGGCAACATGGAGCTTTTCGAGATGATCCATCAACCGGATCTCTGGCATACGCTGGGCTCTGGATCCTATGGGAAAGAGGCCTTCCGGTTGACGACGGGCGGAACGACCGGCGGCACACTGGCGTGTTCCGGCGACAACCTGGCGGCATCGGGGATGTATGATGTGGTAATGGCCATTGGCTTCGAAAAACTCCAGGAAGGCCATACCACCGGCGGTATTACCAATATGGCCGACCCCCTCTGGGCGAGAAAACTCCAATCCGGGGCGCTCACCGATTCCACGGCGGTGAAACTCATCGAGGAATTCGGTGCGGATCGGGCCCGAAGGGCCGCTATGACCTACCGGATTATCATGGACAAGCACGCCTGCTTGAATCCCAACTCCCATCGGGCGTTCGGCCTGGAATGGGACCAGATGGATGAGCTCATGGAGACCTCGCCCCCGCTTATCGGAGATCTGCGACTGATTCACATGTGTTCCCAATCCGACGGCGCCTGTGTGGTGATCTTTGCCTCGGAAGAAAAAGCCCGAGAGATCACCGACACCCCGGTCTGGGTCCGGGACCATATTACGGTGCACCGCGAAGAGACCTTGAATCTATGCAACAACTACTACCCCACGGACACCACCCACCGGTTTGCCGCGGAGAAGCTCTATGAGCGAAACGGCATTACCGATCCGCTGGAATACTTCGACGTCTTTGAGATGTATGATCCCTCCGCCTGGTGGGGCACCGACTGGTTAAAGGAGTTTTTCCTGCTGGCAGGTGACGCGCATTTGAAGCTCGTCGAAGACAAGGAGATCATGATTGACGGCAAAATGCCCATCAACCCATCCGGCGGTGTTATCGCCGCCAACCCCATCGGGGCCACCGCCCTTGTCCGGGTGGCGGAAGCCGCCAAGCAGATTCGGGGCGACGCCGGACCGCACCAAATTCAAAAGCCGGTCAACCACGCGCTGGCCTCGGCATTCGGCGGCACCATGTGGACCGTCCTGACGATGCTCGAGAAAGAACTCAACTGGTAGGGGGAATTTATGAGTGAATACCACGGTATCCATATAGAGGATATATTCAATTCCATGAAGGCCCGTTTCCGCCCCGAGGGCGCAGCCGGAGTGAACCATACCTTCGGCTATGACATCAGCGAAGAGGGCGAATGGCGGCTTACCGTCAAAGACGGCGATATGAGCCTCGAGAAAGCCGATGACCTGTCTTCCTGCGACGTCGTCATGGAGACCGACGGGGCCACATTTGTGGGGTTAAATATCGGAAAAGTCGATGCGATGTCGGCATTGACCGCCGGCAAGCTGAAAATCCGCGGCGACGTCAATACATTCGGCATAACCAGCAAAATTTTTCAAAAATACGTCCCGCCAGGGGCGGAAACCACCCAAGAACAGGAGCTCATCGCCCTTAAACAGACGATTTCGGTGGACCAACGCTTTGCTACCGGTCCGGTCATGGGCAAGTTTTTGCAGGGCTTGAAAAATAAGACCATTCTTGCCATTAAATGTCCGTCCTGCGGGCGGCTGCAGTCGCCTCCGAGAGAGGCCTGCGCCATATGCCGCGTGCGTAATGATGAGTGGGTGGAAATCGGCCCCAAGGGGGAAATGCGGATGATGGAATACTGCTATTATGCCAGCCCGGACCCCTTGACCGGAGAGACCCGGGAGACGCCATACGGGGCCATCGGAATTCTTTTGGACGGCTGTCAGGGCGAAGAGGTCTTCTGGCACCTGCTACGGCCGGATCAGCTGGACCGGGTTCAAATGGGCATTGTGATGGGCGACAGGGTCCGCCATGGGACCCGTCTGCGGCCGGTCTGGGCAAAGAACCGGACGGGGAGCGTGTTTGATATACAGTACTTTGAGATAGATGAGTAATCCTGATGGCTTCGCAAAAAGCCCAATTTCTGTGTGGCGCTTCCATCCCTCGTCATTCAACGTACTATTAGTACGCCTCACTCCTCGGGATTTGCGGCGCCCCCTAATCTTAAACGGGGCTTGAACTTTTTGCTTTGCCATCAAATCTGGCAATTTGGCAAACCTTTTTAACAAAAGAGGATGAATACAATGCAGAAAACCGTTGATAGCGCCGACGCCTATGTCATTGACGGCAAGCTGGCGCTGCCGTACAGCTATTTCGCCGGCCGCGTGGGCAGCACCTTCATTACCGCGCTGCGGGATTCGCGACAGATCCTGGGCGTGCGCTGCGAAAAGTGCCACAAGGTCTTCGTGCCACCCCGTCAAACTTGCGAGAAATGCATGGCGGATCTCCGCGAGAACTGGGTGACGGTTGAAAACACCGGGGAAGTCATCAATTTTACGGTTGTGAGGTACAGTGACAGGCATCTGCCGCGCGAAGCGCCCTACATACTGGCCATGATCAAACTCGATGGCGCGGACACGCCGATGGTTCATATCCTGGATGAAGTAAAAAGCGAAGATGTCAAAGCCGGAATGCGTGTGGAAGCCGTATACAGCGAGAACACGACAAGCACCATCCTGGATATCGATCATTTCAAACCGGTCTCATAAAAGGAAAATGCGAACATGGGTCTGATCTATGAAAAAAAGGATGGGGTCGCGTATCTAACCTTGAACCGGCCGGAAGCCCGCAATGCGATTTCTCCGGAAACCGTTCTGGAACTCGTGGACGCGTGGACCGACTACCGGGATGATGACGGGTTAAGATGCGCCATCCTCACCGGCGCAGGCGATGCAGTGTTTTCGTCGGGAGCGGATTTGGCCAAGCTCATCCCCCTGTTTACCGGCGCCCGACAGCCGGAAACCGAGGCGGATAAAAAAGTGAAGGCCAATCCCGAGTTGTTCAACCAGGCGATGTTAAGGGATTTTGACTTATATAAGCCTGTTATTGCCGCCATAAACGGCAGGGCCATCGCCGGCGGGATGGAGTTTCTCTATTCCACGGATATCCGCATCGCCGCCGAAGGCACACAGTTTGGCCTGCAGGAAGTGAAGTGGGCGATTGTTCCCTTAATGGGCTCCTCCATCCGTCTCCCCCGACAGATGCCCTATGCACGAGCCATGGAGATTCTTTTAACCGGTGAACTGATGGATGCCGAGGAAGCCTACCGGTTTGGCTTTATCAATCGAATCGTCCCCCAGGACCAGGTCATGGCCGAAGCCGAACGGATGGCGGCGATTATTGTGGAAAACGGCCCCCTGGCGATCAAGGCCATCAAACAAATCGTCCTGGAAGGCATCGGCAGGCCGACGAAAGAAGGACTAGCCCGGGAAATCGAGCTCGGCGCCCCGGTGTTTTTGACCAAAGATGCCAGAGAAGGCCCCAAAGCGTTTAAGGAAAAACGAAAGCCAAATTATAAGGGCAAATGATAAAATAAAAAGGGGTATTGAAATGGCCAGTCAATATAAAGGATATACGGGAAAAATCTTGGATATCAATTTGACGGAGGGCGTCATCGGCGAATATCCGCTGACCGATCTGGACCGGGAAAAGTTCCTGGGCGGCCGTTTTTTGAGCACCAAAATCCTCTGGGACCAATTGGCACCCGGCACTGACCCCCTTTCACCGCAAAACCTGCTCGTTGTCATGACCTCTCCCATGACCGCCACCGGCGCCCCCTCCACCAGTCGATACGATATCTCCGCCAAAAGCCCGCAAACCGGCGCCATTGGCCATTCAAACAGCGGCGGCCACTTCGGCATGCACCTCAAACGCGCCGGCTGGGACGGCATAGTTATCCGCGGCAAATCGGAGACCCCGGTATTTATTGATATCAATGAAGACGACATCCAGATAAAACCCGCCGGCCATCTTTGGGGGAAAAATACCGAAGAAACCCAGGAAGCGCTCGGGAAAGGCGGTAAAATGGTCATCGGCCCGGCGGGCGAGAATCTGGTTAAATATTCAGTAATTGTCTCCCAAGAGCGGGTTCACGGCCGGACCGGCATGGGAGCGGTCATGGGCTCGAAGAATCTTAAAGCCGTCATTGCCAACGGCAGAAAGAAAATCGAATTGGCCGAGAAAGAAAAATTCCGTGCCGGGGTCAAAAAATGGGTCAAAATGTTAAAGGCCCACCCGGCCACCGGGGATTTATCCCCGAAATACGGAACCGCCCAGTTCGTCAATATCCTGTCCGAAAAAAACGCCCTGCCCACCCGCAATTTTTCGCGCGGCAATTTTGAGGGCGCTTACAATATCAGCGGGGAGCGTATGGCCAAGGACTATTTGGTAAAAAACTACGGCTGCCCCTCCTGCCCGATCCGTTGCGGCCGCGTTGTTGAACTGGACGGCAAAGAGATCAAGGGCCCGGAATATGAAACGCTCTGCCTGATGGGGTCAAACCTTGAGATCGATGACATGCCGGCCATTATCCGCTGGAACTATGAAATGGATCTATTGGGTATGGACGCCATTACCACCGGCAACACCCTCGGATTTGCAGCGGAGTTGAATGAAAAGGGGTTGTGGAAGAACGGAATCGAATTCGGTGAAAAAGAAAATATCTCCGATATTATCCATAGAATCGCTTACCGGCAGGACATCGGAGACGATCTGGCCGAAGGGACTCGCTTTTTATCGAAAAAATATGGGGGCGAGGATTTTGCCGCCCATGTAAAAGGCCTTGAAATCGCCGGGTACTCCCCCCGGGGCGCCGTAGGGCATGCGCTGGGCTATGCCACCTCAAACCGTGGCGCCTGCCATCTGGACGGGGGGTATATGGCCTATTTCGAAGTAAACGGCCCCATGACGCTGGATCCCCATCACTACCGGTCCAAACCGGCATGGACGATACTGGATCAGAACCTTCTGGCGGCCATCAGTGCCGGCGGCAATTGCCTGTTTACGGCCTGGACGTTTGTGCCCAAGTTTGCCTTCAAACTGCCCGGCCATAAAACGCTTTCCTGGTTTGTCACCAAGTTTTTAACCTATACCTGGTTTCTGATTTCCATGCTGCTGGTTTTGCCGCCGGCATTAATGAAAATTAACCTGCCCATGCTGCCGCATTCCAAACTCATCAAACTGGCTACCGGCATGAAGATGGACTTCGGCAAATTCATGAAGGTCGGCGCACGGGGATACAATCTGGAGCGGCTTTTTAATATTCGCGAGGGTATTGCCGGCTCCGAGGACACGCTGCCCGGACGCTTCACCGATGAGCCCCTGTTAAAGGAGAAGCCCAAGACCCGGGTGCCGCTGTCAAAAATGCTCCCCGCCTACTACAGGCTTCGCGGCTGGGATGCCAACGGCATTCCCACGGAAAAGACGCTCAAAAAGTTGAATCTTGGGTTCGTCGACCGGGCGCGGCTTCGTGCATAGGCCTCGGAAGGGGGTCGCGTTCGGGTGTCAGGCCGCATACGATTTCTCGAACCTGATACGCCCCATCACTTAATCGCGAATAATCCCGAAAACCCGGATGGTCAGTTCGGGACTGATGCCGCTGGTGGTTGACAGAGTGATTTTGTCAAAATATCGGCCGGCTTCGGGCCTGGTATTGAATACATGAAGGACAAAAGAGCGGGATTCGGCATTGCTTTTTTCCAGTTGAAACCGGATATTCGTGCCGTTTTCGGCCGCCACCCCGGTGATGTCGAACATATTGTTGGCGGGCGGGACGATATTTATATCGACCCGGACTTCTTCACCGGCTCTCCCCCTCAACCGGGCCGCCTTTGGCTCGATAAAGGCGGGCCGGATGACATCGCCGGCAAGGCTTAAAGCGATTTTCGGTTTTTCCGGATCATTTGTATATACAGTGGCCCTCTGGCTTACCCTTTCACCGGCTTTGCCGTTAGTGTCGATCCTTAACGTGACTTTTCCCTTCCCGCCGGGGGGGATCCGTCTCGAATACGAGACGGCCGTACACCCTCACTGCGTATGAACGCCCAGGATATTGAGTCTCGCATCGCCGGCATTCTGGATACTGAAAGTGTGCGTCACTACGGAGCCCGCGATAGCCGGCGGGAACGAAACGGATGGCTGCTCAACCGCCGCTTCCGGGATGGCCTTTGACTCCTCTTTCACATCAAAAATCAGCTTAAAGGCCTCATCTGTCAAAAGCTTACGGCAATACTGCCTGTAAGCGGCGGACAGCTCTTTTTTAATCCTGCGCATATCCTTTTTGATCTGTTCTTTCGGTACATCGGCGGGCGGATTTTTATATATTTTTTTGATATCCCTGAGCTCCCGCGCATGCTCCTGATAAAAACGGCCGATTTTCTCAATGGTACGCGCGTCAAGCGCTTCTTTTATCATTTCAACCGTGGTTTCAGGGTTTTGGATCGGAAACCCGAGCCCATTGCCCGTATCGATAACGCCTGTCATTTCCTTCTTCGCCGCCTCTGAGAACAAAGCCGCGACCGCTTGTTCGCCCAACACCCTCTGATGGGCCTTCCGAAACCATCGCATCAGTTCGGCGGATTGGGCTGAAAATGTTTGCCTATCGATGTCCCCGTTGAGGTGGGCGTTATCTATCCGGTCCTTTATGTAGCGCATGGATGCGTGGATGTTGATAAGGCGTTTCTCCTTTTCCGTATCAATGTCGGCAATCGCCGAATGCACATGGGCCATCCACATGCGGTGGATCCTGTCCGTTTTGAATTCATCCCTGTTTTTGACCACATCCCGGGCGTCGAGCCCCAGCTTTGAAAGAAGGGGTTTCGGATATGAAAGCTCCGGGGGGGGGTGGTCAGCGGCACGAAGCCCTGCCGGACTAACCATCAAGGAAAAAACGATAAGTATAACCAATCGCGTGCTGCGCATCGTCGCCGGGCCTCTTTACTGGGCCTGTTCAGCCTGCTCTAGAATTTGCTCCGCAGACGCTTCAGATTCCCCTTCCATTTCTGCGGCCGTAATATCCTCGCTCCTTGACATATCATCAGCAGCGGCGGCGGCATCGCTTTCAGCAGGGGGCTTTTTTTCAAAAATCATTTGATAGGCCTTATCCGTTAACGTGCTCCGACAGTTTTCTTCGTATGCCGCGTCTATATTCCTGGAGATATTTTCCATATCCCTCTCTTTAATCTCTCCGGCGTTTAGCCGCTCGATAAGGGCCTCTCTCTCTTTATCCCGCTGCTGGTAAAAGAATCTGATATCTTCGATTTTTTCTTTATCAAGGCTCTGCCTGACATTTTCTATGCTCGTACGGGGGTTTTCGATCTTAAAACCGAGTTCTTTTACATCTGAATCGCCCCGGACCGCCGGCGGCTCCGTCTGGGTCTGGCCGGTTTCGAGGGCTTCAACAGATCCGAAAATCGTTTTTATTTCCTCTTCGGTCAACATTTGCTTGCATTTATCAATAAATGCCTGCTGGCTCTCATGCAGGGCCTTCCTCGCCTCTTCAAGGGTTATCTTGCCCTCATTGATTTTTTTGCCAATCCGATCCCTTTCGTATATCATTTTTTTGAAATGGGAATCGACTTCTTCCAGCTTGTAACCCTGAACCTGTTTTGTGACTTCTTCTGTCGATATATCCGGGTTGAGGACAAAGCTGTACCTCGGCGAGGCCTCTATTATATCATCGATCATCTCTTCGGCCATTTCAGGCTTTAACTCAAAGAGGGTTTCATAATCCGCATCGCTTAACATCGCGTCAAAAGTATGCTGATGCCACTTCATCAGATCGGCCAAAGCCCTGGTAAAGGTTTCGTAATCCATTTCCCCCGTGAGATAGGCCTCGTTGAGCAGATCTTTCAGGTAGAGAAGCGTGGTGTGGTTTTTTATAATCGCCGCCTTTTTTTGGGGGTCAAGGCCTTCCAGAACATTATTGACCCGATCCATCCACTCCACGTGGACAATGGTGTTTTTAAACGCCCCCCGTTTTTCGCGCATCGTTTCCATGTCAACGCCCAGCAAGCCGACGATCCTCTCAGGACAGGACACATAGGGCTCGTTATCCCTTGGCGCCGTATCATCAGCCGAAGCTCCCGGGGCGGCCCTCTTTATCCGGGACAGCGGGGCCGGGCCCGGCTTCAGATTTTTTCCTGAAACAGGGGCCGGTAGTTGGTTTACGCCTGTTTCTTTCTGAATATGGCGGCTTTCCTCGATAACCACCGGCCCATCCGCCGCATATAGGTATATGCCTACCGCCAGGATGAGGAGCAAAAAAAAGCCTATTAATATAATTTTGCTTCGCCGACTTAGCATCTTGACCGTCCTAAAATATCAATCCGGGACGTTGAAGTTTCCCCGGCACCGTCCGTCGGGACGCCAACCGGGTTATCACAGGATACCATATAAAAAAGCCCTTTTCGATAAACATCGATGTATTTATGCAAAAGGGCTTTTTTTGATGAATTGGGTTTACGGGTGTATTTGATTGACGCCAACAGGCCGGACGATTACCACCACAGCCAGCAGGCGGTCTTGCACGCGGTCCAGGACGACCATTCACCGTAGGTTCCGAAGACAGCCCCGGTCAGCCAATACCCGCCGACGCCGCCCCTGGAAATATCCCTGCCGTTTGTATACAACCCGCGGTTGGCCTCCTGGTGGCAAACCCCCTGAACAGCATATATAAAACGGCACCCCCAGTTCGTCGATGTGCATCTTGCATCACCGTAATCGCCGTAACCGCCGGAGTAAGAAATATAAGAGCCGCCGGACTCGCCGCCGGTCCATGACCAGCAGCTACTGCTCGCGCAATGATAGGTATGGTCCGCCTGGATACCCAATATATTGAATATTCCATACTTCTTGCCTTGCAGCCAGGAATCCCCGAAAACCGGACCGGATGACAAAGCCACGCACACACCAATGATTGCTAAAATGATTAATGTTTTCTTCATTACGCCCCCCCTTTTTTGTCTTTGGTTTACCCCTCGTTTCTGCCGTTTTTGGCCCTCAATAAAAAAGCCGGGCCGCCCCTTTAGGCAACCCGGCTGTCTTCGTAAGACCCGTGGCTTTCCGTCACCACCTCACGGCGGCTTTGGCTTTTTCTGATTCTCGGTTTCTAAACGGTATTCAAAAACATAAACACCATTCCGCAGTGTAACTTTTGAATACATTTATTTAACGTTAAAGTCAAACTTTTTTACCGCTATCTGATTTTTTCCGGATGGTCCCAGGTATCCGCATAACCCCCAGCCAGCTGCCGGTAAATTTAAATGGCAATTACAACTTTACATACCCATCGAATCTTGCTATAAAATTTTTTTTGTTTAAAAAGGGCTCCTATTTTCCAATTAATCAAAGACTTGGGAGATAAGCCATCAGCGGCCGGGGTTATTCTGACCTAACGGGAGGGCTTATCTGCGGACACCGATTAAATGGTCAGCCATAAGGAGGACCCGCAGGGGATTCTCCAAGATTAGGGGCTCATCTGTGGAGCAAAGGTTGTCATGGCCAGTGGCAGCGTCCAGTGAACTAAAAAAAACGGATCGCCAACTCGGCCCCGGGGGGCAGGACAAATGGCCGTAGCGGCAACTGCAATAGACGAGATGGTAAAAACAGCTATGATAGTTAATTGGTTGATGGTGAGGAGGCAAAATGGTCACGACTGAAACCGTTCAGGATCCGCAATCAGGACTTCAAGAGGAATACATCGAGAGCCAGACAGCCGATGTCTTCTCCTTGTTTAAAGGGGGCAAGGATGAGTTGATCCCCATCCTGCAAAAAACGCAACAGAAATTCGGCTACCTGCCGGAGCCGGCGATGAAAAAAATAGCGAAATTCACGCACATTCCGGAGAGCACCATATTTGGTGTGGCCACTTTCTATGCCCAGTTTAAGCTCGTGCCCCTCGGAAGAAACGTTATTAAGGTATGCCGGGGCACCGCCTGCTATGTGCGCGGCGGGGCCGAGATCCTTCAGAAGGTGGAAGAACGACTGGGTATCAAGGCGGGTGAAACGACCCCTGATTTCGAATATTCGATAGAAACCATCGCTTGCTTTGGTTCATGTGCACTGGCGCCCGTAGTGGTGGTTAATGACAAAGTGTACGGCAAGATGAATGTATCGCGGGTGGACGAAATCTTGGAGGCATGTAAGGAAACCTCATAGACAAGCAGGAGCGACTATGCATTTTCAGGATATTAAAGAACGTGCGATTTCGCAGTGGGAGACCATGCAGAACAGTCCGACGCCCCGTATCCTCGTCGGTATGGGCACGTGCGGCAGGGCTGCAGGGGGAGAAGATATCTTTGACACGCTTAGCAGAGAAATCCAGGATCAGAACATCAAATGTGATCTTATACAAGTCGGCTGTATAGGCCTATGCTACGCCGAGCCGCTTATTGAAGTGGTTAAGCCGGGCAAACCGAGCGTGTTCTATGGCAATCTGACCCCGGAACTGACCGCTGAAATCGTGAAAGACTATTTGGCAGGCGACGATCCGCGCCCGGATCTTGCCTTAGGCACGCGGGGGGAAGGAACCCTGGAGGGCATTCCGAAGCTTTTTGACCTGCCGGTGCTTCGCTCGCAAGTACGCATATCCCTGCGCAACTGCGGCAATATCAACCCGGAGAGCATCGATCCCTATATCGCCAATGGCGGCTTCCAGGGCTTGGAGAGGGCGCTGGGGATGAAGCGTCAAGAGGTAATAGACGAAATCAAGCAATCGGGGTTGCGGGGCCGCGGCGGCGCCGGGTTCCCGGCCGGCGTAAAGTGGCAGTTCTGCTACGATGCCCCCGGCGACACCAAATATGTCATATGCAATGCCGACGAAGGCGATCCCGGAGCCTTCATGGACCGTTCTCTGCTTGAGGGCGATCCGTTCTCTGTTCTCGAAGGCATTGTTATCGGTTCCTATGCGATGGGCGCCTCAGTGGCCTATATCTATATCCGCGCTGAGTACCCCCTGGCCATTCAAAGACTGGTTAGCGCGATAGAACAGATGGAAAACTACGGTCTCCTCGGCGAAAACATAATGGAGAGCGGGGTTGATATTCATATTAAGATAAAAGAAGGGGCGGGGGCCTTTGTATGTGGAGAGGAAACCGCACTGATGGCCTCCATTGAGGGGAGTCGGGGGATGCCGCGCCCACGACCGCCCTTTCCGGCGCAATCCGGCCTATGGGGGAAACCCACAAATATAAACAATGTGGAAACCTGGAGTAATGTGCCCATCATCCTTCAAAACGGTGCCGACTGGTATGCCGGCTATGGGACGGAAAAAAGCAAGGGGACAAAGAATTTCTCCTTGGCGGGTAAAGTCAACCGGACCGGACTCATCGAGGTCCCGATGGGGATTACGCTGCGGGAAATCGTCTACGAGATCGGCGGTGGTATTCCGGAAGGCAAGGAGCTCAAAGCGATCCAGACCGGCGGCCCCTCGGGTGGATTCATACCGACAAATCTTCTGGACCTGTCGGTGGACTATGAGTCCCTGGCCGAGGCGGGCTCGATTATGGGTTCAGGCGGCATGGTGATAATGGACGAGGATACCTGCATGGTCGATACGGCCAAGTTCTTCCTCTCCTTTACCCATGCCGAATCCTGCGGCAAATGCGTACCATGCCGATGCGGGACCAAACAAATGTTGGACATCCTGGAGGATATCACCAATGGTGAGGGACGGCCCGGTGATATCGAACTTCTTGAGGAACTGGCCCAGTCCCTGAAGAACAGCGCGCTTTGCGGATTGGGGCAGACCGCGCCGAACCCCGTGCTTACCAGTCTCGAGTATTTCCGGAATGAATATGAAGAACACATTTTTAAGAAACGTTGTGTCGCACTTCACTGTAAGAATTTAGTCTCCTTCTATATTCTGCCCGATAAATGTACAGGGTGTGGAAAATGCGCCAGAAAATGCCCGGTCGAGGCCATAGCGGGCGGCAAACGGATGGTGCATGTAATCGACCAGAGCAAATGTATTAAATGCGGGACGTGCTTTGACGTCTGCCCGTCCAAGTTCAGCGCAGTCGTCAAAGTCTCCGGGGAGACCGTGGAGGTCCCCTCTGAACCCATCCCCGTGAAGAAAAAGGAAAAGGCAAAGGAATAGCACTCAATCGACTTCCCTCCGAGAAGGCAGGGAGCAACCAAAAGAAGATATAACGGGAGGAGGCGAGAATGACGGCGGAACTCTCTCCGGTGGCCGAACGGACAAATACGGAAACCATAACCCTAACTATTGACGGAAAGAGCGTCGAGGCGGCAAAGGGGGCTACAGTCCTCGAGGCTGCCTTGGCAAACGATATCTATATACCCACCCTCTGTTATGATCCTGACCTCAAACCCTACGGGGCGTGTCGGCTTTGTGTGGTCGAAATTGAAGGAATGAGAGGGCTTCCCACTTCGTGTACCACTGAGGCCAAGGACGGTATGATCGTCCATACCGACACGGAAAAAGTCAACCAGTCGCGTCGGTCCACCATGGAACTGCTCATGGCCAACCATCACGGCAACTGCTTTACATGCGCCAAGAATCAGGATTGTGAACTGCTGAAAATAGCTAGGTACCTGGGCATGGATGAGGCGCATTTCAACCGGTTTCGCGAGAGAGAGGAGGTCCTTGCCATCGATGACAGCCATCCGGCGTTCATCTATGACCCCAACAAGTGCATCCTCTGTGCCAAATGTGTCCGCGCTTGCCACGAAATCGCGGGTGTCGGTGCGATTGATCTCGCCTTCCGCGGCGACGAATCCAAGGTAAGCACCTTCGGCGACAAACCGATTCTGGAATCCATCTGCGAGTCCTGCGGCGAATGTGTTTCCAGGTGTCCGACAGGCGCCCTTATACCCCGGCACAAAAAACAGGCTGTCCGGGAGACCAAAACCGTTTGTCCATATTGCGGCGTTGGCTGCTCCATCTACCTCGGAACCCGGGGCAACGAGATAGTCAGCGTACGGGGCGACGATCAAAGCCCGGTTAACAAGGGCGGACTCTGTGTGAAGGGTCGATTCGGGTTTGATTTCATCAACCATCCCGATCGGTTGACCAAACCTTTGATAAGAAATGCGGGCAAAGGCAAAGACATCAAGGTGGATGGGGATCTCCATGAAGTTTTCCGCGAAGCGAGCTGGGAAGAGGCGCTTGACTTGGTGGCCCGCAGGCTCTCCGGGATTAAAGATGAATATGGCCCTGATCGTATTGGGGTATTGGGCTCCGGCAAATTCACCAACGAGGAAAACTACGTGGTGCAGAAGTTCGCCCGGCTGGTGCTGGGGACCAATAACGTGGATCACTGCGCCCGTTTATGCCATGCCTCCACGGTCACGGGGGCCTCAGCCGCTTTCGGCCGCGGGGCGATGAGCAACTCTTTTTCTGATATCGCCGCAGCGGATCTGCTTTTCGTGATTGGCTCCAATACCACTGATTGCCATCCGATTGTCGGCAGGATCATCCGTCAGGGGGTGAACTCAGGCCATACGAAACTAATCGTGGGCGATCCGCGCGGCATCGAGCTGGCCTCGATAGCCTCCGCCCATATGCAGCACAAACCGGGAACGGATGTCGCCCTGCTCAATGCGATGATGCATGTAATCATCGAGGAGAATCTGCAGGACCGTGAATTTATCGAGAATCGCACGGAAGGATACGAGGAGCTTGCGGAAACCGTCAAGAATTACCCGCCGGAAGTCGGTGAGGATATCACCGGTGTCCCCAAAGATGAGATAATCAAGGCGGCCCGCCTGTTCGCCAACGCTGAAAGGGCTGCCGTCCTCTACGGCATGGGCATAACCCAGCATACCACCGGCACGGATAACGTGAAGAGCGTAGCGAACCTTCTGATGCTGACAGGCAATATGGGCAAGGAGGGCACAGGCTTTAGCCCGTTGCGGGGCCAGAACAATGTACAGGGCGCCTGCGATATGGGGGCCCTGCCTAATGTTTTCAGCGGTTATCAAAAAGTAGACAACCCGGAGGCAAGGACTAAGTTCGAGTCGGCCTGGAACTGCAGCGGTTTAGCCGATAAACCGGGGATGCCGGTCACTGAAATGACAGCGTCTATATCCAGCGGGGATATAAAGGCGATGTATATCGCAGGTGAGAATCCGCTGATGAGCGAGCCTTCACTGAACCATGCACGAGAGGAAATGCAGCAGCTCGATTTCCTGGTCGTTCAGGATATTTTTCCCACCGAAACAGCCATGGTGGCCGATGTGATCCTGCCCGCAGCCGCTTTTGCGGAAAAAGAAGGCACTTTTACCAATACGGAAAGACGGGTGCAAAAGCTGCGCAAGGCTGTCGATCCACCCGGCGAGGCCAAACCGGACTGGCAGATCATTGACTCGGTGGCCGAACGGTTGGGTCATCCCTTTAGTTACCAGAACCCGGCCGATATTATGGACGAGATCGCCTCGGTCACACCCATCTATGGCGGTATCCACCATGACCGTCTTGAGGGAGAAGGATTACAGTGGCCGTGTCCCGACAGGGAGCATCCGGGTACGACCATCCTCCACAAGGATGGCTTTGCCCGTGGACTGGGCAAGTTCCATGGGGTTGAATACAAGCCACCGGCAGAGGCGGCCTCCAAGGATTACCCATTGATCCTGACCACCGGCAGAGTCTTGGAACACTGGCATACCGGGAGCATGAGCAGAAGATCCGACGTATTGGACGAACTAAGCCCGAAGGGGGTCCTGGATATCAATCCTGGCGATGCTTCAAATATAGGCGTCGAAAGCGGGGATGTGGTAACGCTTACCTCCAAACGCGGCAGCATTGATGTGCCTGTGAACATCACCAGCAAAATGGCGCCGGGTATAGCCTTTATGGCTTTTCACTGGAAAGAATCGCCGGCTAACGTACTCACCAATGCCGCCCTGGATCCCATAGCTAAAATCCCCGAGTTTAAGGTTTCCGCAGTAAAGGCGGTGAAGAACTAACGACCGGGAAGTGCTCGATAGAATAGCTGGGGGCCCTAAATAATGGGAGGGCTCCCAGCTCCCAGTTCCCAGTTCCCAGTTCCCAGTGGCTGCAGCATCAAATTTCTTTTCCTGAAGGCCCCCTGCTTTTTTCACTCCTGCAAGCAATTTCATAGGAGACGCCTCATGATTAGAACAACCGTTGACCCTGGTGCCTGCGGTTTTAAAACCACAATCGAAGCCGCCACCTCGGATATGCAAACCGTACATATCCATATAGAAAGCGAATGCCCCGACATTCAAAAAATTGCCGAGACCCTAAAAGAGATTGACATAATAAAAGAGGCATTCGGTAAAATCGGTACCACCCGGGTTTATGAACTCGCCGCTCAACACTGTAAACATGCTGCCTGTCCGGTTCCTATGGCGATTATCAAATCGGCGGAAGCGGCGGCCGGCTTGGCATTACCCAAAAATGTGACGGTTACGCTTGAAAAAATTAAAGATTGATCGCTTCGTAAAAAGCGATTTATTCCGCTGGTGCGGTATTTTTGCGGAAAGTAACTTTTGTTACGAGGTAAAGGCACTGAGGCACTCAGGCACTAAGACGATTCATCCAATTTTGTCATTTCGAGCGGCAGCGAGAAATCTTTAACAAACAAGATTCCTCGTCGCTTTCGCTCCTCGGAATGACAGAGAGTTAAGCTTCTGGAATATTAATATATATTTTCAAATTACTTAGAAGAAGGTGGTTTAGGGCGGCAAATTAACACAAAAAAAAGGGCTTGCGAGTGACCAGACCCACAAACCCTTGATCTCTTTGGTAGGCGCGAGCAGACTTGAACTGCTGACTTCTACCGTGTCGGGGTAGCGCTCTACCACCTGAGCTACGCGCCTGTTTGATTAGCGTTATTTAATAATATGACACGGAAAAGTTGTCAAGAGTAAAAACTGAAACACCGTATGACGAAACGAAGCTATTTCATCGGGGGAATCTTTCTGGGTGCCGCCCTTTGCTGCGGTGTCCTCATGGGGGCGATATTCGCCATGGTTCGTGACCTGCCGCAAATTCGGGCCCTTGAAGATTTTTCGCCGTCCGCCATCACACGGATCTACTCGGCGGATCATGCCCTTTTAGCGCAGTTGTACAAAAAGAAAAGAGACCCCGTCCCCCTTTCAAAGATTCCGGATAAACTTAAACAGGCCCTTATCGCTACGGAAGACCGTCAATTCTATGAACACAGCGGGGTCGACCTCAAGGGGATTCTGCGCGCCATTGTCCATGATATAATGGCCGGAGAGTTCGTGGAGGGTGCCAGTACCCTAACCCAGCAATTGGCCAAGACCCTGTTTTTAACCCCCAAGAAAACGCTCGAGCGAAAACTCAAGGAGGCATTCCTGGCCTTTCAACTGGAACGCCGCTATACCAAAAATGAAATTCTTGAACTCTATCTGAATCAGGTCTATTTCGGCAGCGGGGCATACGGCGTGGAAGCCGCCGCCCGGAGATTCTTCGGAAAATCGGTCAGCCGGCTAGATATCGCCGAATGCGCCCTGATCGTTGGCCTGCCGAAAGCGCCTTCCATATACTCGCCACTGGTCAATCCGGACCTGGCGATCAAAAGGCGCGATGTGGTACTGCACCAAATGCTCGAGGTGGGCGCAATCAGCCGGGAACAGTATGAAACTGCCAAAAACCGGTCTTTTGCTCCGGTCCAAAAACATGACAATGAAACCAAAGCCCCATACTTTGTCGACTATGTAAAGAAGACGCTGGAAGAGAAGATCGGTGCCGCCCGTTTATACACCGACGGGCTGACGGTTCAGACGAGCCTTTCCTACAAAATGCAAAAAGCCGCCCAAAAAGCGGTTCAGAAGGGCATCGCCGAACTCGGCCGACGCATGGAGGCCCATGGCATTGAAAAACCGGACCCCCAGGCCGGGCTGATCGCCCTTGATGTCTCCACCGGCAGGATCCTTGCCATGGTCGGCGGCAAAGACTATTACAAAAGCCCGTACAACCGGGCCACTATGGCCAAACGGCAACCGGGATCGGCGTTTAAACCGATCGTCTACGCCCTTGCCATCGAAGAGGGGTTTTCGCAGAATACGCTTCTGCTCGATGCCCCGGTGGCTTTTCAGGGGGCCGACCCGGACGTTCAATGGCGGCCGGAAAATTTTTCAAATACCTATCAGGGCGAAATAACGCTCCGTAAAGCATTGACGCATTCGGAGAACATACCGTCGGTGCGCCTGATGGAAAAACTGGGGACCGCCAGCGTGGTCGCTTTTGCCCGGTCCCTTGGAATCGAATCAAAACTTACCTCGAATCTTTCGCTGGTACTGGGCACATCCGAACTCACCCTTCTCGAGCTGACCTCTGCCTATAGCGTATTTGCCAACCAGGGCCGATATATACGGCCCACGCCGGTCACTCAAATAAGGGATAAAAACCGAAGAATCGTGTGGCGGCCGAAGATAAACAGACGGATAGTCATGTCGGATGCCGGCGCAGCCATTGTGGTCGATATGCTCCGCGGCGTCATTGATGAGGGCACGGGGAAAAAAGCCCGCGGGATCGCCCGGCCTATAGGGGGAAAAACGGGGACCACCAATAACTATAAAGACGCCTTGTTCGTCGGCTTCTCACCGACCATAGCCGCCGGTGTCTGGGTGGGCTGCGATGACTACACGACGCTGGGGCGTTATGAGACCGGCGCCCGGGCCGCCCTGCCCATTTGGAAGGATTTTATGAAAAACGTTTTAAAAGATCGACCCTACCGTTTTTTCGACATGCCTGACAATGTGGTCCGGCGGCAGATGGACCCCGATACCGGAGAGCTCTTTTTCGATACCCCGAAGCATGTAACCGCCCTCTTCCGCAAAGAAGGACGCCAAAAGGATTGAAGGACGGTATAGGGTTCGATAACAATAAAATGCTTGATCAACGCAATAAGAGGCGATAAAAATCCGGATATGATCCGCAAGGCCAACATAGAAGATATTAAAACCATCCATGCCATGCTCAAATACTACGGTGACAAGGGAAAACTCCTTGCCCGGCCGTTGAGCCTTTTATACGATCATGTCAGGGATTTCTCGGTATTTGTCGATCCTGCCACCAACCAGATAGCCGGCTGCTGTGCATTGCAATTCTGCTGGGAGGACCTTGCGGAAGTCCGATCCCTGGCCGTCGTGGAGAACAGACAGGCGGAGGGCATCGGGACCCGGCTCATTGAAACCGCCTTTAAAGAAGCCCGGCAGTTTAAAATTAAAAAACTTTTTACACTGACCTACGAACTTGACTTTTTCAAAAAATTCGGCTTCACAGTCATAGACCGATCCGAACTGCCCTTAAAAATATGGGCGGACTGCATCCACTGCGTGAAATTCCCGGACTGTGACGAGATTGCCATGCTAAAAATCCTGGAATCGCCAAACGAAAAGTCTTTTCCTCAGGAGTAAATGAGATTGTAGTACAGCGGCGGATAAAACCAGACCCAGGGCCTGGGAAGAATCCGTTGGGAGCCTACGGTCAACCAGAACATCTCCGGCTTTATCTCCCTCAACTTTCCGCCCTCCGGCGGCACCGCATGGGAAGTATAGGAATAAGAGACCTGAAAGAGAAAGACCCCCTCCTTTCCCTCATTGGTCATCAGGTAGTTCTCCTTGAACGCCTTGACGCTCATCCCGTTGTTCTCCGCCAGCCGGTTCATTTCCGATCTGGAGAGTTTGATCAAAACGATTTTTGTCACGCCCCGCTCCGAATAGCGTAACAGGGCCCGGGATTCGCTGCTGGAGACATAAACAGTGGTAATACACGGAATCCGGCGAAAAAACTGTGCGGCGACAATTGCGGCCGTGCGCCGCCCCCCCACCATGTCCGGCAACCCATAGTATTCAAAAAACTTCTTCTGGATATCCTCTGCATACTTTTCACCCTTCTCATAGATATCCTTGGAGATGTAGCGAAGACGTCGGGCCATATCTTCAGCCGCCTCAGTAATGGGCCAGTCGATACGTACGTGGAAGTGAGAGAGCTGATACCGGTATTTTCCCATCGGCTGAGACGGGTCCCGCTGGATAAGCAGCGCGTAATCGACGGGCAGTAAATCTTTCAAAAAATCGAAAAAATGTACCGATTCCAAAAATTTCTGCGTGCGATCGAAGTCGTTTTTCAACGTCAGGGTCTTGGAGCGGAGCAAATTGGTTTTTGTCGTTCGGTTGGAGTCAAAAAAACGGATGTATTTTTTATGCTGTGCGGGGATAAAATCCTCGAGAAATATCAAAAGAAACGAATTCTGGCAGTCGTATTCGACCTTGGGAATCCGCGCACGGGGCTTCAACTCTTTTCGCTCGACAAACGGGTATGGAATTCCCCGTTCCCTGAAATTCTCATATGAATCCGTCAGCGAACTTTCTAAAACGAACTGATCCAGCTCATCACGTAAAAGATTATAGTATGATCGCCGTAAACGATTGGCTAGACTTAGCTCCTCCCTAACGCGCCAGTGCAATATTTCCCCCCTCGCCGGTAGGTGACCGTCAAATATATCCTGAATTCCTTATTATTGAGTTAGCATCTTCATAGATAATAGTCAACTGAAATAATTAGCTATCTTTGGCCTAGGGGAGACGCCCTATGTCTTACCTAAACCGCTCTACCCAGCGATAGATCGACCTGCGATAATAGATGGCGATCAGCACCATCAACAGGCTGCCCACCAGAACCAATGCATAAAGGGCATACATCTTCTGAAACAAAAGCCCGCCCTGTAGGCTGAGCATCAAGGTTCCGGGCATTCGACCGACGCCGGCCAGGATAATAAACAGCCTAAAGGGCATCGCCGTCCCGCCTAAAAAAAGACTGAGATAATCCTTTGGGAACCCGGGGAATATAAAGAAGGCCAGAACAACAATAACCCCCTGTCTCGCCAGAAAGAGGTCCATACGCTGCAACTGACGCTCAGGGATCAATTTTCGAACAAAGCGGTAGCCTACGAAGCGGCCGACCCAAAAATTAACGGCCGAGCCAAGGGTAAGGGCTATTGTGGAATAGATAAAACCATAGCCGACGCCAAACAAATAGCCGCCGATGAATCCGCTGATTTCTCCCGGCACGGGCGCAAACAGGACCTGCAGCACCTGTATCAGCATAAAGCCTATGGGAGCGGCCACCCCCCACGCTTCAATTAATGATTTGACGGCCTCCCGGTCGGTTAAAATCCCATAAAATTTAAGCAGCGGATTCAGGCAGAATATAGCGGCCACAGCCGAACCGGCGATGACCAAAGCCAATACAAGCCCGTAGCGATGGGCAAAAAATAATCGGAGCGAGGGCATGGACTCCTGTTTACTCTAGATCCGGTCCGCCAAGCGCAGCCACACCCGGCAGGGGTTTTCCTTCCATCAATTTCAAAAAGGCGCCGCCACCGGTCGAGATATAGGTGAACCGATCACTCTGGCCGGTGGAATGTATCGCCACATCCGTATCACCGCCGCCAACAATGGTGAGCGCATAGGAATTGGCCACATTATGAACCATTGAGATCGTCCCCCGGCTGAAGGCATCAATCTCGAATATGCCCATGGGCCCGTTCCAGATAACAGTGCGGGCGTCGTAGAGGACCTCTTCGAAAAGACGGGAGGTTGCCGGTCCGATATCCAGCGCCATCCAATCCTCCGGGACTTCCTGAATGGGCACGATCTTGAATTCGGCCTTTGGATCTATCTCCGGGGCAACGACGGCATCAACCGGCAGATAAAACTTGATATTCTCTTCTATGGCGGTTTTCATGATTTTGCCGGACTCTTCCACCAGCTCGTCCTCGACTTTGGACTTGCCGACGCTATAGCCTATGCTTTTCAGAAACGTATTGGCCATGGCGCCGCCGATAATAAACTTGTTCACACGGCCCAGCATGTTCTTCAACGCCTGGATTTTGCTGGACACCTTGGCGCCCCCGATGATGGCAACCAGCGGCCGCCGCGGATTTTCCATGGCCTCACGAAAATATTTGAGCTCATTTAGCAGGAGGAACCCCGCCCCCCGCTGCTTCACATGCCGGGTAACGGCGGAAACAGAGGCATGCTCCCGATGGCATACGGCAAACGCATCGTTGATATAGACATCGCAAAGCGAGGCCAGCTCCCTGGCAAACGCATCGTCATTGTCCTGCTCTCCCTTGTGAAAGCGCAAATTCTCGAGCAACAAAACTTCCCGGGGCTTCAGATCATCAACCATCTGCCTGACCTCCGAACCGATGCAGTCCGGGGCCAGCTTGGCATCAAGTTTAAGATAACGGCCCAACCGCTTGGCAACCGGCGCCAAGCTGTATTTCGGATCCACCTTGCCCTTTGGCCGATCCATATGGGCGCAGATAATGAGAATGCCGTCGTGATCGAGGACGTACCTCAAGGTGGGAAGAACCTCCCGAATCCGGGTATCATCGGTGATATTTTGGAAATCATCCATCGGTACGTTCACATCCACCCGCACCAACACTTTTTTCCCTGAAATCTCAATGTCCTTTATGGAACGCATTGCCGCCTCCCCTACTTTCCTTTTTTCTGTTTGCTTCTTTGATGCAGTGCTTTTTTCTTCGACCACCGCTGAACAAAACTAATCGTCCGGGATTCATAGGCCCGATCCACCATTTCGGATTCGACCTCGCGTCCGGCCGGCTGCTCGATAGCCGCCCGCAGGCATTCGGTTTTAAACTCACAGGCCATACAGCCCGGCGGAGAATGCCGCAGGCCGTCCGAGCCTTTCGGAAATACGATATCAAGCCTGCCGAAACAATCCGGTTTGTTGCCATCACTGCTGTTCATTGACGGCCGCCCATTTTGCGATATCTTCCTGGTACTGCCTGCACATCTGGTTGATATGCCCGTGATCGGCAAAACTAAAATAGGCCCCGTCCCCGATAACGAGGTGCTCATGTACCGTAATCCCCATGGTCATACAGGCAAAAACCAGCTGCCGTGTAATCGTAAAGTCCGCCGCGGATGGCTCCGGATCCCCGGAGGGATGGTTATGGGCAAAGATTACGGCCGCCGCCCGACGGCTCAAAGCGCTTTTGACGACCTCCCGGGGATATACCGAACTGGCGGTCAGCGTTCCCTGGAACAACACCTCCGCCGCCAAAACACGGTTTTTGGCGTCCAGATAGAGCACCTGGAAGCATTCCCGGTCCTTTGACGCCATACTGCTGTATAGATAATCAAACAGGTCTTTCGAATTCTTCAGCGGATCCCTATCGATGAGCTTTCTTTCATGGTAGCGCGCCGCCACCGCCTGGACAAACTTTATACCAAACAGGTTCTTGGGGCCAATCCCGTTGATTTTACGAAGTTCATCCTCACTGGCGTCAAATACAGCCGGCAGGCACTTAAAGGTTTTGATCATTGCCTTGGCCGCCTCTTTACAATCCTTTCGGGGGGTACCAAGCGTCAGGAGCAGCTCGATGACCTCATAGTCATGGAACCCCTCCAATCCCGTGCTTAAAAAACGCTCCCGCAGCCGCTCTCGGTGCCCCTCGCCCTTATGCGCCAAAATCTTATCTACAATTAATCTAAACAGTTAAAAGATGATAGCAAAGCAAAAAAACCCATTGCGGGCCTTCGGATTCGATGGCCCCTTTACCTGACATCCAGCATTTCATCCTTGAGATCCCGGGTCATTAACTGGTAAACCGCCTCAGTCGCAGAAAGATCCTCATACAATACCTTGTATACGGAATGACAAATCGGCATATCCACCTCCAGTTTTCGGGAAAGATTATAGACGGACTTCGAGGTCTTCACCCCTTCGGCCACCATGTTCATTTCGGCAAGGATCTCGTTTAGCCCCTTGCCCTCGCCTATTTTTTCTCCCACCGTATGGTTGCGGCTAAGGCTTCCGGTGCATGTCAGCAGAAGGTCCCCCATGCCGGCGAGGCCGGCAAAGGTATGCGGGTTGGCGCCCAGATGAATCCCCAAACGCCGTATCTCGGTCAGACCTCTGGTGATCAATGCGGCACGGGTATTTTGCCCCAGGCCCAGACCGTCAACGATGCCCGAGGCAATGGCGATCACATTTTTAACCGCCCCGCCGAGTTCGACCCCGATCAGGTCGTCGTTGGTGTAGACCCGGAAATATGGCGTACTAAAAATTCTTTGAAGATAAGCGGCCGCCTCGGCGTCACCGGAAGCCACGGTGACCACGGTAGGCAGCCGCTTGGCCACCTCCGTGGCAAAGCTCGGCCCTGAGAGGACAGATATCCGGCTGACCAATGCGTCGGGGAGGGTCTCCTTCAAAACGCCGGTCATGGTGAGATGGGTTTGATTTTCGATGCCTTTGGAGGCTGTAACAACCAGGGATGCTGAATCGATATGGCCGGATGCCTGGCCCGAGACCTGCCGCATGACGTGGGACGGCACAACGAATAGGACGATCTGCTTTCCGGAAGCCACAGAGGCCAAATCATTGGATGGCACAACGGTCTCCGGCAGCCGGATGCCCGGCAGAAACATCCGGTTCTCCCGGTTCTCGACGATATTTTGCTTAACGGCTGGCTCATAGACCCACAAATCAACCGAAAAGCCCTTATCGCCAAGCAGATGGGCAAGCGCCGTCCCCCAGCTGCCAGCGCCGATAACGCCGATCCGAATGGTTTCCACATCCATGTTATACTTCTTCTTCCTCGCTTTCCGCCAGCCGCGCCCCACTGACCAAGCGTTCATGGGGCTCCATATCCATTAGTTTGACCCCCTGCGTATTCCGACTGATCACCGAGATGCCCTCGATCGGCATGCGGATGATTTTTCCGATATCGGTCATGAGCATGACCTCATCCTCATCACTGACCACTAGAATGGTCACCACCCGTCCGTTTCGCTCGTTGGTCTTGATCGTAATAACCCCTTTGCCGCCGCGACGCTGTACCGGATACTCATCAAGAAGCGTTCGTTTGCCGTACCCGTTCTCGGTGGCGGTAAAAAGCGTCTGGCCGTGGGTCAAAACCTCCATGCCCACCAGTTGGTCGCCTTCCGTCAGACGCATCCCCCGCACGCCCCGGGCGACGCGGCCGGTGGGCCTTACATCCGCTTCATGGAAACGAATCGATTTCCCGAATAGCGAACAGAGAAAAACATTCCTTGTCCCGTCAGTCAAGCGGGCCGCAATCAGTTCATCGCCGGGGGCCAGGTGGATGGCGATTTTTCCGCCGGATCGGGACCTGGAAAACTCCATGATATCGGTCTTTTTGATCAAACCCTGGCGGGTGGCCATCAGGATATGGCTGCCGGGCTCGAACTCCGGCACCGCCAGTACCGTGGTCAGCTTCTCCTCCGGCTTGAAGTTTAAAAGATTGACAATGGCCTTACCCCGGGTGGTTCTTCCGCTCTGCGGGATGTCATAGACCTTGCACCAGTAGACCCGACCCTGATTGGTGAAAAACATGAAGGTATGATGGGTCGAAGCCACGAAGAGATGGGCGACGAAGTCCTCTTCCTTGGTCCCCATGCCGGTCTTGCCTTTTCCGCCCCGGCGCTGCTGCCGGTAATTGGTTATGGGGTTGCGCTTAATGTAGCCGCTGTTGGTGATCGTCACCACCATATCCTCTTCGGCAATCATGTCTTCCAGGGTGATTTCCTTGGTCTCGGAGACAATCTTGGTGCGGCGTTCATCCCCGAATGACGCCTGGATTTCGGATAGCTCCTCTTTAACCAGATTCAGGATAATACGCTCGCTGGAGAGGATCTCTTTGAAACGGGCGATATCTTTTAAGACATCCGCATGCTCCTGTTTGATCTTATCGCGTTCAAGCCCCGTCAGGCGCTGCAGGCGCATATCGAGAATCGCCTGGGACTGGACGTCCGTCAGCTCGAATCGGTCCATCAATTGGGTTTTGGCCTCATTCGGAGAGGCCGAATTCCGGATGAGCGCGACCACCTCATCCAGGTTGTCCAGAGCAACGATCAAACCCTCCAAAACATGGGCCCGGGCTTCGGCTTTGGCCAGATCATAGCGGGTCCGCCGGATAATAATTTCCTTGCGGTGGACGATAAAATACTCAAGGATTTCTTTCAGGTTGAGCATTTCCGGACGCTTGTTGACCACGGCCAGAAGAATGATCCCGAAATTGCTTTCAAGCTGCGTATGCTTGTAGAGTTGGTTCAAAACCACTTCGGCGATCTGCTCCCGCTTTAGCCCCACCGCTACACGGATGCCTTCCTTATCGGATTCATCCCGGACATAGCGAATCCCCTCAAGATGCTTGTTCTTGACCAAATCGGCGATCTTTTCGATAAGATTGGCCTTGTTGATGAGATAGGGGATTTCCCTTATGACAATGGTCTCGGCCTTGGTCTTCTTGTCCGTTTCGATCTCGATGCGCCCGCGGATACGTATTTTACCGCGGCCCGTCGTATAGGCGTTGTAAATGCCCTGAGTGCCGTAGATAATTCCGCCGGTTGGAAAATCCGGACCCGGCAGATAGCCGATCAGGTCCTCACTGGTTAGCTCGGGATCGTCAATCAGGGCCTTGATCGCCTCACTTAGCTCATTTAAATTATGGGGGGGAATATTCGTGGCCATACCCACAGCGATGCCCGATGAGCCGTTTAACAGCAATGAGGGGATCTTTGCCGGCAGGACTTGCGGTTCTTCCAGGGTTTCGTCGTAGTTTAACTGGTGGTCTACGGTCTCCTTTTCGATGTCTTCCAGCATCTGATGCGCCAGCCGCATCATCCGGACCTCGGTATAGCGCATGGCCGCCGGCGGATCACCGTCAATCGAGCCGAAATTACCCTGGCCGTCCACCATGGGGTAACGCAGGGTAAAGCTCTGGGCCATTCTGACCAACGCATCATAGACAGCGGCATCCCCATGGGGATGATACTTACCGATAACGTCGCCGACGATCCGCGCCGATTTTTTATACGGCTTGTTCCAGTCGTTTTTCAATTCGCGCATCGCGAAAAGAATTCGCCGATGCACGGGCTTTAAACCGTCGCGCACGTCCGGAAGCGCCCTGCCGATGATGACGCTCATGGCATAGTCCAGATAGGACTGCTTCATCTCCCGTTCAAGACTTATTTCAGGTAGGCTGCTTTCCATTGAGTTATCCGATCTCCGCTTTTATATAAACCTAAATTCAGCCGACCTTTATGCCATCCTTAAAGGCAACCCCCAAGGCGGCAAATCCCAGCAAAATCTCGTAGGTATACATTACCGGGAAGCTCTCAAAGAGCGAATATACGATACCGCCGCCAATGATGACGGGGATACCGAATACGACCAGGGTGCCAAGTATTCTGCTGATGTTCATGGATTGATCTCCTTGTCAAAATATGTTTAAACCTCGACCATCATGGCCATACCCATACCGCCGCCGATGCACATGGAAACCAGGCCGCTGCTTGCCTGCTTTTTCTTCATCAAATACAGGCATGTCACGGTCTGCCGGGCGCCCGTGCAGCCGATGGGATGGCCGAGAGAGATGCCGCTGCCGACGGGGTTGGGCTGCTCATAGGGGAGATCCAGTTCCCGCATACAGGCAATGGCCTGGGAGGCAAACGCCTCGTTTAGCTCGATCACGCCGATATCTTTTAGATTCGCCCCGGTCTTCTTCAACACCTTTCGGATGGCGGGTATCGGCCCCAGACCCATATAGGCCGGATCCACGCCGCCACTGGCAAATGCCTTGATCCTTGCCATAGGCTCAAGCCCCAGTTCTTTGGCCTTATCCGCACTCATCAGGACAACGGCGGCGCCCCCGTCATTGACGCCCGATGCATTGCCGGCGGTCACGCAGCCATCTTTTTTGAATACCGGTTTGAGTTTTCCCATTTTTTCCATATCGGTTTCCATTGGCCGCTCATCGGTGTCCACAACGATATCGCCTTTGCGGGTTTTGATCGTGACCGGGACGATTTCCTCTTTAAAATGCCCCGACTTGATGGCATCAAGCGCCCGGTTATGGCTGAGCACACCCAGCTCATCCTGCTCCTTTCGGGGAATACCGTATTTCTCCACGATATTTTCCGCCGTCAGCCCCATATGATAGCCATAAAAAATTTCATACAGCCCATCATAGACCATGAGGTCGTAGATATCGCCCTTTCCGGTGACCTCCATCCGATGGCCCCAGCGGGCCTTCGGAAGCGCCATGGGCGCTGTGCTCATGCTTTCCTGGCCGCCGGCCACGATAATATCGGCATCACCCAGCATAATTGACTGGGCGCCCAATGTAATCGCCTTAAGACCGGACGAACAGACCTTGTTGACCGTGAACCCCGGCGTCTCTTTCGGCACGCCGGCATAAATCATGGCCTGACGGCCCGGATTCTGGCCCTGACCGCCCAGAAGCACATTGCCCATTATCACCTCGTCGACCACAACGGGGGTTGCATCGCCGTCCCACTGATCGGCCTGCGCCTCCAGTTCCACAGGCCCCTGATCTTTCAGCTGATCCGGTGCCGCCTCTTTCATCGTTTCACTGAGAACCGGCCGCAGTCCGGCCCGTTTAATGGCTTCCCGGATCGCTATGGTACCCAGTTCAATCGCCGTCACATCTTTTAATGAACCACCGAAAGAGCCAACCGGAGTTCTTGCGCCGCTCACGATTACCACCTCTTGCATATCTGCCCCCTCCTTGGTATAAATGCTAATATATTTATTATTTAAAATTCACTTCTTGACGGCTTCGTAAAAAGTCCAATATCTGCGTTGCGCTGCATCCCTCGGAATTTGCGTCGCCTTGATCTTGAACTTTTTACTTTGCCGTCACAAAATCGACTTTTTACGAGACCATCACTTCTTAGAGGCCTAACAACGGATATTGGACTTCTAAGTAACTTGAAAATATATATTAATATTCCAGAAGCTTAACTCTCTGTCATTCCGAGGAGCAAAAGCGACGAGGAATCTTGTTTGTTAAAGATTTCTCGCTGCCGCTCGAAATGACAATGCGGACGCTTTTCAGAGTTACTTTCCGCAAAAATACCGCACCAGCGGAATAAATCGCTTTTTACGAAGCCATTAAAATTATATTTTTTAACAAACCCGTTCCCAAAAGACAAGAATAAACCCATGTGCCTGATTGCCATCGCCATTGCCCAGCATCCGGAGTATCCCGTCATTATCGCCGCTAACCGAGACGAGTTTTACAACCGGCCGACGGCTTGCCTTGATTACTGGGACGATCAGCCGAATATCCTTGCCGGACGAGACCTTCAGGAATGGGGGACCTGGTTGGGGGTAACAGCAGCCGGAAGGATCGGTGCGCTTACCAATTTCCGGGACCCGCAGTCCATGGGCCGGAAAAGCCAGGGGCCCTCCCGCGGCGCCCTGATCCGCCGATTTCTCGAAGGCGCTGAGACGTCCGAAACCTACATCGAACGGATCCGGCCCCATAAAAATCTTTATAACGGATTCAATCTGGTTGTCGGGGAGATGGACCAGCTCTGGTGGTATTCCAACGTTACCGATGAATGCAGGAGGCTACCCCCCGGCATACACGGAATCAGCAATCATCTGTTGAACACCCCCTGGCCAAAAGTAAAAAAAATAAAAACGGCTTTGGCCTCGATGCTCGAAAAACCGCAGCCTATTGACCCGGAAAGGATTTTTGAGAAACTTGCGGACCAAGAACGGCCGCCGGATAGCGATCTTCCGGATACGGGCATCGGCCTGGAATGGGAGCGGATTCTCTCACCCATTTTCATCACCAGCGAGATATACGGCACCCGATCCTCCTCGATCATTTTTATCGACCGCTCCGGGCATGTCATTTTCTATGAACGGACATTCTCGTTTAAAGAACATACGGTCGGGATTGAAGAAACCCGACGGTTTGAGTTCAAAACCGCAAAAACCCCGCAGTCATCGCGTGCCTTTTAAAAAATATTTGATTTTTCAGTTAGTTTTCTATAAATAGATTAAAAACAACCCATTTCAAAAAGGAGTTGTTATATGGTTGCGCCCCAGTTCTGGAAAAAATCCTGGGATCCGGGTCTGGCCGATCTTGACCCGTCATCCTGGGAGGTATCCTATGTGGATGCCATCCGGCCGACGTTTGAGACCTATGCGGACCAACCCGCAATGAGCTTCATGGGAATCGAGATCGCCTTCAGGGATCTGGATCGGCATTCCAATCGCTTTGCCCACATGCTGATGGCAAACGGGCTGAAAAAAGGGGATGTGGTCGGCATCAACCTGCCCAACATACCGGAATACGTTATCGCCTGGCTCGGTACGCTAAAAGCCGGCTGCGCGGTCTCCGGCGTATCCCCCCTGCTTTCCGCAGACGAACTCAGGCATCAGCTTGCGGATTCCAATGCAAAAGCTCTGGTGACGCTGGATGCGATTTTCGCCGCACGGGTGACCGAGGTGGCCCCGGATCTGCCGTCCCTCCAGGTTATCGTCACAACCAGTGTGGGCGGTTTTCTCCCGTTTTATAAAAGGCTCCTCGGACAGCTGCTGGGAAAAATCCCCAAGGGAAAAATCACCCCCATAAACACCAAAACCATTATTGCGTTTCGATCGATTTTAAAAAGCCGGGATTATTCAGACGAACCCCCGAATATATCCATAGCCCCGGGCGACATCGCCTACATTCAGTACACCGGCGGCACCACCGGACCGCCCAAGGGCGCTATGCTGAGCCATCGCAACGTCATGGCCGATCTGCTGATCGTCCAGGCCTGGCTCAACTGGGAAGAGGGGCGCGGCCTCGCCTTGTCCGGCTTTCCCTTTTTTCACATCGCCGGCCTTTTCTTCAATATCAACTGTGTCTATTTGGGCTGGATGCAGATTTTGATTCCGGATCCCCGCGATACCGATCATATCTGCAAACAAATAGAAAAATACCGCCCGACGGCCCTGGCCAACGTGCCATCGCTTTATTACCTGCTGCTTAACAACCCAAAATTCAAGGAACTCGATCACTCCAATCTCGAGGCCTGTGTCTCTGCCGCCGCCCCGTTTCCGGAGGAGTCCCAGCGGGAGATGGAGAAAACCATCGGCGAGGGAAAACTGGTCGAAGCCTACGGAATGACCGAGACCTCCCCCCTGTCCATCGTCAATCCCTACCGCGGCAAGAAAAAACTTGGCCATATCGGGCTGCCGCTTTTGAATACGGACGTCAAGCTGGTCGATCCCGCCAGCGGAGAGCCCGTAGAAATCGGACAGCCCGGGGAGATCTGCGTGAAGGGACCGCAAGTGATGGAGGGCTACCTCAATAAGCCCGAAGAAACAAAAAAAGCCATTGACGCGGACGGCTACATGCATACCGGTGATGTCGGCATATTTGACGAGGAAGGCTACGTGCGAATCGTCGACCGGACCAAGGACATGATCAATGTCAGCGGATTCAAAGTCTTTTCCAAAAAGGTAGAGGAAATGATGACCACGCATCCCGCCATTGACATGATCGCCACCATCGGGCTGCCCAACCCGGATAACCCGGGTTCTGAAATGGTCAAGGCCTATGTCACGCTCTCGCCCGATTATTCATTCGACGGCGATGAGGAAAAACTCAAAGCGGATATCCTGAAGTTCGCCAAAGAGAAGCTGGCCCCCTATGAGGTTCCGAAGGCCATTGAGATCCGAACCGAGCTGCCGCTGACCCCGATCGGTAAGATCGATAAAAAGGAGCTTCGCAAGGAAACATAGGAAACACCGGCTGAGAATATTTTGAATCCCCATCTGCGCGCATTTCTGCTGCCAAAATTCAACAAAGGGGCTCTCATCCGCCTGATCCTGGTGGCGCTGCTGGCGTTTATCCTGTTTAAATTTTTCCTGATCCCGTTCCGGATCCAAGGCCACAGCATGGCCCCGACCTATGTTGACGGCGGCTTTAATTTCTGCAATACCCTTTGCTACACGTTTTCACCGCCTGAGCGCTACGATATCGTCGCCATCCGGCTGGCAGGCGAGTCCGTCATGCTTTTGAAACGGGTCGTCGCCCTGGCCGGCGAGACCGTAGCATTCAAAAACGGCGCACTCTATATCAACGGCCGGAAAATGGAAGAGCCCTATATCCCCTATGCCTATGACTGGACCCTCCCGCCGCGCCGGGTAAAACCGGACCACATCTATGTGGTGGGCGACAACCGGCGCGTATCCATGCGAACCCACCGTTTCGGCCAAACCCATGTCAACCGGATCGTCGGAGCGCCCCTATGGTAACGTCCAGGACCGTTGTCGGCCTCATCGTTTGTCTGGCTGCCGGCCTGATCGGATTTTTCGTATTTTATCAGACGGATGCCGAAAAAATCCGCAACCGTCTGGAGATCCTCGCGGAGCGGGTGTCAAAAGAGGGTACGGAGAATAAACTCACAGCCGCAGCCAATGCCAAAAAGATCGCCGACCTGTTCACCGATCCCTGCGTTCTCAAACTTCCACAGACACCCTATGAGACCGCCTCCGGCGAGTTTTCAAGGCAAGATATCCGGAGCTATGCGATGGCCGGCCGTTCTCAATACCAGCGTATTAAACTGGATGTCTACGATATATCCATAACCTTTAACGATAGACGGATGGCAGACGTGAGACTGACCGCCAGAATCAGAGCCGGTCAAGACGGCGGCCGCCCGGTCGACGAATATGATGAATTCGTCTGTCGATTCAAAAACGTCCAAGAACAGTGGTATATCAGCCGGATGGCGGCGGTCGAAGTGCTGGAGAGATGATTGGCCATATAACTTTGATGGCTTCGTAAAAAGTCCAATATCTGTGTTGCGCTGCATTCCTCGGAATTTCACGTACAGCTAAGTACGCTGCATTCCTCGGAATTTGCGCGCCTTGGTCTTGAACTTTTTTCTTTGCCATCCCGAAACCGACTTCCAAGGAACTCGACAATATTTAATATTATCTTAGAAGCTTCCGCTGCTGTCATTCCGAGAAACGAAAGTGACGAGGAATCTTGATTGTTAAAGATTTCTCGCTACCGCTCGAAATGACAATGCGGACGCTTTTCAGAGTTACTTTCTGCAAAAATGGGGCGCCAGCGCAATAAATCGCTTTTTACGAGACCAACAATTTTCCCTCAGTGCTTGCATGCCTATCAGGCCGGTCCCGGTTTGCGGCCCGGCGGCATGCTCGCCAGCTGATCAAACAAACCCATCGTTTGTCGTATCGTATCGTTTATATTGAAATCGGCTTTTATCCTTTTTTCCGCATTTTCGCCGAGCTTTTGGCGAACCTCGGCATGCCCGAACAGAAATAAAATCGCCTGGGCCAGTTTTTCCGGATCGCCGGGGGGGACGATCAATCCGTTCTCCCGGTCGATAACGATTTCCGGTATGCCGCCGACGTTTGACGCAATCGAGGGAATTTTTTGCGCCATGGCCTCAAGTAATGCCTGTGGCAAGCCTTCACGGGCCACGGAGGGCATGACAAAAACGTCGAAGTATTTCATCAGCATGGCGGCATTTTTCTTGAATCCGGCGAAATAGGCCCGATGGGTGACGGCCGGGTTTGTGCGCATTTTTTTTATTTTGGGATCCCTGATATCACCGATAATGACAAAATAAATATTTTTGGATGCCGGGATGTACTGAATCGCCCGAATCAAAACGTCGACACCTTTTACCGGCCTGATATTGCCTACAAAACCGACGACAAAGGCCTCTTTCGGGATCGGGAGCCCCGATTCGGCGGGAGGCGCTTTCGGCCCCCCGGCCGGGTACCAGGCAATCTCATGGCCCTTATAGATCGTCGTAAGCTTTGAGGCCGGTATATGTCTGGATGCCAGATAGTTTTTGACGGCATTGGATACGCAGATGATTTGATCCACGCCGGGGTTTTGATAGGTGATATAGGATTCAGGGTTTAAAAGCCCTCTCATATGCCCGGTAGTCCCCCGATAGCCGACGATTTTGACTGCCTTGCCCATGGACGCAAACAACGAGACCGCCAGGGAGCTGTTCCGAAGGGCGTAGACGATACGGTAGTTTTTTGTATCTAATTTTCTGCGAATATAGGCTATCGCTTTTATATCGAGCCGGTGCCTGATATTATAGGGATGAACCGTCATACCGGCATCTTTGAGCTCCCCCTGCCGATCATAGGTCGGCGTACAGATAACTTCAATATTTATGCGGGATTTGAAAAGACCGATAAGAAGCGCAAGTTCAGATCGATCGAGAATGTCGGTGACGACAAGCACATTATATTTGGAATTGACGGCTTCCATAGAGAACCCTATCTAGCGTCCATCCATAAATGGCTAATTTGCCCGATTTCTGTGTCAGGTTCAAATTTTAATCCTCAAAATACTTCGAATATTCCTGCGGTTAAAATTTTCGCCTTCCTTGAACTTGAACAAATTATCTTAGTTATGGACGGACACTATCTATGAAGCCGTTAATCGCTATTTGAACGCTGGTTTTCAATATTTTTAAAAACCTGGATATTATAGTAGGCCTCATTCGACAAGTCCCCGTATGCGTCAAGATGATTGTACATGCCACGAATGATATCCGTGACATTTTCTTTGGGCATATAGCCAAGATAGGTTTTCGCCTTATTGAAACTGACCTTGTAGTTCCTGTAATCCTGCTTGTTCAGAAGCTCGATCTGGATTTTGGTCCCGGTCAGCCTTGTCATGTCATCACGAACATTGTCGCCTACCTGGCCGACCGTGTAATTGTCGGAGGCGACATTGAATACGCCGCCAACGCCGTAATTGGCCTGAACCGCCCGCAGGTAGGCCCGCACCGCATCATTGATGGAAAGGATGGGCCGCCAGATGGAGGGGTTGTTGACGGTAATTTTGCCTTCATTCAAAGCCGCCCGAAACATCGTATTGACGATCAGGTCAAACCGCATTCTCGGGCTGTGGCCGCAGACCGTCCCCTGACGGAGGCTGATCACGGAAAAATTCTCATCCGCCATTTGCAGGGCCCCGAATTCGCCCTGGAGCTTTGAAATGCCGTATGGATAGGCGCTTACTGCAGGGGATGTTTCGTCATAGAGCTTGTCGATGGTGTAGCCGTAGACGGAGCATGATGAGGCATAGATAAACCGTTTGATGCCTGCCAGCTTGGCAATATAGGCCAGGTAGGAGGGGAGGGCGCCGTTGTAGACGAAATTTTTGGACGGCGAATACTCCGCCATCGGATCGTTTGATAGGCCGGCCAGGAAAATCACCTGGTCAAAGCCTTCAAAATCCTCCTTTTCGCAGTCAAACAGGTCTTTTTTGACGACCCTAACACCTTCCGGCAGATGATTGCCAAACCAGAACAGGTCAATCACCACGACCTCGTAGCCGTGGTCCAGCAATTCAGGAACAAGTGCGGAACCGATAAAACCGCCGCCTCCGGCAACCAGAATTTTCAATGGGACTCCTCCTCTTGATGCTGTTTTGTAAGTGATTCATATAAACGGCAGTCCAGGGACGTATCTCTGGGGACTTTAAAGTTAACCTCGTCCCGGTACAGGGGGTCTATCCGCCTGTCCCCGGACAAATCCCTGGCATATTCAAGCACAGTCTTGCGGCTTCCGCCCACGTGCAGAATCCCCTGGTAGTTGGTACCCAGGATGGACACAATCTTTTCGGCAATCGATGCGACGCTTTCCCGGCTGGTCCACTGGTCGGTAAACGCCTTTTCATAGGGGAACTCATTTGGGCCGAAGGAGGTCCTGATAATCAGGGCATCATCATGTAGTTGGACCGCGCACTCCCCGCCGAGTTTGGACCAGGCGTATTTATTGATGGGATAAACCGGGTCCGCCTCCTGGTACGGTCCCGCTTCGCCTTTAAAGACGTAATCCGTGGAAATATAGATGAGCCGGATATCGTGTCGCATGCATAGCCTGACTACATTGGCCGTACCGCAGATATTTACGTCAAGGGCCTTTTCCGGGTCTTTATCAATCTGAGGTGGCGCAGTAAAAGCCGCGGCGTGTAGGATAAGCCCGATTGACCGGTTTCGTATAAACGCCTCCATCTGTTGGTAATTCGTTATATCAAACTCTTTGGATTCAGGATAGCAGGCGTTCGGCAGCCGTTTTTGTATCTCCCGGCCTAATAGCCCGCTGCCGCCGGTACATAGGATTGTTTTTGGATCTAACATTGGTGGTCCTTTAGGTGAGGTTGCCATAGATAAACTGATCCGCATCCGGTGTTTCCAGCCATGCCTCGAGGCAATAGCCGTACCTGTCTTTATCGGTCATATATTCCGTTTTCGAGGCTTCCGCATCAAATATCCGTTTGAGTTCGGGGTCGCACAGCGACCAATCGATGTCTTCGGCCAGCGGCGATATACCCGCCTCGCATCCCGGGCTGTATTCGCCGGTGCAGAAATATTCGATCACCGTCTCTTCCATAAAAAGATTGCCGTGGGCAAATCCAGGCGGCACCCATATCCACTCTCCCCCCTCGTGTTCAAAAGCAGAGGGCATGTCATAGGCGATGATTTTGCCAAGGGTCGGGGAGTTTTTTCGGATATCTAGCGCCAGGTCGATCATGTGCCCCCGGATGGTTCTTACCATTTTACCCATCAAAGGGTTCCACTGAAAATGCAGCCCCCGGATGACGCCCTTTCTGGAAAAACTCTCGTTTGCCTGGGCAAAGTCAATATGGTCTAGAAACTGGATATCCGGGCTGTTCTTATAATCGCTTTTCCTGAACGTCTCGGTAAAGTAGCCCCTGAAATCCGTAAACCTGCCGAACTTGATGACGAGGAGATCCGGAATGGCCAGACTTTCTACACCGGTAATTTTCATATAGACCCCCATTCTTTTCTGTAAATTTTGACGTTTTCGTAAAAAGTTCAAGCCCCGTTTAAGATCCGGGGGCGCGCAAATCCCGAGGGATGCAGCGCAACACAGATATTGGACTTCTTCTAAGTAACTTGAAAATATATATTAATATTCCAGAAGGTTATCTCTCTGTCATTCCGAGGAGCAAAAGCGACGAGGAATCTTGTTTGTTAAAGATTTCTCGCTGCCGCTCGAAATGACAAAATTGGATGAATCGTCTCAATGCCTCAGTGCCTTAGGGCCTCAATGCCTCAATGCCTCAGCGCCTTAGGGCCTCAGCGCTTTAGGGCCTTTAAACCATCGCAAAAGTTCCTTTCTGCAAAACTACCGCACCAGCGGAATAAATCGCTTTTTACGAGATTGTCAGTTTTGACAATCTCGTAAAAAGTCGATTTTAGGATGGCAAAGTAAAAAGTTCAAGCCCCAGTTAAGATCCGGGGGCGCGCAAAATCCCGAGGAATGCAGCGTACTTAGCTGTACGTGAAATTCCGAGGGTTGCAGCGCAACACAGATATTGGACTTTTTACGAAGCCATCAGTTTTGGAATTCAGTAATACGTTTGCTAATAATTTTCAAACGATTTATGCATCTTTTCCAACGGATGGGGGGCGTCGGGATTATTCTTGCAATAAATAATCAAAAAAGATACATTTCTTTAATTGTAGGGGTTAACCGCCTTGTCGCGGGGGACAGACTTACACCTAAATTGAGCGTTTCTATTTTTTGATTTTTACGAAACCATCAAGCTATTCATTGCAGAAAAAAGGTCAGTTGTTATGAATCCGATCGCCGAACAATTAAATGCCGTCATCCAGCAAGCCAACCCGCATTTATTTGAAATGTTGTCAAGTATAGGCAGGCATCTGTTCTTCCCAAAGGGGATTCTAACCCAAAGCGCCGAGGCCAAGGAAAAGGCAGACAGGCTAAACGCCACCATCGGCATCGCAAAGGAGGCCGGCCGTCCCATGGCCCTGCCTTCGGTTATGGCGATGACCGAAGGGCTTGAACCGGAAGATGCCCTGACATACGCGCCCTCATTCGGACATCCCGAATTAAGGAGGGTCTGGCAGGCGGCGCTGTTTGAAAAGAACCCGTCGCTTGCGGGAAAACCCATCAGCCTGCCGGTAGCGGCCAACGGAATTACCAATGCCATCAGCGTATGCGCCGATGTCTGGCTGGACCCGGAGGATCGGGTGATCCTGCCGGATATGATGTGGGGCAACTATAACATGATTCTAAATGTCCGGAAAAAAGCAAGGCTTGTCCACTACCCGATTTTTACGGAATCCGGCGGGTACAATACGGGGGCGTTTGAAGAAACGCTAAGGCACGAGGCCAAGCAGCGGGATAAGATATGCGTGCTGTTCAATTTCCCCCATAACCCCACCGGCTATACCCTGAGCGAGCAAGAAGCCGAGCAGATGGGGGCGGTGATAAGGGATGTGGCTGAATCCGGCACCAACGTCATCGTAATTTGCGATGACGCCTATTTCGGACTTTTCTACGAGGAAGAGGCGTTGAAGGAATCGATATTTTCCCGTTTGTGCGGCATACATCCCCGGATACTGCCGATAAAGCTGGATGGGGCAACCAAGGAGAACTATGTGTGGGGACTCCGGGTTGGCTTTATCACCTATGGGGCAAGTTTTAACGGGGAGCCGGGCCCGCTCTATGATGCGCTGGAACGAAAGACCGCGGGCTGCGTACGGGGCGATATTTCAAACGCGTCGCATTTAAGCCAGTCGATCATACTGAATTCCATGAAAAGCAAGGCCTATCCGGAGGAAAAAGCCCATAAATTCGAAATCCTGAAATCCCGGGCGGACAGGGTCAGGCAAGTCTTAAGCGATCCCAAATACGACGCTGCCTGGGAAGTCTACCCATTTAATTCAGGCTACTTCATGTGTATCCGGTTGAAAACGGTCAACGCCGAGAAGCTGCGAAAACATTTACTGGATAAGTATGGGATCGGGGTCATCGCCCTGGGCGAAAGAGATATTCGGGTAGCGTTCTCCTGTCTGGAGGCCTCGGATATCCCGACGCTTTTTGATGATATGCTGCAGGCGGTTAATGAGCTGAGCGGCTGAGAACTGTACGGCAGGGGACCGTCATCGGCGACAGTTATGAATCCATTTTTGCCTGTCCAAAGACTCATCGAATTTTTCAAACGCCGATTCAATCCGTTCAATGTCGCCCGGGCCGGCAAATGGATGTTTTTTTTTGTTTTAATCGGTATCATTGCGGGCCTGGGCTCGGTCGTATTCCATTACCTCTGCCAGATCGGCAGCCATATTTTCATGGACATGATTGCCGGGTATCGCCCGCCGCCGCCGGCAGGTGAGCAACATCTGCTTCTTCCAAGCCAGACGCCGTTCCATCGATGGGTACTGTTATTTTTGCCGGCCTTTGGCGGCATTTTAAGCGGATGGCTGGTATACAGGTTCGCCCCGGAAGCCGAAGGCCATGGCACTGATGCCGCTATTGAGGCCTACCATAACAAGGGCGGCTACATGCGGGGCCGGATACCGATTATCAAAACCATCGCTTCGGCCATTACATTGACAACCGGCGGCTCCGGCGGCCGGGAAGGGCCGATCGCCCAGATCGGCGCCGGTTTCGGATCTTTTCTGGCCACCCGTTTGAACCTCTCGGAACGGGATCGGCGGATTATGCTGGCAGCGGGGATCGGCGCCGGTGTCGGCAGTATTTTTCGGGCCCCCCTCGCCGGCGCCCTTTTTGCCTCTGAAGTGCTGTACCGGGATCCCGAGTTCGAGTCCGAAGTCATTATCCCGGCGGGGATTTCATCAGTGGTGGCCTATTGCCTGTTTTGTCTGGTTTTCGGATGGGGCGCCCTTTTCGAATCACCGGATGTGATGTTTAAAAATCCCCTGGAATTGGGTCCCTATGCGGTGCTCTCCATGGCGCTCGTCGCGTTAAGCTTCGTCTATGTCAAAACCTTTTACGCAACGGTGCGGATATTCAATGGCATTCAAATCCCCAATCATATCAAGCCGGCCATCGGCGGACTGCTGACCGGCATTATCGGCTTTTTCCTGCCCCAGACGCTGGCCTTTGGGTATGGATTCGCCCAGCAGGCCTTAAGCAACCAACTGCCGGTCTTAATTCTTCTCTCTATCGCCATTGGAAAGATTTTTACCACCTCATTTTCCATCGGCTCCGGCGGCAGCGGCGGGGTGTTTGGTCCATCCGTGGTTATCGGCGGGGCCATGGGCGGCGTGGTCGGCAAACTTTTTAACCAGCTTATGCCGACGGTGGTCATGCATCCGAGCACGTTTGTGGTGGTGGGGATGGCCGGTTTTTTTACTGCGGTTTCGAATGCCCCCATCTCGACCATTATTTTTGTCAGTGAAATGACCAACTCCTATCAGCTGCTCCTGCCAAGCCTTTTTGTCTGCTCCATCACGTATTTGGGGGCGAGGCAGTGGGGCATTTATGCCAAGCAGGTGCAGAACCGTGTGGCCTCCCCGGCCCATGCCGGCGAATTTATGGTGGATATCCTGCAAATGATGAAGGTTCGGGATCTTACGCATTTGATCCGCAAAGTCGAAAGTATCCGCCAGGATATGCCGTTTTCGGAATTCAAAAAATTCTTTTCCGGCACCAAACAGCATTATTTTCCGGTCATGGATGAGAACAACCGGATGGTGGGAATATTTTCGAGTACGGATGTGAGAGGCGTTTTGTTTTCTCCGGAAATTGAGCATCTGGTGGTGATGAAAGACATCGCCACATCCGAGGTCGTCTCTACCAATGCAGCCGAGGACTTGAATACGGTCCTCCAGAAGTTTACGACAAAGAATATTGACAGCCTGCCGGTGGTTGCCGAGGATGATCTTGGCGTGCTCCTGGGTATGCTGCACCGGCGGGACGTGATTGCCTTTTATAACCGGCAGATTCAGCGGCTTAAGGGCCCTACGACGGCTTCATCATAGATTACCTGAACCAGAAACAGCCCCCGGGCGGGGGCTGTTTTTCCGGCAAAATCCCGGTTTCTGGATAAGCGGATTTGTCTGAACCCCTCTGGACTGATTTTGCCGATGCCTACATCGACAAGGGTCCCGATGATATTTCGGACCATGAACCGTAAAAATCCGTTGGCAGTGATTTCAAAGCAGATGATGGCCTCTGGTTGGGTAAAAATCCGGGCGTCATGGACCGTTCGGGTTGAATGGGACCTGGGGCTGCCGGAGGCTTCAAACGACGTAAAATCATGGGTGCCGATGAGATGCTTTGCCGCCTCCTGCATGGCGCTGATGTCCAGCGTAGCCGGGATAAACCATACATACTGGCGGCAGATGGCCGGAGGGAGGGGGGCGTTCAAAATTCGGTATCGGTAGGTCTTCAGTTTGGCGTTATACTGGGAATGGAACCGCTCATCCACCGCTTCGCAGGAGCGGATGACGATATCGTCGGGCAGCAGGCTGTTTAGTCCGGCGACAAAGGCTTTTGGCGGGATTTCGGCCTCACAGTGAAAATTGGCCACCTGAGCCAGCGCATGGACGCCGGCATCGGTCCTGCCGGAGCCGATCAGCCGGACGGGCGCTTTAACCATGATCGAAACCGCGGATTCAATGGTTTCCTGTACGGTCCGGGCGTTTTTCTGTTTCTGCCAGCCGTGATAGGCCGTGCCGTCATATTCGATGGTGAGTTTGAGGTTCATGGTAAAAGGTTTAGGGTTTAGGGTTTAAGGTATTAAGTATTGGACTTTAGGTTAAGTTGTCAGAGCCAGTCAATAAATTCAACAAGGAAGTGGGGCGGACAATGGTAAGCGGATTCCAGGCCGGCGCCGCGGCGTCGGGATTGAAAAAAAACGGGGATCTGGATCTCGGACTGATCTATTCCCAGAGCCCTGCAGCGGTTGCCGGGGTGTTTACGACCAATCAGGTCCAGGCGGCCCCGGTTAAGATTACCCGGGAGCGGATTAAATCCGGTATCTGCCACGCCATTGTGGCAAACAGCGGATGCGCCAACTGCTGTACCGGCGAACAGGGAATGACGGATGCCGCGGACATGGCGAAAACCGCGGCGGCGGCACTGAATATTTCCGAGGATTCCGTGTTGGTGGCATCAACCGGCGTGATCGGCCGGCCCTTGGATGTCGCCAAAATTGAAGCCGCCATGCCCGCCCTGATCTCATCGCTATCCCCGGACGGCTGGCCGGATTGTGCCCGCGCGATAATGACCACGGATACGGTCCCCAAACGCGTCACCCGCCATATCTCTTTGGGCGGGGCTTCCTGCTCGATAACCGGCATTGCCAAGGGGGCCGGCATGATACGGCCGGACATGGCCACCATGCTCTGCTTTGTCTGCACGGATGCCGGCGCAGCGCCTGAAACGCTTCAACAGCTATTGGAAACCGCCAACAATCAATCTTTCAACCGGATTACGATTGACGGGGATACGAGCACCAATGACACGGTGCTGCTGATGGCCAACGGCAGCTCCGGCGTCGTTATAGAGGATCAGGCGGCGGTTGACCGGTTTCAGGAGGTTCTAAACGGGCTGCTCCTGAGCCTGGCCAAAATGATCGTCAAGGACGGCGAGGGGGCCACAAAATTTATTGAAATCGCGGTTACCGGTGCGGATTCGCCTGAAGCCGGCAAAACAGTCGCGGATACGGTGGCCAATTCCAGCCTGGTAAAGACCGCCCTTTTCGGCGAGGATGCCAACTGGGGCAGAATCATGGCCGCGATCGGGCGTTCAGGCGTCACTGTCAGGCCGGCGGCGATCGATATTTATTTTGACCGCGTAAAAATTGTGGAGAACGGCCGGGGCGCGGGAGCCGAGGCAGAAGCCGCGGCGGCAGGGGTAATCAGGGAACCTGAATTCAGGATTACCATCGGGCTAAACCTCGGCAGCTACTCGGCACGCGCCTGGACCTGCGATTTCTCCATCGATTATGTTAAAATCAACGCGGATTACCGGACATGAGTTTCGTCTAGAATTTATACTTTAAATCGATCTGGTAGCGATCCACATTCTGGTCCCGGTCCCGTTCTATGGGCTCATAGAAAAAGCCGGTAGTTTTGAATTGACAGTGCTTCGTGACTTTATAGCCGAG